>Ga0207870_100432_pt1 | contig 23406 bp, 21 predicted proteins | sample CeladaPassage60B_FD_187477 | JGI IMG/M metagenome (GOLD analysis project Ga0207870, IMG submission 187477) | Cellulose-adapted microbial communities from the Joint BioEnergy Institute, USA - Passage3 60B (SPAdes) (version 2) | ecosystem: Engineered > Bioreactor > Continuous culture > Unclassified... | reverse complement strand
GTCAGCGCCTTTATCGTCGAAAAGGGGATGCCGGGCCTGAAGTTTGGCAAGCACGAGAACAAGATGGGCATCCGTGCCTCAACGACGGTGGAAGTGATTTTCGAAGAATGCCGGGTTCCTGCGGCCAACCTGCTGGGACAGGAGGGCGAAGGGTTCAAGATTGCGATGCGGACGCTGGACGGCGGGCGCAACGGCATTGCGGCCCAGGCCGTAGGCATCGCCCAGGGGGCGTTTGACCATGCCCTGGCCTACGCGCAGGAGCGGCAGCAGTTCGGCCGTCCCATCGCGAAAAACCAGGCGATCCAGTTTAAACTGGCCGACATGGCCACCAAGATTGAGGCGGCCCGTCTTCTGACCTATCAGGCGGCGTGGCGGGAGGAGCAAGGCCTGCCGTACGGCAAGCAGTCGGCGATGGCCAAGATGTACGCCGCCGATGTGGCGATGGAAGTGACGACGGAAGCCGTCCAGATTTTTGGCGGATACGGGTACACCAAGGAATATCCGGTGGAGCGGTTCATGCGTGACGCCAAAATCACGCAGATTTATGAGGGGACCAACGAGATTCAACGGATCGTGATTGCCAACCACCTCTTGAAGGGGCAATAAGCCGCAATGACCGAATTGCAGGCCTTTGTCCGGCAGATTCTGTCCGGGCACAAGCGCAGTGTGGCGCGCGCCATCAGCCTGGTGGAAAACGAGGATCCGATCAAGTTGCCCCTCCTTGAAGCTTTGTATCCGCATACCGGGACGGCTTACGTGCTGGGCATCACCGGCAGCCCCGGGGCAGGGAAGAGCTCCCTCGTCGATCGCCTGATCCAATACCTGCGCGGGCAGGGCAAGCAGGTCGGGGTGCTGGCGGTGGATCCGACCAGCCCCTATACCGGCGGTGCCCTGCTCGGGGATCGGGTGCGGATGGTGCGGCACGCCACCGACACGGGCGTCTACATCCGCAGCATGGGAACGCGCGGCAACCTGGGCGGATTGTCGCGCTCCAGCAGGGAAGTGATCCGCATCCTGGATGCCTGCGGCTGTGACGTCATCCTGGTGGAGACGGTTGGCGTCGGGCAATCGGAACTGGATGTCATGCATGTGGCCGATTCCGTCTGTGTCGTCCTGCATCCGGGGGCGGGCGATGTGGTCCAGGCCTTCAAGGCAGGGATTATGGAAATCGCGGATCTGTTTGTGGTGAACAAGTCCGATCTGCCCGGCGCTGAAAACGTGGTGGCCGAGATCGAGGAGATGCTGGACGTTTCCAGGAAAGAGGCGGCTTGGCGGCCGCCGGTGGTGAAGGCCAGCAGCAAGGAGGACCGGGGCATCGGCGAGATCTGGGAGGCGGCCGAGGAGCATGTCCGCTATCTGCAGGAAAGCAGGTTGTGGGATGAGCGGCGCAGCCGGAAGGCCGCCGAAGAGGTGGTGGAGATTGCACGGGAACTGATCATCCGCGACATCTCCGCCAGGCTGGAGCAGTTGGCGCATGAATTGTCTTGTTTTGAAGAGGTGCGCAACCGGCAACGCGATCCTTATTCAGCCGCCAGGCAGGTAGCCGGACATCTTTTGGGCCGGCTGGAGCTGGGTTGAGAGCCCATGGGCACCCGTTCAACGACGGGTTGCGGTTCAGGGATTAACAGGAAAATTCCTGTTCATCCCTTTTCCAACCTATATGAACGAACGCTCGCTCGGAAAGGAGGGAAGACATTGCCCCACAAACCGGTTACGGTGCAGTCCACCGTCAAGGATCCGGAGTTAGTCCAGCAGCGCAGGCGGCAAATCGTGGCTGCCGCCGTCAAACTGTTTCAGGATAAAGGGTTCCACAAAACGACGACGCGGGAGATTGCCCGCGAGGCCGGCTTTAGCATCGGCACGCTGTATGAATATATTGAATCGAAAGAAGACGTCCTGTATCTCGTCTGCCAGTACATCCACGACCGTGTGGAGGAGCGGTTGCGTGAGATGCTGCCCGCCGGTGATACCGCCCGCCGGACCCTGGAGAAGGCAATCACCGCTTATTTCCAGGTGATGGATGAAATGCAGGGGGAGGTGCTCCTCATCTATCAGGAAGCGCAGTCCCTCGCGCCTGAGGCGTTGCGCCACGTCCTGCAGCGGGAGGAGGAGATCACGGCCATCTTTGCCGACATCCTCCGCCGCGGCCTGGAAGACGGAACCTTGTCGGTGCCGGAGGAGAACATCCCGCTCTTTGCCCATGACATCATCGTCCTCGGAGAGATGTGGGCATTCCGGCGCTGGGCACTGCGCAGGCGTTATACTCTGGAAAGTTACACGCAGCACCAGTTGTCGCTGCTTTTGCCCAAAAAACCGGATGAAAGGAGAGAGGAACCGTGAGCATGGTGATGCAGCCGGATGCACAGCAACAAAAACCGGAAACGCCGCAACAAAAACCGTGGAGCCGCCGGAGTGTGTCAGCTCCTGCTGACCATGCGGCCAGGCAGCGTTACCGGCCAAAGCATGCGATCCGATTCGTCACGGCGGCCAGCCTGTTTGACGGCCATGATGCCTCGATCAACATCATGCGCCGCATCCTTCAGGATTCCGGGGCGGAGGTGATCCACCTGGGACACAACCGCTCGGTGGAGGAGATCGTGCGGGCGGCCATTCAGGAGGATGTCCAGGGAATCGCCGTCTCTTCCTATCAAGGGGGACACATGGAGTTTTTCAAGTACATGTATGACCGCCTGCAGGAGCTGGGGGCGGGGCACATCAAGATTTTCGGCGGCGGAGGCGGCGTGATCGTCGCGCACGAGATTGCGGAGCTGGAGGCTTACGGGATCGCCAAGATCTTTTCCCCGGAAGACGGCATGCGCATGGGCCTTGAGGGAATGATCGACTACATGCTGCAGCAGACCGACTTCCCCACGCCGGGGGTCACGGAGGAGGAGCTGGAACGGCTGGATACGGAGCAGACGCTGACGATTGCCCGGCTGATCACCCTGGCGGAGGAGGCGGCTGCGGGACAGGAGATCAAGGTAGGGGAACAGGCCGTTTCATGGCCCGATCTGCTTGCCCGCCTGCAGCGAAAGAGAACGGGCAAGGCCCCTGTGATCGGGCTGACCGGAACGGGAGGGGCGGGCAAGAGTTCACTGACGGACGAGCTGGTGCGCCGCTTCCTGTACGACTTTCCGGAGAAGAAGGTGGCCATCCTTTCCGTCGATCCTTCGAAGCAACGCACCGGGGGGGCCCTTTTGGGCGATCGCATCCGGATGAATGCGATTCACCACCCCAATGTCTACATGCGCAGTCTGGCCACGCGGCGGGCCGGGGTGGAGGTCAGCGATGCGCTGCAAGATGCGCTTAAAATCGTCCAGGCGGCCGGCTTTGACCTGATCCTGCTGGAAACCAGCGGCATCGGGCAGGCAGACTCGCGGGTGGTGCAGCTGGCCGACCGTTCCGTCTATGTGATGACCAGCGAATATGGCGCCGCCTCGCAGCTGGAAAAAATCGAGATGCTGGATTATGCCGACCTGGTGGCGATCAACAAGTTTGACCGGCGCGGGGCCGAAGACGCCCTGCGGGATGTGCGCAAGCAATACCGGCGCAACCACCGGATTCCCTATGAGGTTCCGGACGAAGCCTTGCCGGTCTACGGGACGATTGCCAGCCAGTTCAACGATCCCGGCACCACCCGTTTCTACCATGCGCTGCTGGCGGAGCTGGAAGAGCTGACCGGCGAGCGGTGGGAGTCGCGGTTTGCGGCGGTGAGTTCGCCGGTTGGCCGGATGACCATCATTCCGCCTGAACGGCAGAATTACCTCAGCGAAATCGTGCAAACCTTGAAACAGGAGAAAAAATTTGTGGAAGAGCAGGTGGCCATCGCCCGCCAGTTGTACCAGCTCCATGGCAGCTTGCAGGCGCTGGAGGAACAGGCGGAGCAGGCGGTCCAGGCGGAACTGTCAGACGTGCCTGCGGAAGGCGCGGGAGAAGATGCGGCAGACGTGCAGAAGGCGTTGCAGCTGATCCGGCGGCGCATCCAGCAGCTGGAGGCCCAGCTTCATCCCGAATGCCGGCGCATTCTCGAGGAGTGGCCCCGCATCAAGGCGCAGTACCAGCAGGACGAGCTGGTCACCGTCGTGCGCGGCAAAGAGCGCAGGCAGCCCCTGTACACGGTTTCGCTTGCGGGAACGCGGATTCCCCGCGTCGCCCTGCCGAAATTCGAGGATTGGGGGGAGATCCTGCGCTGGTGCCTGAAGGAGAACCTGCCTGGATACTATCCCTATACGGCCGGCGTCTTTCCGCTGAAGCGCACCGACGAGGAACCGCGGCGGATGTTTGCCGGCGAAGGGACGCCGGAGCGGACCAACAAGCGCTTCCACTTCCTCTCCAAAGACGATCCGGCCAAGCGGCTCAGTACCGCTTTCGATTCGGTGACGTTGTACGGGGAGGATCCCGACTGGCGGCCCGACATTTTCGGCAAGGTGGGGGAAAGCGGGGTCAGCGTCTGCACGCTGGAGGACATGAAGCGGCTGTATGACGGGTTTGACCTCTGCGATCCGATGACCAGCGTCTCGATGACCATCAACGGTCCGGCGCCGATCATCCTGGCAATGTTCCTGAACACGGCGATTGACCAGCAGGTGGAGAAGTTCGTCCGCGAGCACGGCAGACAGCCGAACCAAGAGGAATACGAACGGATCAAGGCGTACACCCTGCAAAATGTCCGGGGCACCGTGCAGGCCGATATCCTGAAAGAGGATCAAGGACAAAACACCTGCATTTTCTCCATTGACTTCGCCCTGAAGCTGATGGGCGACATCCAGGAGTACTTCATCCAGAACAAGGTCCGGAACTACTACTCGGTGAGCATCAGCGGCTACCATATTGCGGAAGCCGGGGCCAATCCCATCACCCAGCTGGCTTTCACCCTGGCCAACGGCTTCACCTATGTGGAGTATTACCTCAGCCGCGGGATGAAGGTGGACGACTTTGCACCCAACCTTTCCTTCTTCTTCAGCAACGGCCTGGACCCGGAGTACAGCGTGATCGGGCGGGTGGCGCGGCGCATCTGGGCCAAGGTGATGAAACATCATTACGGCGCCAACGAACGCAGCCAGAAGCTGAAGTATCACATCCAGACCTCGGGCCGTTCGCTGCACGCCCAGGAGATGGCTTTCAACGACATCCGCACCACGCTGCAGGCGCTGATGGCCATCTACGACAACTGCAACTCGCTGCACACCAACGCCTATGACGAGGCGTTGACGACGCCCACGGAAGAGTCGGTGCGCCGGGCGATGGCCATCCAGATGATCATCAACCGGGAATTGGGACTGGCCAAGAATGAGAATCCGCTGCAAGGTTCCTTTATCATCGAGGAGCTGACCGACCTGGTGGAAGAGGCGGTGCTGGCGGAGTTTCAGCGCCTCAGCGACCGGGGCGGCGTGCTGGGGGCGATGGAGACCCAGTACCAGCGAGGCAAGATTCAGGAGGAGTCGATGCTGTATGAGCGCAAAAAACACTCCGGCGAGCTGCCGATCATCGGCGTCAACACCTTCCTGAACCCCAACCCGGAAGCGGAGGAGAAAAAGCCGCCCAAGCTGGTCCGGGCCACGCGCGAGGAGAAGGAGCTGCAGATCCGGCGGCTGAAAGCTTTCCAGGAGGCGCACCGTGAAGAGGCGCAAAAAGCGCTCCGGCGGTTGCAGGAGGTGGCGCTTGCCGGGGGGAACATCTTCGCCGAACTGATGGAGACGGTCCGCTGCGCCAGCCTCGGGCAAATCACCCGCGCCCTTTATGAAGTGGGCGGGCAGTACCGGCGCAACATGTGAGACGGCGAAACGGGCAAGAAAACGGAGGGGCTGTCCGAAGGAGCCCGGTGACGGCTCCTGGACAGCCCTTTTTTGCGGTTCCAGTGATTTTGGTTCCAGTGATTTTCCCTTTCGAGTGAATTTTTCCGTTGCGAGAGATTTTTCCTTTCAAGCGATTGCGTTCTCGCCCCTCACGCGCTTTCTTCTTCCTCGGAGGAGGCGGGGGAGGAGCCTTGTCGAAGCTTTTCCCGGGCCATCTCTTCCAGACGGAACTTTTGGATCTTGCCCGTGCCTGTCATCGGCCAGCTTCCCGGTTCGACAAACCAGACGTGGCGGGGGACCTTGAACTTTGCCAAATGGTCTTGGCACCACTGAATGATCTCCCGCCGGGTGCACGATGCGCCGGGCTTGAGCTCGATGAAGGCCGCTCCGGTTTCCGTCGTCAAGGGATCGGGCACACCGACCACGTAGACCTGGCTGACGGCGGGATGGCGCGAGATGACCTCCTCCACTTCTTTCTGGGAGACGTTCTCGCCGGAGACTTTGTAGATTTCTTTGCTGCGGCCGAGAAACTCGATATACCCTTTTTCGTCGATCCGCCCGAGGTCCCCGGTGCGGAACCAGCCGTCCTTGTCGATGGCCGCAGCCGTTTCTTCCGGCTTCTTATAGTAGCCGCGGGTGACGGTGTTTCCCCGCACCGTCAATTCGCCGACGGAACCCTCCGGCAAATCCTCGCCGGTTTCGGGATCAATCACCTTGTATTGGACGTTGGCGCCCCCGAACTCGGGCAGGCCGGAGGCACCGGCCGGTTTGATGCGGCCGACCCGCGTGGCGACGACCTCGATGGGATCGCCCACCTCGGTGTGTACCGTGGAGGCCGTCGCCTCGGTGCCGCCGTAGCCCGTGCAGATCTCCTTTACGCCCAACTCCTGGACGGTCCGCTCCCAAATCGGTACCGGCGCCGGTGCGGCGGCACACATCAGCGCATGCAGCGAACTCAGATCGTACCGGTTCCGTTCCGGATGGTTGAGGATGGCCACGAGCATCGACGGGACGCAGAGGAAGTCGGTGGCGCGGAATCGATCGATCATGGCCAGGGCTTCCCGGGGATGGAACTGGGGCGTGAAGATCACGGCGCCGCCCACGAAAGAGACGGCAAGCAGGCCTTCGACGTAGGCGAAAACGTGATAAAACGGCAGCGGCGTAAACACCCGCCGTCCGTCTTCAAATGCCCGGCTGAGCGCCGTGCTGAAGGCGCAGCGCAAAAACATGTCGTGGGTCAGCATGACGCCCTTCGGGAGCCCTGTGGTCCCGGACGTATAGATGATATCGCTCACCTCGTCCGGGTATTCCGACGCCGCGATCCGCTGTTCCAGCGCCTCATCGTCCACCTGGGACGCCATCTCGAGAAAGGCGTCCCAAGTGAGAAAGCGCGGCTCGGGAGCCTCTTCGGTCGTTTGGATGCACACCGCTCCGGCGAGGGAGGCTCCGTCTTCCTGCTCCATGCGCGCAAGCCATCGAGCCGCCATTTCTTCCAGGCGGTTGCCGGCTGCCGTCTGGTGGACGAACAACCAGCGGCTGTCGGACTGGCGCAGCATATACCCCATCTCTTCCTCGCGCAAGAGGGTGTTGAGGGGGACGGCCACGGCCCCCACCAATGCCACGGCCAATTTGAGAAACACATATTCCGGCTCGTTGGCCAGCCAGATGGCCACATGGTCACGCCGCCGGACGCCCAAGGCCAGCAGCGCCTTGGCTGCGGTCCAGCACCGCTCCCAGGTTTCCCGATACGTGTAGGTGCGATCGGACGCGATCAAATAGGGTCGCTCCGCAAACTCCCGGCAATGGACGCGAAAATGGGCGCCCAGGGTGCGGCGCGGCCAGGAGGGAAAGCGCGACGTGAGACGTTGCCGGCGTTCTTCCGGACTTGGCATCATGCTCTGCAACCTCCTTTTCCGCAAAAAATTTTCGATATTTTGGTTACAATTATACACCGTCAGGAGCATTTTTCCAGCATGAAAAGGCCAAGATAAATAAACAACCGGCATTTGACACCGCCATGCGGCATCAGTACAATGTGCATGTAAATGGAGGAAAGAACGGCTTGAACGCGAAAAGGAAGGTGCATGGATGACGGAGGCCAACCTGAAGGAAACCTATGCGCTGGATACAGAGGAGATGTCCTTTGTCGATTTGGCTTACCAGTGGCTGGCAGAAACCAAGGAACCGAAGAAATTTCACGATTTGGTGCAGCATGTGGCCCAGATCAAGGGTTACCCAAAGGAATCGATCGAACAACTTCTGGCGATGTTCTATACCGATCTGAACGTGGACGGAAGGTTTACCTGTGTGGGCGAGAATCTTTGGGGGCTGAAACACTGGTATCCGTTCGAGTCGACGGAGGATGACATTTTGTCCCTGGATTTGGCGGAGGATGAGGAACTGGAAGTGGATGAAGAGGAAGAAATGATCCTGGAGGAGGATCTGGAAGAGGAAATCGTCGATCTGGGTGAAGACGAGGACCTGGATCTGGAGGATGAGGACGAGCTTCCACTGGACGATGAGCTGGACGAAGAGGAAGATTTCTGATCCCCGTTGACAAGGGTGGCCGCTTTGGCTATACTATCAACGGGCTAAATGAACGTTACAGGCCCCCTGGTTCAGGGGGTCTGTTTATTTTTTTGGAAGGAGTATCCAGAATGACCAAGTACATCTTTGTTACAGGCGGCGTCGTTTCTTCGCTCGGAAAAGGGATTACTGCTGCCTCCCTGGGACGCCTGTTGAAAAACCGGGGACTGAACGTCACGATTCAGAAGTTTGATCCGTACATCAACGTGGATCCGGGGACGATGAGCCCGTATCAACACGGGGAAGTGTTTGTCACGCACGACGGTGCGGAGACGGATCTGGATTTGGGACATTATGAGCGGTTTATCGACATTCATCTGACAAAAAACAGCAGCATCACTACCGGGAAAATCTATTCTGCCGTCTTGGCCAAGGAGCGGCGCGGCGATTACCTGGGGGGAACGGTCCAGGTGATCCCGCATGTGACCAACGAGATCAAGGAGCGGATTCGCCTGGCGGAACAGGAAGGCAATCCGGATGTGGTGATTACCGAGATCGGCGGCACGGTCGGCGACATTGAAAGCCTGCCATTTCTGGAGGCCATCCGGCAAATGAAGTCGGATGTCGGGCGGGAAAATGTGTTGTACATTCACGTCACGCTGATTCCCTATGTGGCCGCGGCCGGTGAATTGAAAACCAAGCCGACGCAGCACAGCGTCAAGGAGTTGCGGAGCATCGGCATCCAGCCGCATGTGCTGGTATGCCGCACCGAACAGCCGTTGAATGAGGAGCTGCGACGCAAGCTGGCGCTGTTTTGCGACATCGATCCGGAGGCTGTGATTGAGGCGCGGGATGCGGAAACCCTGTACGAGGTGCCGTTGATGCTGCAGCAACAGGGGCTGGACGAATTTATCGTGCGGCATCTCGGCCTGCCGGCCGGCGCGCCCCGGATGGAAGAGTGGCGGCAGATGGTGGAGCGGATGAAACATCTGGATGGCCAGGTGCGGATTGCGATCGTCGGCAAGTATGTTTCGCTCAAGGATGCCTACCTGAGCGTCAACGAAGCCCTCTACCACGCGGCCACTTTCCACGGGAAAAAACTGGAGATTGAGTGGGTCAACTCGGAAGACCTGGCGTCGGACAACCTGCGCGAGCGGCTTCAGGGAGTGGATGGCATCCTCGTGCCAGGAGGGTTTGGCCGCCGCGGCATTGAAGGCAAGTTGCTGGCCATTCAGTATGCGCGGGAGATGCGCATTCCCTTTTTCGGGATTTGTCTGGGGATGCAGCTGGCTTGTGTGGAGTTTGCGCGCAATGTCCTGAAGTTGGAGGATGCCAACAGCGTGGAAATGGACCCGGATACCACGCATCCGGTCATCGATTTGCTGCCTCACCAGAGCGGGGAAATGCTCGGCGGGACGATGCGCCTTGGGGCTTATCCCTGCCGCCTGCTTCCCGGTTCTTTGGCCAGCCAGGCCTACCAGACGGAAGAGGTTGCGGAGCGGCATCGCCACCGCTATGAGTTCAACCTTCAGTACAAAGAGGTATTTGAGAAGCATGGGTTGCGGGTCACCGGGCTCTCTCCCGACGGCCGCCTGGCCGAGATTATGGAGTATGCCGATCACCCCTGGTTCGTGGCGACGCAATTTCACCCGGAATTCACTTCCCGCCCAAACCGTCCGCATCCCCTGTTTCGCGAGTTCGTCCGGGCGGCGATATGCTGCCGGGAACGCCAGCCGGTTCATTGAGCGCGTTGGAGATGCCCTGGGTTTGAGATGTCCGGAAAGGTCTCCCGGAAGGGATCCTTTCCGGGCTTTTTTTGTCTCGGCCGGGTCTTTTCCGCGTCGTTTGCAGGAAATATGCAAGAAAAAGAGAATTAAGACAAAGAGAATGAAGATGCGCGCATCGTCAGGATAGTCATTTTTGGCGGCGTTTGGTGGAAAATACCGACTGCAATCCGCTGATATGAAGGAGGGTTTTGTCGATCGATGTCGAAAAAAATCTTGGTGGTTGACGATCAGTTTGGCGTGCGGATGTTGCTTCACGAAGTGTTAACCCTGGATGGGTATCAAACCTACCAGGCGTCCGGCGGCAAGGAAGCCTTGCAACTGTTTGACGAAGTGGAACCGGATCTGGTGATCCTGGATATGAAGATGCCGGGGATGAACGGCCTGGATATTCTGCGGTCGATTCGCAAACGTCCGTCCGATGTGCAGGTATTCATGATGACAGCATACGGAGAATTGGATATGATAAAAGAGGCGACCCGTTTGGGCGTGAAAACTTATTTTACAAAGCCCTTTGACATCGATAAATTGCGGGAATCCGTACGTGAGTGGTTTGCTTCAACATCCGCCCCCGAGTCGACACATACTCATGCCTGAAATGCGGAAAGGAGCGAAGCAACATGCCTTTAGTTCCGATGACGGAGTTTTTGCCACGCGCCAAGGCGGAAGGCTTTGCCGTCGGACAATTCAACATGAACAACTTGGAGTTCACGAAAGCGATCACGGAAGCGGCCATGGAGGAACAATCGCCCTTTATCTTTGGCGTGAGTGAAGGCGCGATCAAGTATATGGGGCTGGAGTACGCGGTCGCGATGGCCCGCGTGGCCGCCGAAGAATCCGGCCTGCCGATTGCCCTGCACTTGGATCACGGCAGCAGTTTCGAGATCGTCATGAAGTGCATCCGGGCCGGGTTTACCTCCGTGATGTTTGACGGTTCGCACCTGCCCCTGGAGGAAAACATCCGGCTCACCAAAAAGGTGGTGGAGGCGGCCCATGCGGTAGGAGTCTCGGTGGAAGGCGAGCTGGGGACGATTGGCGGTGTCGAGGATGATTTGTCCGTCGACGATGAAGATGCGATGCTGGCCAAACCCGAGGAAGCGATCCGCTTCTGGAAGGAAACGGGCGTGGACGCCCTGGCGATTGCGGTCGGTACGGCCCACGGGATGTACAAGGGTGAACCGCGCATCCGGTATGAAATCATTCAGGAGGTAGCCTCCCAGATTGATGTGCCGATCGTGCTGCATGGCGGTTCCGGTGTTCCGGATGAGGCCATTCGCCGCTCCATTGAGCTGGGCGTGGGCAAGATCAACGTCAACACGGAAAACCAAGTGGCGATGACGAAGACCATACGGGAGATTTTTGCCCGGGATGAGAAGGTCTACGACCCGCGCAAGTACCTGGGACCGGCCAAGGAGGCCATGAAAGAAGTGGTCCGCAGCAAGATCCGCCTGTTCGGCTCCAATGGCAAGGCTTAGAATAACCATGCACCCAAAGGAGTGGCTGCAAGCCGATGAAATTTTACATTGACACCGCCAACGTCGAGGAAATTCGCGAAGCGTATGAGATGGGGATTCTCTCTGGCGTAACCACCAACCCATCCCTGGTCGCCAAAGAGGGCCGCAATTTTATCGAGCTCCTGAAGGAGATCGCCGACATTGTGGATGCGCCGATCAGCGCGGAAGTGGTCAGCACGCAGGCGCAGGAAATGGTGGCCGAAGCGGAGCCGTTGGCCGCCCTGTCGAAAAACATCGTCATCAAAATTCCGATGACGGGTGAGGGGCTGAAGGCGGTCAAGATGTTGTCGAAGAAAAAAATCCGCACCAACGTGACGCTGATCTTTTCGGCCAACCAGGCGCTGATGGCGGCGCGCGCCGGCGCGAGTTACGTCTCGCCGTTCATCGGCAGGCTGGATGATATCGGTTACGACGGCCTGCAATTGATTCGGGACATCGCGGAGATCTTCGAGTTGCACCGGATCGAGACCGAGATCATTGCAGCCAGCATCCGCCATCCGATCCATGTGACGGAGGCGGCCAGAGCCGGGGCGCACATTGCCACGATTCCCTATCATGTGATTCGGCAAATGCTTCACCATCCCCTGACGGAGCAGGGGATTGAACGGTTTTTGGCGGATTGGGAGAAGGTCCCCAAACCTTGATGCGGGGAGGGGCATCGAATGGAACGACTGGTCATCCGCGGCGGCGTGCCCCTGAAGGGCAGCATTACGATCAGCGGTTCCAAAAACAGCACGGTTGCGCTGATGCCGGCCGCGCTTTTGGCTGATTCTCCGGTGATCTTGGATCAGGTGCCGCAGATTCAGGATGTCCACACGTACCGGCTGTTGCTGGAGAATCTGGGGGCACGGGTGGAAAGGACGGGCAGCATGCTGCAGATCGACCCTTCCAAGCTGGGGAATCAGCCGCTGCCGAACGGTTTGGTCAAGCAGCTGCGCGCTTCCTATTACCTGATGGGGGTGCTGCTGGCCCGTTTCGGCGAGGCGATCGTGGGCCTTCCGGGCGGCTGCACGCTCGGCCCGCGGCCCATCGACCAGCACATCAAAGCCTTTCAGGCGCTGGGCGCAGAGGTGGCTTTCGATGACGGGTGCCTGCGCCTGGTAGGCAAACGGCTGACCGGCACGCGCATCTACCTAGACGTCGTCAGCGTCGGGGCCACGATCAATCTGATGCTGGCCGCCGTGCTGGCAAAAGGGACGACGATTCTGGAACATGCGGCCAAGGAACCCGAAGTGGTGGACCTGGCCACCTTGCTGAACGCCATGGGGGCCCGGATTACGGGTGCCGGCACCGATGTGATCAAAATCGAAGGGGTCAAATACCTGAAGGGCTGCCGCCATGATGTGATCCCGGATCGCGTGGAGGCGGGGACCTATCTGATTGCCGCCGCTGCCACGGGTGGCGAGGTCTGCCTGGAGAACATCATCCCGGAACACCTGGATGCCGTTTTGGCCAAACTGCGCGAAATGGGTGCGCAGGTGGAGTGGGATGCCGAACGCGTCCAACTGGTTGCCAGTGGGCGGAAGCTTCGCCAGGTGGATGTGAAGACGCTTCCATATCCGGGATTCCCCACAGACCTGCAGCAGCCTTTTACCGTCCTGCTGACGCAGGCGGAAGGCATCAGCATGGTCACAGACAACATTTTCGCTTCGAGGTTCAAGCATGTGGAAGAGTTGCTTCGCATGGGAGCCTCGATTCAGATCGAGGGCCGGACGGCAGTGGTCAGGGGCCGGACGCCGCTCACAGGGACGCGGGTGCAGGCCAGCGATCTGCGCGCCGGGGCGGCCATGGTGATCGCCGGCCTGGTGGCGGAAGGTGTGACCGAAGTGACGAATCCCGAGCATCTGGATCGCGGCTATGAGCAGCTGGAGCAGAAATTTGCCGCGCTGGGGGCGGACATGAGGCGCCTGAGCGGCCAGCCCGCAGAACGCGAGGACAGCTGCTAGGACCTGGAGGTGCGCGTAGCATGTGGGTGATCCCGTTGCTGGCTTCAATGACCAGCTTGTTCCTGACATTGGACATGATCCGGCAGTATCTGCAAAAGCGAAAGGCCCACCAGCTGGCTTATGCGAGCGGGTTGGCCCTTTTTACGCTGGCTGCCTTTGTGGAAGGTATCGCCATGGCTTTCGGCTGGTCACCGTTCATTTACAAGGTATATTATTATACGGGCATTGTGCTGGTGCCGGTGCTGGCCAGCGGTTCGGTGTTCCTGCTGCGACGAAGGGCGATTGGAAACCTCTTTTTGTTCTATGTGGTCGTGACCAGTCTCCTGATGCTGCTGCAAATCATCCCTGCGCAGGTGAAGGAGGATCTCTTGCCGGCTGCCGGCCTGACCGTGGGGGGCAGCGCGATGCCGGAATCGGTGCGGCAATACAGTTTCTGGCTTTCCGGCGTTGGCGGGATTGTTTTGCTGGTTGTCAGCCTGTATTCGTTTGTCCGCACCCGCTATTGGGGCAACCTCTTCATCTTTTTGGGCGCTCTGGTGATGAGCATCGGCGGCCGTCTGGCTGCGGCGGGGCTGGCCGTTTTTCTCCCGTTGAGCGAACTTGTCGGCATCTTGCTGCTGTATCTTGGTGTGGCCCGCCATCCGGGCACCCGTGGGGAAACGGCGAAAAAAGCACGGGTCAGCCGAGGATGAAACGCGGTATATGACGTGATATACTGAAAAGGTGAGACAGAGGAGGAGCAGCATGGAACGAAGTTTGACGATGGAATTGGTTCGGGTGACGGAAGCTGCCGCCCTGGCTGCCGCCCGCTGGATGGGCCGGGGGAACAAACATGAGGCCGATCGCGCCGCCACCGAAGCGATGCGGGCCGTGTTTGACACCATTCCGATGCGGGGAACCGTCGTCATCGGCGAGGGCGAGATGGACGAGGCGCCCATGTTGTACATCGGGGAACGGCTGGGGATGGGATATCCTCCGGAAGTGGACGTTGCGGTGGATCCCTTGGAAGGCACCTACATTGTCGCCAACGGCGGCTGGAATGCCTTGTCCGTCGTGGCGATTGCGGAACGGGGAAATCTCCTGCACGCACCAGATATGTACATGGAAAAAATCGCGGTGGGTCCAAAAGCGGCGGGCCATGTGGATCTCGATGCTCCCGTGGCGGATAACCTGAAGGCGGTGGCCCGCGCGTTGGGCCGGGATGTATCCGATCTGGTGGCCGTTGTCCTGGACAGGCCGCGGCATCAAAAATTGATTGAGGAAATCCGCGCCGCCGGAGCCCGGATCAAGCTGATCGGGGATGGCGATGTGGCCGCCGCCGTCAATACCGCCTTTGAAGATACAGGCGTGGATATTCTTTTCGGCACGGGCGGAGCGCCGGAAGGCGTGCTGGCGGCTGTGGCGCTGAAATGCCTGGGCGGCGAAATCCAGGGGCGTCTCCTGCCGCAAAACGAACAGGAACGGGAGCGCTGTATCAAGATGGGCATCGCCGATCCGCAGCAGATTCTGCGCATGGATGATCTGGTCAAGGGGGATGATGCCATCTTTGCGGCGACGGGCGTCACCGACGGCGAACTGTTGCAAGGCGTTCGCTTCCGCGGCAGGGAGGCGACGACGGAGTCGATCGTGATGCGGGCCAAAACGGGCACCGTGCGCCGGATTTTGGGCAAACACCGCCTCGATCGCAAACTCAATTTGGTGTTTACGGATGGGCTGGATCCCAGCCAGCTGGGGTCTTCCAGCTAACCGTTGGGTTTAATCGGAGCAAATTCGGCAAGAATGATCGACATCCAGGAATGATCGGCATCATCGATAAATATCATCATCATTGATAAGAGAAGATCATTGATAAAAGAAGTTCTATTGATTAAGAAAAGTATAGAAAGCATAAATCCGGATTACAAGCACGTTTTAAAAGAATGCATTGAATGGAGCATGCGGATGACGTTAGGCGAACTGGAAAACAAGAAACTGACCGAACTCTATGAACTGGCGCGAGAATTAAAGATTCCATATTATGGTCAAATGAAGAAAAAAGAATTGATTTTTGCCATTCTGCGCTCACTGGCGGAGCAGGATGGACTGATGTTCATGGAAGGGGTCCTGGAAATCCTCCCTGAAGGGTTTGGATTCTTGCGACCGCTTCATTATCTTCCGAGCAATGAGGACATCTACATTTCCGCTTCACAGATCCGGCGTTTCGATTTGCGAACCGGCGATTTGGTATCCGGAAAAGTTCGGCCTCCGAAAGAAAATGAGCGGTATTTTGGTCTCCTGCAAGTGGAGGCAGTAAATGGCGAAAACCCCGAAAACGCCGCGAAACGGCTTCACTTCGCTTCCCTGACACCCCTCCATCCACAAGAACGCTTCATTCTGGAAACATCTCCGAGTCAGTTATCGACCCGCATCATCGATCTGCTGGCACCTGTCGGCAAGGGCCAACGCGGCTTGATCGTCGCACCTCCAAAAGCCGGCAAAACCGTCCTGCTGAAGGAAATCGCCAACAGCATCGCCACCAACTATCCGGATGTGGAACTGTTTATTTTATTGATCGACGAACGGCCTGAAGAGGTCACGGACATGCAGCGTTCGGTCAAAGGCGAGGTGATCAGTTCCACGTTTGACGAGTTGCCGGAGCACCATATCAAGGTGGCGGAACTGGTGCTGGAGAGGGCCCAGCGGATCGTCGAACACAAACGGGATGTGGTGATTTTACTGGATAGCATCACCCGGTTGGCCCGCGCTTATAACCTGGTGATTCCCCCCAGCGGCCGGACGTTGTCGGGGGGCATCGATCCGGCTGCCTTTCACCGGCCGAAGCGTTTTTTCGGCGCAGCGCGGAACATCGAGGAAGGAGGCAGCTTGACCATTTTGGCCACGGCTCTGGTCGATACGGGCTCCCGCATGGACGACGTGATTTATGAGGAGTTTAAGGGGACCGGAAATATGGAGCTTCACCTGGACCGGCGGCTGGCGGAGCGGCGGATCTTTCCGGCCATCGACATCCACCGGTCAGGAACGCGGCGGGAAGAATTGTTGCTGCCGCGGGAACACCTGGAAAAGGTCTGGGCTCTCCGGCGGGCGATGGCCGCGGAAAATCCGTATGAATTTACGGAGCAGCTGCTTCGCCGCCTGCGGGCGACCAAGAGCAACGAGGAATTTTTGGCAAGCCTCACAGCTTCTCAGGATCCGTTTGTCAAGACCGGCTGACTCATCAAGACCGGCTAACTTGTCAAGACCGGTTAACCTCCCGGGCGCGGGCAGGCGTTCCTTTAAGGGGGGATCTTCTGCAGGGCGCTCCTCCTGCCGGTGGTGGCAGCGATTTCCCCTTGCATATCGGGACCGGGTGGTGATACAATAACCACGTGTCTTTTTTGACCGTCCATTTTCATTGACGAATTTTACTCTGCTTCGGGTTAGGGAAGCAGGGCAAGCGAGGTGGAACAGATGAAAACAGGCATTCATCCCGAATTCAAAGTGACGACGGTGACCTGTGCTTGCGGGAACACGTTTGAAACCGGTTCGGTGAAGGAGAACCTGCGGGTCGAGATTTGCTCGGAGTGCCATCCTTTCTTCACGGGGAAGCAGAAGTTTGTCGACACGGGTGGCCGTGTGGAACGCTTCAAGAGGAAATACAACATCAAATAACCTGTTTCAGGATCAGCTCCCGCGCTTTGCGGGAGCTGTCCTGTTTGGAACCCTTGCTGGTTATAAAAACCGGGGAGGGTCTGGGAGGGGCTATAAAACCCACTCCTTCAGGGGTGGGATACATGGACCCCTCCCGGCAAACATTTGTTCCATCTTCCTCTCCCATGGTATCATAAGGACAAGGAAAGAAGGTGGAACAAATGCACAAGGCGTACCGGTTTCGCATCTACCCAAACAGGACGCAACGTGATCTCATCCATAAGACGTTCGGATGTTGCAGATACGTCTTCAATCACTTCCTCGCCAGACGGAAGGAAGTATACGAGGCGGAAGGAAAGACGCTTGGGTATAATGCCTGCTCCGCCTTGCTCACCCGTCTCAAGAGAGAGCTGGATTGGCTCAAGGAACCGGATGCCACGGCGTTGCAGACGGAACTGCGGCATCTGGATGACGCATTCAAACGTTTCTTTCGGGAGAAAAAGGGCTACCCACGTTTTAAGAGCCGGAAGAACCCGGTGCAATCCTATACATCCAAAAACAACAAGGGAACCATCGCCATCCAAGGAAACCGGATTCGTCTCCCGAAACTGGGGTGGGTCAGGTTTGCCAGGTCCCGCGAGGTCAAGGGCCGGATCATCTCCGCCACCATCCGGCGGAACCCGACGGGTAAGTACTTTGTCTCGGTGTTGGTGGAAACGGAGATTCAACCGTTACCCGCTTGTGATAGTAAAGTGGGCATTGACCTTGGGGTGAAAGACTTTGCCGTCCTTTCCACCGGTGAATCCATTGCCAATCCGAAACATCTGTACAAACACGAAAGGCGGTTGATTCGCTGGCAACGCATCCTTTCCCGTCGAACCCAAGGCGGCAGGCGATGGGAGAAGGCCCGGTTGAAAGTAGCCTGTCTGCATGAGAAAGTGTCCAACTGCCGAAGGGACTTTCTGCACAAGCTGTCGACCAGGCTGATTCGCGAGAACCAAGTGATCTGCCTGGAGGACCTGCAGGTGCAGCATATGCAAAAGAACCACCGGCTGGCCAAGCCTATTTCTGATGCATCCTGGGCAACGTTCCGTTCCATGTTGGAATACAAGGCGAATTGGTACGGACGAAGCCTCGTGCTTGTGGCCAGGACATTTCCATCAAGCCAGCTTTGTTCCACATGCGGATACCGGAACAAAGAAGTGAAAAACCTGGCTTTGCGGGAATGGACATGTCCCTCATGCGGTACACCTCACGACCGGGACATCAATGCGGCAAGAAACATTTTGCAAGAAGGCTTGCGTCTGTTGGCATAGCCAACTGAACCGTGGGGCACACGGGGATCGCTCGGTCAAGAAGCGACCGTTGGGTCGCTGTTCCCGAGAATCCCACGGCTTAAAGCCGTGCGGAGTGTCAAGACTTTGACAACATGAAGCCGACGAATACGTTTGATGCCCATCGCCTGTCCCATTTTGCGAAACGGGAAGGCAAGATGGGAGAAATGACAGAGCGTCTCATGAAGGCTTACTTTACGGAAGGCCTGCACATCGGCAAACATGAGCAACTGGCCGATTTGGCCAGTGAAGTCGGGATGGAACGGGAAAAGGTGCTGGATATGCTGAGGAAAAATGATTTTTCTGAAGAAGTCCGGCGGGATGAATTCATCGCGCGACAAATCGGCATCACGGGCGTTCCGTTTTTCCTGTTCAATCAAACCTATGCCGTATCCGGAGCGCAATCCAGCGATGTCTTCTTGGACGTGTTGCAAAAGGTATGGGAAGAAGAACAGGATCAGGCGAAATGAGGGCGCGGGATGAGGGGGAGAATACTCGTTTTTATTTTTATTGGTTTATTGGCGCTTTCAGGATGCAACCAAACTCATCAATCTGTAGGCAAAACAAAACCAACATCCAATCCGACAGCCATGGACATTCTCGCAGACAATCCCGATGCCGACATTTTTCAACTGCAAGGCATCATTTACAAAAACGCGAAGGACATCGATTGGGTTCAAAGCGAAGAACTGTCCATAGGAGAGAAAGTCGGAACCATTGCCAAACAATACAAAGAAGGGATGGCTTTTGAAGACGGGATGGCGACGAAGCTTCCTGTCGGCGCGGAAATTTATGAACCGGCGGAAAAAGTGGGGCCGATATTGCTGGTTCGATTGGGTCCAAATGAGCGGGTAATGCGGTATCTTGGTTTAATCGAGGGTTGATCGGGGATGTGGCCGCGGATGCCACATCCCTTTTTGTCATTGCATCCATCCTACACATCCCGTTTTCGAAAGGAAATGGCGGCAATCCCAAGGAAGACCAGCATATACAAGCTGGCGTAGACAGCCATCGCCAGGCTGGGCGGGTGGTGGGAACCAAAGAGCGGGGCCGACGGGATCGTGATTGGTACGGTCAAGTGGTTGCTCAGCGTGCTGACGGTCATCCGGTACATCGCGTCGACCGGCAGGATCAGGCTGCTGAGGATGCCCAGCCGCTCCACGTCCGGGTTCTCAAGTTCAATCCCGATCTGCTCGATAAACCCGCCGATCAGGGATAGTCCGTAAAGGATCATGATCACCACGCCGCTCCCCATCGGAGAAAGACGGGTGCTCAGCGCCAGTGTGACCGCCAGCAGGATGATCGGTTGCAGGGTGAAGGTCAGGGCGGCGGCGATGAGGTATGGCGTTTCGAAACTCAGCAGCGTGCTGCCGCTCAGCCAGCGGTTCAGTCCGATAATACTGAAAAAGAGCGCAAGCCCGTAGAGAAAAAAGAGCGTAGCATTACCGAGAAACTTGCCGAACAGCACTTCCAGACGCGAGATGGGCTTGCTCAGGATGCCATACATCAGGCCGCTTTCAATTTCCCCCTGGATGCTTCCGACCGAGGCCAGGATGGCCAGGATGCCAGTGAGAAAGCTGGCAAAAAAGAGTCCGATCGTGAAGAAAAAGCTCATGTCATGGATCATTCCCGTATTGATTCCGGAAAGGATCATTTCCCCCCGCTCGCGATACACCAGGTGAAGGCCGTATCCGTAAAAGAGCAGAAATCCCCCGGTCATCAGCAGAAGCAGGTGAAAAATCCGCCGGTGGATGCCCTCGCTGAGCGTCAGCCGATAGATGACGTTCATCATCCAACCTCCCCGTGTCTGGAAAGATGTTGTTTGGCTTCCGGTCCTGTTTCCTTCTCTTCAATCCAGTGGAAGAACAGTTCTTCCAGGGAGGGCTTCTCTACCTGCACCTCTTCGATGGCAAACCCTTCTGCCACCAAGCGAGCCACCCAATCGGCAATCTCTTCGCGTGTCCGGAGTACGATGCGCAACGTGATCCCGGGTGGAGTGTTCCCGGTTTGCGTGAACCCTGGAAGCGTGAACCTGTTTTGCGTGAACTCGGTTTGCGTGTTCCCAGCATGATGGCCAGCTTGGGACGGTTCAATGATCGTCACAGCCTCCCGCCATTCCGGTTTTTGGCGTTGCAAGCGCCGCAAACGCGCCAATTCCGTTTCTTCCCGGCAAAAGAGGCGGATACGCCCCACCAGAGAGCCGATCTGCAGCTGTTCCCATGTGCCCTGAACGACGATCCGGCCACGGTTGAGGATCAGCAGCGCGTCACACACCGCCTCCACTTCGCTGAGCAGGTGGCTGTTTAAGAAGATGGTTTTGCCTTGTGCTTTCAGGTGAACCAGCAGATCGCGGATCTGGCGGCGGCCAATGGGATCGAGGGCAGAGGTGGGCTCGTCGAGAAACAGGAGCTCCGGATCGTTGATCAGGGCGCAGCCAAGCCCGATGCGCTGTTGCATGCCTTTGCTGTAACTGGCAATCTTTTTCTTTTCCTGCCCGAGCATGCCGATCTGTTCGAGGACGACGGGGATGCGCTGGCGGATTTGGCTCTCCGGCATGCGGTGCAGCTGCCCGTGCAGGCGGAGCAGCTCTTCGCCGGTCAGCCAGGTGTGATAGCGGAAAAGCTCCGGCAGGTAGCCGATGCGCCGGCGGGTTTCTTTGTCCCCGAGCGGCCGGCCGAAGACCAGTCCTTTTCCGGAAGTGAGGCGAAGAAAGCCCAGAAGCGTTTTGACCAGCGTGCTTTTGCCGGCGCCGTTGGGTCCCAGGCAGCCGAACACCTGCCCCTTGCTGACAGCAAACGAGGCCTGGCGGAAACCGCCATGCCCCCGATAGGTTTTGCTCAATTGGTCGGTCCAGATGACGTTCACGAAAGGGTACCCCTTTCTCAGTTGTTTTGCGGCCACTGGATGCTGCGGGCCGTTTTCAGAAATTCTTCCCTGGTCAGGCCATTCGCGGTAAAGCGGATCAGCTTTCCATCGGCTATCCAAATCAGTTGATGAGTGGCTTGTTCGTTTTCGCCGTGGCTGCGGTACAACGCCTGACGGCCCGCTAAATTCACCACTTCTTCGCCCGCCTCCAGCAACTCGGGCATCAGCATGGTGTTGGTAAATCGCTGGATGTCTGCCAGCTGCCGCTTGACGTCATACGAGAGAAATGGAAGGGAAGCCAGCGACTCCTGGATGGCGCTGATGTTGGTTGCGGCAGACGTTTCCACCTTGGGAAGGTCGCGGATGGCCAGCTGGTAACGGGTGTCCTGGAAGACGGAACCATCCTCATGTTTCACTTGTTTATACCACTGAATCTCATATCCGCCCGGGAAAGTGAAGAGGAAGGATTCGCCTTGCAGCTCCGGCGGCAACACTTTTTCACCGCCCAGCGCCCGGATGAGCCGATTGACGTTCTCCACGTCCAGGGCAAAACGAATCTTGTCGGCGGTAAACTGATGAATTTCCTGTTCCAAGCCGTTGACGATGGAAGCCGGCAGGCTGGGGAGTGTTTTGGCGACGGCGGCGTATTGTTCCGGATTGTCATGCGGGCTGATGAACGCATGTTTGGAACGTGCCAGCACTTCCGCCTTGCCGTAATCGCGCAGATCGATGTCGCCGACTTTGGTCTCTAGTTCTATGGAAATTTTATCCAGTTCTTGCGCGGACATCTTCACCGTATTCAGGTTTTCGACGCGAAAGACGTTCAGCATGTCGGCGGCGGCGCTGCGGATGCCGGGATTGGCCAGCAGTGCGCCTCCAACCAGGATTGCGGCTGCCGTGACCGTCCACTTTTTCATCTGTCTCTTCCTTTCATCCGTGATTTTTCGTTTTTCCCATCTTTCTGTGGATGTTTCTGAAGATAGGAGATGTTCATTGGATACAAGAGCATTCTGCCGGTTTGTTTCCGGTGCCGGGAGCGGCATTTCTTCCCCCGAAGCCGTTTCGCAAGCATCGGCTGGATGTGATTCCGCGTTGACCCGCTTGAGAAACCGTCTCCAGGCGTCGGCCGTGTCGACCGGCTCCTCGAAAGCGTCGGTGCCGTCTTGGATAATGGAGCCTTTACGATGCATGTCGCTTGTTTTGGGCACGCCGAAGTTGACGTGCTGGAACCACTCATCCAGCTGGCGCAACTCTTCCAGGCGGAGGTGGCAGGAGGTGCACTCCGCGAGGTGCCGTTTGACTTGACGCTGTTTTTCGGTGTCCAGCTGGTTGTCCAGATAGGCTTGCAGTTGTCCGTCTTCCAGGCAGTGATGAATGGGATGCGTCATGTCTGTTCCCCCTTTCCGCTGGCGAGATGGATTTTTTTTAACCGGCTTTTGGCGCGTGAGAGGATGACGCCCACGTAGTCTGCATCCACCGCCAGCACTTGCGCGATTTCTTGGTAGGAGTAGCCTGCCGCCCGCAAGAGGAGAGACAGGTGATCCCGTTCCGGCAGCTGGGCCAAAAGGCGGTGCCAGTACTGCACCGATTCCTTTTCCATCAGGCGCTCATCTGGCGTGGCCTGAGCGCTGATCTGGGCTTGCCGGTGGGCTTCCATCAGCTGTTTTTCTTCCCGCCGCAGCCTTCTTTTTTCGGCGCGGAAGTAATTGTAGGCGGTGTTGCTGGCTGTCGTGTACAGCCAGGCTTTGAGGTTTCTCACTTGGCCGGTGCCGGTGCGGTAGAGCTGGATAAATACTTCCTGCGCCAGGTCTTCCGCGGTTTCCCGGTGTTGCACCAGATAATACAGGTGTTGGTAGATGGCTGGGTACCAGGTTTCAAAGATGGCCCGAAAGTCTCCGGTCAGGACGGGTTGCTGTGGCGAATGCATGCCCTCGGTTTGCGGGCCGTTCATCGCTGCAGCCAATGTCGTCACCTCTTTCCCCCCTTCAGCGTCGCTTTCATCGATTACAGACGCT
>Ga0207870_100428_pt1 | contig 23691 bp, 23 predicted proteins | sample CeladaPassage60B_FD_187477 | JGI IMG/M metagenome (GOLD analysis project Ga0207870, IMG submission 187477) | Cellulose-adapted microbial communities from the Joint BioEnergy Institute, USA - Passage3 60B (SPAdes) (version 2) | ecosystem: Engineered > Bioreactor > Continuous culture > Unclassified... | reverse complement strand
GTCGATGCCAACGAAGCGCCGGATGGCCTGGCTGTCGTAGATGGCGTCTTCGATCCCTTCATCGGACAATCCGAAGCACTGCTGGGCAATATACATGCGCAGCATGCGTTCCACGCCAATCGGCGGCTGGCCTCGTCCGGTTCCCTTCGGGTAGAACGGTTCGATCTCAGCCACCAGCGCCGACCAAGGCGTTACCGCGTCGATTTCGGCAAGAAACCGGTCGCGCCGCGTCACTTTCTTCTTGCTCGCATATTCAAGTTCGGAAAAGCTCGCTTGCATCGTCAAGTGCCTATCAAATGTCAGTACTTCAATTGTCGCATGTCAGGGATGAGTTCGGCCCATCGATCTGCGAATAAATCAGTGTGTCCTTAATGGCGCAGGCAGCTCTTCTCTTGATGTTCCTAGTGGGGGTATTGGGAATCGTAGTTGTCGCCCGAAAAAACAGGGCAGCAACGCCCTCGTAGAGGTCGAAACCCCCAGCGTCTTCATGGTGAGTTAGGGTCGAGCAAAAACCGTGCGTCCGTGATTCCGGCTTGTGTGAGGGCCACCATCAATTGTGCCGCGGCTTCGAACGGCACCGTGCGTTCCACCGCAAGCAGCACCGGAGGTGGTGCGCTGGGTTGTGCACCGTCAACGAGCGCTGCCAACCGTTTTGGAAGTACCTCGCGGGGGAGCGGTTCGCCGTTCCAGAGCAGTGTTCCCGATGCGGTCAGCGTCAAAATGATCGCTTCTTGCGGTGGCGTTGCCGGTTCGGCATCGGCGTGGGGCAGTTTCGTACGGACCGCGTGCAAAAGGGCGGGAGCGGTGACGAGCAAGATCACGAGGAGCACCAGAAGCACATCGACGAGCGGGACGATATTGATCGTCGGGTTTGCCGTGATTCGGCGCTTTACGGTCAGGAACGGCAACGAGCGGTGCTTCATGGTGTTCGAGGAGGCTGTTCTTCGTTTTCCGCTAAGAGCAGCAGGTAGCAGGCGTGGGCAAAGGCCTCCAGCTCTGGGATCACCAAGCGGTTGGCGCGGCCGAAGAGGTTGTGGGCAATCGCCGCGGGGATCGCTACCGCCAGCCCCACCGCGGTCATGATGAGCGCCTCCCCAACCGGCCCGGCAACGGCGGCAAGCGACGCTTCGCCGGCGATCGCGATCGTGCTCAAAGCGTGGTAGATGCTCCAGACGGTACCGAAAAGGCCGATATAGGGGGCGGTGTTCGCCGCGGTGGCAAGAAGGGTCAGGCCCCACTCCTGCTCGGCCACTTCGCGTTCGAGCTGTGTTTGCAACGCCCGGTAGAGCCATTCGCTGCGGTGGAGCATCGCCCGGTGGCTGGCGGTACGCCAGGCGTCGAGCGCCGCGTGCGCCAGCCGCCCGTAAGGGTGATGCGTCGCCTCGCGCGGCGCAACCAGCGCGCTCAGCGCCGCGTGGCTGTCGACTTCGGCAAAAGCAGCGCGAAACGCGCGAACGAACGGCCGCTCGCGTGTGGCCAGCCAGAGCCGCGCGCCGATGATCGCTACGGTTGCAAAGAAGAGGAGCACGAGAACGATTAAAACTATCCACCCCACGGCATCGAGGCGGGCGAAAAAGGGGTGCGCAAAAAAGGCAAGCGGCATGAACGGTTCGCTCACGATGTTACCCGGAGTGTAACTGGAAACGAAAGGGTTGCCAGACGGTCACAGTCCGATCCTGAGATGCTCTCGGCAGGGCGCAGCGCCATTGGCGCACCGCTTTCAACGCGGCGGCGGTAAGCGCGGGATGGTCGGTGGAGGAGCGTTCTCGGTCGATCTCGGCGGCAACGATCGTTCCCGCCCCGGTGAGGGTCACGCGCAGGGTGACTACCCCCTCTATTCCGAGCCGCCGCGCCACGAGCGGGTAGGGAGGGGGCGGGCGATGGGTGCAAAAGACTTTGAGCTCAGCGTTTGCTGGCTCGGGGGGCGTTGGCGCGGGTGCTGCAGGAGAGGGCGCTGCCAGAGGTGCTGCTGCTGCTGCCGCAGGATCGTTCCCGTGGGTTGCGGCAGCAGGGTGGGCTTCCAGCGTAGCTGAGGGGGTTGGCTCGGCAGCCGTCTCCGCGTCGGCCGGTGGCGCTTTCTTGGAGGGAGTGGGGGGGACAGGTGCAGAAGTGGCGATCGATGACGTCTGACGCGCCACCACCGGCTGTTCGACAGGGCGCGCGGGTTGCTCTTTTCGCGGCGGACGTTCCCGGCGATTGGCGGGTTTCGGGAACGTGTTGGGTGTAAGGGGAGCAGCAACTTGGGTTTTCGCGACCGGTTCAGGGGCTGCGTTTGGCATGGGTTCGGATGCAGGGGTTGCGGTAGGTTCAGGTGCAGGTTCGGGCGTCGGTTCAGATGCAGGACGGGACGCGGCGGACGCGCCATTTTGGTTTGTTACGGCAGATTCGGTCGTAGGCCCTGGTGCAGGGGCAGTAACCCAACCGACGGAAAGCGTTACGGCACGGGGCGGAGCCAGGGGGGTTGGGGTAGGAGCAAGCGCGCCCGCAGAAAGCGCCGCCCCGCCTACGAGCGATAGGCTGAGGAGCGCCCCTGCGGTTCGCTGTCGGTTGTGCCATGCGGTCATGGGATGAAGCATACCATCGGCATGCGCTGCCTGTGCGTGTTCAGAAGCGCACGCGCAGACTGGTCCACAGGGTACGCCCAGGGCCAGGGACTGGGGTACCCCACTGCGGCACGTTGGGGGGCGTCGGGTTGGTCATCGTCGTCCCTTGACCAATGTAGGCGCCGCCAAGCGGGTGGGCGTAAGAGCGGTCGAACACGTTGTCGATGCCGAAATGCCACGTCACGGCGTTGGAGAGCGTCAGGCTCCCTTGCCAGTGAAGCAGCGCGTAGCCCGCTGTCGGAATTTCGTTGCGTATGCGGTTGGTCCGCGATTTGCGTTCGACCGCTTCGACGATGAAACGCTGTTGCCACTGCCCACGCGTCTGGTCAAGCGTGAGCTTGACGTTGCGCGGCATCACCCCGTAGAGGTTGTCGCCCGTTTCGGTATTGCTGCCGCGGCTACACGCGAGCGTTGCGGCAAACGCCCAAGCGCCCCAGCCGTTGCGGGCAAGGGGCCCGCGTAGCGTCAACTCATGCCCGTAGAGCTTCGCCCGTTGGTTCACATATTTGAGTACCGTGAACCGGTTGGTGACGGGGGTGGCGCGGGGGGCGTTGGCGGTGGCGTCCCACTGCACGGCGTCGATGTAGTCTTCGATCACGGTGAGGTAGGGGCGCCACTCGATGCGCCACCCTTGGTCGCTTGCTTGCCAAGCCAGGCGTGCTGCAGCAGTGTAGGCCTGCTCCGGCTTCAGATCGAGGTTGCCGATGTAGCCGTTACCGTCGCCGACGAAATTGTTCATGAGCGCCGCCATTTGCCAGGTGCTCCACGGGTAGCGCTCATAGAGGCTCGGTGCGCGGCTCTGATGCGCCAGGTCGAGCGCTGCGCTCCATTCCGGCGAGAGTTGCCAACTGTTGGACCAAACCAGGTTCCAGAGGGTGTCGCTGCGGGAGCGGTCGCTCGTATTGAACGCGGTGCTGTCGCGCAGTTGATAAGTGAAGCTTGGCGCGGTGCCGTCGCTGTTGGCGTAACCGTGTACCGGATCGGCGTCGGTGGTGACGCGCTCGACGCGCACCCCGAGCGTGGTGTGCCACGTGGGCGAGAGGGCGCGTTCCCATTCGGTGAAGAGCGCGGTTCGTTCCCGCACACCGTTGCGGATGTTCCAGAAGGTGTCGGGCCACATCCCACCACCCGAAGGGGGCCACCAGTCGTCCAGGGTGTAGCGGTTCCACTCTCCGCCCACGCGCACGAGTGACGCATCATCGAGTGCGACCGTTGCTTTGATCTTCGCGCCGTCGGTGGTGCTCGAGGCGTACATCGGCATTCCAGCGGCGCAGGTCGGGCCGAGGGGGGCGCACGGGGAACCGTCAAACGCCGTCGGGCCACCGGACGCCATCCCGTACCAGTAGCGTTTGTCTGCGCCGAAATCCATGAAGTGGTCGACCGTTTCATGGTAGAGCCGTGCTTCGAGCTCTCCCCAGGCGAAACGGCCGCGGTAGGTCAACGCGGCACGCTTCTCCTCGTTGTCCAAAAGATCCATCCGTTGGTTGGGGTAGAGCTGGTAGGGTTGCTGCTGCAGCCCCACTTCGGCACGTACCTCGTGTTCGCCGCTCTTCCAGCCGAAATCGACGGCGTGGTTGCGAACCTGGTAGGCGGTGGAGCCGATTGCGTCGGTATCCAAGGTGTGGCCAAGCCGTCCGGTAAAGCGGTAGTTTTTGAAGGGGCCGCCAGCGCGCAGGTTGTCGCTTTCGGCAAAACTGCCCTGGTATTGTGCTGCGAAGGTCTCGGTGCCGTACCAGGCGGCGAAGTCGGCCGCTTTGCCGTTGCCGTTGCTGCGGTAGGTGGCGCCCGCTTCGCCACCACGAACGGGCGTTGAGTCGCTCGCGAATGGCGCTTTGCGCCGTTCCACCACCACCGCGCCGCCGATCGCGTCGCCACCCACCGAAACGGGGGTGACGCTCGGGTAGAGGGTGAGCTGTTCGATGCTCGTTGGCGCGATATAAGAGAGCGGCGTATTCATATGGTTGGGGCAGGTTGCGGTGAGATCCGCACCGTCGATCGTTACCCGCAGCCGTTCGTCGGCCAGTCCGCGCACCACCGGTAGCGGCGAAAGGGCTCCGCCAGCCAGGATTGAGCCGCCAGGTAATTCGCGGAAAAGCGCTGCGGTGGTCTGATACCGAGCGCGCAGCGAACGGATTGTTTCCGGGGTCAAGGCGAGCGCGTTGCCGCCGTCTTCGATCGCCTTGTCCGTGACCGTGATCGCAGGAAGCGTCTGTTGGGCTGCAGCAGGCAGAGAGACCGCTGCTAAGAAGGTGATAATGAGGTGCCTACGCATCAATGCGCTCCAGTAATCGAATTGCAGTGCGATATTGTGAGAAGAGCGCCGAACGCAAGCAATTGACAGCGATCAACTCGTTTGTTGCTGTTTGTTGATTCTGGTCAATGTCGCATCTCGATCGCTTCGGCTATACTTGAACCATGAATCGTCGAAACGCTGCGCTGTTGGTTGCCCTGTGGTGGTGCCTGACTGCGTTCTTCCCACTGGTGTCGTGGGAAGTGCAGGCGCAACACGTTTCTGCCGACGGCTGCCTCTTGGTCGGTGACGATTCTGGTGCGGCGATCGGGGTGCCATCGCGAATCCCCAGCGCCGCACACGACCATCACGATCCTTTCGCGGCGTGCGGATACTGTCTTCTTGCAACGACCCACCCAGGCATTGCGTCGCCATGGGTCGCGCCATGGGGGAGGGTTGTCACCGTCGCGACGCTGCCTGTCGCCTTTTATTTCGTTTTTGTCGATGCGATCGCGCATCGCCTCCCCCCGGTGCGCGCGCCACCCCGTTGATACTGCGATCGTTGAGGTTGTCGTGGAGTCATCGTATCAGCGGAGTACGCAATGGGACGTTTCTTCGTCACGTGCCGCCGTATCGTATGGGTGGTCTGTGCGGTAGTGCTTACTGCCTGTTCGGATCGACCGGCGTTTCACGCCCAAGAGATCACAGGTGCCGAATTCGGGCGCGATTTCGCGTTGCCGGATACCGAAGGGAAGGTGCGCCGCCTTGCCGATTTTCGCGGTGAGGTGGTGGCGCTCTATTTCGGTTTCATTCAATGTCCGGACGTCTGCCCAACGGCGCTTGCGCGTGCCGTCGAGGTGAAACGCCTTTTGGGCGCGCAGGGCGAACGCTTTCGCGTGGTGTTCGTGACTGTCGATCCCGAACGCGACACACCGGAGGTGGTTCGTGCGTACCTGAATGCGTTCGATCCGGCGTTCGTCGGGTTGATTCCGCCCGATGCAGCAACGCTTGAAGCCACCGCCAAGGCGTTCCGTGTTTTTTACCGCAAGGTGCCTACGGGTGCGAGTTATACGATGGACCACACGGCAACCACGTTCGTTTACGACCCGAAAGGGAAATTGCGCTTGGCCGTGCCGCATGCGCTGGGTGCGAAGGAGTTCGCTGAGGACGTCGCGCGGTTGTTGGCCGAGGCGCCGTGAGTGACGATTGGGTGGGTGTGCAAACCCTACCCGGAACGAGGAAAGGATTTGCCGTGGAAATGACACGTTTTGTGGTTCGCCGTAATCTGTTGGCTTGGCTGGTGGTTGGCGCAGTGGCTGGGGTGACCGCCACGGCACACGCACAAGCGCCGGTGACGATAACCGACCCGTGGGTACGGGCAACGGTACCTGGTCAGAAAGCCACCGGCGCGTTCCTGCAAATCACCGCGCACGAAGCGGTGACGCTGGTGGGCGGCAAGACACCGGTTGCCCCGGTGGTGGAGATCCACGAAATGAAGATGGTAGGCGACCGCATGCAGATGCGCGCGCTCCCCAATGGCTTGGCGATTGGAGCTGGGCAGACGGTTGCGCTCGAGCCCGGTGGTTACCACGTGATGTTGATCGATTTGCCGAAAGCGGTCGAGGTGGGGCAGAAGGTTCCCCTGACCTTGACGTTCACCACGGCCAACGGAGAGCGATTGGACGTCGATATCGAGGCGGAAGTCCGCCCGCTGGGGCGGATGGGGCGCCCGATGTCGCACGGAGGGCTTGGCCATGGGTCTCAGCGTTGAAGCGCTTCTTGGGGGGTCGGTCGAGTCGGTCGCAGCTGGCATACCCGCTCATCCTTCGCAGCAGAAGGAGACGCACGCTACGCGCCACGTCGAACGCGGCGTGCCTCTTTGGGCCGCGAAGCACGCTGGCCCGACGTGGCGCGTCGAGCGGGGAATCGTTGCGCTCTTTCAGCCCGACGATGGTCGTCTGAGTACTGCCGAGCGGTTCGTGATGCTTGCTTACGGTGGTGACCTCATCGGGGTGGAGGCGCAACTCTTCGGCACGTATGCGTTCGATGCGGTTGCGCTCACCCGTACGGTGCTCACCTCGTGGAGCGCGGCACCGCTGCTACCGACGCACTATTTGCGCCAGGCCGAACGGGCGCACGAAGGGGCGCTCTTGCGCTCAGGTTCGGCGCTCGCGCGGCTCCAACGGTTGCGCAGGCTGCTCGACCGTGCTGCACCGGGGGCGCCGTGGCCAAGGCTGCGCGACATCGCCGCGATCACTGGGTTGCAGGTGGAGACGGTCTCGCGCCTCCTGTCACGAGAGCGTGGTAGGATTGTCGCTTCGTGTTCGTGACCGGATTTCCCCGACGATGGCAGACGCACCCGAACGGGCGCTGGCAACGCCAGCGCCCACGCAAACCGATGCAACCGAAGCGCGCCACCAGGCGCGGATGGCGCGCAAAAAAGCGGTAATCGACCAGAAGATCGCTGCGGCGAAAACCGAACGCGGTGTGGTGTTGGTCCATACGGGGCCAGGCAAAGGGAAATCGACCGCGGCGTTTGGGTTGCTGGCGCGGGCGCTCGGTCATGGCTTGCGTGCCGTCGTCGTGCAGTTCGTGAAGGGGCGAAGCGACACGGGCGAAGAGGCCTTTTTCCGGCGGCAGGCGAACGTCACTTGGGTGGTGAGCGGCGAAGGGTTTACCTGGGAGACGCAGAGTCGAGCGCGCGATGTCGCGGCGGCGGAAGCAGGGTGGCGCGCCGCGGAGACGGCGCTAGCGGACCCTACGGTTGGTCTCGTGGTGCTCGACGAACTCAATATCGTGCTGAAGTACCGCTACCTGCCGCTCGAGCGGGTGTTGACGGCGCTCGCCAACCGTCCGGCGATGCAGCACGTGGTGATCACGGGGCGCGGCGCGCCGCCGGAACTGCTCGCCGCTGCCGATACGGTGACCGAGATGCGGCTCGTGAAGCATGCGTTTCAGGCGGGCGTTGCCGCGATGCCGGGGGTGGAGTTTTGATCGCTTCGTTGCTTGCTGCCCCAGCGTCGGGGCAGGGGAAGACGGTGGTAACCGCGGCGCTTGCGCGCGCGCACCGCAAGCTGGGGCGACGTGTGCGGCTCTTCAAGTGCGGTCCCGATTTTCTCGATCCGATGGTGCTCGCTGCGGCCTCAGACGCGCCGGTGGAGAACGTCGACCTTGCGATGTGTGGGCTCGACGATGCGCGCTGGCGGTTGGCGCGTGCGGCTCGGGATGCCGACGTGGTGCTCGTCGAAGGGGTGATGGGCCTGTTCGACGGCGATCCGTCGGCGGCCGAACTGGCAAAACGCCTCGGATTGCCGGTGTTGCTGCTCATCGACGCAGGCAAGATGGCGCAGACCTTTGCGGCGATCGCGCACGGGTTGGCGTCGTTCGACCCCGAATTGCACGTTTGGGGGGTCGTGGCGAATCGTGTCGCGGGGGCGCGTCACGCGGCAATGCTCAGCGAACGGTTGCCGTCTGGGCTGGCATTCGTCGGCGCGTTGCCTAAGCGATCCGAGGCGCAGTTGCCCGAACGCCATCTGGGGCTTTTCCAGGCTGCTGAGATCGCCGACCTCGACGCGCGGCTCGACGCATTGGCCGACGCGATTCTGCCGTGGGTTGCCGACGCTCCCTGGCCTGAGGTTGATTTGCCGGATGCGCCTGCACCGAACCTGCCGCCGCTGCTTGCGGGTAAGCGCATCGCGGTGGCAGAGGACGCGGCGTTTTCGTTCCTCTACCCAGCGAACCGCGAATGTCTTGAAGCACTGGGGGCAACGCTCATCCCGTTTTCCCCCGTTGCCAATGAGGCTGTGCCATCGGCTGCCGACGCCGTCTGGCTCCCCGGGGGGTACCCCGAGCGTTTCGCAGCGGAGCTGGCGGCAGCAGAGCGGTTTCGCATGAGCCTTCGCGCCGCCCATGCTGCTGGGGTTCCGATCCTTGCCGAATGTGGCGGGATGGTGGCGGTGGCGACCACGCTCGAAACGCTCGATGGGCAGCGATATCCGATGGCTGGATTGCTCCCGGGGCATGTCGTGATGCAGTCGCGCCTTGCGGCATTGGGCGGGCAGCGGCTGGTGCTGCCGGAAGGGACCCTCACAGGCCACACCTTTCACTATTCCCGTTGGGAAACGCCACCGCAGACGCCGTGGCGCTTCGCGGAATATCACCCCCCACGGGACAAGGGAGCGCACGGCGAAGCGATCTACCGGGTGGAGTCATTGACGGCAAGCTACGTCCACTGGTATTTCCCTTCGGCACCTGCCGTGATCGCCGCCTGGTTGGGTGGCAAGCCGGAGTGAGCGGTGCGCTTGCCGGTCGATCGCGTCCTCGATTCCCCCCATGCCGACGCACGCCCGTCCGACGCCGTGGTGACGCTCGCGGTGATCCATGCGATCAGCCTGCCGCCGGGCCACTTTGCCGGAGACGCGATCGAGCGCTTTTTCCTCGGCAGACTCGACCCAGACGCGCACCCGTTTTTTCGCACGATTGTCGGGCTTCGCGTCTCGGCGCATTACCTGATTCGACGCGATGGTACGACCATCGCGTTCGTCCCGCCCGAACGACGGGCGTGGCACGCGGGAGTTTCCCGCTGGCGCGGGCGCGATCGGTGTAACGACTTTTCGATCGGGATCGAGCTCGAAGGCGACGACAGCACGCCGTTTGCGCGGGCGCAGTACGATCGCCTCGCCACATTGCTGACGGCGCTGCGTCACCGTTTCCCGCACATGGTCGACCTCGCGGGCCATTGCGATATCGCGCCCGGTCGTAAAACCGATCCCGGGCCGCTTTTCTCATGGGCGGCACTCGCTGAGCGCTTGTACCCTACCGGCCTATCCTGGCACTTTCCCCACACGTGATCGCAGCGGTGTCGCAGATTCGCCACAACCTTATCCGCTTTCTGCTTGTTTTTGCGTAATTTTTCTTGAAACGTCAAGCTTTTGGCGCTATCCTAGCGACACCCCCAAAGAGAAGACACTGCCGCTGGGCGTTTGCCTAAAGCGGTGGGAATTTCTTCGCCCGACACGAGTCGGGTGGTCGAAAAAAAAGGAGTCACACAATGAGATGGGTACAGTGGTTTGGTCAGGCGGCCGCCCTGACTTTTTTTTCCGGGCTGCTTTATGTTGCCCATCACGATCCTCGTCCGCTCTTGACCTGGTCGATCGAACCGGTGAACGCCGCCAATTTGCCTGCGCTTCCGCCGGCGTTCGTCGGATACCAAGGCGAGGATCGTCCGCTGGCGATTCCCGCGAACGCAGAGGGTCGTTCCAGGGTCGCGGTAACGCAAGGCGACGATCGCGCCGAATTCGGTGCCCAAACCTCGTTGCAGATCTATTCGCTCACGGAAAGTACCCCCGAACTCAGAAAATTGCGCCGTTTCGTCGCGAAACGCTACGATACGCCGGAGCAGCAATTGGTGCGCTGGTTCAAGGCGATCGAGACCGAAGCGCGCCGTTATGGCTTCGATCCGCTGCTGATCGTCGCGATGATCGCGGTCGAATCGGGGTTCGACCCGAAAGCGAAGAGCGATCAAGGGGCATTGGGCCTGATGCAGGTGATCCCCAAGTGGCACCTGGACAAGATCGATGCGCGTGTCGATGGCGAGCCGCAAGCGGACCACCTCTTTAATCCCGAAGTCAATATCGCGGTGGGGATCGAAGTGTTGGCCGAAGGGTTGCAGCGTTTCGGTTCGTTGGAATTGGCGCTGCAGTACTACAACGGGAGTTTGAAAGATCCACAAAAGCGCTACAGCAAAAAGGTGTTGGCGCGCTATCGGCAATTACAGCGTGTGGCTGGGCTCGAAGGTGCGCGCGTTGCGGTTTTGCCCGGCACCGACGATACCCGCTGAGGTCCGGCGAAACACCACGACATGGCGGGTGTCGAGCCGTACGCCGATCGCGCTCTCGAGCGGCAAAGGATCGTGGCTGGGGTGGTCCATGAGGACGATGGCGCCGCTTGCGAGCCGCAAGGTATAGCGGATGATCGAACCGCGAAAGACCGCATGGATCGGGCGCGCGGTTACTGGGCTTGCTTCGTCGTGCACGAGGTCGTCTGGGCGCAGCAGCACGTCGACCGCATCCCCCGGCGAAAGGGTGGTATCGGTGAGGCACGGTAACGTGCCCAGTTCGGTGCGCACCTGTCGTCGCGCTTCGAAGGTTCCGGGTAAAAACGCCCCCTCGCCGACGAATTCGGCAACGAAGCGGTTCTGGGGTTGATGGTAGAGCCCATACGGGGTATCCCATTGGACCAGTTGGCCGTTTGTGACCACGCCCAAACGGTCGGCGATCGCAAATGCCTCGAATTGGTCGTGGGTGACCAAGAGCGCCGTGACCGCTTCGTGTTTGAGGATGCGGCGCACTTCCATCGCCAAGCGTTCGCGGAGCATCGAATCGAGGTTAGAGAACGGCTCATCCAAGAGCAGAAGCCGAGGCCGTGGCGCCAGCGCCCGAGCCAACGCCACGCGTTGCTGTTGGCCGCCGGAAAGCTCATGGGGATACTTGTGCGCGGCGGCGCCGAGATCGATCAGGCTGAGAAGCGCTTGGACCCGCGCCTTGCGTTCTTCCGTACGCCAATGCCTCAACCCGAACGCAATGTTTTCGGCCACCGTCAAGTGCGGGAAAAGCGCATGGTCCTGAAATACCATGCCCACGCGGCGGCGGTGGGGTTCGAGCGCGCGGCGGGCATCGGCAACGGGCGTGCCGTCGATTGCGATCGTCCCTGCGTCCGGGGTATCGAACCCCGCGATCAGCCGCAGCACCGTCGTCTTGCCGCTTCCGCTCGGCCCCAGCAGGCAGCCGATCATGCCCGCATCGAGCGTCAGCGAGAAATCGCGCAGAACCGTATGGGTGCCAAATCGCTTCGTGACCTGCTCCAGTGTCAGCATGGTGTTTCCCGAGTGTGTGCCGAGGTGGGATGGGTGACCTCTTTGGCAAGGAACCAGGCGGGAAGGGTGCCCGCCAACGTCACCGCCAATGCCGGAAGTGCCGCCTCTTTCCAACGCCCGTCGTTGGTCAATTCGAAAATTCGGGTAGCGAGCGTCTCCCAGCCGAATGGGCGGGTCATGAGGGTGATCGGCAACTCTTTCAAGATATCGATGAAGACGAGTGCCGCTGCGGCGAACAGCGCCGGCCGCAGCAACGGAAGGTGGATCCGGCGCAGAACGCCGTATTGGGTTTCGCCCAAACTGTGCGCCGCTTCGTCCATCCGCGGCGTGACCCGTGCCAGCGCCGTCTGGATGGGGCCGAACGCGACCACCAAAAAGCGGATTGTGTACGCGATGAGCATCGTCACGACCGTCCCGCCCAGAATGGGCGGCCAGTGGGCATCGAACCACCGGCCCAGCGCGACCCACGCGTGATCGACCGCGCTGGTGACCGCGACGACGCCCACCGCCAGAACCGCACCCGGCAGCGCATAGCCCACGGTGGCGATGCGAACTGCGGTGTGCATGAGCGGGCGACCATCGAGCCGCTGCGCGTAGGCAAGGAGCACCGCGAGCAACACGGTAACGAATGCGCCACTACCGCCCAGCAAGAGCGAATTGGCGAAAAAGTGCCAGTAACGGCTCGTCAACGCGTCCCGCCCCAGTGTCCACGCCCAAACGCCGAGTTGCGCAACGGGCAAGAGGAGCGCGACCGCCAACACCACGGTGCAGACGAGCGTTGCGCTCCAGGCGGGGAGTGGTGCGAGCCGTGTCGGGGTGAGTGGCTGACTGCGGCCCGTGGTGGTGAAACGCGCCCGCTTGCGCGCCCACTGTTCGAAGAGCAGCGCCAGAACCGCCAAAAACGCGAGGAGCGCGGCGATCTGCATCGCAGTCGGTAAGGAAAAGAGCGCATACCACGCCTTGTAGATCCCGACGCTCAACGTTTCGACGCCGAAAAGTGCCACCACCCCGAAATCGGCGAGCACTTCGAACGCAACGAGTGCGCACCCCGCGACGATTGCCGGGCGAGCAAGCGGGACGGCGACACGCCAAAAGGCTTGTCGTCGGGTGAGCCCCAACGCTTGTCCTACCTCCAACGCCCGCGCGCTGGTAGTCACGAACGCGACGCGCGCTGCCAAATAGACGTACGGATAGAGCGCGAACGCAAGGACCCAGGCCGCGCCCCACAGTGTCCGCACTTGCGGCAAAGGGAGGTCCCAGCGCCGCAGGAAGCCGGCGACACTCCCGGTGACGTCGAACCAGGCAAGATAGACGAAGCCGAGCACGTACGCGGGCATGGCAAGGGGCAACAAAAGCGCCCAGCGAAAAAGCGTTACGCCGGGAAAGCGGTACGCCGTGGTGAGCCACGCCAGCCCCACCCCCAACCCGAACGCCAAGAGCAAGACGACGAGCAGCAACTGCGCCGTCTCTAGGAGTTGTGTCGGTAAGAGATAGGTGGTGAGATGGTGCCACACGTCAGAATCGATCGCGCGAAACGACGCGACGATCGCAACGAGCGGTGCAGCGGCAAGGGCAACGAGCCCCGCCACCACGACGTGCCAAAAAGCGAAACGGGGCACACCTGCGGGTGTGCCCGTCACGGCAAAGCGTTTCAACGTGTGCAAGTGACCGATTAGCGCCAGCCAGCGCGATCCATCAATTGTACCGCTGCGCGCTGCAATTCACCCGCTTTGCTGAGCGGCGTCTGGCTCGCTTGGAAAGTACCCCAGCGGGCGACGACGGGGCTCACCGGTGTGCCTTCCACCACCGGGTATTCGTGGTTCTGCTCGGCAAAGATCTTTTGCGCGTCAGAGGTAACCAACCACTCGATGAACCGTTTCGCCAGTTCCGGGTGTTTGGCGTGTTTCGTCACGCCAACCCCTGAGACATTGACATGCACGCCGCGGTCCTGTTGATTGGTCCATACCGGCACCACGGGGAATTGTGGGTTTTTGGCGACCAAGCGTCCCAGGTAGTAGGTGTTGGTGATACCGACATCGCAGATTCCTTGCGCGATCGCTTCCAGGACGGCCGTGTCGTTGGGGAAGGGGAGCGTGGCAAGGTTCGCGACCCACCCTTTGACGATCGCTTCGGTCTTGGCTTCACCCAGATCGGCGATCATCGTCGCGACCAGCGACTGGTTGTAGACGTTTTTCGACGTGCGCAGACACAAACGCCCTTTCCATTTCGGGTCGGCCAAATCCTCATAGCGCGCGATTTCGTCGGCGCGGACCCGCTCGACGTGGCGCATCACGGTGCGGGCGCGCAGGCTCACGCCAAACCAGTGGTTGTCTGCATCGCGCAGATGGGCGGGAATTTTTTGCAAGACGACGTCGCTGGTAAGCGGTTGCAGCACACCAGATGTCTTCGCAAGCCACAAGTTGCCCGCGTCGACGGTGATCAAGACGTCGGCTGGTGTGTTTTCGCCTTCGGCTTTGAGCCGTTCGATCAACGCGCCGTCTTTGTCCGTGGTAAAGCGGACGGTGATGCCAGTGGCTTTGGTGAACGCATCGAACACCGGTTGGATCAACTGTTCGTTGCGCGACGTATAGACGGTAAGCGTCTCGGCCGCAACGGTTGCCGAAACGGGCGCAGCGATCAGCGCTGCGGTGAGTGCGGTCAGAAACGTTCGGCGTTGCATTGCTGTGGGCTCCTGTGATGTTGAAGACACGCGCCATGATAAAACAAACAAGAATCGTTTGCAATAACTTCCGAGAAATTTTGTGCGCAGCAAAGACGCCGAAAGAGAGGCGTAAGTTTCCCGCTCAGCCGACAGTGAGCAGGCGCGCGATCCGAACGCACGCTTCGGCGATGCGATCGGCGTCGGTGGTGTAAGCAAAGCGCAGGTAGCGGTGGGCGTTGTGTTCGCCGAAATCGCGCCCCGGGGTCACCGCGACGTACGCTTCTTCCAGGAAACGGTGGGCCCAGGTGTCGGCGTCGTCCCCGAGCGAAGCGATGTCGACGTAGGCGTAAAACGCCCCTTGCGGGTGCGCGGGCGGGGTGAGGTGAAGCGCGGCCAACCCTGCAAGGAGCGTTTCGCGGCGCTCAGCAAACGCCTGCCGCCGTGCCTCCAAAATTGCCAGCGTCTCCGGCGAGAACGCAGCGAGTGCGGCGTGTTGCGCCACGGTAGAAGGCGCGATGTAGAGGTGCTGCGCGAGTTTTTCCGCTTCGCGCGCGATCGCGGCGTCGGGGCACAGCAACCAACCGAGCCGCCAGCCGGTCATGCCAAAATATTTCGAAAAGCTATTGACGAGGAACGCGTCGGGAACCGTTTGGTAGAGCGTTGCGCGAGGGCTCTCAAACGTCAACCCCTGGTAGATTTCATCCAGGATCAGCACGCCGTAATGGGCACGGACCACGTCGGCAAGCGCGGCAGCCTGCGCGGGGGTGATCATCGTACCCGTGGGATTGCTGGGAGAGGCGAGAAGCAGTCCACGGGTGCGCGGCGTCCAAGCCTCGGCAACGGCCTGCGGCGTCGGTTGGAACGCTGTTTCGGGATGCACGGGGAGCAACCGAGTGTGCCCTTCGAAGAGGCGGATCAGATGGCGGTTGCAGGGGTAAGAGGGGTCGGGCAGCAGCCATTCGTCCCCCGGATGGGTGGTGAGCGCCAAGGCCAACGTCAGCGCAGCCGACGCGCCCGCGGTGACGACGATCTGTTCTGGGGTAACCGCCGCCCCCAACCGTTCGGTGTAATCATGGGCGATCGCTTCGCGCAGCTCGGGAAGGCCTGCGGCATTGGTGTAGGGGACACGCCCCGATCGTAGAAACCGTTCAGCTGCGGCGACGATCGGTTCCGGTGTGGGGAAGTCCGGTTCGCCCACCTCCATGTGGATCACGTCGTGACCGGCGCGTTCGAGCGCGTGCGCGCGGCGCAGCAGTTCCATCACATGAAAAGGGGCGATTTCCGCAACCCGTGGGGCGAGCGTCCAGGAGGGCATCGTTTCCTACTCACGTTGTCAGACAAGCGGCAATGTTTTATCATGTTCGCCAGCGATTGGCTAGAGGATGCGTGCAGATGGCGATGATGCAGGTCATACGGCGTGTGGCCGTGGGTTTCCTCTTAGGCATGTGGCTGTCGTTCGCCCATGCCGCAGGCCCAGGGGTGCGGTCGGAAGCCTATCTGGCGGTCGACGCCCAGACGCTCGCGGTGTTGGCGCAGCACGGGAATCCAGAAGAGCCGCGGCCCATTGCGTCGATCACCAAGCTCTTGACGGCGCTCGTGGTGCTCGACGCCCAGCAACCGTTGGACGAGCGGATCACGATCACCCACGCCGATTACGACCGGATCAAGGGAACGCGATCCCCGTTGTCTGCGGGAACGCAGCTCACCCGCAGCGAAGCGCTCAAAGTGGCGCTGATGGCTTCCGACAACCGCGCCGCAATGGCGCTTGCGCGCCATTATCCTGGCGGACCAGAGGCGTTCGTACGCGCGATGAACGTCAAAGCCAAGATGCTTGGCATGCGCCACAGCCGCTTCGTCGATCCGGCGGGGTTGTCCCCGGAGAATGTCGCCTCCATGAACGATCTGGTGCGCCTAGTGCGTGCCGCCTACCAGCACCCGTTGATCCGCGACTATTCGACGCAAGAGGAAACCGTGGTGCGAACCCGAAGCGGTTTGGTGCGGTTTCGTTCCACCAATGCGTTGGTGCGCAACGACTCCATGCCCGTTGCGCTGCAAAAGACGGGCTATACCCGCGAAGCGGGGCGTTGTCTGGCGCTGGTGACTCCGGTCAAAGGGCGCCCAACCATTTTCGTCCTCTTGAACAGCTGGGGGAAATATACCCGCATTGCCGACGCCAAGCGGTTGCGCTATTGGTTGGAAACGGGCAAACCGTTGCCTGCCCGCGCGCAGCAGGGTGGTCGCCGTACCGGTTGACCGTGGGTACGGGCCGGTTGCGTTCGGCTACTGCTTGTGCCCAAGCGCGCGCGAAATCGCTGCCGCGGTGGCTTTGACGAGTGGTGCTTTGTCGCGGTCGAACCGTTCCGCAGGGGTCGAGAGCGAAATGCCGGCAACGAGTGCGCCGGTTTCGTCGCGGATCGGTGCGGCGATGCAGCGCACGCCGAGCTCCTGTTCTTCCAAGTCGTACGCAACCCCCTCCTGAGGCAACTTGGCGAGTTCGGCTTCGAGTGCAGCACGCGTGGTTAACGAATGGGGGGTTTGCGGCGCCAGACCCGTACGGGCACAATAGGCGGCGCGCTCAGAGGGCGACATCTCGGCCAAGAACCACTTGCCGGTGGCGGTGGTATGGAGCGGCGCGCGCGAGCCGACGATATGGACCACGCGTACCGACGAGCGGCCACCCGAGGCGCGCTCGATATAGACGATCTCGTCGCCATCGCGTACCCCCAGATTCACGCTCTCGCCCGTGGCGTCGTGGAGCTGTTGGAGATAGGGAAGTGCGACGTCACGCACGGTGAGCCGCTCTTTCACCTTCGCGCCGAGTTCCAAGAGGCGCAGCCCCAGTTGATATTGGCCGCCGTCGAGTCGTTCGACGAGGCCGCTTGGGACGACTGCGTTGAGGATGCGGTGCACGGTGGACGGCGGGAGCCCCACCTGCGCGGCCAGATCCCGGAGTGCAACGGGGGCGTTGTGTTCGGCCAGGAGATCGAGGAGGCGCACCAGGCGGTCGATGACTTGGATTCCTGAGGGCTTCTCGTGGGGGGCGTTCATCTTTTTTGGGCTGATCACGATCCCGTCATTGTACCGTACTTTCCATCATATGGAATAACGCTTCCCTTGACGGTAGGATTCGAACTGTTTAGAGTGCACGAAACAGCGAAAGGTGTCCTGCACATGAATCTACAGCAGTTGCGTTATGTGATCGAGGTGATTCGCCACGGCATGAACGTTTCCGACGCCGCCGAATCGATGTTTACCTCGCAGCCTGGCGTTTCGAAACAGATTCGGGCGCTCGAGGAGGAGCTGGGTGTCGAGATTTTCGTGCGCCACGGCAAGCGCCTCACCGGATTGACGGAGCCGGGCAAACAGGTGGTTGCGCTCTGTGAGCGGATTCTGCGCGACGTCCATAGCCTCTATACCGTTGCGGAAGAGTTCGCGAAAAGCGACGACGGCGTGTTGGCGATCGCCACCACCCATACCCAAGCGCGCTATGTGCTGCCGCCGGTGATCGACCGCTTTCGTCGCCTCTACCCGAAAGTGCGCTTTTCGCTCCATCAGGGGAGCCCCCGGTACGCGTGCGAAATGGTCTTGGCGGGCGATGCCGACCTGGTGATCGCCACCGAAGCGATCAGCCAATACCCGGAATTGGTCGAATTGCCGTGCTACCAGTGGACCCATTCGCTGGTGGTTCCGAAAGACCACCCGTTGGCAACCGTCGAGCCGCTCTCGCTCGAAGCGATCGCGCACTATCCGCTCATCACGTACGACGGTGCGTTCACGGGGCGCGATCACATCAACAAAGCGTTCTTGGGGCGGGCGTTGAAGCCGACGGTAGCGCTCACGGCGATCGACTCCGACGTGATCAAGACCTATGTGCGTTTGGGGCTGGGGGTTGGGATCATCGCGAAGATGGCGTTCGACCCCGCTGTCGATGGCGATCTGGTGCAGCGGGATCTTGGTCATTTGATCGAATCGAACGTCACCCGCATCGGGATCCTGCGCAACGCCTACCTGCGCGGCTTCGTCTTTGCGTTCATCGAAACGCTCGCGCCTCACTTGAAGCGCGACGTGGTGGCGCGCGTGGTACGCGGTGAGGGCAGTTTTTACGAATTGTGACCGCGAAGCGGCATGTGGCCCAGGGGCTGCGCGCCGCGCCCGGCAGCAATGTGGGGGCACGCACCGATCGCGCGTTGTAGGTAACTGTGCGCCGCGGCAAAACAGGTTTGGGCTGCTTCGGCAGTGAGGGTTGGCGCGGCGTGCGGCGCGGCAGTAGAATTTTCTCCCGAAGCGTTCTGCTTTGTGAACCAAAAGCCGAGTTCCGCGGTGAGCGCCGCGGCAAGCGTACAACCGGTGCCGTGAAGCGCGCCAAAGGGTTGGCGGGGGGCGCGGAATTCCAGCATCGTTTCCCCATCGAACGCCAGATCGACCAGCTCGTCGCCCGGCAGATGCCCTCCTTTGAGCACGACCCATCGCCCGGATGTGGCGGGAAGGAGTGCACGCAGCCGTTCCGCGGTGCGGCGCATTTCGGCGCGCGACGTCGCTTCCGGTAAGCCAGTGAGCGCTGCGGCTTCCGGCAGGTTCGGGGTTACCACGGTCGCAAGTGGCAGCAGCTGTTCGACCAAAACGGAGACCGCGTCGGCATCGAGCAGCCGGTCGCCACTGGTCGCGATCTTCACCGGGTCGACGACAAGGGGCGGCAGTGCTGCAGGGTCGGGAAACCAGCGGCGCAGCGCTGCGGCAACGGTCTCGATCACCGCGCGGTTACCCAGCATCCCGGTTTTGATCGCGGCAACGGGGAGGTCGGCGAAGAGGGTGTCGAGCTGCGCGGCAAGGAAGGTGGGGGGCGGGGTGTGAATCGCAGTGATGCCGCAGGTATTCTGCGCGGTGAGCGCAGTGACCACGCCGCAGCCGAACGCGCCCAGTGCGGTGAAGGTCTTGATGTCGGCCAAGAGCCCCGCGCCGCCAGACGGGTCGACACCGGCGATCGCGACGCAGTTGGGGATAGGGGTGGAGTGGGGTTCGGTCATAACACCGCTTCCGCTTGCGGGGAAAGCCACTTCCGCAATTTTTTCAGCGCGGCGGCTTCGATCTGCCGCACCCGTTCCGCAGAGATCCCGTATTCGGCGGCCAGTTCCTGCAGCGTTGCCGGTTTTTCGCTGAGCCAGCGGCGGGTGACGATCGCGCGGCTGCGTTCGTCGAGCTGCGTGAGCGCCTGCTGCAACCCCTCATGGCTCAACCGTTCCGCTTCCGCTTCGGCCACCGCCTCTTCCGGCGTGCCGCCGGGGTCGGGCAGGTAGGCGAGCGGCGCGCGCCAGTCGGCCTCTTCGTCGCTATCGATCGGTGCTTCCAGCGCAACGTCGCCACCTGCGAAGCGCGCGTGCATCTCCGCGACCTCTTCCGGTTTCACCGCCAGCGTTTCGGCAATCGCATCGGCTTTCGCGCGCGTGAGCGGTTCGCTGCCCAGAAGTTTGCGCAGGTTGAAGAAGAGTTTTTTCTGCGCCTTGGTGGTCGCGATCTTCACCAGCCGCCAGTTGCGCAGGATATAGTCGTGGATCTCCGCTTTGATCCAGTAGGCGGCAAACGTGAGGAAGCGCACCCCTTTGTACGGGTCGAAGCGGCGCACCGCTTTGAGGAGCCCCACGTTGCCCTCTTGGATGAGGTCGGCTTCCGGCAAGCCGTAGCCGAAATATTGCCGCGCGATCATCACCACGTAGCGCAGGTTCGCGAGCACCAGCTTGCGCGCGGCGTCCAGGTCGTTCGTTTCATGAAAGCGACGCGCCAGCTCCTGCTCTTCGGCCTCAGAGAGCACGGGAAAGCGGTTTACCGCCTGGATGTAGCGGGACAAACTGTTTACGGGACTAGGAAGCGACCCTTGCCACGCCGCGGGCAGCGCCGCGGTGCTGTGGACGCCAGATGCAAGCGGTTGGGGTAGCGTCGTTGTGGCTTCGCGCATCGTGATCCCTCCTTCCTCGACCCGATGGTCATTTTAGCACTCTCACCCTTGGAGTGCTAAAACGGGCGGAAAGTTCCACATAAAAACAGTGTCAACGATTTGTGGCGCGAGTGCAACAGCTCGGTGCGGGGAGAGAGACGCAATTGTTCATTGCCTCTTGCGTTGGGACGTGATCGTGGTCACAATAAGCGCCAAGCATTCGCGCTTGCGGTGCTCAGTTGGCGGGTGCAGGCGCACCCAGGGTTAACATCTCATGCAGAGGAGAAGCACGATGCAAAAGAAACTGATCGCTCTGGCAGTTGCCGGGCTGGTCGCTGCGCCGGCGATGGCTCAGTCGAACGTGACGATTTATGGGTTGGTGGACGTTGGCGTGTCGCATCGCAGCGACAACATCACGCCGGGCGTCGGCTCGAAATTCTCGGTGGATAGCGGTCTGCAGTCGGGTAACCGTCTCGGGTTCAAAGGGACGGAAGATCTCGGTAATGGGTTGAAGGCAGGTTTTGTGCTGGAAACCGGTTTCGGTATCGAGGAGCCCGGGTTTCGCAACGGTAGCCCGCTCTTTGGTCGTCAAGCGTTCGTGACGCTTTCGGGTGGTTTTGGTACGTTGGCAGTGGGTCGTGTCTATACGCCGCAATATAACCTGCTCTTATCGGTTGATCCGTTCGAGTTTGGTTTGGTCGGCAAGATGAACAACCTCTATGAGACTGACGATCGGGTGGATAACACCGTTGCGTACATTTCGCCGAGCTTCTCGGGTCTGACGGTGACCGCTGCGTATGTGAATAACCTATCCGGTGCAGAAACCGCTGGCAATGACAATGATGTCCGCGTCTTTGCGCTGAGCCCGGTGTACAAGAACGGCCCGATCCTGTTGGGGCTCAACTACCACAAGATCGATCCTCAGGCCGCGGGGAGACCCAGTCAGGATGTCTGGGACCTTGCGGGTTCGTATGACTTCGGGGTTGCGAAAGTGGCGGCAGCCTACGGCTATCGTGAAGTCAATGCCACCGATGAGCGCAACAGCTGGATGCTTGGCGTGACCGTGCCGGTTTCTGGCGCTGGTCGTGTGCTCGCTTCGTACAACTACACGAAACTCGATGTGAGCGGCACTTCGGTCGATCCGAAGGCGACGCAGTGGGCGATCGGGTACGTGCATGATCTGTCGAAGCGCACCAACCTCTACGTGGCATACGCCGACATCAGCAACAAGAAAGGGGAAACCAAGTCGGTTGGTGATAGCTCGAACGGTGGTGCGGGTTACCAAAAGGGCTTCAACATTGGGATCCGCCACAAGTTCTGATCGCATCGACGGAACGATTCGATCGTGAAGAAAAGGGCGCGTAAGCGCCCTTTTTTATGTGGATAGCGTCACCTTATTTCCGTTCCAACAGGTCGGCGACGAACGCCGCCAATTCGGCGTTCGCGTCGAACGTCTGCTCGAGCCAGACGAGTCGCGCCAACCGAGTGAGCGTTGACGGGGTGAACCGCCAGGTATCGGGTGGGTGCGCCCCCGGGTTCGCAACGCCCTCGAGCGGGAGGTAACCCGCTTCGACCCGCTCGACGATCCATTCGACGCTGACTTGGTAACGGTGTGCCGCCTCGCTCAATGAGAGGCCCGTTTCGCAGATCGGTTCGATCGGGGTGATGAGCGGCCCTTTCATGCGTGGCTCCTTGCGTCGAATTCCGGGAAGGCGTTCGCAAGCGCCTCATACGCGGCGCGTTGCGCGTCGTTCGCAGGTTGCGGAAGGACGACGGTGAGTTCCAGGTAGAGGTCGCCTGCTGGGTTTCCGGGAATCCCCCGGCCTTTGACGCGCAGCGTCTTGCCGTTTTGCGCGCCCGCCGGCACGCGGACTTTGAGTTCGCTGCCGTCGGGCAGTCGCACCGGGACGACCGCGCCCAGCGCCGCTTCCCACGGCGCGAGCGGCAGTTTGCGGTAGACGTCGCGCCCTTCCACCCGATAGTCGGCACTCGGGCGGAAATGGACTTCGAGCAGCAGGTCGCCGTTCGGGCCACCGTGGATACCCGGTCCCCCTTGGCCCGCCAGCCGGATGATCTGCCCTTCGCGGATCCCTTTGGGAATTTTGATTTCGAGCGTGCGCGGTTTGACCACGAGATGGCCGTGCGCGTCGAGCTCGGCAGCGCGCAGGGTCACGGTTTTGGTGCCGCCGCGGTAGGCCTCTTCCAGGTCGATGAGGATCTTCGCGTGGTGGTCTTCGCCGCGAAACGCTTGGGTTCCGGTGTGGGCGCGGCGATGGGCTCGGTGTCCGGCGCCCATGCGGCCGAAGAGTTCGGTGAAAAAGTCGGAGAAGTCGCCCATCTCGGCAGCGTCGAAGGGGCCGCCGCGAAATTCGAAGCCAGCGTCCCACCCGGGTGGCGGCCGGAACTCTTGCCCGGCCCGGTAGTGGGCGCCCAGTTGGTCGTACGCGGCGCGTTTTTCCGGGTCGGAAAGGACCGCGTAGGCTTCGTTGATCGCTTTCATCTTTTGTTCGGCGTCCGGCTCTTTCGAGACGTCCGGGTGGTACTGCCGCGCCAGTTTGCGGTACGCTTTTTTGATCTCGTCCTGGGTCGCAGTGCGCGGCACACCCAAGATTTGGTAGTAGTCGCGAAATTCCATCCGCTCAGCCTTTTTCTGCTTGCATTGCCTGTTTTCAATGTAGGCGCGCGCGGATGGGTTTTCAAGTGGCGCGCTGCGGCTGGGAGCGGAGCGGCGGTGGCGGATATAGCCAAACGGGACGGCAAGGTGGTGCGGTAGAATCGGGCAACAGCTTGGGGAGGTGCTCTATGCTCGGCCGTCGCAAACTTCCCATTGGTATTCAGACCTTTGCGAAGATCCGCAACGAAGGTTACTACTACGTGGATAAGACTCCGCTCGTTGCCCTGCTTGCCGAGAGTGGCGGCGCCTATTTTCTGTCTCGTCCACGCCGCTTCGGCAAGTCGCTTTTCCTCGATACCGTGGCCGAAGCTTTTGCCGGAAATCGTCTGCTGTTCGAGGGAGGAGCGCGCGCCGAGCGGCTGGGGGCCGATCCGCAGGCGGCTGCGCGCCCGCGGCTTTATCTTGCCGACCATTGGGATTGGGGCAAGCGCCATCCGATCGTTCGGGTTTCGTTTGCCGAGGGGCGATTGGAGCGGCGGGCGCAGCTCGAGGAGCACATCCATGCGGTACTGGAAGAGAACGCCGAGCGGTTGGCGGTACCGATCTCGGATCGTGCAAGCGACGTCCATATCCGGTTTCAACAGCTGATTTCGCGCGTGGCAGAGCGGTACGGCGAGCGGGTGGTGGTATTGATCGACGAGTACGACAAGCCGATCCTCGACAATCTCACCGAACCGCAGGTGGCGCGGGCGATGCGCGAGGGGTTGCGAAACTTCTAC
>Ga0207870_100426_pt1 | contig 23935 bp, 16 predicted proteins | sample CeladaPassage60B_FD_187477 | JGI IMG/M metagenome (GOLD analysis project Ga0207870, IMG submission 187477) | Cellulose-adapted microbial communities from the Joint BioEnergy Institute, USA - Passage3 60B (SPAdes) (version 2) | ecosystem: Engineered > Bioreactor > Continuous culture > Unclassified... | reverse complement strand
CGTGATCTCCATTGCGTCCTCCTTCGTCAACACAACTCGCCTCCTGATGAACATCATCAGAGGCAGGGTAACGAAGGTGGGTCAATTTCGATGGCCAAGGTGGGTCATTTTTACATGGCCATCGACACGTTTACTCCAATCCACCGAAACGCTCTTGCGCACGCACTCGACCAATTCCTGGGCAATCTTCTTCAGCGTCTCATCCCCCAGAACCTGCACCGCGCTGTCGTTGGAGGCCAGTGCGTCGTAGAAAGCCGCCTCGTCTTCGGAGAGCGCGAGCTGCTCCCCCCGTCGTGAGGCTTCGCGCATCTGCTTGGCGATGGTGATCAGCTCCTCGATCACCTGCGCGGCCTCGATCGCCCGGTTGTGGTATTTGTTCAGCGCCTGTTCGAGCAGTTCCGAAAAGGCCCGCGACTGCACCACGTTCTTGCGCAGGCGCACCCGGATCTCGTCCTGAAGGAGTTTTTTCAGGGTTTCGACAGCCAGATTCTTCTGTGGCAAGCCGCGTACCTCAGCAAGGAACTCGTCCGAAAGGATGGAGGGAACCCCTGATTTATTCTTCCCTTTGCGCGTGAAATCTGTTACGTTACGAACCAGGGAAGCATCCAGCCTGAGTAGGAGCCCATGATGCAGATCAGCTTTTCGGAAGCGGAATTTACGGGCAAGAAGAAGGTAACCCGTCGCGAACGGTTTCTTGCGGAACTGGAAAAGCTGGTACCGTGGGCCGAACTCACGGCGGTGATTGCGCCGTACTACCCGAAAGGTGAAGGCAGAGGACGTCGGCCGATTGGTCTTGAGCGCATGCTGCGCATGTACCTGGTGCAACAATGCTTTGGGCTATCGGACGAAGGATGCGAGGATGCGCTCTATGACAGTCAGGCGATTCGGCGTTTCGTGCGTATCGACCTCTCACACGAATCGGCGCCGGATGCCACGACGCTTCTGAAGTTTCGTCGGCTTTTGGAAAAGCACCAACTCACCGAACGGATTTTTGCCACGATCAATGCCCACCTTGCACATCACGGTCTTATCCTCAAGCAAGGAACGGTGGTGGATGCAACGATCATGGCTGCGCCCTCTTCGACGAAGAATCGGGAAAAGAAGCGTGATGAAGCGATGCGCCAGACCAAGAAAGGCAACCAGTGGTACTTTGGCATGAAAGCGCATGTTGGGGCCGATGCCGAAACAGGCGTGGTGCATCACCTGGTGACCACTCCTGCCAACGTCCATGACGTGACCCAGGCACACGCCCTGGTGCATGGCGAAGAGAGCGACGTATATGCCGATGCGGGCTATCGAGGCGTTGACAGGCGTGCTGAGACCCAAGGGTTGAAGATATGTTGGCACGTTGCACTGCGCGCGGGAAAACGAAGCGCGCTCTGCGACGAAACCGCACGACTTGCCGAGCGGCGCAAAGCGAGCATTCGCGCGAAAGTCGAGCACGCGTTTCACATCGTCAAGAACCGCTTTGGCCATCGCAAGGTGCGTTACAAGGGGCTTGCGAAGAACACGGCGCAACTTTTTACCCTCTTTGCGCTGGCGAACCTTTTTCTCGTCAAGCGGCGACTTTTGGCACGACACGGCCAAATTGCGTCCTGATTCCCGGAAAAAGCCGGGATGAGGGGCGCCACTGCGGGAAAAACGGCGCGAATCGGAGAAAAAAGCCCGCTTTTGGGCCCGCTTTTGGGGTTATGAAGGTCAGCATCGCACAATCAACTCGCGATGCGGTAGTGGAACAACAAAAATCGATTTGTTCAGGGATTCCCTAGACCTTGTATTCCCATGCTGGAAATCTGTAGCCGTGCCAAAAGTCTCCGTGTATGAAAACCGTCACCTTGGCCTTTGTGAAAACGACATCCGGTTTACCCGGCAACTCCTTCACATGCTTGCGGAACCTGAATCCCCGTCTGTGGAGCTCGGAGCGGACACGCATTTCCAGCCCGGTATCCTTCCCTTTGATTCGGGACATACAGTAGCTTCTCTGCTCGGGCGTCAGGTTATCCGGCATCGTCCGACTCTTGGTACAGGCTGAATGCTCTGGCCATTTCTCGGCGTCCCTCGGGCAAATGCAGCTCAGGCGGAATCGTCGTTCCCACACGGAAATCCTGAGGCTCCTGCGGGCAGATCGTTCTGAAATCGCACTTTGCACATTTTTCAGGATGCGGGCGCATCGGGAAGTCGGAACTCAGAATCCCCGTTACCGCCCACTCGATGTTCTTCAAAGCTGCATCAACAGCGTCCTGCGTGATGGGCACTTCGACCCGTTGGTTGTCTTTCAGGAGGTGGACGCTGCCTGTTTTTGCATTTTGTCCGAGCACTTGATCGGCCGCGCGGGCATAAAGTTGGACTTGCAGCGCCAACTCAGTCCAATCCAGCTCGTCGTTTTCGTGGATCTCCTCGCCGCCTTCCATGGTCTTGAAGTCGATGATCTCCGCTTGAAGAATGTTGCCTTCTTCGTCTTCGTGAAGCAGGAGATCTATGGATCCCGAGATGACGCAGTTAGAGGCAGGAATCTCGAAAACAGCCTCCACCTGACGCTCCCGCTCAAAATCCCCGCCATAGGAAACCACGTAGTCCTTCGCGATTTCGACGGCCCGACTTCTCGAGTTCTCGTAAGCACCCGGCCGGTTCACAGGATCCCCGCTCTGGGGGACATGCTTCAGGTGGAATGTGTCCAAGACCACCTGTTCCACTTGATCCGGCGCCGGCGGCGCATCAGGATGGAGTTCGTGGAGCTTCTGGATGGAAGTGTGAACGGTGCGTCCGTAACCGAACATCTCCGGAACGACCGGGTTGAGTCCGTATCGTTCCCGGAATTGATAGCTTTTCGGGCACTGCAGGTAGTACCTGACCTCCGTGAAACTTGTCGGGTAGTCGGTGTCTTCCACCCGGCGCCTCGGTTCGGCCGCAGCGAGTCCGGCCGGCAGGCCTGCGGCATCGTCAACCGCCGCGGGATGAGATGCAAGCTGAAGAGCATAGGGCGATGGACGGGCAGGGCGTTTCGCTTGAGGGATACCTTCCGCTCCGCTCACGTAGAGGTAGCGTTCGGCCCGCGTTGCGGCTGTGTAGAAGAGCCTGGCCTCCTCGTCCGGTGTGCTTTGGTATGCACCGCGGCTGATCGCGGACCCCATGACACCAGCCGGCAGCCACCCCGAATAGCGGCTTCTTCTTTTCGGAAACCTGTGCGCCTCGACATCAACCACGAACACACATGGGAATTCCAGCCCCTTCATCTTGTGCACCGTGGACACGGTGACGGCGTCGGGTCTTTGAACGATGTCATCCGTCGACACGTCGTATCCGGTCTCCGCGGCGTGCTGAAGAAAATTGAGAACCTCGGAGAACCGCTGGCGTGAATCGACGCTCATATAAACCGTCTCGACGTCCAAGATCATCCGGCTGAAGAGTCCGATGTCCCGCATAACGTCGTCGCTGAAGCCTGTACGGGCGATGTTGAACGCTTCCAGCAGATCGTAAACGAGCTGCTGAGGATAAAGCCGGATTCTCGTCGAACCCTGCGGTCGGTGAATCCGCCGTCCCCATTCCGTCAGGACGCGGACCAGCCTGTCGAAATCAGCGTCTGGGTAAGCCGGCAAGACCGCGGTATCGAAATGCGTCTCCACCGTGTTCCGGTCGGGTGGGCTGTCGCGTAGAAGCTCGAAGGTGCTCCGAAGAACCGCCGTCTGCGGTCGATCAAAAGGGCCGCCGCCTGCTTCCAGGCTGAATGGAATACCAAGACGTTCGAGCGCCGCTGTGAACGCCGCATGCCGCGGCGTCCCGTCTTGTTCATTCTGGCGGGTCGAACGCATGAGAATGGCGAAATCCGCCGGGGTCAGACCACGGATCGAACCGTTGTCGTCATAGGCGGTGCCCAAGAGATCCCGAATCCGTTCCGCCACCCATTCCGCTTCCGCCGCCCGATCCGGAAACCAGAGCACTCTGAAATCTTGTGGAGTCCGGTCCCAGGCGGCCTGCGGGTTCTTCGGAATGCGGCTCGGACCCAACTGAGAAGCCGCAAACTGATCCGCGGCTTCCACAATGGGCCTGGTGCTTCGGAAGTTGGTCGACAATGTGTGCGTCGAGGCCGATGGGTATCGCTGTTGGAATGTCAGGATGTTCTGGACGTCCGCTCCCCGCCAAGCGTAAATCGCCTGGTCATCATCGCCGACGACGAACAGTGTTTCCGACCGCTCATGAAGCAATCTGATCAATTCTTCCTGCGCCGGATTCACGTCCTGATATTCATCGACCATGAGATGTCGCAATCCCTCGACGGCTCGATCCGCCTCGGGGCGCTGAAAATGCAGAGCCTCAACGACTTCTCTGATCATCAAGGAAAAGTCGATGTATTGATCCGCACGCAAGCTGTCCCGTATACGGACCAGAAGACCGCCGAGATCCGGGTCTTCTTGAGCGACAGCGGCGAAATCAAGCAATTCGTCGTTGGCGGTCTTCCATGCGTCGGAAGCCTGTTTGATCGTATCGAAATAACTGTTGCCCCGCGCTCGGTTCCGAAAGTGCTGAAGCCCCAACTGGTAGTATCGGGAGATCAGATAGAGTTTGAGCCGGTTCTCGTCGAGCACGTCATACTGGCGGTACGTCACATCCATTTCGCCGAGTACATGCTGACAGTAAGAATGGATGGTGCCGATATACATCGCCCCCAACACCGTGGGATCGAGTCCGGCGGCCGACAGGGCTTGGGAAACGCGGCGCTTGATGGATTCCGCCGCTTTCTCGGTGAAGGTGAATGCGACGACACCTTCGGGCGGCTCTCCTTCCGCGAGGAGTCTGGCGATGCGGTATGCGAGCGTCCGCGACTTACCGGAGCCAGCGCACGCCAGACACAACACCTCTTGCGCCGGATCTGACGCGGCGGCGTATTGTTCCGGCGTCAATTCGTTCCTCAAGACCTGGTCGATGTTCATGCCTGATCATTCCCTCTTGTCGGTGGTCACCCTCCGCCGTTGTCACGGAGGACTCGTAGGATACTTCTGGCGTGGGCCGCGATGAACGGCGGCGGAAGTGCGTTGCCGATCATCAGGGCGACGGCGGATTTGTTGTCGGTGGTCGGGAACTTGTAACGACGGGGGAAACCCTGCAGGAGAGCCGCTTCCCGCATGGTGATCGCACGGTCCTCCTCCGGGTGTAGGAAACGCCCCTTCGAGGGATTGAAGCATCCGCTGGTGATCGTCGGGGCGACGTCGTTCCAGGCCATGCGTCCGTAGACGTCCTTGAATCCGTTGCAGCGTTTGTGGCATTCGAGCCGATATTCTTCGGGAAGGTCGCTTCGGCTGCCCCCGTCTTTGGGAATCAGCCGGATAAGCTCCATAACCCTGGGACTTCTGCGCTCAGGGCTGTCGTGCAATGGATCGCCGCTTGCACCCGCTTTCGGCAGTTCCCCGATGACCTCCCGAACCGTTCGCAATCGACGGGATTTTCGCCCGAAGGGAATCTTGAAACCCAATCCGGCGAGGTAGATGAGCCTGCGGCGGCGCTGGGCGACCCCGTATTCCGCCGCATTCAAGACCTGATGGTCCCCGAGGTAGCCCAGTTCCCCCATCTTTGTCCTGAAAAAAGTAAAGCGCTCATCGGCCGCCAAACCCGGCACGTTTTCCACCATGACGGCCCGGGGGCGCAACATTTCCACAAATTTCAAGAAATCCAACAACAAATCGTTCCGGGGATCCTTGACGCGAATCCGCCCGTTCTTGGTTCTCAGCGTGGAAAAACCCTGGCACGGCGGACATCCCGCAAGCAACTCCACCCCCCCCGGGCGGGATCCGGTTGCTTCAAGCAACTCCGCGGGATCCAAATCCCTTATATCCCGACACAGCACCTTCACCTCGGGGTGGTTGGCCGTGTATGTCTCCACGGCTGTGGGATCTATGTCCACCGCTCCCACGACCCTGAATCCCGCCATTTTCAACCCCAGCGTCATGCCGCCGCACCCGCAAAAGAGATCGATCGCCTTCGGCTTGAAGTCGGCATTTCGCGGTCTATTCAACCGGTCGGGCGAAATCATCCTCATCGACTGTCTCTCCCCGGCCGGTCGGGCGGTTCGACCGGCACGCAATCATCCCCGACGTCCGGCGGGACCGGCGCGCGGCCCCACGGACGACCCTTTGTTTCATCCTCCCTTGGGCGCTTCTTCCCGTTCCCGCGCTCAACCGTCACGATTCCAATGTTTTCAGAACGGCCCGTTCCACATCACCGTAAAAGACCACGTCGAGCCTTTCAATGACATCTTCAGGCAGCGCGGCGAACTGGGCCTTGTTGGAAACGGGAACGAGAACTCGGGCGGCTCCGCTTTCCAACGCCAGCTGCAAAGGTTCGGTGATCGATGGGGGCCCCTTGATGTTCCCTTGAATGGTCAAGTCGCCGAGAACGACCGTCCCGGCTTGCACCCTTCGGTTGCGGACCGCCGAAATCATGGCGGCGAAAAAGGCGACGCCGCAGGGGCACTCCACGCGTCCTCCCGAGAGGTCCACGGCCTCGGCGTAGATGTCCTTCTGAGCCAAAAGCTGACCGAGGCCGAGTTTGTCCTTGACGTTTTGAAGGTAGCTGAAGGCCCTGTTGAGCGACTCCTTCAGTGACTTTTCGAGTCCCGTCGGAGTCCTCAGCTTTCCCGTTCCCGCCGTCATCGCCACTTCCAACCGGAAAAGGGCGACCCTGGCCTCCGCGTCCACAGCGGCGGTGAAAACCGTGCCGGGAGGCAGGGGGTCGGGCGGGATCACCCCGGCCCCGCCCTGTTCCGGCACTCCCACGGACCGCTCCGTATCCGTTTCCAAATCGATGTAGGAAAAGCTCGTTTTATAAAACTCGAAAGATCCTCTCTTTTTTAGCTGTTCTTTGACCCGGCGGCGCCCCTCCATGGCCAGTTCCACATATTCCTCAAGCTCTTCCTTGGTGCACGCCCCATCGGGGTGGAGGATCTTGAGCAGGCCGCTCACCGTCTTCTTGATCGCCGTGGCGTCGCGCCCTTCCACGTGGGAACCGAAGCGGAAGTGTCTTTCCGCCTCATCGAACCGGTTTTGCTTGCGCAGGGCCCGGAAGGCTTCCGCCAGGTAGTCGGTCACGAAGCCGTAGCGGTCGGTCAGGATGTCCTTGGAGCTCTTGGGGACTTCCCACCCAGGTAGATAGAAGTGCATTCGATCCAGAAGGGCCAGATCGAACTCCTTGGGCAAAGGCTGAAACAGATCGGTGGCCGAATTTTGTACCAGGCTTTCCACCGGGTGGTTCAAATTCCCGATAAACACCAAGGACGCTTCCGCCAGCACCTGCGTGATTCCACGGCTGAAGCGGCCGTTGGCCATATAGTCTTTCATGATCTGGACCACGTCGGGATCGGTGATCCGCATGCCCCCCACTTCATCGAAAGCGACCACGTCCCAGTGGCCGACCAACCCCACCTGGCGTCGGGCGTTGTTGTAGAACAGGTTCGCCGTGCTCGCCTTTCCGCCGGACACCAACATGCAGTAGGGGGACATTTCGCTGAACGCGTACGATTTTCCGGTCCCCCGCGGTCCGAGTTCGATGAAATTGTAATTCTTTTCCACGAAAGGAATGAACCTTGTCAGCAAAAGCATCTTGAGCCGCGGCGTCATGCGCACGGGCTCCAACCCGACGCTTCGCAGCAGGAGGTCGATCCATTCGTCCCGACTCAAGGAACGGCGGCCCTCCAGGTAGTCATCCAGGTCGAAGCGGGCGAGTTGGATCGGTTTGAGGTCGACGATATGGAACGGGCCGTCTTTCCCGCCTTGATCGCCCGTCCTGAACTCGACGTCGACGACGGCCCAAATCCCCCCCTCCAACAACCTTTCAAACCGCCGGTGGAACTCTTCCGGAATATGGATCCGCGTATAGCCGAAATGGTCCATGGAAGCCCAGTACTTGCGCTCGCCGGCCAAGAACCGCACCTCCACCCGGTCGATGAATCGATGCCTCCCTTTCCGCTCCACCAACGACTGGGCTTTGTTCGCCTCATCGTGCCTGAAGTAGTTGGAAGCCAACGTTTCTTTGACGGCCTCGATACCGATACGGATTTCCTCTTCGTTGTCGGAAGCGCAATACTTGCCGAGCAGGTATTCCAGCACGTAGGAGGGAACGTTCTCCCCTCCCTTTATCTGGTGCAGCAGGTCTTTTCTCACGACCTTTCCGGCGAACACCTTCGTCACTTTCCGGTCCAGCGCGTCCTGACTCATGGCGGCGACCTCAATCCAACATGGCGTTTTTCAGTTTCATCGCGGCCCAAACGACCTTCGATCCCGGATCGCTCACCCGGATCTCCACCTCCGGGCCGTCGAAATCGGGGGAGATGAGCACGGGGACGGGCGTTTCCACATTCGCATGCAGGGTCACCTCCCGCGTCCTCTCATCGCGGGCTTCACAGTCCGCCGCCTCACCGACTGGATGAGCTCCCGCACCGCTCCCGTCGTAGGCTTCCACCTTGACGACGGCGGGCGGATTCCCGAAAGCGTTCAACTGTCGGACACGGTAGGTGATCTTCAGGCCGATGACCCGGCTGGTGAATTTGTCCCAACGGTAGCTGATGTCGATCTCGGGCTTCCCCGCAGCCGTCTTCGTGTCCCGTCCCGCCCGGAACACGACCACCGGCACGACCGCCTCCTGAAGACTCAGCCCGCCGTGGAAATAACCATTGCCGTCCGAAAACACCCGGAACCCCACGGGCAGGCAGGCATCCTGGACATCGCCCTGAATCCCCACATTTACGGCCTTCAGGGTGATCGTCCCGGCGGAGTGCAAAAGCCCGGACCCCAGAAGACAGCGCCGCTTCTTCTCCACCCAATCGCCGGGCGGTTCTTCAAGCACGTCACCCGCCGGGATTTCAGGCAGCATCATGTGACCGTGGTCGGAGGTGATCACCACGCGGTCGAACCCCCAATCCGTCACCCGGCGGACCGCACCCGCGAGGTCGCCGATGATGTCCGACAGATATTTCCGGGCGCGCCAGGATCCCAGATTCTCCCCGATGGCGTCGGGGTCCTGCGTGCGCACCACGAGGAGGTCGATGTTTTTCAGCTTGGGCGCCATCTTCTTGGGAGCGCCGAGCAGATCATCCAGCGTGGTTTCGAAAAAGCGGTCCCCGTAAGTCTCGGATAAAAGCTTCATCCTGTCCGAAGACGTCTTGAGCGGTCGTTCTCCGAGGGCCGGGACCAAGCCGCCGTTCTTCTCCACCAGGCGGAGCATGCCGTCGGCGCCGGGCATCAGGGCCGCCATCCCGACGATGGTAACCGTGGGGAAAACGCCCGCGGCGTAACGGACCTCGACCTCCCCCGCCCGGGCCAGGGCCTCACCGAGGTCGCGGCCCATCTCGAAACGGAGGGAATCCACCATGAAATACGCGGTTCTCCCCCGCCTCTCCAGCACGGGGGCGACGTAGTCGTCGAAAACGCGGGTCTGTTTCGGGGCGCCCTCCGGGGGCCAACCTTCCGCCTGGACGGCCGCGAGAAACACTTCTTGAAGCTTCAGGACGGCTTCCCGGTACCGCCGGCGGCAGAGTTCCACCACCGCCGTGAGCGCCGCCTCGTCGGCGCCGGCGGTCAGAGCGGATTCGAAAAGGCGGTACGCGCGGTCCAGATCCGACCACCCGCCTTCGGTGTATGCTTTCAGAAGATCGGAAAGAGGCATCGACGGACGAACCCCGTCGGCGATCCGTGCCGCGGTGTCCAAGCACTCCATGGCCCGTTCCAAGGTCGTCCAAGCCGTCGACCGCTCGGGTTGGCGCCGCCAAATCGATCCTCTCCGGACATCTGCGATTCCCTTTGCCGCATCCATATCACCGGCGATGACCAGGTCGGCGGCGCGCTTCAGCAGACACCGTTCCTCGAACGGGAATGTGTCGCGTTCACCGGGATCGAAGTCCGCGGGCATGACGTGGGGAAGACCCAGGTCGTTCTCGATCCGGCATGCGAGTTCGACATAGGTGTCGCGCAGGTTCGAGTCCGCCCGCATCCGTTCGCAGGCCGCTAAGACGACGCTCTCAGCCCCGCCGCCGGCGCGCGAAACGGCGCTCAGAGCATCCGGCGGGCCGTCCGGCAGATCGAAGACGAACTCGCTGAAGAGCACATGCTGGGCGGCCTTAGGTCGCAGCGTCTCCCAATTGCGGGGGGTGGACCCGGACTTGAAGCCGACCGCGTCCTCGAAGAGCCGCAGAAGTTCCTCGATGCAGCCCGGTTTCTCGTCCACCCTCCCGGCCTTGGCTTTGTCACAGAGGGCGAGGGCGACGACGTCCGCCGGGGTCTCGGTGCCGAAGACCTCGTTCAGCAGAGGCCACCGCTGCGACTTCTCGAGTCCGTCCAGCAAATCGATGGTCGGCTTCCCTTCGCGGAAAAGCCGGGTGATTTCCTCCGCCCGGTCGGGCATGGCCTGGCGGGCGAGCGACTCCGCTTTCTGATCCTCTGTGTCGCCGAACGCGGTCCCCGCCATCGCATAGACCTCGAAGGGGTCCCGCATGCGTTCGTCTTCGGTCACACCCCGGCGGCCGGGGATGTAGATCAGCATACACCGATCCCTCTCGCCGGGGTCTTCCGACTCGTTCATGAACCGGTATATTTCATCCGCCCTGCGGCGCGTCTTGAGGACGGACTCCTCGGCCGACAAGACCACGCAGTTCGGCGCGTTGAACGCCCTGACGAAGTCCTTGAAAGCCCCGTCGGCGTCGTACCAGACGACGATGCGGCGGTCGTTCAGGAGATCGACCAGCTTCTTGTGGAGAAACGACGTGAATTTCATCGGGCGGCCTCGGCGTCGGAATGGATGGATACGACTTCAACCTCGGAGACCCTGCACATGGGCTTGGTGGGTTTTTCCATCGTCACCAACTCGTCGACGCCGGCGACGACGGCCGCTCCGACGTGAAGCGCATCAATCGGCGTCATGTCATATCGTGCGGCCAGTTCCACAGCCCTTTCGGTCAGTTCATCCGACGTCGACACCTGCTCGGCGGCATTTTCGATTACCGCCTGCATGAACTCGACCTCTTCCTGCCTTTTGTGGAATGTTGGCTTCGGAAGTACTTCGAGCCGAAGGTAGTCGCTCACCACCAACCTGCGGTCCGGATCGTCCAGCACCTTAAGCGCGCGCTCCGCCACCTTTTCTTCACCTCGAAAAGCGGCGATCAAAACGTTGGCGTCAATATAAGTCCGCTTCATCGTCTTCAAGCTCTCCCCTCCGGCGCCTCACTTCTTCGAGAACTTCGTCTTCGGTCAGCAGTCTCATGCCCGCCTGGATTGCCCGAAGGCGCAGGGACAGGAGTTTCCTGCCTAACGGGGTACGCGGGACGAACGGCTCCGTTACTTCCGGAAATATGATTTCCGTGCTTCGGTAGCTCATCTCTTCTTCACGGAGTGGCAACACGAAGTCGACCCACAGTGCGGCTATGCGCTGGCTTTTCGCGAGATGACGTTCACTGTAGCCGGTCCCTTCCTCGAGGTATGTCGGGAAAAGAACTCCGGAGGCTTTCTTGGCAACCCAGTCGCTGGTCAGTCGTTCTGTCAACGTTACAGTCATGACTGCTGCTCCTCGTACTCAGGCTCAAGGTTGTCTATTGTCTCCGGTGTTAACAGGTCGAAAAACATTCTTTTCGACGCCAAATGAACATCGTCGAGGTGACTATCGACATCGGGCCAAGACTCATTTTCTTTCACAGGCCTGATGGAATCTATATCCAACAGAACCCCGCTGACTCTGCCGGACTCGCCTGGGATGGAGGCTTCCGCCGGCGATGCAATCTGGATGATATGAATCAGGTCGCCTTCTTTGATCTCTGTACGGAGTTGCACCGGCCTGGTCTCGATCTTGTATCCCCCCATTTTCAGTTCGAGATTCAGGCAACTGAGGTTCGGGGGCTGATCCAACTCAATCAGATCGATGTATTTCAACGAAAAACGCTCCAGCCGGTCAATCAACCCGGTATCGCGGACAATTTTGATCACCGTCCGGATATCCTCCGAAAACGTCTTCCATCCCGAATAGGGGCGACGGCAACTTAAAGAGATCACATGTTCACCTATCTGAACCGCCTGATTCCCGCCCTCCAGCCGAATCTTGGGAACATACCTGAGCTTGGGATCATGTTCCACGATAGGCGCCAGAATATCAGCAAAGGGAAGGCGAACGATGTTAGGGTACTTGTCCGGTAAAGCCTTGAACACAAGTCCGGGAAGTAAGTCGGCCACAGACGGCTTTGTACTTGTAAAACGGATTTCCCACACTGCCTCAATCAGAGGCTCCTTTTTCAATCTTACCGGTATTCTGTTTTTCATGGCTTTCTCCTTCTTCATCGGGCGGCCTCCCTCTTCCGGCGGCCACGGCCGCCCTTCTTGTTAGAAGCGGGGGCCTCGACCTCGCAGAGATCTTCAAGTCCGTGCGCGACGGCGATGGAACGGTCGCGTCTGCACACCTCCCGCACACGGTCCGGCCGGATCGTGTACGCCATGCGCGCCCAGTCGTAATCGCCTTTCTCGAGTTTCTTCCAGACCTCCTCGGTCTCTTTCGCCCAGGAGCGGAGGCGGAAGAGCCTGTGAAGCGGCGCGGCGTTGATGATCACACCGTCGTTGAGATCCGGACGGTAGGGGAGAGCGGCGATGCGGAGCAGCTCCCCGCGGAGATCGCGCAGTTCTCCGAGGAACGCGCGTGTCTCGTTCAACCTGTCCGTCACCCGGGCCGCGTCGCGTCCCGATGCGGATTTCAAATCCTCCTCGATGCGCGCGGCCGCGCGCTCGACCTCGGCGATCTTCGGTTCGACGTACTTGTTCACCGCCGCGTAAAGCGTCTGATCGGTCAGGCGGTGGTAGTAGATCCAGATCGTGTACGACCCGGAGGCCGTGGAGAGCGGCCAGTAGATCGGGGCCTTGCGCCGGCTCTTGGAATAGCGCTTCAGGTGGTCCTGGAAGAAGCCGGAAGGCTTGCGGAACCAGTCGCGCAGATCCCGCACGCCGAGAATCCCGCAGGCCTCCTGTTCGATCTCGTAGGCCTTGTCCTTCCAGAGCAGGTCGAACACCTCTCGTACGCGCCGCACGATGTCGTCGCGGTGCGGCTGATTTCCGTTGAAGCCGGGGTCGTCCACCAGGATGCCGTCCCAGCTGATGCGGAGCGGGTACTCGGAATCCGGGATGGTCGGCTTCGAAACGGAGCCGTCCGGCGGCAGGGTGTTCGCATCCGGCCGGGCCCGGAGCCACGCCTCGCTCACGATGCCGCCGGGCTTCGCCGGCAGGCCGTCCGGCCCAACCAGCATTCCGGGCGGGCAGACCGGAAGCGGGTCAAACGGATCGGGCAACTTCGGCGCCAGCGATGGGTCGAGCGCCACGCGGACGTCCCAGCGGCCGACTGCTACTCCAACTGCATATGATATTCTTGCGGAAACCTCCAAGGTTTTTGAAGGCTCGCCTCCTAAAACGCCAGCGATTGCTGCAGTAGTCAGGCTCTCATTTCGAAGAACATTTTCGTCGATTATCCTGTTGCGGAACAGATCGTCAATTGCGACATCTATCTCAACAGGGATAACTTTCGCTTTATTGATCAATTCCCAGCATAGATCCTTAAAGCCACGGAAGAGTCTCCCAGTTTCGTTATATGTCTCAAGCTCCAGCCATGTACTAGCCGCAAGTCTCCCCAGATCCTCCGCGTTGTCGGACCGCTCCTTTCGAACCAACTCGGCGATCGGCAGGTGTCGTACCCGGGCCGTCCCTACGTGCAATCCCGCCCCTTGTTGCAACAGAAGATCTCTAATTTGGGACGAGTTCAGTATCGCGAGTAAGGCGTACGGCGAAGCGCCGCGTTTGGGAATGATCGCAATCGATGAAGCATTAAAAATGGTTCCTTCCGGCATTACACGTGGTCCGAAGCGTGGTCCTGCCACTTCAGGTGCAACTAGGCCCTTCCGTCCCCATAGCTTTGAACTTTGCATCACTTGGGCATCAGTACCGACACGCGCAATTCCGTGGCATCTAATCTGGCGGCCCTCGTCAGCGAAGTCGAGCACACATACCGTACTGCCCCAAAAAGGTTGATACTCGCCACCCTTCTCAAAAGCGCACCAGCGCATACCAATGAAGCTCGAGGATACCTCCCACCAAGCTCGCACAAAACGTTCGTCATCGAAGGTTGTGTTGCCCTTGGCTACAGATGCAGCGGAGGGGTCGAGCGGCTTGGCTTGCCATATCTTTGTATCTCCGAAGATAGCCTCTTTCGTGAGTACAGCGTTCGGCAGATGGCGAAGGGACGCAAGGGGTACTGGGGTGACATGTTTCAGCCCTTGCGAGTTGAGTTCAACATATACAGGTAGCGTCTCTCGTTTTCTTGAGACCACTACCGCACAGGTTGGCAACGCCATACCGTCAAAAACATCTGAGCCCAACTCAGAAAAGTAATTTAGGCGGCCTTTGGTTAAGATGTCCTGCCGCAGCCCCACTAGTCGATAGGCGCTCAGAAAGCCATCCGAGAGGACGGTGCCGACCTGTTCACGAGATCTGCCGAGGGCTCTCTCGAAGAAGCTCGCATAGAAATTGGTCCATGATTTTGGGTAGTTCTCTTGTAGATAGCCCTCAAGCGATACCGGAGGCTCCATAAACGGCGGATTCATCAGCACCACGTCGTAGCGCTTCCGGCACAGGTCGATGAAGGCGAAGCCGCGGGCCGCGTCCTCGGCGAAGAGACGTCTTCGGCCGGCGCGGCCGTTCTCGGCCCGCTCGGCGTAGTGCTCAAGCGCTTCCAGGATGCGGTCTTCCGCCTGCTCCCAGAACCGTTCGTCGGTCACACCCGTGAGGTCGAAGCGGAGTTGCCGCTGTTCGGGTTTCGGCTCGGCCGAGTCGGGAAACAGCAGCATCTGCTCCGGCTTCGGGCCTTCAAGCCACTGTTTTTTCGCCTCCGCCACGGCGTCCCGGATCTCCTCTTCGATCTTGAGCAGGGATCCCGCCTCGCTGGCGAGTTTCATCTTCTCGAACACCACGTCCGTCAATTGGCCGAGGACCTTCGGGCGCAGGGCTTCGATGAACTCCCGCCGCATATCTTCTTCGCCGGGCATGGGTTCGGCGGTGACGATGTTCGACCGCCGGATCCGCGGCCGCTCGGCCGCCTTGAGACCGAGGTTCTTCCAGGTTTTCTGCGCCCGCAGCCAGAGGGCCAGCGCGGCGATCTGCACGGCGCGCGGGTCGATGTCGATGCCGTGGAGGTTGTGTTCGATGATCAGCCTGGGAATCTCACGGCGCAGGTCGGCGAGGGTCTCGAACTCTTCCCGCAGCGCGCGGCCCGTGATTTCCGACGCCGGGCTTTCAGGGTCCGCCCAGGCCTCTTCGTAAATACGCTCCAACAGGTCGAACGCGTAGAGCAGGAAGTGGCCGCTGCCGCAGGCCGGATCCAGCACCCGCAGGTCCCGCGGATCCTTTTTCGGTCTGTGCTCGATCCAGGCCGGCTGCTTGAGCAGTTCCTCCGGCGGGAGATCGGATCCGTCTTCCGTCCCGGACGGCGGTTCCTCTCCGGGCGCAAGGAAAACTTCGTTCGGCCGTCGCACGAGGAAGCGGCATTCATCTTTGAGCGCGGTGTCGCCCCTGCGCATTTCGTACCAAATGCGGCCGAGGGTGTTGTCGGTGAGGAACTCCACCACGTACCTGGGGGTGAAGAACTGGTTGCGGACGGCCAGTTCCCGGCTGTTGCGCGGCGCCTGGGAAGCCTCCCGCATGGCCTTCCGTTCCTCGGCCGGATTGAAGTACTGGTAGATCCAACCGATGGTCTCGTCCTCGCCCCAGAGTCGGGCGAGTTCCGGCTTGTTGAGTTCGGCAAGGACGTCTTCCATGCACCGTTCGGAGGGGAAGACGGTGGACTGCGGGGTGAGCCGGTCGAACAACACGCCCAGGTCGAGGGCGAGTTCGTCGAACAGGCACTCCAGGAAGATCCGGTAGGTGTCGTAACGGCCGCCGAGGGCCCCGCCTGAGATGCGCTCGAACAGCCTGAAGCCGTCCGACGCGGTTCCCTTGCGGACGCATTCGACGACCAGCCCCCGTTCCTCGCACAGGCGCAAAGCGGCCAGGCGGTTGAGGATGGTGAAGGAGATCTCCAGGACCATCCGCTCATAAGCGGTCTTCCTGCGGTCACGCTCCCCGCCCGCCGCACCGGCGGTGTAATGGTCGAGCAGGTCGCGCAGACTGCGGGCCGCCGCCGCCTGGTCGGGGGACAGGTGCGTCAGGTCCTCAAGCGGCAGAACGGTGCCGTCCGGATGAAGTCCGAACACGCCGCGGAGCTGGTCGGTGACGTCCTCGGTGAGCCTGCGCCTGCAGGCGGCGACCGTCTTCGCAAGCAGGTTTCGTGTTTCCTTGTCGAAGCTCATCCGCGCCCCTTGATCCGTATCCGCTTGTTCAATTTCAACAGTCCGGCCAGCTTCTCCCGGACGGCGGCCAGCCAGGATTCCAGGTCTTCCGTCGTCGCGATCACCGCGGACTCCACAAGGTCGTCCGCTTCAATGACCTCTTCACCGGCCGGTTCCGCGCCGCCGCCCGGCTCGGGCTCCGGTTCGGCGGGGCGTCTGCGTTTGACCTCGGCCCTCAGTTCTTCGATCAGGCCGGGCAGAGTGCGCTTCCGCACCAGCAGCGTCTGAAGCAGCCGGACCGGATCGCCTTCGCCTGCGTCGGCCGGCAGATCGCAGACGAGCCGGGCGGCGATCTCTTCGCGGTCTTCGTCGAGAAGCTTCGTCCAGTCCGGCTCCGCCTCCAGCCTGTTCATCGCCGCTTTCAGGTCGGCGTCGAAGGCGGCGCGTTCGGTCTCGTACCTTTTCTCGGTACGGGTCGTCGCACCGCGCACCACGCTCCGAAGGTCGGGCAGCCGTTCATAGAACCGCTCGCTCGACAATACTTCCTCGGCGACGGTCCTGTCTTCGGGACTCAGCAGGTCGGTCACGACCCCGGGGAACATTCGGTCCAGGTCGGCAATCGAATCCAGCACCGAGCGGGCGTTGCGGACGTCGGCTTCCGCGCCGGATTCCAGCGCGTCGAACACGGCTTTGGCCCAGCTGATCTCGTCCGGCAGGTTGCACTCAACGCCCCCCAGGATCGCGGCCGCTCCCCCCGCATCGCCCTTGAGCAGGTCGGCCGCGTCCGCGAGCAGCCGTTGTGCACGGCTTTCGCCGGGCAGGCCCAACAGGCGCAGGCGGTCGGGCAGTGCGCCGAGTTTCTCCAACAGGTCGGGGAAGTGCCGCCGCACGGCGCGGCTGATGTGATCCTCCAGCGGCAGAACCTCGTCGCCGAACAGGGTCTCCAGCCTCCGCGCGGCTCTGTCCAATGCCTCCAGCGGGAGTTTGGCGTCCCGTGGGGATACGCCGATCCGGTTGAACGAGACCGTGCTCTTGACCGCTTCCACCGCCTGCGGGCCGGCGGTTCGGACGGGGCCCCCGGCGCCCGGTACATGGAACTCGATCTCACCGGCCCTGAGCAGGGCCGCGAAGAGATACCGCACGGTGTCCTTGGTCCAACCGTAGGGGGGCGCGCTGAAGAGGTCCTGCAGATACGACCCTTGAAGTCTCCCGGAGCCGGATTCGGCCGCTTTGGTCTGGAAGACCCTGAGCACCTCGGCCAGCACCGGTGCGGCCGTGTCCACCCTCGGCGCCCCTTTGCTCTTGACGACGAGACCGAGGGGATCGAGGTCCCTGGAGATCCGATCCAGCCGTTCGGCGCCGAGGAATTTCGCCGCGGCGTCGGTCGAAGGTCGGATGGGAGCAAGGTGGAAGTGGGGGAAGACCTCCTTGACGGCTGAGGAAAGGATGTTGCGCACGGCGGCGTCCAGCGTTTCACCGGCTTCGCGGACCGGGGTGGGTTTGCCGCGGAAAATGAAGACGCCGTCCAGCATCGCTTTCTCCATGGCGGCCGCCACCCGCTCTCGGCAGCGCTCGGCGGCCCGCCGTTCCGCGCGGAGGTATTGTGCGACGACATGGTCGGCGCTGCGCTCGTCGACGTCGCCGAGCACCTTTTCCGAACGGACGATCTCGGGCAGCAGTTCTTCGACGGTGTCGTCGTTTCTCACCAGGAGAACCACCGTGTTCCTCAACTCCACCTGGGTGTTGGTGGAGACCAGAAACTCCTTCCGCTTGTCCTCCCACAGCGCGGGTTCGACGAACTCCAGGCGGAGTTCCACGTCCTCCGACCCGCCGACCACGGGCGTGCGCCCCAGCTTCACGGCGGCCCTCACTTCCTTGATGTTCTCGAGCCTGGCGGCGGGCTGCGCTCGGAACATGGCGTGGTCGGCGGTGCCCTGCCTGAGGACGTCTATGCGCGCCCGGGCGCATTCGCCGGAGGTCGGTGCGTAACCGTTGCGTTTGTCGCGGATCGGCTTGACCGCGTCGCTCAGGAACACCCAGCCCCCCGCCTGCGGGTCTTCGATGAGACCGCATTCCTTTTCGGACGCCAGTCTGCGCAGGGCTTCCCGCACTTGATCCACGAGCGGTGGTGAACCGACCTTCCTGTACAACAGCGCGGCGATGTTCTCCGCCGTGCGGGGGAAGGTTTCGACGGGTTGAAGAGCCGCCACCGCCTTGGCCACCCGCACCTCCATGGAATCGGCGCCGAAAATCTTGATCGTCTTGTCCACGCCGCCGATGACATGGGGAAGGACCTTGGCGATGTCCGCGCGCAGCGTGTCGTAGAAATCGTCCACGCAGGCCAGGGAGCCGATCTCCCGGTCGGCGAGCTTGACCGCGTCCGCGCCGAGTACACGGCTCTTGTCCACCAGCACGTCCTGAATCACGCGGATCGCCGAGCGCAGGCCGATGCCGCCCGTGGAGCGGGCGAGCGTCCGGATGAGCTCCAAGAGCAGGTCGAAGTGCTGGGGCAGGAACGGGTACAGCCGCACGAAGGTCTCGCAGTCGGGATCGCCTTTGAACAGCGCTGTTCCGCTGAGGCGGGTGTGCGTGACTGTGGCCTGTCCGTGTTCTTTGAACAAGGCCTCAAGCCGGGCCCGGCCGTCTTCGGACTTTGCCAGCAGCCGGCGGTGGGTGATCTCGCGGATGTCGCTCGCGTCGAGATGGATGGAGATCGGGAAACGGTCGCGCAGTTTGTTCAACTCCGCCGAGTTGTGCGCCGCCTTCTCGACGATCTCGCTGAGCGTCTGCTGCCCGGTCGCCGCGATCCATACCTTGCCCTTGCCGAGCTCCTTGATGCTCCGCGCAAGGCCGTCGAGGTTGAGGATCAGCTCACCGCGCGGGGCTACGTACTGACCGGCCTCGTCGACCAGAAGCAGGATGTTCTCGTGTCCGGTTTTCCGGCGGCACAGCTCGATGATCTCCCGCGCCAGGTCACGGACGTCGCGGGCTTCTTCGAAACGGAGGCTCCGGAAACTGTCCGGCGTGGGGAAGTCGTCCGGAAGTACTTCGGGCACGATCTCCGCGGCCCTGGCCACGCCGATCAAGGGGTCGTTATGGATCTCCTCCCACTCCCCGTTGTATCGCTCGCGGTATCTTTCCTTGAATTCCTCGTACTTCCCGCGGCGGTCGAGCGCGAATTCAAGTTGTGCGGTTTTCTTCTCCTTGGAGAAGCCCGCCCACTGGAGCACCTTCCAGTAAAGAACGGTGGAAACGGGCGCGGCCGCACTCTCCGCGAGTTGTTCCGCGCCGAGGTCGAGAAACACGACCGCCGTGGGGTGTTTTTTTGCGATGGTGCGCAGGGCGGCCGGAATCTCGTTGCGGGGAAACCGGTCGCAAAGGAGGTCAAGGAACGGCTTTCCCTGGACGGTCCTCGACGGGTCGAGCGCCGCCCCGAGGTACTTGGTGAAAGAACTCTTGCCGCTTCCGTAGAAGCCGGAGACCCATATCCCGATCTCCGTGACGTGTCCCCCGCGGACGCCTTCACCGAAAACATCGAGGAACTTTCGGAAGCAGGACTCGATGTTGTCCGTAATCTCGTATTCGGCGACTTCACGTAAGAGGCGGTCTTCCTCCTGCGCGTAGTAGTCGATGACTTTCTCTATGGTCCGGTCGATGGGCCGGTGTGGTGAAAAGACTTGGCGGATCGTCGCACTCATCAGAGACCTCCAAGCAACGTCGACCGGTAGTTGCCGTCGACCGGATAGAAATCGAGGAAATGCAGTCCGTACTGGCCGGATCGTCTTCCCGGGTAGAAGATCACCGTGGGTGTTCTGACCTTGTCATGCAGACGGCTTTCAATGGTCCGCGTTCGGAAATACGGATGAAGCAGTTCCGCCTCGGTCAAAAGCACAACGGTGCCTTCAGGAGCCGATTCGACCGCTTCGCCGACCCGGTCGACGAGGGCGTTGCCCTGACGAAGTACATCGCGCACTGCCTCATTGATCTGGTCGACATCCGCTCCGGCTTCCAGTTCGAGCCAGACGTCCCATCTCCCTGAATCATCCACAACCCCCCAAAGAATGTCGGCGAGGGAGACGCGGCGAACCTCGAACCCGGCCTCGCGGATCTTCGACGTCCAACGCGGCAGACGACGCTTGAGATCGAGCATCAGCTCCGGCGGATAGGCGAAGTAGAAGATCGGGTCGCTCTTGGCCGGATTGAGGGCGTCCGGATCGCGGATCTTGTCGATCAGCTCGTTGAATGCGCTATCGAGCGAGTACATCGATCAGCTCCTCAATGGATTTGACGGTCCAGGTGAAATGCACCACGGAGCCGGCACGTTGCACGATCAGCCCCCGGTGTTCGCCGAGGCCGTCCAGTCTTTCCACGACTTCCGATGCGTTCATTCCGAAAAGTCCCCAGTCGGGATGGTCGCAGAGGGATGAATCCGTGACGCCGGATTCGTGAAGATCCCTGGTAAGGAGAGCGGCCCCTTCATCCGACATCCTGTAGTTGACGACCTCCCTCCGCCCGCGGGCGACTTCGCGCAGGAAGCCGATGTCCCGCAGAAGGCCGAGAACGCAACGGGCGATGCGGACCGAGACTTTCTCCGACCATTGGTTCTCCAGACGCCCGTCGTAGTGCGCCTCGGAGAGGAATGAGAGCATGGAATCGGTGTCCAGCACCGATCTTCCCCGCCGGACGGCCGGCCAGTATTCACGAACAGTGAAGTCATAGACCAGCGGATCCCGCCGCGCGGTGAAGATGAAAAGCAGCTCGGTGAATACACGCCCCGCCATGCCGGACGAGAGCACGTGTTTCAGAATACGGGCGGGTTTGTCGGTCGGCCTCAGAAAACGCGGAGCGAACACCCTTCTGACCACGTCACGGGTCCTGTAGGCGGTTGAATTGCCCAGCAGCCCGTCTTCCTGGACCCTGCGGGTGAAATCATCAAGAGGCTCGCCGGGGCGCCAATACTCGAGCAGACGTCGTGTCTCCTCGATCATTCCGGCGCCTTTGCTGATAGCGGTCGAATACTTGCGCCGCACATCCTTGTTCACATCCATGGTCATCCACGGCCTCCCGATTGTTCCGCGGCGAAATACGGGAAACCGGGCTTTCCCCGACCAAATGCATGGAGATAGAAGGCCGCGGTTCTTTCGAAAGCATCCGGCGTCATCAGGTCTTCGGCGTTTCCGATCCTCTTTGCGCCCGCGGATTCACCTGTCTCTTTCAGACGCCCGGAAAGAGACGCAAGCATTTCCATCAGCTTCTCCGTAGAGCCGAGGCTTGCACGAAAGGCGGAAACGAATGATGCGTCGGCGCCGGGAGGGAGCCGGTTGATCTCGACTTCCAGAGATTCAGGAAGTCGGAAAAGGTGATAGACACCGATACGGCCGACCGCGTGGTCATGGGCGTCGCATGCTGCCGCGCCGGCGGCATGGACGGCCGCGCGGAAAGCGGTCCGTGGATAAAGCCGCTCCAGAAAGCGGAGTCCCGTTTCACTCATGAACTCGGTTTTCCACCAAGCGGGAGTGACGGACTCGCCGATCGCCAGAACCAAAGCGCGCAGTCGAAGCGCAAGGAGAGGCGGGTAACGGTCTTTACTCTTGACTTGGAATTTCATCCCTCAACATCTCTCAAATGTACAGCCGAACAGCTTCCGAGGTTGGAACGCTCAGCGACGGCGCTCTTCTCTGAGCCTACCAGGCCGTGTGCCTCATCCATGTGGAACCGATTGCAGCAAGATCCTTTCGCGGTAACTAGCTCCGCCATGCTCAGCGAGAGCCCGAGCAGATTAATTTGACTGTGTCACAAAATTTTTCTTCACCCTCTACCTACGCGCTCTCCCGCAGCAGGGATACCTCAAGAGCTGCCGGGCGATGTGTTGGGCAATCCAATAGCGAATCGTTGCGATCGAGTCGGGTACGTGGCGTTGTGCTCTTGGGGCTACCCCTGGGGATGTACCCTTGGGGTAAGGAAGGCGCTTTGCTGAGCGCACGGTTTTTTTTGTCAGGGTCTTTGAGTCGTTGCAGGAGCAAAAAGCCGTAGGCGGCAATCGTGAGCGTAGCATGGTGGTGAAACCCGCGCCAGTTGCGCCCTTCGTAGTGGCCAAGCCCCACTTCCTGTTTGAGTTCGCGGTAATCGCGCTCGATGCGCCAGCGCATCTTGACGGTATGAACCAGCTGCGTCAATGAGTAGCTCTGAGGAAGGGTGCTCAGAAAGTAGTGGCTCGGTTCGCTTTCCGTTTCCGGCCATTCGATGAGCAGCCACTCGGGTTCGCGAAGGGTGGATCGCCAATAGTCACGGTGCGCGGCTCGTACCCGCACCGCCGCAAAGCGTGAGCGCAACACCCCATTGCTGCCTTCGCGCCAGGTGACCGTCCGGTAGGCGCTCTGCGGAAGGCTCAGTGCCAGCGCCTTGACCGATACCGGTTCGTGCCCAGGGCTACGACGCAGGTTTTTGGCCGGTCGCCCCCGTCCTGAGTACGGTTCCGGTTGTAAGGGTTCGACCCCAGGCGGCCACACGGTGGTCGCTTCCCGTACCGCTACCGCGTAGCGAAGACCCAACGCGGTGAGTTGATCGCGAAAATGGGTGGTGTCGCCATAAACAGCATCGGCAAGTACGACCCCAGGGGGAACGCCTGCGGCAAGCGCCTCCGAGATCTGCCTGAGTGCGATTTCGGGTTTCGTCGCAAACGTCACCGTTTCCGGCACCCCCGCTTTGTTGCGCCGCTCGGGGTCATTGGCCCACGCTTCGGGTAGGTAGAGACGAAAGGCAATCGGTAGGCTTCCTTTCTCGCTCGCCAAAGAGAGCGACACAGCGACCTGGCAGTTTTCGTTTTTACCCACCTGCCCGCAGTATTGCCGGGCAACGCCCACCGAGTGGCGACCCTGTTTGGGAATGCCGGTCTCATCGACGATCCAGTAGCACGCCTCATCGAGTGCCAGGTGCGGAGCGACGATTTCGCGCACTTTGCGCAATACCGCTTCGTCCGACCACGGAGATTTCGACACGAAGTGGTGTAGCGCCTGATGCTTGGCTTGAACCCGCTCGGGGTCGAGGTGCGCGGCAATCGGTTCGATGCTTTTGCGCGCAATCGGCAAAAGAAGCCCCCGGCAGTAGTCCTTGAGCCCCGCATGTCGATCGGCGTGGCCAAGCACCTCGGCAAGCTCTGTGAGGTAGCACTCCAGTTCATCGATCGGTGTCATCGGGGGCTCCTTCGGAAGGGGTCAAGATAGGGAAGAGTCTAGCATCTTTTTTGACACAGTCAAATTAAAGGTCATCCCGAGGCATTCCACCGGACCTTGCGGCTTGGCGGGCGTCTCCGGATTGAACAGACTTTGGTTTTCGCTTCTATTCGCCATTCCTCGCTCCGTTTAAGGACACGCTGAACAAATCAGCATTTGATTGAAAATGAGCGAGAGTGACCGTATCCCTTCGACATTCACACCTCGGTGGGCAAGAAATGTCTTTTTTGCCGCCATTTTCGGCTGGCTTTCGCCCCGTTTCTCGGCGAATTTCCTCATTTCGCCCCTCTCAGGACGCACCTTGGGCGTTGAGTGCAAACAATTGCCGCTTGGCGATCAGCAGATTCGCCAACCCAAAGAGCGTGTAGAGCTGCGCAGT
>Ga0207870_100425_pt1 | contig 24051 bp, 23 predicted proteins | sample CeladaPassage60B_FD_187477 | JGI IMG/M metagenome (GOLD analysis project Ga0207870, IMG submission 187477) | Cellulose-adapted microbial communities from the Joint BioEnergy Institute, USA - Passage3 60B (SPAdes) (version 2) | ecosystem: Engineered > Bioreactor > Continuous culture > Unclassified... | reverse complement strand
TCGGATTACGGAAATTCGTGCCAATTCGGTTTCTGGATTTGAAACAGCGCTTGATGGCATTTTATTGGCCCATTCTCTCGTTGTTCTTGGGCTAGTGGAGCGTTGACGCTCAACTAGCACCACGGGTATTATAGATTTATCTCAAGATAAACAAATGGAGGATATCAACGTTCCTGGCTGGTATATTCCTCCAATGAATGCTTTTTCAGACACCGAAAGGAGAAAATGGCCATCGGGTTTCTTTAACATTGGGTTGTCTCACGGTATACCTGCTTTACTCATTGTCTTGTGCAATGCCAAAAAACTGAATATTTACGTAGATGGGCAAGATGAATGCATTCAAAGAATAGCTGATTTTCTTATGAAGTTTCAAATTAAAGATGAAAATGGCTCTTATTGGGGGACTCATGTTTCTCTAGAGGAATACAAAAATGGCTCTGTCCTAAACAAAGATACAAGGGATGCCTGGTGTTATGGCACGCCTGGTGTTGCTTATTCGTTACTTATAGCAGGTAAAACTCTAAATAATCAATCATACATTGATTGTGCTGTCAGCGGAATGAAACTGGCAAGCAAACGGCTTTACAACATTTTTTCTCCTTCCTTCTGTCATGGTTTATCGGGAGTTGCGTATATATGCAACAGATTTTATGAAGAAACGAATATCAGCGATTTTAAGGAAGCCGCCTGCAAATTAGTCGATGATATAATAAAATTTTATAATGAGGAATTCCCTTTTGGCTTTAAAAATATTGAGGAGAGCGAAGGAAGCACGAAATATTATGATTATGTGGGACTAATCGATGGAACAGCGGGAATTTTATTGACGATATTAGCTATACAAAACTCGAAAAAAACGCCTTGGGATTGTGCATTTTTATTATCTGAAGTTTAAATGTTGTTTATATACAATGGAAAAGCCGACTGATCGATGGTTAGAGGCAAGCCGCAGAGGGGGCTCCATCATACCTTGGCGTACCGATCGGTCGAACAACTCCCTAAAAAGGGTGTTGTTCGATCGACCGGTCATCGATCAAATATGTTGGAAAAGGTTCATAGACAAGAGGTGTCTTTCACCCGGGCGTCACTCAAGACGTGCGCATTTTTTAGTAAAAAGCAACAAAGAGTAAAGCTTCACATTGCACCTATGAACAAACGCAACGGTGTTATGAGATTACCCCATGATATGGGGATGGAATAGGTTAAAATGCGATTCAACTGTATGGGGGATCAAAAGATGAATAACAAGAAAATTTTGGTCGTTGATGATGATGAAGATATTTGCTGCACCATTAAACAATATTTGGAGCTTCATCATTATCAGGTAGAAACGGTCCACAGCGGCGTAGAAGCGTTGAAGATGATAAACGACGATTTTGATTTGATTGTGTTGGATATCATGATGGAAGGAATTGACGGAATGGAGCTGTGTACAATCATTCGTGATCGGGTTGATTACCCTATTGTATTTGTTAGTGCTAAAACGCTGGAGGAAGATAAGGTTCAAGCTCTGGCGATCGGTGGGGATGATTACATCACCAAACCGTTCAGCTTAAAGGAGTTAAAGGCGAGAATTGATTCTCATTTAAGAAGGGAAGAACGGATTCGTTCAAACGAGAGATATCTTTTGAGTTCTAAAAATATTACGATTGATCTTTTGGCTAACGAAGTCTTTTGTAAAGGAAAGAAATTACCGTTAACAAAAAAAGAATATGAGATTGTTAAGTTGTTGATGCTCAATAAAAAGGTCGTTTTCTCCAAAGAAAGAATCTTTGAACGAGTATGGGGGATTGACTCCGACAGCCAGTTAGACACTGTTACAGAAAGCATTAAAAATATTCGAAAGAAAATCAAGGCCGTCGATCCAGAAACCTCTTATATTCAAACATTATATGGGCTCGGTTATAAATGGGATGTGACCGATGAAAAAGAATAAAACGATTAAACGAGATTTTTATTTGTTAGTTGTGAAAGTCGTGTTGGCAACGGCAATCTCTTCGGCCGTTACTTATTTATGCTTAATCTATTTGATTATTACATTAGCCACGAACGATGTGGTGAAACCGACAAATTATTTCGTGAAAGATTTGGATTTGATTGAAAAAAAGGTGAAAGAAAACGAAGAGGCGATTTTCAAGGGGAGATTAATTCCCATCCATCGTTACAGTGAAAAGATACAGGGAGAAGTTGTAGACATCAGCGGTAAGCATCTGTATGGTGATCGAGAAATTATAGACGATCAAGTGGATATTAGTCAATCGATCAACCGTGAGATTGTAAAAGGAAGCTATGTGTATCGGTTCATTCCCCTGAAGCATGATAACGCCATTCAGGCGGTATATGTGTTGAAAGCGCCTTTTGGGTTCATCATTAACAATCAAAATCGCTTCGAAGCCGTGTTGATTTATGCTGTGATGTTTATTTCTCCGTTGATCTTTTTTATTGTCTATTTGATTTTCTTTACATCTAGGCTGTACAAATCATTGTTTCATAATGTCAAATTGTTGCTCCAGGCTTCTGATCACATTGCAAGCGGGAATTTTGATTTTCAAGTCTCGGGGTTGAAAAGAAAAGAGTTTATCAAGATCCAGGATTCCTTTAATACCATGATCAGTGCACTGAAAGAAATGGTGGAACGTTTAGCAAAGACCGATGACGAACGAAAAATGATGGTATCATCGATCGCACATGATATCAGAACCCCGTTAACGGTCATCCAAGGACAAATTGATTTGATTCAAGATTTGAGAAAGTTGGACCACTTTGATGTCACTCCCCATTTAGAGATTATTCGCAAAAACTGTGGGAAGATGACCATGTTGACAGATAATTTGTCGTTGCTCTATAAAGTGGAGAATGACCACTTCTCATTGAATGGAAAAGAAGTGGATGTAAGGCAAATCCTTGAGGAGAAAAAACTAGAGATCTCAACAATGGTTTATCATCAAAAATCGATAAACGTTTGCTTTGATGTGAATTTGCAAAAATCACGTTACATACTTGATGAAGCGATGTTAATGAGAGTGTTGGACAATATTTTATACAACAGCCTGAGGTTTACAAAAAGCGGAGAAATTAAGTTGGAAGTCTATGATGAAAAAGAGGGGAATGAGTGTAAAATCTATTTTCGCTGTTCAGATACAGGAACGGGGTTTAAAGAAAACGATACGTCTTTGTTGTTCCAGCCTTTTTACCAGGATAAGCAGTATAAAAATCATGTTGGATTAGGACTGTATATTGCCAAACGAATTGTGAATCATCATGGCGGTGAAATTTGGGCCTACAACAATGAAAAAGGCGGAGCGACGGTTGAATTTTATATTAAGGAGCTATCTGATTAATCATCCAATCTTATGGGCTTTCCGCCGTTATAGAGAGTGGAGAATGCAGCTAGGGAGGAATTTCTCTTTCCCTAGCTGACAGTCTCTAAGCCTTTATTTTCTTTTAGCAATCAAAAATTGGTGGTTCACCGTAACAGCCACTTCTTCATCTGGGTTTACGCCTTTGATGCTGTATACCCAACCAAAGTTCAAGTGAGTTCGTTTTTCATCCGTTTGATCGGGAATGACTTCGATCTTTCGCAGCTCTTTTTTACTCAAGATTTGATGATGCTCATTGATGGTAATCGTCTCCGCTACTTTCCCGATCGGTTTGTTCAATTGATTCCGATCGACTTTTGCTGCTTGAATCATGTACGTTCGGCCTTGATAGTGAATTTCTTGCAAATTTTCTTTGTTCAACTCGTATTTTGGTAATTTCCGATCGATCTCCATATTTTGTGTGGCTGTCTTTTTTAAGTCACTGACAAGTGAACAACCTCCTATAAAGAGGATTCCAATCAACATGAGGAGTAAGATGGAGTTTTTCATCGTTACTCTGAAACCTCCTTTTTTACCATCCCATTGAGAGGGAGCAGTGAACTTTCATTCATGTGGTTGATTTCCTTCCCAACGATGAAACCAGATCGAACCGATGATGGTGACGATGATGAAGCTTAGAAGGGCGTAGGCTATTCCTTCCCATAATGATAGCGAAAAGGAATTTAACAACTGCGCCCCCAAGGCTTGCTTTACTTCGGGCATCATAAGAATCGGAAATTGTGAGAGACGAACAGCCCAAGCCCAAGGAATATAGCTCCATACGTGATCGCCTAAGGAAGTTGCGCCAATCAGGGCGGAAATGAGAAATCCGCCGCTTCCTACTGCGATCGAGGCTCCCATTCCAAAGGCAAAGCTGATGAACAGATGCAAGGAAAAAAGGATGAGTGAGCCCACGATGGAGAGCATGGCTCCTTGCAAAAATAACTGATAATGAATGTGCGCCACTTTGAGTACGTATTTCATTCCAAAGAGCATGAGAATCGTCGCTAGCAAGATGTCCGCGCATGCAATAAAGATGAGCAGCGTGAGTTTGCCAACATACCATTGAACTTTGGATACAGGACCGGTCAAGATGTTCATGAAACTTCCTGCTTTTTCTTCTTGATAGGACATCAGCCCAGTCAGTAGGGAGATAATGATCGGTAAGGAAACGGCCATTACTTCAAAAAATCCTTGATAGATTTTCATCTGCCAAAACGTAGAGGTACGGTAGTGCGAAAAATACCATACCATAAAGAGCGAATAAATGATTGGCGTGATGATGACCATCATCCGAATCGCTGTGCGTTTTGTTTTTATCCATTCGGATGACAGAAGGCGAAGAAACCACATGTTAATACACTTCCTTTCGCGCAAACCAAACGGCGGTTAAAAAAGATAACAATAGAAACATGACAAGGGCAATCGCCAGGCCTATTGGAATGACAGAAGGATCCAATAGCGGACTCCCTTTTTCCAAAGGAACACCGTTCGGATGAACCCCGACGATCGGGCACATCATCCTCATTCCCCAGCTCCATGGGATGAACAGCCAATACGGTTGTGCGGCCATGACTACCCCTAAGGCGAGGCCGATGACACTGACAATGATCGAGACTACCATCCCGAACCGCTCGGCCACAAATAATCCGATCGGGATATAGGCTAAAGAGGTCAACCAAATGACCAAGCTGGCGAATACGGCGACCGTAGCTGATGAGAGGCTGTTGGGAAAAAGCCATTTCAATAAAACAAGCAAGATGATCAGCTCTATTGTTGAGAGCAACATGTAATAGGCGATGACGGTGATTTTGCTCCACCATAGACGCACGATGCTAATGTCGTGACAACGCAACACTTTATCGTTTCCTGACTTTTTCTCCCTTACCGTTGACAAGGAAGCGATCAAGGCTGTTCCAATCGGAACAAAAATCAATGGCCACCAATTAAATACGGCATATTCAAAATAATTGTGTGTGGAATTTACAGTTGGCATGGTGATGATGGCGTACAGGACAAAGAAAAGCGGAGCGATGAATACAAGTTTTTTCGCAAACGTCCGCTTATATTTTAAACGTTCTGACTCGAACATATTGAGCATGATTTCCATCCTCCTTCATTACTCGTTCACTACATCGACAAAGAGTTTTTCGAGATCTTGACTTTCGTCTATTTTCCCTTCGTACCTGAGTTTTCCGTTTTGGATAATGCCAATATAATCGGCTAATTGCTTAACTTCGGACAAAATATGGCTCGATAGAATGACGGTGATCCCGTTTTCGGTAAACGATTGAATGAGTTTTCGCAAGTCCTGTATGCCTAATGGGTCCAAGCCGTTTGTTGGTTCGTCGAGAATGAGCAGCTTTGGATGGTTTAAAAGCGCTTTGGCAATTCCTAATCGCTGTTTCATTCCGAGGGAAAATTGAGATGCTTTCTTTTTCCCTGTATTTTCTAAGCCGACGATGTTCAAAACTTCTTGGATCCGCGACTCAGGCAAATGAAGCAATTTAGCGTGAACAAGCAAGTTTTCATGAGCCGTTAGATTGCCGTAAAGAGCAGGGGATTCGATCAGCACACCGATATCTTTTAAGTCTTTTCTGCTCCAAGGATGGCCGTTGATCATGATTTCCCCTTTCGTAGGACGCAAAAGCCCTGTCAGCATTTTTAAAAGGGTTGACTTTCCGGCTCCATTTGGTCCAAGCAATCCATAAACCGTCTGTTTCTTGACTTTAATGGATACATCATCTACGACGAGTTGTTTCCCAAACGCTTTGCTTACATGATGGGTCTCTAACATATACTCTCCCATGTTCATTCTCCTCCTATATATAGAAAATTGGGTGGTGATGTTGCTTTTAGCTGGCATTAGCGAAAGGAGCGATGGCGATATCCGTGCTGTGTTTCATATTAATGGCTCAATGTAATGTTTTTATAAGAAAATGAGCACATGGATGATGTTTTTTACAGATTGGGCTTCGTACCTTGGTTTATCGTTTGCTGTTGCCGTGATCAGCGCTCTTCATTGACCAGTGAATGAAAATGATTGGAAATATCGATGGATTTGAGCGGTTAAGTTGATGTCACATGTGGTGAGGAAACAGAATGGTCAAGGGGGCTGTTGTAGTTCGTACATAGGGAGTGGGAGGCGGATGAATCATCATAAGGGGTAGTGTCCATTTTCATGGTGAGGCGGTTGACTAATGAACAAAACATATCATTTGTGGGGTGGGAATCACCCAACCCACAATGATTTTCAAATCTTATTTATGGCAGCAAAAACTGGACTGAACTTCCTCCGTTTTGTATCCTTACTCAAATAATCATTGACAAGCATTCATTTTGATTAATACGAACGTCAGGGGTTATATCTATATAAATATTCTCGCCCGCTCCGGGGCGAGTAAGCAGGGGAGAGTGGTGTTCGAATTCTTGTTGGGGTGGCGCCAAAGGGCTGATTACAGCTACAGCCCTTTTGGCGTCACTTTCTTTTCCACTTTGCGCAGCAACCAGTCAAACACAATCGCCAAAATGGCAGCTGGGATGGCGCCGGCTAAAATTAAGTTTTTATCGGCGATACGCAAACCGCGGTCGATCAAGTCACCAAGCCCGCCAGCGCCGATAAACGTCGCTAAGGCGGCGACACCGATCGTCAACACCGTTGCTGTGCGCACGCCGGCCATAATGACCGGAAGAGAGAGAGGAAGCTCAACCATCCATAAAATTTGTCGCGATGTCATACCCATCCCTCGTCCGGCATCAACGAGCGCCGGGTCAACGCCGAGAATGCCCGTGTACGTGTTACGCAAAATCGGCAATAGGGCATAAAGCGTCAAGGCGATGATCGCCGGCAGTTTGCCAATGCCGAAAATCGGCAACATAAACCCAAGCAATGCTAAGCTTGGAATCGTTTGGATGATGGCGGCAATGCCGATAATCGGCTCAGCGAGTTTGCGATACCGCGTCAACACCACACCGAGCGGCACGGCAACCGCAATGGCGATGCCCATGGCAATAGCGGATAACAGTACGTGCTCTTGAAAAGCGATCCAAATCTCTTCTTGTCGTTCGATAAACGTTTGCAATAATTCCATTGTACCCCTCCTTGGTGGAAAAACAGCGGCAGATGGGTAGCCGCTTGGTCATCGTGTTATTCCTTCCTTGGTGAAACAATCGTTGGCAGATGGACTAGTCTTCCCCCTTTGAGGAAAAGCGACGGGAAATGAGCCGCGACTTCATCATGGTATGCCATTCGGCAGAAAGGCGGCGGGTCAGCCGCCACTTCGTCCTCGGCTGAAACCGGCCGCCAACCGGATGAGTGATTTCAGCGGCTACTTTTCAAACAAGCAGTCGCATCCCCTTGTCCATAAACCACTTATCAGCAGTTCAACCCTTATTTTAATCGAGCCATCGTTTCAAGCGGTTTGCCAACAAGATGGACAGAAACGGGACATTCCTCTCCACCTATATCTCATTCATTTTTTTATGCATGTTGTTGAAATGTCCACTCAGCAAGCGCGCGCATCATGCTTGAGCGCGTAATACCGCCAACAAGACGGTCGCCGTCGAGCACCGGAATGATGCGCACATCCGAGTCTTGGAACAAAGCAGCGACGTCGGTGACACCCGCTTCTTTTTGTAATGTCGTCACATCGTAATCAGCGATATCCGCAACAAGCAAATGTTCCTCATTGTATCGTTGTTCGATTTGTTTGAGTGTCACGATGCCGAGAAACGAGCGCTTTTTATCGACGACAACCAAACTGTCTACTTTTCTCGCTTTCATTAGCCGGAACGCTTCAGCTAAGCCACGCCGTGGCGAAATCGTTGCGACGTCATCGGACATTAAATCTTCCGCTGTTGGCACGGCTGTTTGGCGAGTTCGCATTTGCAGCCGGTCTTCACCAATAAATTCGCGGACAAACGAGTTCGCTGGTCGCCGAAGCATTTGGTCTGGCGTCGCAAACTGGACGATTTCACCGTCTTTCATCAGCGCAATCCGATCGGCAATTTTAATCGCTTCGTCCATATCATGGGTGACAAAGACAATCGTTTTGTGAATCTCCTCTTGCAAACGGATGATGTCATCTTGCAGCTGTTCACGGCTGATCGGGTCGAGAGCGCTAAATGGCTCGTCCATCAAAATGATGTCCGGTTCAGCAGCCAAGGCGCGGACGACACCGACGCGTTGCTGTTGGCCGCCGCTGAGCTCCGACGGATAGCGATGCTTGAACGTCGCTGGATCTAAGCCGACGAGCTCAAGCAACTCATCGACCCGCTTTTCATAGGAGTGTTTTTCCCATTTTTTCAGCTTCGGCACGAGCGCGATGTTTTCCGCGATCGTCATATGTGGAAACAAGCCGATTTGCTGGATGACATAGCCGATGTTACGCCGCAGTTCGACCGGATCAAGCTCAGAAATGTCTTGTCCATCGATATACACTTTTCCCGATGTCGGCTCGATTAAGCGGTTGATCATCCGCATCGTTGTCGTTTTCCCGCAGCCGCTCGGCCCGATGAGGGCAACCAGCTCTCCTTTACGGATTTCAAGATTGATATTTTTTAAGGCAACGAACCCATCTTCATACTGTTTTGTTACGTTTTCAAACCGAATCATCCACATTCCTCACTTTCTAGTCGATCAGTCCTTCCGATTTCAAGAAGTCAATCGCCACCTTGCGCGGCTGTTTCCCTTCTAAGTTCACTTCGCCGTTGAGTTCCATCATTTTTTCGTCAGTTAAAATATTCGCTAGTTGATTGAGTTTTTCTTCCAATCCCGGGTTGGCATCCAACACTTCTTGGCGGATGATCGGTACGGCGTAGTATGGCGGGAAGTACTGTTTATCGTCTTTGAGCACAACGAGATCATATTTCTTAATACGGGCATCCGTCGTGTAGGCTGTGATGACATCAATCTTTCCATTTTTCGCTGCTTCGTATTGCAAGTCTGGATCGATGTTGACCGTTTTCTTGAAGTGGAATCCGTACGTATCGACAAGCCCATCATAGCCGTCGCTTCGCTCAAAAAACTCGGCGTCTGACCCAAATGTGAGGGAAGATGAATGGTTCACTAAATCGGAGTACGTTTTAACTCCGAGCTTTTCAGCAAGGTCTCTCCGCATCGCTAATGCATACGTATTGTTAAATCCGAGTGATTTGAGCCAAGCGATGTTGTATTTTTCCTTATATAATTTCTTCGTTTCATTGTAGATTTGTTCGGGCGTTTTCGTTGGATCGTACGGCTGTTTTAAAATGTTTAAATACCCTGTCCCTGTATATTCAACATACATGTCGATGTCCCCGTTTTCAATGGCTTGCTGCAACATAAAGGCACCGCCTAAACTTTCCTTCACCTCGACATCCAAATCGGTGTTGGCTTTCACATATTCAGCTAGTACATGCGTCAAAATCATCTGTTCGGTAAACTTCTTTCCGGTAATTACGATTTTCCCTTTCGCATCACTTTTTCCGCTGCAGGCGGCCAATCCTAAAACAAGCCCGACAGCGAGCAAAGACATGAACCATTTTCGCAACATAATTCCTCCTTTTTCTGCTAGTATCATAGGGGAGAAGAGAATAAAAAAAGCGGCAAAATGACGCGGAGGGGTGAAAAGCGTCATAATAAAAGGGTAACGTAATATGGGGGTAGCTGGCAAATTTGGTATCGGCCGATCTGTCCGTCTGTCGCTTGCTCTTGTAGTGATCAGTGTTCTCTCCTCCTTGATGCTTATAAATGCTCGGGAATGCTCTCAGATCCTCCCGAATACTCCGAACTCAAGATATTCTGGTTGACCCCAATGTTACCGCCGCCCCGTCAGTTTACCGGTCTCCCGAGCGGGCTCGCCAAGCTCGCCTTCGTCATCGCCGAAAGCTTGCAGCCCATGGCCAAGAAGATGAAGCAGCGCCAAACAGCAGGCGGCCAAGAGGTGGCCCTCGGGCGGCTGTTGTTCGGATGTTTCGAGACATAGTTTGCGATTGTGTGAAGAAGAGGAGCTCCAATTGCGAAATGAGGTGAGCGAAATAATGAATAGAATGGATGGCCTCGTACGAACAGTGGGGAATGGTGAAAGAAAAGATACATATTGCGAAGCGAATGCTGACGCAAGAGATATAACGTGAAGGCGATTAGTGAACTGACCTGATTGTCGGTGGCAGTGGTGGGCAAACTAAAAAAGTAGAAGATCCATGTGGGGACACTAAGAAGCAAGATTCGTTTGTCGTCGACCTCCAATCGTGCAAAAACCCCAGGGGGTCGACGACATTTGTGTTTGTCACTGGGTTCCTACAGCTATCACGAGCGAGCATGATTGACAGAATTTTTCGACCGTGTTATTCTGAAGGCAACAAGGGATGAAAAAGCCTGATATAACAGCACTTTTTGGGGTTTGTATCGTACCTATGAGGGATTGAAACTAATAAATTAGGAGCCATTTTTGTTGCGCTCAGACGTTTGTATCGTACCTATGAGGGATTGAAACTGTCGAGAGAAAGGTCTGGAAGATTGGCACTTCCTCGGTTTGTATCGTACCTATGAGGGATTGAAACATTTCTCTCATTCTCCCACCTCACAACAATGCCCGTAAGTTTGTATCGTACCTATGAGGGATTGAAACACGAAAAACAAGTAAGAGGAATTGTAAAAGATTTACGTTTGTATCGTACCTATGAGGGATTGAAACATTTCTCCTTTCATTTAATTAATTTTGTTTACATTAGTTTGTATCGTACCTATGAGGGATTGAAACATGTTCGCCAGCTTGCCGTCCGGCGTGAACCACGGAGTTTGTATCGTACCTATGAGGGATTGAAACTTAGAAGCGGGATATGTGGTTTGCGGAGCGCAAAACGTTTGTATCGTACCTATGAGGGATTGAAACATGTTGAGGTCGTAATTCTTTTCGCGAGCAATCCGGGTTTGTATCGTACCTATGAGGGATTGAAACTGAACGAGTTGGGGGTGATACTGAGTGACCGATCAAAGTTTGTATCGTACCTATGAGGGATTGAAACCTTGCACCTGTACCCGTGCGAGTGCGGCGGCTCGGGTTTGTATCGTACCTATGAGGGATTGAAACAAATTTGATAATGGAATCCTTGCAATAGATAAAAAGTTTGTATCGTACCTATGAGGGATTGAAACATGTATGTAGACAGGTTGTCTGTTTTTACGATCTTTTGTTTGTATCGTACCTATGAGGGATTGAAACACATCCTCATGACGATGGAAATAAAGGGAGTTGATCGTTTGTATCGTACCTATGAGGGATTGAAACTGGATCTCTCCCTAATTCCTCTAATGCTTTTCTAGTGTTTGTATCGTACCTATGAGGGATTGAAACATAATTCAGACGCTGCACCATCATATGTAATTTCTCCGTTTGTATCGTACCTATGAGGGATTGAAACTGCGGAGGCTAATCGCGGGCAGGCGCCAAGCTACGCGACGTTTGTATCGTACCTATGAGGGATTGAACCCCATTTCCATGGCTTCTAGGTCCATGGACGCGTCTCGTTTTTATCGTATCTATCAGGCACCACCCCCTTATCACAGCCTTTCTCATCCGTCGACTGGCTAGGTGTTGTACATCCCCTTGAAAATATGAAGCCTCACAGTTCGTTTTTTGTTCCTTTATAAGGCACCACTTCCGTATTTTCCTTCTTTTCTATCCTGCTCGGTGATTTTTGGACGGTGACCGCTTGTTTTTCCCTTACTTGGGTTCCCATATTGGCATTTTTCCATTAGCAAAGTTTTCGCGATTTTGTTATGAAAAAAAATAAAAAATATCAGAATCGCTTGATGTTATTTTGGAAAATCATTTAAAATTGGTATATAAATAGATATATTTTACTATTTTACCAATGTGGGATTTTAAGAACAAGGGAGAGGTTCCTTTGTACCAAAACATTGTCGTGACATGCGGTGTTTCGCTGTTGACAGGGAGCAGGAATGTGTTTTCGATGAATCGAGATGAGACGATGAGGGAGATTCGCCCCTGGCTCCATGAGCGGAACATTGATAGACAGAAACAGAGTAAGATTGAGCATTGGCTTCATCATGCGCGACAGTTTGCCCATGAAGTCGCCAAGCAACCTAATCGTGTTTGTGCGGAGTATTCGATGATTTATGAACTTCGTAGACAAGGAAGACTAGGGGAAAGGCCCACGATTGTTCTGATTGTAACGGAAACGGTCGGAGGGCGGATTGTAGAAGCGATGCTGACTGAATTGTTGGAGAGGGACTTTCGAGCGAATGTCCATGTCATTTATGTGGAAGTGGATGTGAAGCATCCCAAGCGATTGCAGGAAACGTTAGGAGAGTATATGTCGAAAGTCGCAAACGCGCTTATGCGGGGTGAGCTGTCAACGACGTGCTTCGCGCCGATTGGTGGGTATAAAGTGATGACTTCACTCGGCTATATTGTCGGGGCGTTTTTGAATTATCCAACCGCTTATATGCATGAAGACGAGCAAGTTTTGCATGAAATCCCACCTGTGCCGATTCATATTGATGAACAGTTTGTGCATCGTTACTTTGATTTACTTCGCAAGTGCCAAACCGATTTGGTAGCTATTGATGGGCTTTCCTATCAAGAAAAGCAATGCATTGATCAGTATCCTTCTTTATTTTACCGCGATGAAGAGTTTGTTTGTTTGAGTGCGTTCGGTCAGTTTTTGCTTGAGCATGAAAAGTATAAGCATCTTTTTGAGACGTCCTATTTTGTATCGCGGCAAGTGGCTCATATACTTCAACACAATCGCCATCAGTCGCTGTTTGTGTACCAACAGATGCAAGAATTAGTCAAGAAGTTAAAGTATCGTGAAGGTGACACAGCAGTTTTGTATCATGAAAAATCGTTTGAAACGGTTGATCCGCGCAAAGCCAAATATCACTTATACAAAGGGGCAAGCAACGGCCAAACGGCGTTTCGGCTCGCTTATCGGTATGTCGAAGAGGAAGACCGCCTGTATGCAAATTATTTATGGCTCGACCATGATCGGTATGAGCGGGAAGCGGCGAAAGGAAAAGGGATTTATGAAGATGATTCGTCATTTTCAGATATCACAACACAATTGGTAGGGGCGGTGAGGTAACGACGATGGGGAGACATGTATTGTTGTCGTTTTTAGGATTAAGCGACTATGAATATTGTTTTTATACGTATGAAGGAAAAACTTCCTCTTACACCCGTTTTGTCCAGACAGCGGTGTATGAACTGTTGCGCGGCGATCAGCCGATGGATGTCATCGTGTTTGCCACGAAAGAAGCACGGGAACGAAATGGACAAGACCGCTTGAAAGGGGAAGAACAGCTTGAAGGATTGATGACGACTTTCCAGCGCGTCGCCCCTGAAGCGAATGTGAAAATGGTTGAGATTGATAACGGTCAAGATGAACGAGCCAACTGGCGTCTGTTTGACCGCGTTATGGCAGAAATTGAAGAAGGGGATACGATTTATTTCGATATCACACATAGCTTTCGTTCCATTCCGTTTGTGGCGCTTATTGTGCTGAATTATGCCCGATTGGTGAAAAAGGCAAACATTGGGGCGATTGTGTACGGTTGGTTTGAGGTGCTCGGGCGTCCGATGGATGTCAAGCAAATGGCTCCGGAAGAGCGATTGGCGCCGATTGTCAATTTGACGAATATGGCCAGCTTGCTTGACTGGACGAACGGGGTAGACCAATTTTTGCGCACGGGCGATGCCGCGCTCATCCGGGCACTCACGGAAAGAGAAAATCGGAATGTCTTCCGTGATCCATCGGCGAGCCAAGAGATGCGCAACGAGGTGGCGGCGTTAAACAAGCTGGCCAAACAGTTGGATCAGACAGAAAAGACGATCCGCACGTGCCGGAGTTTGCAAATTGACGAGGAAGTGCGGAGATTTCGCGAGCAGCTCGCTTGTGTCCGTTCGTCGCCGACGGAAGCGGTAAAGCCGCTCGTTCCGCTGCTTGATGAAATGGAAAAGAAGTACGCGATGTTTGGTGGCGATCCGATCATCAACAGTTGGAAAGCGGTTCGATGGTGTTTGGATCATGGGCTCATTCAATCGGCGCTAACGATGTTGGAAGAAAACGCGGTGACAGCGATTTGCCGGGCGTTTTCTCTCGATGAACGCAAGGAGGAAGTGCGGAATGACATCCACTCAACAATTCAAATTGTATTGCGCCGTATTCCAAAGGACAAATGGCGGGTTCATTCAGTCGAATTGGTTGAGCGGATGACAGAAGTGCTCCACTCTTATCGAGAGGAGTTAAAGCCGTTTGGCGGAGTCAAGGAGCTGCGCAACGATATCAATCATGCCGGCACGCGTCCGAAACCGATGGCGGCGGAAAAGTTTATGCCGAAGACGGTTGCACTGTTTGAACAATTTTCTTCATTTTTTGAGCAAATGTCGATGTTGGCAAAGTCGATGTCAAAGTAAAGGGGAGCGGATGATGGAACGTTACGAATCGGCCAAGGCGACTGCTGTTGTTGAGTCGCCGTATCAGCTTGTATTGTTGACGCCAGCGGCCATTCATGGAGCCGAGCCGCGGACTAAAGCTGAGTTTCGTCTCTCGTCTTTACGCGGGGTGTGGCGCTATTTTTGGCGTACGTTGCAGGACCAGAAAAATGCCGCCAGCTTGCTTTGTGAAGAGGAAAAAATGTTTGGTGGAACGCGGATGATTAAGCAGCAATCCCCCGTTCATCTATTCATGTCAGCTATCGTACAAGGAACGAAAAAAGAAAATATTTTGCCGCACAAGCCGTCTTCCTTCGCTGTGCCAGTCCTTCCGGGCGGAAAGGAAGTGACGGTGACGATTTCGATGCGGAAACAGTATGAATCGAGGTTGAAAACATATGAATGGTATTTCCAATATATGCTTCACCTCGCTGGCTTCGGACAACGTTCGCGCCGCGGATTTGGGGCGATGCAGTGGACGGGGCATCAATGGGAGAACGTTGAGCAGTATGCCGATAGTTTGCGTACGGTGTTGGAGAACATCGGGGCGGCGGCGACGTTTTCCTTCTCGAAACGTGGACGCATCGTAGCGCGTAATGAGGCCGTACAGACTCCCCATCCGGTGTTGTCCGCTGTCTGGGTAGGCGAAGGAAAAGATAGCGCGATCGAGGTGCTAAAGGGGTTCGGAAGAGCGTCCCATGAGGCCAATCGATATGGAACACTCGGTTTTGTGCAAGGAAAGAATAAGCTTGCTTCACCATTATGGTGCACAGTAAGGAAAATCGGTGGACGGTATTATCCGATCATCACAGAAGTGAGGACGAATGAACAGCGGTACAGTGAGCCGCGTTACGAACAAGACCGGAATCGGTTTTTGGAAATTGTTGGGGTGAGGATATGACAAGCCGGTATATCGTTATTTTTACAGTGGGACCTGTACAGTCGTTTATTGCGTCGGCCCGCAAGACGGAAGACTTTTGGAGCGGAAGCTATATTTTGTCGCATCTTGTGCGGGAAGCGATCAAATGCTTTTATCAATACGGCGCGGGTTGCGAGATGGTATACCCACTCGTTGGAAAAGAGGAATTGCGCGCGCCGTCTCTTCGTGAGATTCGCGTCGCGTCGCTCCCGAACCGCCTTACAGCGATCATGGAAGGCACGGAAGCCGATATCTGCGGTTGGTTGCGGGAAACGGAACAAGATGTTCGTAATGTGTTTCTTGATTTTTGCTTCCAAGCGCTTTCGCGCGTGTTTCCGCATCTCTCGGATAACGAGCGGCACCGTCTTGAAATGATGGTCGAACAACAAGTGCAATCATTTTTAGAGATTTATTGGGTGGCGGAACCGTATGAGCCATCCGCGTCATTCCGAACTGTGCGTGAACGTGCCGAACGTCGATTGGGCGCGTTGAAAAATGAGAAACATTACGCCTCTGTTCCCCAGCAAGGGCTTGTTTGTTCTGTCTGCAAGGAACGGGAGGCGCTGCGTCTAGAGGAAATCGACGATTTCGATCGTTACGGCGAAATCAAACGGAAAACGGCAAACTTGTGGAGGAGAAGGGCTGCGAAGTTTCGAGGAAGCGACGGAGATGGTGAAGATGAACGGCGCGTTGGCCGTGTGAAAGACAATGAGTTTTTATGCGGCATTTGTTTAGGAAAGCGTGTTGCCCGCGATTACTTCACGGACTTGTTCGGAGCGTCATTTCGGCCGTTTCCATCTGTGCTTGACATCGGTTCGGGCGATTACTACGCGGTGCTCATGATGGATGGCGATAACATGGGAAGATGGTTTTCTGGAGAAAAGAAAGAGGAGTATAGCCAAACGAGTCAAAAACTCGCCCGTTTTTCCAAAGAAGTCGTCCCCCGCATTGTAGAACAACAATGCCACGGCGAATTGGTTTATTCGGGCGGAGATGATGTGCTCGCCTTTTTGCCGGTTGATGAGGCGTTAAAGGCCGCTGAGATGCTTCGCTTGGCATTCAGTGATGAACAGCAAGGATTAGGGAAAGGAGCGACGGCCTCGTTCGGATTGGTGGTCGCCCATAAAAAAGCACCGCTGCAGCATGTGCTAAATGAGGCAAGAACACTTGAACAAAAAGCGAAACAGTATTGCAACGAACAAACGGGGCAACACAAAGACGCCCTAGCATTGGCGGTACATGCCCGATCCGGGGAGATTGCGGAAGCCGTACTTCCGTGGATGATTAAAGGACAAATGGCATCAAGCTGGTTAGAACAATTCATTGCGCTGTTGAAGACAACCATATCACCGAACTTTATTTTTCACTTTACTCAAGCGTTTGCGCCATTGTTGGACGACAAAGACTGCCCGAAATGGGAGAATCGCGACATGCTGGTCGTTGAGCTCCGCCGTCTGCTCAAGCGGTCGGTGAAAGAAGGAAATCGATTGGGTGAACGCGATTTACATAACCATACGGACGCGCTGATGGCGCTGTATGACGCTGTTCCAAGCGGCTATGACTTTTTGTATCTGTTAAAGATGTTGACCTTTTTCAAGCGGAGCGAGGGGAACGACATATGACTAAGCTAATATTGAGGCCGACTGATACGTTTTTTTTCAAAAACCACCATGCCACGCAAGCAGGGGAAACGACCGTGATGGAATCGATGTTTCCACCGCGACCGAACACGATTTACGGGGCGTTGCGGGCGGCATATATTTACACGCACAGTTCGTTTGATGATTTTGCCCGCGGCGCAGATGAACATGTGAAGCAATGGATGGGTACACCGAACGAACGCGGGGCGTTTCGCCTTCATTATTGTGGGCTTGCGGATGGGGATCAGCTGTTTTTGCCTCTCCCACTTGACTATCAAGTCGTTGAGGAAGAGAAGTCGCTCACAGCGTATCCGTTGGAACTGGTCAAGGATCGAAAACCCGCTTCATCGTCCAAGGGATGGCGGCTTGCCTCATCACGGAGGGAGAAAACAAAAAGTTCGCAACATCGCTACGTTTCTGTCGATGAATGGAAACGTGCGTTACTCGCTAGTCAGCCGATCACTTCGCTTCGATCCTTATCGTCGTTTATCGTTCGCGAGGGGAAGATTGGCATTCAATTGGATACGGCCAAACGAACAGCTCGTGAAAAATTTCTGTATCGAGTGGAGAAAAGTCGCTTTTTAGGGGATGCTTCGCTTGTCGCTTATATCGGTGATGGACCGGATTTTTCAGCTGTGAAGTGGGCGCGAATTGGCGGGGAAAACCGTCCGTGGTCGATTCACCAAACGTCTGAGCAGTTTCGTTTATGGAGCGTGGACGAAAGGAAGACGCTTGAACAGATGATTCGACGGACAAAACTAGCGAAAGTCGTGTTTTTGTCCCCTGCCATTTTTTCAAACGGTTCCCGCCCTGCCACCTTTGACGGTGTGCATTGGAGATGGCCGAATGGCGCAACAGTTGAATGGCTTGCTTCCGCCATTGGCCGTCCGGAGCTGTACGGTGGGTGGGATATTGTCCATCATCGCCCAAAACCACGGAAATGGATGGTTCCGGCCGGTTCTGTCGTTTACGTGAAAGTGGAGCGTGATGAGGAGTTGCCGCTTATTTTCTCCGCTCTTGACGGCATCCATCTGACCGATGAAGGAGCAGAGGAAGGCTTCGGATTTGCAATTGTAACCAGTGCCAGTGAAAGTGAGGAGGAGTTGTAATGTATTCCATTGTTCGTCCGTTTTTCTTGCATGCCGTTACATCCGTTCACGTGGGAAGTGGAAGTGAAATTGGGCTTGTCGACTTGCCGATCCAGCGCGAGAAACATACCGGTTTTCCGAAGATTGAGAGTTCCTCTCTCAAAGGGGCAGTGCGGTATCATATGGTGCAAGCGCTGCCGGAGGAAATGAAGGAGCTCGAGCTGATTTTTGGAGCGGATCGAGGAGAGGAAAGCGTCACACAAGCAAGCGCCATTGCGTTAAGCGATGCCCGCGTGCTATTGTTTCCTGTCAAGTCGCTCCGCGGCGTGTTTGCTTGGATTACATGCCCCCACGTGATCGAGCGCTGGAATCAGGAAATGAGCATCCATCAAGAAGCAAACGGCAAAGGGAATCCGTTTCAGCCGCTTCCGGTTCCAGCACCAAATACGGTGAGCAGCGATCGATTGATGGCTATAAACGGGCGCATCGTCCTTGAGGAATATACGTTTGACGTCACGATTTCACGAGAGGCCCAACAGCTTGCTGAACAGCTGGCGGCTCTCATTGGCGAATATAGCCGCCTCCGTCTTCCGGAACGCCTTGTTGTGCTGCCTGACGATGATTTCACGGACTTCGTCAAACTGTCCACGGAAGTAAATGCACGCATTCGCATTTCGCATAAAACGGGAACCGTGGATAATGGGGCGCTTTGGTACGAAGAAAATGTGCCGCCGGAGACGTTCTTTTACAGCTTCCTTTATATTGGCCATGCGCGCGGCAACGGAATCAATGGACTGACCACCGCGAACGACATTGAACAGTATTTAGTGAAAAGCGGGAAATTTCCGTCTGTCTTTCAATTGGGCGGAAACAGTACGCTAGGACGTGGAATGATGAGAACCATTTGGCTGTAAATGGAGGAGACAAAGATGAAAAAAACGGTGCAACGGGTTGGGATTGAGAATGGACGCGCTGCTTTCGCGTTCCAAGAGGTCAAACGGGCGAAAGAACAGTTAAGGGAGAATTTTGAAACGTATCGTTCGTACGTGAAAAAAATGCCGTCTCTGATTCAAGTGAACGGTCTTGGGCAAACATTGGCATTTTACTTCCAAAAAAAGAAACAAAAAGAATATAAAGCGATTTACCATACGCTCGCCCAATGGATGAAAGAGCAGTTTCCTGAACAGTTTCCAAGCGGGAATGAGGAGCTAGTGGAAATCGTCGTCAATCTGTCGAGTGCGGAATATCGGCTATGGACGATGGAGGCGCTCGCGCTGCTTGATTGGATGCGCAAGTTTGTCGACGGGATGGCAAAAGACGACGGCGAGGCGGCAAAATAAGGAGGAGATGGCATGCTTTTTCACCCAAAAGACACACGGGACGTCATGCAGGCCGCCAGCAAGTCCATGGCCCATTTGGCGTACCATCTCTATTACTTTTTGGAACATGAGTGGAATGATAAAAAAAGAGTGTGGGAGTTATCCAAACGACTAAAGCCTGTTCCGATTCTTCCGGAGCTCAAAGCAGTGGGAGAGCAGCTGCAGGAGCAACGTGAACACGCCATGGTGACGTGGGCGCAAACTGGACATGTCAAAAAGCTCAAAGCACGCCTTGCCGGTCGAATTATCCATGGCCTCGGCGCGGGCCACGTCCGTGAGACATCGTTGACGATCCATCCCGTATACGGGCTGCCGTACATTCCCGCCTCAAGCGTAAAAGGGCTTGTCCGCCATTGGTGGATCGAAGCGTACGGTCAAGGGGAAGAACAGAGTCTTGCTGAACAGAAGATAGGACGGGATGTTTTTGGAACGCAAGAAAGCAAAGGGCTTGTCCAATTTCACGACATTTTTCTCATCGACGGGCTGCAACTCATTAGCGATGTCCTTGCCGTGCATATGAAAAACTATTATGAAGGAAAAAATGCAGCGACGGATGACCAAAAACCTGTCCCTGTTTCGTTTTGGACGGTCACGGCCGCTGAGGTTGAGATTTACTTGACGGCAAACTGCTCGGCACAAAGCGATGAAGAGACGAAGCGCATACTTGAGGAAGCGGCGGTATGGACGAAATCCGCTTTGATGGAATGGGGAATCGGGTCCAAAACATCATCGGGGTATGGCCGATTTATCGATGTGCAGGATGTAACGGACATAGAATTTCTTCCCCTTGTCCAAAAAGAGCGTATGCGGCTTGAACAACGGAAGAAAGAGCAGGAGATGCTTGAACAGCGGAAGCGCGAGGAAGAAGAAAAAGCAAAACTTGCCCTTCTTTCCCCAGAAGAACGGCTCGTGACTGAAATCGAACGGCTCACCGACAGCCAAGTCGATCAGCAACGAAGCAAAGACGCCCTGTATAACCAAGTCATCCAACAGCAAAACAAGCAAGCCGCTCAGGCGTTGCTGGCGTATTGGCAACGGATTGGCCAATGGGGCAAAGGTGTAAGCAAAAAACAAAAAGAAAAAATCAAAGCCATTCAACAGCTGCTTAACGGTTCATAACCAAACCATCCTGTCGATTGTCGTCGACCTCTAATCGTGCAAAAACCCCAGGGGGTCGACGACATTTGTGTTTGTCACTTGGTTCCTACAGCTATCGCAGGCGAGCGTTATTGACGGAATTTTTTTACTGTGTTATTCTGAAGGCAACAAGGGATGAAAAAACTTGATATAACAGCACTTTTTGGGTTTGTATCGTACCTATGAGGGATTGAAACAAGTGAAATACTTCGTCACTTTTTTGGACGAATACCGTTTGTATCGTACCTATGAGGGATTGAAACTCTCCCCACTTCGCTTCGTAATGAGCTTTTTCTGATGGTTTGTATCGTACCTATGAGGGATTGAAACCTACAGTCATCATAACGAATCAACCTCCGTAACATTGTTTGTATCGTACCTATGAGGGATTGAAACGAATGTCAATTTCATTCTCTACACACCACTCATACGTTTGTATCGTACCTATGAGGGATTGAAACTCGATTTTCTTTTGTGCTAAGACTTGGTTGCCGTGTACGTTTGTATCGTACCTATGAGGGATTGAAACTTTGTACGGGAAAAACGGTCTTTCTATCGCCGATGCGTTTGTATCGTACCTATGAGGGATTGAAACATTGTACCCACTAGGGGAAATAGTTCCATGAAAACGTTTGTATCGTACCTATGAGGGATTGAAACAATAAGTCATATTCATCCGCCCAGTACCACGAGCCATAGTTTTTATCGTACCTATGAGGGATTGAAACTGTCGACTTGCCGCAGGCGCCCCAGCGCGGCGAAAGTTTTTATCGTACCTATGAGGGATTGAAACTCACTGAAATCAATCAAGGACCAAAAGCGGAATATTGTTTTTATCGTACCTATGAGGGATTGAAACCAGACGCGTGCCAACGCCTTGCCTAGCGTTTGGCCGTTTTTATCGTACCTATGAGGGATTGAAACCCGTAACCGTCAAGAACATAGTACTCATCGACGTGTTTTTATCGTACCTATGAGGGATTGAAACCGAATACATCCATCATGAATATCGACACCCTTTCTCGTTTTTATCGTACCTATGAGGGATTGAAACACGAGTAACCTCGATCGGAGTAGAACGATCCACCTCCGTTTTTATCGTACCTATGAGGGATTGAAACTTTTTTCGAAACCAAAAACGGATAAATGTGGTATGAGTTTTTATCGTACCTATGAGGGATTGAAACAAGCTCATCGAGGGGTTTTCCCATGACGGCTTCGATGTTTTTATCGTACCTATGAGGGATTGAAACTAGCACGTATTGTCAAAATCAAAATCGACTGGCGGTTTTTATCGTACCTATGAGGGATTGAAACCTTCAATAGACGGGGTCCAGTCTACTTTTGTTGCTGCATAGTTTTTATCGTACCTATGAGGGATTGAAACTTCGGCAGATGATCAAAGAAGGCCTGGAATCCGGGATTAGATTCGGCACAGCGAACCGGGAAATCTGCTTGTGTCTACTAGTTGCAATGAATGAACTGGGGGTGAAGAAACCATGATCACGATCTATGACTTGATCGGCTACATTCAAAACATGGACAACATGGACAAATTGGATGAAATCATCAGTCGATGGTACTTTCAAACGTCTGTCTGGACATCACAGGTGAAAGAAGAAGTCAAAAAAGCGGTGGTCGAAATCCTACAACTAGGCGAACCTAAAGTGTACCAGTTTTTTGTGGATATGTACGGTCTTAAAATGTGAAGTTTTTATCGTACCTATAAAGGGATTGAAACGTCATCCTGGTCGTGACAATTGGAGTTCCTTCTGCCGTTTTTATCGTACCTATGACGAATTTCTCACTGTGAGCAGGATGCCGCCTTGGGGACGGCGAATAGAAAAAGAGAGACCATCAAGGTGAGGTGATTGAATGGCGATTGACCATGATCGGCTGTTCAAAGAGCTGATCCGCACGTTTTTCGAAGAGTTTCTGCTCCTCTTTTTCCCCGACATGCACGAGCATATCGATTTCCACCATCTGTCCTTTTTATCCGAAGAGCTGTTTACTGATGTGACGGCTGGCGAAAAGTACCGCGTTGATTTGCTGGTCGAGACGAAGTTGAAAGGCGAAGACGGGCTGATCATCGTGCACGTGGAAACGCAAGGGTATGTCCAGCCGACGTTTGCCGAGCGCATGTTCCTCTATTTCAGCCGCTTGTATGAAACCTACCGGACCCGCATCGTCCCGATCGCCGTCTTCCACTATGATTCTCTCCGCGAGGAACCGTCTGTGTTTTCGATGGAATTTCCGTTTGGGGAAGTGCTGCAGTTTCGCTTTTTTCCGGTGGCGTTGCGGAAGAAGCAGTGGCGGGAGTACATCCGGCACGACAACCCGGTCGCGGCTGCGCTGCTCAGTCAAATGGGGTATACTGAAAGAGAGAAGGTGGAGCTGAAAAAAGAGTTTTTGCGCATGCTGGTGCGGTTGGAGCTCGATGAGGCAAGGCAGCGGCTGCTGCTTGGGTTTTTTGAGACGTACGTGAAGCTGACGGAGGAAGAGGAACAACAGCTGCAAAGCGAGGTGAAGGCGATGGAAACGAAAGAACGAGAGAAAGTGTTGGAGCTGATCATCTCCTACGAGCAAAAAGGGAAGAAAGAGGGGCTGGAAGAAGGGGTAAAACGCGGCCTTGAGCAAGGGATGAAGCAAGGAATGAAGCGGCTCATTGAGACGATGGCGCAAAAAGGGATGACGGCCGCCGAGATTGCCCGGTTGGTTGATCTTTCTGAAGAAGAGGTTCGAAGCTTGCTGAGCGAGTAAGAGGGAAAGGGGGGTCGATCTCATCCTGGTGTTTCCTGTTGAATGAGTAAGAGGGAAAGAAGAAGGCGGTTATCCACCGCCTTTTTTTCATGAAGTTTGACTTCAGCCGCTTGTTCCGTGAGAATCGTACCACGTGATTTTTATCTTAATTAGGCGAGAAGACTCCCACTTCAACGAAGCGAAGCGGAGTAAGTGGGAGATGAATCGCCTTAACTATATTTTGCTGAAAATAGGATAGATTCAGTAAAATATAGTGTAATATAGTTAGATGGGAGGTGAAAAAATGTATTTTTGTATCAAACAACAGCTAAATGGTTTGACCAAAGAAGAA
>Ga0207870_100416_pt1 | contig 24498 bp, 21 predicted proteins | sample CeladaPassage60B_FD_187477 | JGI IMG/M metagenome (GOLD analysis project Ga0207870, IMG submission 187477) | Cellulose-adapted microbial communities from the Joint BioEnergy Institute, USA - Passage3 60B (SPAdes) (version 2) | ecosystem: Engineered > Bioreactor > Continuous culture > Unclassified... | reverse complement strand
GTCGATGAGCGCGGCTTCCTCGAGTTCGATCGGGACAGTGCGGAAATACCCCATCAGCATCCAGGTGGCGAAAGGAACGGTGAAGGTTAGGTAGGCGAGCGTGAGCCCGACGAGGTTATCGCGGAGACCGAGCCGGCTCATCATGACGAAGATCGGGATGAAGAGGATGGTGCCAGGCGCCAGGTAGGCATAGACCAGCAGTCGCGCCAGAATCGTCCGGCCAGCGAAACGGAGGCGCGTGAGCGCGTAGCCAGCCATGGCGCCGAGGAGCGTCGAGATCGCCGTCGTCGCCAGCGCGACGACCGCGCTGTTGCGGAGCTGGCGCAAGAAGGGATAGGACGGGCCGAGGATCTTCTCGTAGTGTTCGGGTGTGAGGACGCGTGGCAGGAGGGTCACCGTCGGGCTGAACAGATCGACATCAGCCCGGAGCGAGGTCGCCAGCTGCCAGTACACCGGGAAGAGCGTCCACAGGGCGAGCGCGACGAGCGCGAGATAGCCGATGAGATAGTAGCCGCGATTGCGGTAGACGAGCCAAGCGACGAGGCGGCGCTCGCTGGGACGTGTTCGTTCGATCGGCCGAACTGTTTCCGCCATCGTCTCAGCCCTCCTGCCGGAGCATGCGACGCGTGAGGAAGTAGATGAGAATGGCGAAGACCGGGAAGAAGACGAGCGGGATCGCCGATGCGATTCCGAGGTCATAGGCCGTCATTCCCTCGTGATAGGCCAGGAGCGGGAACGTTTCCGTGACGTTGGCTGGCCCGCCGTTGGTCAGGATGTAGACGTACTGGATCGCGTTGGAGGTCCAGATAGCGGACAGCATTACCGTGACCGTGATGACCGGTGTCAGGAGCGGCAAGGTGATGCGGAAGTACTGTTGCAAGGGCGTTGCGCCGTCGATCGCTGCTGCCTCGTACAGTTCGCGCGGAATCGCCTGGAGGCCAGCCAGGAAGGTCATGGTCCAGAAGGGTGCACCTTGCCAGATGGCCGCGACGAGTACGGACCAGAGTGCGAGATCGGGATTGGCTAGGAACAGGATCGGTCGGTCGACGAGTCCCAGGTTGGTGAGGAGCGTGTTGAGGACGCCGTTGACGTCGTTGTAGATCCACTTCCAGGTGAAGGCTGAGACGACGGCGGGAATCGCCCACGGGACGAACAGCAGCGTGCGCCAGAAGTGACGCGCCCGGATCTGCGCGTTGAGGATGAGCGCACTCACCATCCCGATGACGAACTTGCCAGCCAGCGCTCCGCCGGTATAGAGCGCGGTTACCTTGACGCTGTTCCAGAACAGCCCGTAGATGCGGCTCTGGCTGTCGAAGAGCAGGCGCGCGTAGTTGCCGAAGCCGATGAACTGTCCCTGACCGCCGACCTTGATGTCCTGGAGCGAGAGCCAGAACGCATAGCCGAGCGGATAGGCAACGAGTCCGACGACCACCAGAAAGGCTGGCAGCGTCAGCGCATAACCGAGCCAGAAGTCCCGGCCGAGCCGAGATGTGCGGACACCCGGTGACGCGACGGTTCGCTCCGCTTGGCGCAACACGACCATGGTGTTCAGCCTTTCGAACACTCCGCGTCGTGACGCGGATATCTGGTCAGCGAGACATCCCTACAGTAGCAGAGTCCAGGCGACCGTGCAAGTGGGGTGCGTGCCCAAGCAGCGGCACCGCCAAAGGAAGAAGGAAGTCTCCGAGCAGCAGCGCGATCGCGCGTGTTATGCCTCAGCGTGCCGCCCGATGCCGACATACCGGCAAGCGAGAAAAGGAGCCGGAAGCAGGCTCGCCTCCGGCTCCTTCGAGCGTTCCCGCGTTGGCGGTCGCTACTGATTCGTCTGGGCTCGCAGGCGTGGGTCGAAGTAATCCGCGAGCATGTCGCCGATGATGTTGAAGCAGAGGATGAGGAGCGTGACGATGAGCCCGGGGAAGATCACCATCCACGGCGCGCGGGTGAAGTAGAGCGACGCCGCCCCGGTGAGCATGTTCCCGAGCGAGGGATTGGGCGGCTGGACACCGAGTCCGAGGAAGCTCAAGCCGGTCTCGACGAAGATCGCTGCGCCGAGGTTAAGGGAGGCGAGAACAGCAACTGGGCCGAGGCAGTTCGGAAGCACGTGCCGCAGCATGATGCGCCAGTGGGACGCACCGAGTGCCCGGGCCGCTTCGCAGAAGAGCGACTCGGAGACTCGTAACGTTGCGGCTCGCATCACGCGCACGCCGACCGGAATGAGCGAGAGGGCGACTGCGCCGATCAGCTGAAGCCGGCCCGGCCCGAGGACGGCGACGACCACGCTGGCGACGACGAGCGAAGGAATGGCGGTGATGAGCTCGACTCCACGCTGGAGGATGAAATCGAGCAGCCCACGTCGATACCCGCCGATAAGCCCCAGGAGGGTGCCGATGGCAGTACCCAGCAAGCCACCGGGTACTGCGATGAAGAGCGTGGTGCGCAAACCGTAGAGCGCTCGCGTGAAGATATCGCGACCTAGTTCGTCCGTGCCGAAGGGATACTCGGCCGAGGGCGGCTTGAGACGTGCCGCTGCGTTGGTGGCGGTCGGCGAGCGCGGATTGACCGACGGGCCGATGAGTCCGGTTACGACGATGACCGCAAGGACGATCGTGACGAGCAGACCTATCCAGGGGATGCGACGACGGACAGCCGGTGCTCGTTCGCGAGCGATCGGAGTCGCAACTGCTTCAGCCATGCTCTAGCCCCTCTCGCGCAACCGGGGATCGAGGAACGAACACGCGATATCGGTAAGGAGATTGATCACGACGAACGCCGTTCCGAGGATGAGCACCGCGATCTGGATAACCGGGAAGTCGCGTCGTGCCACTGCGTCGACGAAGAACAGCCCCAGTCCGGGAAGATTGAATGTCGTCTCGACGATGACGACCCCACCGAGCAAGTATCCGACGCGAAGGCCGGAAAAGGCCAGCGTCGGTGCGAAGGCGTTGCGCAGGACGTGCCGCAGGACGACTGTCGACTCGGCGAGACCCTTCGCCCGTGCCACCTGCACGAACGGCTCTTGCAACACTTCCAGGACCGCGTTCCGGATGAAACGGACCAGTCCAGCCGCCAGGACGAAGCCGAGGACGATGACCGGGAGCGCGATTTGCTGGAGGTGCGTCCACAGGTCCTGCGTCGGGAGCACGAGCCCGAGAGGGGGGCGCCAGCCGAAGGTCAGGAGGACGAAGATCAGCACGAGAAGGCCGAGCCAGTAGGCAGGTATGGCTGAGGTGACGAAGAAGAACGCGCGCGTCATCGCCTCGGTATAGCGGCCACGGCGGAGGGCGCTGAAGAGCCCGAGCGGCAGCGCGAAAATCCAGGCGGTAAGCTCGGAGAGAAACGCAACCTCGATCGTGAGTGGCAGCCGAACGCGCAGTTCGTCCGCGATCGGTCTCCCGGTCACATAGGAGTTACCGAGACCGCCCGTGACGAGTCCGGCCAGAAAATCAGCGAACTGAACGATGAGCGGCTTGTCGAGACCGAGTTCCTGCCGAACCTGTGCCACGCGCTCCGGGTTGATCGTGATGTTCTCTCCCGTCCCGCCGACGATGAGCGCGGCAGGATCCCCGGCGAGCCGGATGAACGCAAACACGACGAACGTTGCCAGAAGGACGACGAGGAATCCACCGATCGCGCGTCGGATCAGATATTGGACGAACATAGCGGTGCGCCTTTCCGGTTCGGTCGAGTCTCCTGCCGCGCAGCCTCCTCGACGAGCGTCCTCACTGCCGGAGCCAGGTCGTAGCGTGCTTCTCGGTCAGGTTGTAGTTCGGCTGCGGTGTCCAGTTCGCCAGGATACTGGGCCGGAAGATGTGCCAGATGACCGGGCGGTAGACGTAAATCATACCGAAGACTGGGTCGTCGAGCGTCCGGAAGTCGAGCTCGTGGGTGAGTTGCTTCCGCTTCTCGATATCGAGTTCCTGCTCGATCTGCCGGTAGAGCTGGATCAACTCGTCCGACCACAGCCCGGTCATACTGACATCTGGATCGTCCGTGATCCAGCCGGCGAAGGTCGACTTCGGTTCGTCGACCCACGGTGCGTTGAAGCCGAGCGCCATCTGGAATTCGCGGTTGACGATCCGCTGGACGTATTCGCCGAGCTGCAAGATCTGGACATTGGCCTTGATGCCGACCTGGGCCAGTTGCTCCGCGACCAGCGCCGGCGTCGTGACGTCGAGATTGAAGGCGAGCAGCTCGAACTCGAGTCCGTTAGCGAAGCCCGCCTCGGCCAGGAGCTGCTTTGCCTGCTCGCGATCGGCAGCCTTGTCCTTGCCGAAGCCGCGCGCCTGGCGGACGCGCTCCTCGGGCAGCGCCCAGGCACCGTAGGGGTGCATCCACCCGGAGAGCACGCTGCGGCCTTCGGTCATGGCAGCGATCATCTCCTCGCGATCGATCGCGAGCGTGATCGCCTGACGGACGCGCTCGTCCTTGAATGGCTCGAAATTGTTGGCGTTGAGAATGAGCCGCCAGACGAGCGTCGTCGGAACACCGACGACCTGGATGTCAGCCTGTCCCTCGAAGAGGTCGAGCGGCGGCGTCGTGAGCGAGCGGTAGAGGTGCAGCTGTCCGGCCAGGAACGCTTGCGCGACCGCGTTCCAGTCGGTCATCGGGTGTCCGACGATCCCATCGAGGTACGGGAGGTCCTTCTCGAAGTAGTTCGGGTTCTTTTCGAGTTCGAACGCGACCCCTGGCGTATAGCTCTTGAACTTGAAGGGGCCGGTGCCGATGAGGTTCTTGGTATCGCGGAGGTCAGCACCGGACTCGATGAGGTGGGCAGGGTAGATCCCGGTCCAGGGGATGGCGACGTTGTAGAGGAGCGCGGGGTCAGGCTGGGTGAGGACGAAACGGACGGTGTAGTCGTCGGGCGTTTCGATGTGATCGACGGTGTTGAAGAAGACGCCGCGGGGGCTGTTGACGCCCTGGGGTGGGTTGATGATGCGCTGGAAGTTGACGAGGACGTCCTTGCTGGTGAAGGGGGAGCCGTCGTGGAACTGGACGCCCTGGCGGAGGTAGAAGGTGTAGGTCATCCCGTCCTGCGCCATGTCCCAGCGCACAGCGAGACAGGGGAGAATCTTCGTCTGATCGTTCGGATCGAACTGGAGCAGCGATTCCAAACACGGTGCGACGCACCACAGATCCGTGCTGGTCGTCGCCTGATGCAGATCGAGATTGGCCGGGTCACCCGGAAGGTTCATCCGGAGGATCCCGCCCCGGCGAACCGCCTCGGTCGTGGGAGTGGGCGTGACCTCCATGACTGCCGTGGGCATGGCCAGCGGCGTGTTGGTCGGCGTGGGGGCGGTCGTCGCTGCCGGAGCAGCGGTCGGTGTGGCCTCGCCACCACCGCCACGACAGGCAACGAGCAACGCCGACGCGACGGAACCGGCGACTGTCCCGAGGAATCGACGCCTCGTCCAGGTGCGCATGTGCCCCTCCTCACTCGACTATCCGGCGCTTCGGCCGTTTCGGGAAACCGTGGATGCTGATTGAGAGATTAAACGAGCGGGTGTCGGCTGTCAAGATGTCTCCGTCAACGCGTCGTATCGTTTCTTCTCCGGCACTCTTTTTCTTGGGACAGTGCTTGATCCGGCATGTTTGGGGTTATTCGGTAGTTGTCGGATGGTTGGCTGGTCGGTGGCTCGGTGGGGTAGGGAGCTCCACGGTCGGCTCGTTGCAGGGTGCGCGACGGTGAGGCTCCCCTGCCGGTGCGGTGCGCGAGGTACTGTCCGTTGCACTCGTGGTTGAGCTGCCTGCTTCCGCGAAGCCGCGGCTGCTTGTACACTCTCGAGTGCTCCCCTATACTGCCCGCTAGGATGTGCCGAGGCGGCAATCGGGCATCGATCGACGGGGCGCGCATGGGAGGTCAGTCATGGACTTCGAGTTGACTCCGGAACAGATCCAGGTTCGCGACATGGTGCGCGAGTGGGCCCAGCGCGAAGTGGCCCCCTATATCCGCGAGTGGGACGCGAAGGGCGAGTATCACCCCGAAATCTACCGGCGGATGGGGGAACTGGGCTTGCTCGGCTTGCCCATCCCCGAACGCTACGGTGGCGGTGGTTTCGACTACGTGACGCTGGCCCTGGTCTGCGAGGAGCTGGAGGCGGTGGATACCTTCCTCCGGGTCGCGATCAGCGTCCACGTCGGGCTGAACAGCCTGACGCTGCTCCAGTGGGGTACCGAGGAGCAGAAGCAGCGCTGGCTGGTTCCGCAAGCGCGGGGCGAGAAGCTGGCGACATTCGCCTTGACCGAACCCGGGGCCGGTTCGGATGCCGGACATATCCAGACCCGCGCGGTCAAAGACGGCGACAGCTATATCCTCAACGGCGAGAAGATGTGGATCTCGCTGGCCAATACCGCCGATCACTTCCTGGTCTTCGCCACGCTCGATCCGGCGCTCGGCCACCGCGGCTTGTGCGCCTTCATGGTCGAGCGTGGTACACCCGGCCTCACGACCGGCTCGATCCACGGCAAGCTCGGTGTGCGAGCTGGCGATACCGGCTGGATCTCGCTGCAGAACGTTCGGGTTCCGGCCGAGAACATGATCGGTGAGCCGGGTGAGGGGTTCAAGATCGCGATGAGCGCCATCGACCAGGGGCGCTTCACGGTCGCGGCCGGAGCCTGTGGGCTCATCCGTGCCTGTCTCGAGGCGAGTGTGAAGTACTGTCACGAGCGGCAGGCTTTCGGGCAGGAGATCGGACGGTTCCAACTGGTGCAACAGATGATCGCCAAGATGGTGCGTGGGTACGAGACCTCGCGCCTGCTCGTCTTCCGCGCGGCCGAACTGAAGAATCGCGGCATCCGCAACACCCGCGAGACGTCGCTCGCCAAGTGGCACGCCTGTGACTGCGCGTTCGAGGCAGCCAACGACGCTGTGCAGATCCACGGAGCGTACGGCTACTCGAACGAATATCCGGTGGAGCGATATCTCCGCAACGCGCGCGGTGCGGTGATCTACGAGGGTACGCGCGAGATCCATACGATCCTCCAGGCCGAGTACGCGCTCGGCTATCGCGTCGACAAGCCGCTCCGCTGCCCACAGCCACCAGCCCAGGGCTACGAGGCGGTCGCCGCTCGGGGGTGAGATGGAACCGCTCGTGCTCCCCTATCGCGGCAAACAGCCGCGTCTCGCTGAAGACGTCTTCCTGGCGCCGACCGCGGTCGTCATCGGCGACGTGACGGTCGGGCCCGCTTCTAGCCTCTGGTTCGGCGTGGTCGTGCGCGGCGACATCGGGCCGATCCGTATCGGGGCGCGCGTCAATCTCCAGGAGGGGGTCATCGTCCACCTCGACGAGGGGTTCCCCGTCGTCATCGAAGACGACGTCACGGTCGGGCACGGTGCGATCGTCCACGGCGCCACGATCGCTGCCGGCGCGCAGATCGGGATGGGGGCAGTGCTGCTGACCGGCTCACGGATCGGCAGTGGGGCGATCGTTGCCGCTGGGGCCGTGGTTCCCGAGGGCATGGAGGTGCCGCCAGGCACGGTCGCGATGGGTGTCCCAGCCCGTATCCGGCGCGAGGTGACGGCAGAGGAGCGGGCAGCGTTGCTCGAGCGGGCTCGGCGGTACGCGGAGCGAGGAGCCGAATTCCGCGCGCTCCTCGCGCAGCGCGAACGGGGGAACGTGCCATGAGCGTGCGAGTGGAGCGAGAAGAGCCGATCGCCCTGCTCGTCCTCGATCGTCCCGAGCGCTTGAATGCGCTCGACACGGCCGGCCTCCAGGCGCTCCTGGTGGCGATCCGTGAGCTCGCTGCTGACGAGTCGATCCGCGTCGTGATCCTGACTGGTGCGGGTGACCGGGCCTTCGCGGCCGGCGCGGACATCAGCGAAATGGTGTCGAAATCGCCAGCAGAAGCGCTCGCCTTCGCTGAACTCGGCCAGGCGGTCTGCCGAGCGATCGAGGAAGCGCCGCAACCGTATATCGCGGCGGTGAACGGGTATGCCATGGGCGGGGGCTGTGAGTTGGCATTGGCCTGCGATATCCGCCTCGCCAGCGAGCAAGCTGTCTTCGCGCAGCCGGAGGTGACGCTCGGCATCCCACCCGGCTGGGGCGGCTCGCAGCGGCTGCCGCGTGTCGTGTCGCCCGGTATCGCTCGCGAACTGCTCTATACCGGCCGGCGTGTGGGTGCGGAGGAAGCGCTGCGCATCGGTCTCGTCAACGCTGTCTATCCAGCGACAGACTTGCTCGAGCGGGCTCGCGAGCTGGCCCGGCAGATCGCTGCCAACGGGCCGGTCGCGGTTCGACTGACCAAGCAGGCCGTGCGTTTCGGGCTCGAGCATGGACTCGCTACCGGCCTCGCCTACGAACGGCAACTGTTCGCGCACGCGTTCACGACCGAGGACCAGCGTGAAGGCATGACTGCGTTCCTCCAGAAACGAAAGCCGCTGTTCCGCGGACACTGACTCGTCTGTCGAAGGTGCGGACGGAGGAATCCGTGAAAATCGCGGTGCTGATCAAACAGGTGCCCGATCCGAACGCGCTCCGTTTCGATCCACGCCTCGGTGACCTCGTACCCGGTATCCAGCCGGTCGCGAACGAGTACGACCTCTACGCGCTCGAGGCTGCCTTGCGCTTGCGTGAACAGGTCGGCGGTGAGGTCATCGTCGCGAGCGTCGGCCCAGCGCGCGATGCGCTCAACCGGGGGCTCGCGATGGGTGCCGACCGGGCTGTCGCGATCGAGGGCGAGGGGGTGCCCGGCGACAGCTGGGTGACAGCGACAGTGCTCGCCGCCTGGCTCTGCCGCGAGCAGGTGGACGTGATCTGGTGCGGGCAGGAGACGAGCGATTCCGGTACCGGCAACGTCGGCCCGACGGTCGCCGCCTTGCTCGATGTGCCGCTGGTGAGCAACGTGGTCGGCTGGGAGTTCCGCGACGGTCTCTTCGAAATCGAACGCGAGATCGAAGACGGCCACCAGTTCCAGGAAGTCGCACCACCGGTCGTCCTCTGTGCACTCTCGGCCTTGCCGCAACCACGCTTGCCGACCCTGCGCGGGATCATGGACGCTCGCCGCAAGCCGATCGAGCGGCTCGCGCCGGTCGATCTCGGTATCCAGGTGGATGCACTCGTGCCGCTCGTACGATGGGAAGGGCTGCGCCAACCGGCTGCCAAGGCTGCCGGTATCGTCCTGCAGGACGTTCCGCCCGAGGAGGCGGTGGAACAGCTCCTCGCTTTCCTGGAAGCGCGTGGTCTCTTGGGTTGAGGAAGGGTGCAGGGGACGATGGCAGCGAACGGTGTCCTGGTCGTCATCGAAACGTCGGGTGGCCAGCCGCGTCCAGCTGCACTGGAACTGTGCGGGGCGGCCCAGGCAGTGCGGGAGGCGCTCGGTTCAGCGACTGCGCTGGTCGTCGGGCAGGGAATCGGTGCGGCAGCCGAGTCGGTCGGGCGGCTGGGGGTTGCTCGCGTGTTCACTGTCGATGCGCCGGAATTCGCGGAGCCGGTTGCCGAACGGGTCGCACGAGCAGTCCTGGCGGCGTGGGAACGGCTCGATCCAGCGCTCGTCCTCTTGCCGGGTACGACACTCGGTCGCGATGTCGCCGCGCTGGTGGCAGCACGCCGTGGGGTGCCGCACCTCGTCGATGTTGTCGCGCTCGAGGTGACGGCGGACGAACTCGTGGTGACGCGACCGGTGTATCAGAGCAAGCTGCTCACGACGGTTCGGGCCAGCCGGACGCGTGTGGCAGTCGTCACCGTTCGGTCCGGTTCCTTCCGGCCGCCGGAACCCGGAGAGCCAGTGGCGATCGAACGACTGCCGGTCGAACTCGAGGACGCTGACCGACGCGTGCGGGTCACGCGGATGGTCGAGAAGCCGCGTGGACAGGTCGATCTCGAGGGCGCACCGGTGGTCGTCGTCGGCGGGCGCGGGATCGGTGGGCCCGAGGGGTTCGAGCAGCTCGCCGCACTGGCCGAGCTGCTCGGTGGCGCGCTCGGCTGCACCCGGGCGGTGAGCGATCTCGGCTGGCGGCCGCACTACGAGCAGATCGGCCAGACGGGCAAGCAGGTACGGCCGAAGCTCTACCTCGGTGTCGGCGTCTCGGGAGCGGTGCAGCACACCGTCGGGATGCAAGGGAGCGAGACGGTCGTCGTGATCAATCGGGATCCGAACGCACCGCTGGTCAAGCAGGCCGACTTCGCGGTCATCGCCGACTGGAACGAGATCGTGCCACGACTCATCGCCCGGTTGCGTGAGCGACGGGGGCGCTTCGCATGAGCCAGGAGCGCGTCGAGGTCATCGTCGTCGGGGCAGGGCCGGCTGGGGTCGCGACTGCGCTGACGCTCGCGCGGGCGGGTGTCGAGGTGATCGTGCTGGAACGGGGGGCCTACCCGGGCGCGAAGAACGTGATGGGGGGTATCCTCTACCGCCAGCCGACCGAGGAACTCGTACCGGACTTCTGGCGTGTGGCACCGCTCGAGCGGGCGATCATCGAGCAGCGCTACGTGCTACTGACCGATGAGGACGCGATCGGCCTGAGCTACCGAACTCCCGTCTTCGGGCAACCGCCGTACAACGCGTTCAGCGTGCTGCGTGCCGAATGGGACCGCTGGTTCGCCGAGCAAGCCGAAGCGGCCGGAGCGCTGATCGCGACGGGTGTCACGGTCGAAGATCTCCTCTGGGAAGACGGGCGGATCGTCGGCGTTCGAGCGGGCGAGCAGGGTGAGCTGTATGCGAACGTGGTCGTGCTCGCCGAGGGGGCGAATGCACTCCTCGTCCAGAAGGCCGGGTTGGCGCGCGACTGGCGACCGGAAGAACAGGCGCTCGTGGCGAAGGAGCTTTTGCGGCTCCCTGCCGAGGAGATCGAGCGGCGTTTCGCCGTGTCCCCCGGACAGGGGGTGGCTATCGAGGCGTTCGGTGCCTCGACCGGTGGACTGCTCGGCTATGGGTTCATCTATACCAACCGGGAGACGCTCTCGATCGGGACAGGTGCGCTCCTCAGCGATCTCATCACGCACGAGGTCAACGTGAGCGACTTGCTCGATCGCTTCAAACGGCACCCAGCGATCGCCCCACTGCTCGAGGGCGCCGAGCTGGTCGAATACAGCGCACACCTGATTCCGGAAGGTGGCTGGCGAGCGATGCCGACGCTGTTCGCCGACGGCGTGCTGGTGGTCGGAGATGCGGCTGGGTTCGTGAATCCGCTCAGCCGCGAAGGGTCGAATTTCGCGATGATCTCCGGGAAGCTGGCGGCGGAGACGATCCTCGAGGCGCGTGCAGCCGGTGACTATTCGGTGTACGCACTGAGCCGCTACTGGGAGAAGCTCGAAGCGAGCTTCATTCTGCCGGACCTCGAGGCGATCCAAAACGTGACGCCGTTCGTCCGCGCTCGCCCCTATCTCTTGCGCGACTATCCAGTGGCCCTGGCCCGCGCTTTCCGGAAGTATCTCACGGTCGACAGCACGCCGAAGGCCGGCAAGTATCGAGCCATCGGACGAGAGCTCCTGACCGACCTCCGGCCAGCACGGCTGCTGCGCGATCTCCTCGCTGGACTTCGGCAGGTCGTCCGCTGAGTCCTGAAAACGTGTCTGCCCGTGGTAGGCTTGGCCTGGAAATGGCAGGTCGATCGGGGTTGGTACCGCCGTGACGCTTTATCTCGTCCTCGACGTCCTTCTTCTCGTTCTCTTGGCGTTGTTCGTTCCGATCGGATTCTGGCGTGGTGCCTCACGTGAGGTGTTCGTCACGCTGGGCATCCTGCTGGGGTTTGCGCTCGGCGAGTTCTGGGCGCAACCCTGGGGGCTCGATCTGGCCGAGCGGACCGGGTTGGGTGAAGGCGCGGCTAGCTTCCTCGCCGCGGTGCTCGTCCTCGTTGCCTGCACGTTCCTGATCGGTTACGGATCCAGTGCGGTCGTGCTCGTTCCGCAGCCTGGCCTGGCTGGGCGTCTCCTCGGTGCGCTCGTCGCGTTCGCCAATGGTTCCCTTCTCCTCGGTTTCGCCTTGCGCGCGATCCGCCTCTATCTTCTCGGTGGCGCACCGTCGGGGCTCTTCGAACGGGCGGTCGTGGCGCGGCTCCTGAGCGAGAGCATGCCATGGGTGCTTCTGGGAGGCGCAGTCCTCGCGCTCCCGCTCATCGTCGGTGCTGCTCTGCTCGGTGCGCGTGCAGTGGAAGAAGAAGAGGTCGTCAGGCCTCCGGAGGAAGCGGAGTTCGCCTACCAGCACACGCCGACACGCCCGCTGCCGCCACGGGCTCCGTTCGCCCGGCGTCCTCCGACGGTCGCCTACAAGGCCGAACCGGTCCGGCGGAACGAGGAGCCGACACGACCGTTGCGGCCAGCCGAGTCGGTTATCGACTCCGGTGGGCATCGGGATAGGGGGCTAGCGGACCAGGAGACGGCTGTCCTGGCGCGCCCGGTATCACCGGCACCGTCCCGTCCAGCTAGTGATCGTTGCCCGTACTGCCATGCGGATATCAGCGAGGCCGAGGTCTTTTGCCCGCGTTGTGGTCGCGTGTTGTAGCGCGCCTCGCCCGATCCTCGTGCGGTCTCCACAGACGGTAAAAAGCACCGAGCCGGCTGGTACCGGCCCGGACACCGGTGGACGAAGCGAGTCCGCCCGTCTCGACGGATCAGAATCCGCCGTCCCGTCCGATGGCCTGCAGTTCCTCGAGGATCAGCCGGAGTTCGGCTGCGCGAGCATGCATCCGAACGATCGGCTCACCGTGGGGATCTAGGAACAGGACATCGACATGGTCATTGGCCTCGACGAGTTCCGAGCCGCTGTAGTCGAGTTCGACGGTGAGCACCGGGGTCAGCCGATCGCTCGGCTCGGCTGGTTCGCCGTGCGGTGCATGGGTCAAGGCGTGGCGATAGTGCCCGAGCAGGTCGGTCAGGGCACCCCGCTCGTTCGGCTCCTCGCCGAGGTAGAGGGAGAGATCGATTCGCCCATCGCTGATATGCAGGTAGTAGCCGTCGTCGGCGTGTTCGAGCGCGATGTCCTGCGGAAACCAGATGTCGTAGATCACGAGCGGCCGCGGCTCTTCGGCTGGTGCCGGCCCTTCCTCCTCGGTTTCGTCGACTGGCGCCAGCCACTCCGGTAGCTCACGGCCATGGACGAGCCAGAAGTGTGCCAGGCCGTAACTGTAGAGGAGCTCGGCGAGTCGTGTGCGTACCGGTGCTGTGAATGCGCCAGGAAATTCGTCCTCCACGACACGCTCGAGCGCCTGCAGCATGCGCTCGAACTCCGGGCGATCCCGCAGCTCCCGGTCGATGTACCGGCGCGCCTCCTGGAGGGCCCGCCGCAGTTCAGCGTCGATCGTGTCGGACGACTGTTCACGGAGGAAGCGCTGGATCGCTTCGAACAGCTCGTCGTCGGGCTGGAACTGATCGCGAATCGGCTGTTCTGCCACGGCGCACTCCGCGTCCTACCACGCATGGCGTGGATCAGTATCGAATGCCATTATGCACCTCCCCCGGCAGTGTGTCTACCGGCGATCCGCAGAGCCGCTCGTCTCTGCTGGGGTGTGAGCCAGCACGGCGTGCCTGGTGCCTGCCGCGGAACGCGTATACTTGCCGCTTCGGTGATCGGAGCGGGGCGGGAGGGCTCTGGCGTGACCGACGAACAGTCCCGGGCACCGTACCTGGAGCGGTGGCTCGCCTACCTGGATGAAGGCGTGGTTCCCTTTTCGACGCCTGGTCACAAGCAGGGGCGTGGGGCGCCACCGGAGTTTACGGCTGCGTTCGGCGCGCGTGCGCTCGCCCTGGATATTCCTCACGACGGTGGTACCTACGAAACGCATCTTGCCGTCGATCCGCTCGATGAAGCGGAGCGGCTGGCAGCTGTGCTGTGGGGGGCTCGGGACGCGGTCTTCCTCGTCAATGGCAGCACGACTGGGAACCTCGCTGCGCTCTTGACGCTCAGCCAGCCGGGGCGCCCGATCCTCGTGACACGGGCCATGCACAAGTCGCTGCTCGCCGGGCTCGTCCTGAGCGGTGCCCGGCCGGTCTACGTGGTACCGGAGTTGCACAGCGAGAGCGGGCTCCTCCTCGACATCGCACCGGAAGCGGTACAACGAGCGCTCGACGCGCATCCCGATGTCACGGCGGTGGCGATCGTCAGCCCGACCTACACCGGCGTGACGAGCGATATCGCTCGACTGGCGATGATCTGTCATGAACGCGGTCTCCCACTTTTCGTCGACGAAGCGTGGGGACCGCATCTCCCGTTCCATCCGGCCCTGCCTGCTGCTGCTATTCCGTCCGGTGCCGATCTGGCCGTCACCAGCCTGCACAAGCTCGCCGGAGCGCTCACCCAAACGGCGCTCCTGCTCGTCGGCGGTGACCTGGTCGATGCCGCACGGCTCCGTGCGGCGGTCGCCATGGTGCAAACGACGAGTCCGGCTGCTTTCCTCTATGCATCGCTCGACGCGACGCGGCGACGGCTGGCTCTGGAAGGCGAGCGGCTCCTGTCACGAACGCTCGAACTCGCCGAGCAAGCACGTCACGCACTCGCTCGTATTCCCGGACTACGGGTGATCGGCCCCGAGATCGTAGACGGTCGATCGGGCGCCGGCTTCGACTGCACGCGGCTCGTCGTCGATGTCCAGGGAATCGGTTTGACCGGTCTGGAAGCGAAGCGCCGTCTGCGCCGTGACTACGGGATCGCTGCCGAGATGGCCGACCTCGTCAGTGTCGTCTGTCTCTTGACCGTCGGGGATACGCCGGAGACGATCGACGCGCTGGTACGCGCCTTCGCTGCTCTGGCAGCAGAGCAGGGAACGAAACCGCTCTCCAACACGCGTGAACTCGGCGCGCTGCTGCGGGCGACCGGGCCGATCGTCGCCGGTGCACCCCAGGTGCTGACACCGCGCGAAGCATTCTTCGCACCGGCCGAGCGCGTGCCGCTGGCCTGCGCTGCCGGTCGCATCGCAGCTGAGCCGATCACGCCCTATCCGCCAGGTATTCCCGTCGTCGCACCTGGCGAAGCGGTCCGCCCCGAGGTGGTGGAGTTCCTGCGCGCTGGTATCGCCGCCGGCATGCGCTTCAACGGTGCCAGCGATCCGACGCTCGCGACGATCCGCGTCGTGCGCGAGTGAGCGTTCATCGCTCCGAGGAAAGGAAGGACGGCACCGGTTCCCGGGCATTCGGTACGCAGCGGCTCGTTGCTTCGGCGCTCGAACCGTCCGGCCAATCTGCCGGAAGGCCGAAGAGACGCCACGGAGTTTCGAGCACCCAGACACCTGGAGCGCACGGTACGGCTCCAGCCTGCTCGAGGAGCGTGCGGAGACTCGCGGGAACACGGTGCTGCCGTCCCGGTGCACTGCACAAGACGATCGGCGTCTGGCCGATCGTCCAGGGAGTCAAGCCGGATGCGGCCAGCACGGCGCTGACCGGATCCGGTAAGCGAGGCAGGAGTTCGATGAGCAGGTCGGCAAGCGAACGAAAGTCGACTGGTTGCGCCAGAGAAAGCGCGAGGACCAGCGGGTGCCTCAGCGAGCGGAAGCGCCGAGCCTTGGCCTGCACTTTGGCTGTGATCGCCCGGTGCACTCGCGTCTCGTCCGTAGGGGCAAGCGTCAGCGCCGGCCGATCGTTTGTCTCGCTGGCCGGAATCACTTCGAACTCGAGTGTCCAGTCTCCACGCTGCCAGACGAAACGCTGAGGCGCTGGTGTTGGGGCAGCGAGTGTAACGATCCAGGAGCGCAGTGCCTCACGCAGTTCCCGGAGCGGCGGGGTCCCGCTTCCCTGCTCGGCCTGGACCAGCCGAATCGTGATCGTCGGATGCTGGAGTTCGTGCAGGACGTCCAGGATCGGGTACAGTCGCCGTTGAGCTCGCCAGGCTTCGGTGGATGGTGCATGGACGAGGGCTTCAACATAGAATGCTTCGTTGGTCCGCATGACCAGGAAGTCCGGCCGGGGCCCACCCTGTCCGGTCACAGGATGCAGCATCAGCTGGTAGCCGTGTCGACGGAATAGCTCGTGCAGGTACAGCTCCCAGAAGGCGGCGAGTGCGAGTCGTCGGTCCCGTTCCCAGAATCGGCTCCGAATATCGGTGCGTGCTGGCTGGGGAAGCCGGACGAACCAGCTTTCGAGGAGCGACCGAATCCGGTTGTCCGCCGGGGTCGCAGCGCGGGCGAGCCGCTGGGCGATCGTCTCCCGGTGCGGTGCGACCGGATGAGCTGAATGCGGTGCTGGAGGGCTGGCGAAGAGACGCATCGGCGTACTCAGTGCTGCCAGGCCGGGGCTCCAGCGCTGCGCACAGCGCGGACGATCGCCTCAATGGTGGTTTCGGGCGTCATGATCGGGATGACGCAGCCGGGTGTCACCATCAGGTGGCGCCCGCCGAGCTGTCGCACGGCATCGATCGCTTCGCTGGCCACAGCTGCCGGCTGACGCTCTGCGATCCGGGTCTCGTCGATGCCGCCGGCGACACAGCGCCTGCTCCGCTGCTCGCCCTCGCGGAGCGAGGGCCCAGCCCGGCGGTCGTGCCAGTTGAGCACGTTGACCGGATAGTCGAGGACGAGATCGAAGTGCGGTTGCGGGCCGTGGAGGTGCAGCAGCACGATCGGTGCTCCTGAGGCTTCCGCGAGGACGTTGAGGTCCCAGGGGCGTCCCCACTGTGCATAGGTCTCTGCATCCATCACGTCAGCCGTCGCACACTGGGTGGCGAAGAAGATCCCGTGTGCGCCAGCTGCCAGCGAGGCACGTACCAGTTCCCGCATCGTCGTCGTGATCGCCTCCAGCGCTTCCGCGACGAGATCCGGGTGTTCAGCGATGTCCTGGACGACCCGACCGGCCGAGAGCTTGAAGGCGACGGTCAGAGGGCTGAAGATCGTCTGCAGGACCGGTACCGTCCCGCCGAGATCCTCGACGACTCGTCGCACACTGTCGACCACCACGTGGAACGCTCCCCGATCGACAGGTTGTGGCCGGATCGTGGCCCAATCCTCTGCTCGCTGGACGGGGTAAAGAGTCACGGTACGCGTACCGTTCGGGTTGCCGCGGTACTCGCTCGCTCCACCCCAGGCGATGACCGGGTAGTCGCCGGGCGGCATCGCTTTGACGAAGTCGAAGGCAAAACGGCGCTGCCAGGACACAGTCGCGGCAGCCAAGGATTCAGCCTGCTGGTCGACCTCAGGAAAGTGCCGCCACAGGCTCACCGGCGGTGCGTCGAGCGGTGTACCGGCCAGTGCTGCCTCGACCCGTTCCCAGTGCTCACTCGGCGTCCGCATAGAGGTCGTCTCCGTCCATTTCTTCGACGAGTACCGGGGGTGTCGCCCCGCTGAGCGCTTGCAGCTGTCGCAAGGAACCGAGCGCGCTCGCGGTCTCGCGGGCGAGCGCATCGCGACTATTCTGCAGCATCGTGAGTCCTTTGGCGAATCGGCCGTTGAGTTCGCTCTCCATCGTCCGGAGTGCCTGTTCGAGCTGGTGCGACAGCGCGGAGATGCGCGCGCTGTTTTCCTCGCGGAGGAAGCGTATCGCGAAGTGGAGCAACGTGAGGAAGTAGGGGATCGCCATGCTGTAGGAGATGACCACGACACCACGCTCGAGTGCCCGGGCATGGAGTCGCTGCGTCCAGCGGTAGACAGCGTCCGGAACCGCGATGATGGCGAGCCCCAGTGTCAGCTCGGGATCGAGGTAGGCGGTGACGTCGTCGATCCGCCGCTCGAGGAGCGCTTCCAGCTCGCGGCGTACCTGTTCGCTGCCTGTCTCCTCGAGTTCCTCGAGCTGGTGGACACCGACCCATTTGGAATCGACCGGCACGTGTTTCCCGTTGGGTAGCCGAAAAGCGAACTCGACGATACGGTTCCGGATCCGCAGGTCGAATGCCTTGAACTCGGCCGGAAGGTGCTCCAGGATAGCTTCGAGAACATGCTCGCCAGCAGCACCGCGCGAGGCCGATCCGGTCAGGACTGCGTCGATCCGGGCGACGAAGCGGGCGAGTTCCTCCTGCTGGCGGCGCGCTTCCTCGTCGTTACGCCGTAGCTCGAGGAGCGCTTGCTGGGCGGTCGCCAGCGCCTGCTGCAGCTGGTCGATCCGGCCACTCGTCGTATCGTGTTGCTTCGAGAGATTGTGGAGGCTGCTGCGCAGTTCAGTGAGCAGTTCACCGAGTCGCTGCAGTGCATCCTGGAGTTGCACCTGTCGTTGCTCGCTGGTCTGCGTGCGACTCTGCAGCTCGGCCGTGCGGGTAGCGAGTTGCTGGAGCGCCTGGGCGAGAGTCGTCGTGTGCTGCAGGTGTTGGCGGGCTGACTCGTCGAGTTTCCCTTGGAGTTCCCGCACGCTCTCGCTCAGTCGCTGCAGTCCGCTCTGGAGCTGGATCTGGTGCTGCTCGGTCGCCTGGGTGCGGATCTGGAGCTGAGAGGTAGCGGTGGAAAGATCGGCGAGCGAGCGCGCCAGCTCGCTGACCTGTTGCGACTGATTACGCGCGGTTTCTTGAAGCGCAGCCAGCGTACTCTGCAGCGGAGCGAGGTCGGGAACATGTCCACTCGTCCGGCGGCTGGCCCAGAGAACGAGCGCGAGCGCTGCAACGAGCCCGGCGAGAACGACCGTAGCGACCAGCACGACGAGTATGGTCGTGTCCCCCACCGTATCCACTCCCCTACTTGCTCACTGCTCTCTGGTGCCTGGCGGCTCGATGTTGAACGACTCCTCGAAGCCCCAGTAGCGGAGGACGAGGACGGAACCGTCTGCATACTCGGTACGGAGTTGACGGGGTAGCTGATCTGCCTGGCCGATCCAAAGAATTAGCTGGTTCGGCTCCTGACCGGCTGGCGTGACCGTGATCGCCCACTTCTCGCAGAGAATACCGCCGACCGTTTCGGCTGGCAGCTCCTCCAACGTCACGCTGGTGCCACCGTTCAGCCCTGTGCGTGCAGCGGCGAGCGAGCCGGGATCGTAGAGGCTCGCGAGGTCGAGTGGTTGCTGGATCTGTCCCAGTTGCCAGCGGTCGCCGCTGCGGACCCAGCCGGCATCACCGACGATGATCCATTCCTGCGTGGGCTGACCGCTTGCAGGATCGTACTGGACGGCATGGAGGCGATCCGGCAAGATGACGGCCAGTTCCAACCGCTGGCGCGGCGCGCCGGAGCTATCGTAGGCAGTGATCTCGGCGCGGAAGCGCTGGACGGCGGACCACGCGTCGGCCCAGGCAGTCACCCGCGCCTGGTCGGCTGGAGAGAGGGCCGGTGTTCCCTCGGGGATGGGTGTCGGCGTCGGAGGTAGGGGAGTCGGTGTCGGTTGCTGGGGGAGCGAACAGGCGCTGACGAACAGCACCGCGAGCACGAGCACGATGGAACGCAGCATGCAGCGTATCCTTTCGGCGCAGAACGCTGTCGTACCGAGTGTCAGCCATAGTGGGAGTCACTGTCAAGTTCAACCGCTGCAGCGAGTGGAAACCGATGGCGTTGCCAGCGACGAACGCCACTGGCCTGCCTGATCCCAGGCAGGCCAGTGGCAGCTGTTCAGTGAATCGTGCTGAGTTCGGCAAATCTCAATATATCTCGAGGTAGCGGTCGAGTTCCCACTGCGTCACGTACTGGCGGAAGGCGTCCCAGTCGCGCTTCTGTGCCTCGAGCAGCCGCTCGAACACATGCTCGCCGAGCGCCTCGCGAATCACCTCGTCCTTCTCCAGCTCCGCCATCGCCTCGCCGAGCGTCGCAGGGAGCGTCTGGATATTGCGCCGCTTCAAGTCCTCTTCGGTGAAGTGGTAGACGTTCTCCTCCACCGGTTCGGGAAGCGGCAGCTTGCGCTCGATGCCGTCGAGACCGGCAGCCAGCATGACCGCGTAGGCGAGGTAGGGATTGGCCGACGGGTCGGGGCAACGCAGCTCGATTCGTGTCGCCTGGAGTCGACCGTGGCGCACGGCCGGAACGCGGATCAGGGCCGAGCGGTTCTGGCGTGCCCAGCTGATGTAGACCGGTGCTTCGTAGCCCGGAACCAGACGCTTGTAGCTGTTGACGAGCGGTGCCAGCACGGCGCACATGCCGCGGGCGTGGTAGAGCTGCCCGGCGATGAAATGCTTGGCGATATCGGAGAGGCCGTAGGGATCGTCGGTATCGACGAATAAGTTTGCACCTGTCTCCAGGGAGGACAGGCTCTGGTGCGTGTGCATGCCGCTCCCGTTGATGCCGGCGATCGGCTTGGGCATGAAGGTCGCGTAGAGGTCATGCCGCTGCGCGATCGCCTTCAGCGTGTACTTGAACGTAATGGCGTTGTCAGCCGTCGTCAATGCATCGGAGTATTCGAAGTCGATCTCATGCTGGCCGACGGCGACCTCGTGGTGCCCAGCTTCGACCTTGATGCCGAAGGCCTCGAGCGCGCGGATCATGTCCTTGCGGATCTCGGCGGCGAGGTCGGTCGTCAGGTCGAAGTAGCTACCCTGGTCGTGGGGCAGCGGCACGATCTTGCCGTTTTCCTTGCGGAAGAGGAAGAACTCGAGTTCGGGCCCGGTGTTGTAGACGAAACCGAGCTTGGCAGCGCGCTCGAGTTGCCGCAGGAGCACGACACGTGGATCGCCCGGGAACAGATCGCCGTTCGGGGTGTAAACCCAGCAGATAACGCGCGCCGTCTGCGGGTCCCACGGGATCGGCGCGAACGTCGAGAGGTCCGGCATGAGGTACATGTCGCTCTCGGCGATCCGAGCGAATCCCTCGATCGAGGAGCCATCGAACCACTGGCCCTGTTCGATCACATGGGGAAACACGTCGACGGGGATCTGGACGTTCTTGACGATCCCCATGATGTCGGTGAACTGCAGGCTGACGAACTCGATCTTCAGTTCCTCAGCCCGCTTGAGGACTTCGTCAGCAGTCGGAACCGGTGCACGCCGACCGACGACACGCGTATCGACGACCAAGGCAAACCCTCCTTCGCGGAATCGACGATCGTTGCCGATCCACTTGCGGCGCCTCTGCCACCCGATCGGCCTGGGGGCAGCGCCGTGGCCATCCTGGCCGACCATCAGTGTACTCCCTCGCTTCACGGTCCCATATCGCTCCGTCCTTCCCCACCCACTGCGCGCGGTACCAGCTCAGACATCGAAGTAGAGATAGAACTCGTACGGATGTGGTCGGATGTCGACCTCGCGGAGCTCCTTCTCACGCTTGTAGGTGATCCAGGTCTCGAGCACGTCGCGGGTGAAGACACCACCTTCGAGCAACCAGTCGTGATCGCGCTCGAGTGCTTCGAGTGCAGCGCCGAGCGAGCCGGGAACGTTCCTGACCGAGTTCGCCTTCTCGTCGGCGAGGTGATAGATGTTCACGTCCAGCGGACCGAACTGGCTGGCGTCGAGCTGGCGCTGAATTCCGTCCAACCCGGCCATCAGCATGGCGGCGAAGGCGAGGTAGGGGTTGCAGCTCGGGTCAGGTGGCCGGAACTCGATCCGCTTGGCGGGTGCATTCTCCGGTCCGGTCGTGTACATCGGGATGCGAATACAGGCACTGCGATTGCGCTTGGAGAAGGCGACCATCACTGGCGCCTCGTAGTGCGGGACCAGCCGTTTGTAGGAGTTCGTCGTCGGGCTGGTGAGGGCGAGCAGCGCATCCACGTGCGTCAGCAGGCCGGCGACATAGTGGAGCGCGAGATCGGAAAGTTCAGCGTAGTGGCAATCGGCGTAGAAGAGATTGGTGCCATCGCGCCAGAGGCTCTGGTGGGTGTGCATGCCGTTCCCGTTATCACCGAAGAGTGGTTTGGGCATGAACGTGGCAGTGACTCCGTGCTTGCGTGCCACGTTCTTGACGACATACTTGTAGATCATGACCTTGTCGGCCATCGCCGTCAGGGTGTCGCGGCGCATGTCGATCTCCCCCTGGCCGGCGGTCGCGACCTCGTGGTGGTGCATCTCGACCGGCACGCCGATCTGCTCGAGAATCAGCGTGGCCTCGCTGCGGATGTCCTGGAAGGTATCGTGTGGCGGGGCAGGGAAGTACCCTTCTTTAGGCCGGATCGTGTATCCGAGGTTCGGACGTCCGTCGTTGCGGCCACTGTTCCAGTAGCCCTCGCGCGAGTCGATGGTGTAGCCCATGCGATAGGGCAAGACGTCGTAGCTCACGTGATCGAACAGGAAGAACTCGATCTCCGGGCCCCAATAACTGGTGTCGGCGATCCCAGTTGCCCGCAGGAACTCTTCGGCCTTCTGGGCGATGTAGCGCGGGTCGCGCGAGTAGGGCCGGCGCGTCTCCGGGTCGAAGACGTTGCAGATGAGAACGAGTGTGGGGATCGTCGCGAAGGGATCGACGAACGCTGTCGTCGGATCCGGCATGAGGAGCATGTCGCTCTCCTCGATCGCCTGGAAGCCCCGGATACTCGACCCGTCGAAGCCGATCCCGCGTTCGAAGTCGGCGAGGCTCAACTGGCTCGCTGGCAGCGAGGCATGTTGCCACGTACCGGGGATATCGGTGAAGCGGAGGTCGACGATCCGAGCGTCGTGCTTGCGGATCAGATCGAGCACCTGCTCCGGCGTCGTGCAGGAACCGTACATGGCAACCCTCCCGCGCGTCCGAAAACCGACAAGAGCTGACCCCATCACTGCATCAGCTCTGGACCCAGGATAGGTCGCCAGGTACAGCGAAACCTCGGCACACTGCTCAGGGTGGAGGACTGAATTTGTGCGCTGTGCACAAACGGTTGGGGTGCTGGTCGTGCGGACAAAGACACGGCCCTGACTGGCAGCCTCGCGACCGACGCACCCTCGCTACTCTCATTGGCCCGCGGTGCCGGTTCATCACCGGGCCCCGCGACCGCCAAGAGCGGCTCGGTGAGAGCCAGGGCCGGTCGGCTTTCGCCGACCGTTGCGCCGGCCGCGCACTCACCCGTCAGGGCCGTGCATTTGTAGTTTACTCCCTCGTCCCGGCTCTGTCAAGGGGCACCTGGCAACCCGAGCGCGTGACGAGGTGCGGCCGCTCGAGTCGTGTACCCTTCCTACCCCTGAGTCATCCGTTGCGACCTGCCTGGCACGCGACTGGTGGATTCGGCATGTTGAGTGGTCACTGATAGTCCGAGCGGGTCGGCTCTTGCGCATTTGCGGCCGTTGCCGGATACTCCGATGCGCTGGGGCTCTGCCGTGGTCGGCCTGTCGCGTGCGGTGTACCCTCATGGCCGAGTGGACGAGAGACCCGGACAGGAGGTGGGGCGGATGTACCTGACCGATGCACTGCAACGCATCCGCCAGCGGTTAGTCGCCAACCAGGCCCGACCGGAGACGCTCGCGCTCGTCGACAGCGTGCTCCGGACGGCCGAGCAGGCCGGTGGTGACCAAGCTCAGGTGCGGTCGCTGCTGGAGCTGGTGCGGCGCCTCATGCGTACGCCCCAGGCCAACAGCAACATCGCGATCTACGACGACCTGGCAGTCCTCGAAGAGCAGCTCGTCCAGCAGGCAGCCCAAGCTGCAGCGGCCCGAGCCCAGCAAGAAGAGCGCCCGCTCCCGAAGCCGAAGAAGTACTACCGTCAGCTCAAGGAGCGGGAGCGCGAAGAAAAGAGCGACTGAGCTGGACAGGCCGACGGGCGAAAGGAGTCACCTGTGGGTGGTCGGGTCTATCGGGTCGTCCAGTACGGGCTCGGACCGATCGGCCAGGAGCTGGCGCGCCTCACGATCGAGCGGCCGTCCTACGAGTTGGTCGGCGCGATCGACATCGATCCAGCCAAGGTCGGCCGGGATGTTGCTGACCTCCTCGGCCTCGATCGCCCGACCGGCGTCGTGGTGCGTGACGATGCCGAGGCGGTGCTGACCGAGACGCGCCCGGACTGCGTGCTGCATACCACTGGCTCCTACCTCGACCGCGTTTTCCCGCAGCTGGAGCTGGCTATTCGCGCTGGTTGCAACGTAGTCTCGACCTGCGAGGAGCTCGCCTATCCGGCGGCCGGGCACCCGGAGCTGGCTGCCCGGCTCGATGCGCTAGCCCGCGAACACGGTGTGACGGTACTCGGGACCGGCGTTAACCCCGGCTACGTCATGGATACGCTCCCGGTTTTCTTCAGCGGTGTAGCCCAAGCGGTCACCGCAGTCCGCGTCGAGCGTGTCCAGAATGCCTCGACGCGCCGGAAGCCGCTCCAGGAAAAGATCGGATCCGGTAAGACGGTCGAGGAGTTCCAGCACCTGGTCGCTGCTGGTACCGTCCGGCACGTCGGCCTACGTGAATCGGCCTACCTCATCGCGCATGGGCTGGGTTGGACGATCGAGCGCTACGAGGAGCGGATCGAGCCGGTCATCGCCGAGCGCCGCATCGTGACGCAGTACTTCACCGTCGAGCCCGGGCGCGTCTGCGGTGTCGACCAACTCGGCCGGGCGCTCGTCGACGGCGTGGAGCGGATCACGTTGCACCTCCGGATGTATCTCGACGCTGATCCGGCCTATGACCGTGTGCTCCTGGAAGGGCCCACACCCCTCGAACTGGTGATTCCCGGGGGACTGCAGGGCGACCGGGCGACGACCGCCATCGCGCTCAACGCGGTGCCCCGTGTCGTCGCGCACGCACCTGGTTTGGTGACGATGGTCGATGTGCCGATCGTTGCAGCGCACTCGTGATACCGCCGCTCAGCGGGAGCGAGGAGGTTTTTCCCATGGTTTTGGCCAATCAAATCGATCGCGTTG
>Ga0207870_100406_pt1 | contig 25453 bp, 29 predicted proteins | sample CeladaPassage60B_FD_187477 | JGI IMG/M metagenome (GOLD analysis project Ga0207870, IMG submission 187477) | Cellulose-adapted microbial communities from the Joint BioEnergy Institute, USA - Passage3 60B (SPAdes) (version 2) | ecosystem: Engineered > Bioreactor > Continuous culture > Unclassified... | reverse complement strand
ATGGCTTCATGATCCCGCCGCCGGTTGCTGTGCCCCCGACCGCAGCGCTCCGCGCCTCGGTCGGGGGTCAAGTAACCCTCCCAGCCACAGCGCAGGAGTGAATTTACAGAAAGGATGGTACACAACTGATATGACTCCACTTGAATGTGATCGGGTTTTCATTTAAAACTATATAGTAGCTATAATGTCAATAGCGTAGAGAATCCGTTGCGAAGGAACCCGATGCGTATTGGTCAGTTGGCACAGTCAGTAGGGGTAGATACACAGACGATCCGCTTCTACGAACGGCAGGGCTTGTTGCCGCCGCCTGGTCGGCAGGAGAACGGTTACCGTGTCTATACCGAGAAACACGTTGAGCGGCTGGCCTTTATTCGTCGCTGCAGAATCCTGGGCCTGTCACTGGCTGAGATTCACGAACTACAGAGCTATCAGGACGACCCTCATCAGCCTTGTACCGCCGTCAACGCCTTGCTCGATGATCACATCTCTCATGTGCGGTCGCAGATAACCGCTCTGCAAGCGCTTGAGAAACAACTCGTTTCACTGAGAGCGCGTTGCAACGATGACCGGGAAGTTGAGGCGTGTGGGGTTCTTGCTGGAATTAGCGAAGGAAACATGCACCAGCAGTAGGTGAAGCATCAACCAGATAATCCGATGAGATGCCGGTCTGTCTCACTCTCATGCAAAGGTAAGATCAACCATTTAATCCGCTTACCCTAAAATTCTTGCATCCATCTCATACGAATTTTAGGCACACGCAGGCCCGAGTTCAAACGGTGATACCGAGCCTTATGTTCAAACCTTGATGATAGTATCGCTGTAACGCGCGACGATCGGGTCGTGGGTGATAAGCCGCATTGGCTCGGTGATGGCCTGCGCAACGAGGATGCGGTCGAACGGGTCGGCATGGAGCGCCGGCAGTGCTTCAACGGCTGCTGCGTGCTCGGGTTCGACCGACAGGAATCGATAGCCAGACTCGCGAAAATAGCGCACTGCATCTTGGCTCGACACCGGCATGTCGCCGCGTCCAAGGCTGTGCTTGATGGCGATCTCCCAAATCGTCGCAGCGCTGATCCAGACTGTCGACCTGGGGGACTCGATCAACTCGCGCGCCTGCTTTGGCAGCTTTGGGCTATCGGTAATCGCCCAAAGGGCGACGTGGGTATCAAGCAAGAGGTTCAAGGCCGTTGCCCACCCAAAAACAGACGCGTGATCTCCTCGTTGTGGGCGTCGATGTTGTCTGGCACCTCGAATTTGCCCTTGGCAACGCCAATGCGTTTGCCCGTTGACGCCATATCTATGGGTACCAGCTTGGCAACCGGACGCCCATTGCGGGCGATAACGATCTCGTGTTCTTCGCCCTGCTCAATGGCTTTCACCAGCCGGGACAGAGAAGACTTCGCTTGCAGCATATTGACCGATTGCATCATAGTCTCCGAACAACCGGCTCCAGTCTAGTCTGGCTAAGCTAGTCTGTCAAGCGCCTGCGTCTAGCCTGTCACCCACCCCGCGCCGAACCCCCAGCCACCACCCAGACACGAATCCGGGGGCAATTGCCGGGGGTGGCGCGCGCAAAGCCGAGACGTTACGAAAGCAGCGCCGCAATCACCCGCTCGGTGACCTCATCCACCGGCCCGACGCCATTGACGCGCCGGACTTTCGGTGCGGCAGGATCGCCGCTCGCTTCCCACGCGGTGTAGTAGTCGATGAGCGGTTTCGTCTGCTCATGGTAGACCTTGAGCCGCGCCCGCACGGTCTTCTCTTTGTCGTCGTCGCGCTGAATGAGCGGTTCGCCCGTGACGTCGTCGATCCCGGGCTGTTTCGGAGGGTTGTATTTCACGTGGTAGGTGCGGCCTGATGCGGGATGGACCAACCGACCGCTCATCCGCTCTACGATCTCCTCATCGGGCACCTCAAAAACGAGCACGACATCGAGCGGCACGCCGTCGCGCTTCAATGCCTCGGCCTGTGCGAGTGTGCGCGGGAAACCATCGAAGAGGTAACCATTTGCGCAATCGGGCGCTTGCAGCCGCTCGCGCACCAGCCCCAGGATGATCTCATCAGAGACCAGTCCGCCGGCGTCCATCACCTTTTTCGCTTCCAACCCCAGCGGCGTCCCCGCTTTGACCGCGGCGCGAAGCATGTCGCCCGTGGAGATCTGCGGAATGCCGAAGTGGCGACAGATCGCTTGTGCCTGGGTCCCTTTACCGGCTCCAGGCGGCCCCAAAAGAATCAAACGCATAACGTTTCCCTCCTTCTCGATTACCCAAACTCGTTCCTGCGCGATTGCGCGAAAAACGCACGGATCCGCGCTAAGTCCTCCGCGGTATCGACCCCTGGCGGCGGCGCTTCAGCAGCGAAATGGACGACGATGCGGGCGCCGTACCACAACGCACGCAGTTGTTCGAGTTTCTCTGCTGCCTCCAGCGGGGCTTCGCCCCACGTTGCAAAACGGCGCAAAAACCCGGCACGGTAGGCATAGAGACCGATATGACGCCAAACGGGGACGGGTGGTGCCGCGTTCGCATCGAGCGCAAAGGGGTCTGCTTCCCGGACCCAAGGAAGAGGCGCCCGCGAGAAATAGTTCGCGTATCCGTTGCGATCGCAGACCACCTTGACCACATTGGGGTCACGCCATTCGCGCACCGTTGTCACCGGGACCGCTGCCGTAGCGATCGCCGCGTCGGGATGCGCAGCCAACCGTTCGACCACCGCATGAACGAGCGCAACCGGCAGTAGCGGTTCGTCCCCTTGCCAGTTCAGGACGATCGTCTCGTCCCCCCAACGTTGCTGCGTGACGACCTCTGCCAAACGATCCGTACCCGAAGGGTGTTCTGGCGCCGTCATCACCACGGCACCGCCAGCCCGTTGCACCGCTTCGGCGATTCGCGGGTGATCGGTGGCCACCCAGACCGATTCGGCTGCCGCGCGCTGCGCTTGCTCCCAGACGCGGACCACGAGGGGCTTGCCCGCAACGTCCGCAAGCGCCTTTTCAGGAAGACGGCTCGAAGCAAACCGAGCCGGGATGACGATCTGAAACGGCGTCACAGCGCCCCCGCTTCGGGGCGTGGTTCCGAGGGGGGTGCTGCCGAAGCTACGCCCTTTTTGAGCGCGGCAACCTCCGCTTCACTGAGCGGCTCTGCCTCTTCGGCAAGCATCACAGGAATCCCATCGCGAACCGGATAGGCCAGACGATCGAATGGACAGACGAGCGCAAGCGGTTGTTTGCGCACGAGCAGTTTCCCTTTACACAGCGGGCAGACCAGGACGTCCAGAAGCTGCGGATCCATCGATCGTTTCCTCGATTCGGTCGACAAGTTCGGTTGGCACCTGGGCACGAACGACCAATACGAAATCGTCCGCCACGGCCCATTCGGCGCATTTTACCGCATCTTTCGCGGTAAAAAGGCGCCAAACCCCGGGTTCCGGTTTGGGGAGGTCATGCGCATGGAAACGGTGGTGATCGGGAAACGGATGGCGCGCTACCGTTGCTCCCAGCGCTTCAAGCGTGACAAAAAACCGTTCGGGATGGGCGATACCGGTGATCGCGGCAACGCGCCGCCCAGCGAGTTCGGAAAGCGGTATAAGGGTTTCGGCATCCCCTTTGCGCCCCCGTCGCCAAGCGGCGAGTGGCTGCAACCCGACGGGTTCGATCGTCAATGCCCAAGTGGCAGGGATTGCGTCACGCCCCAACAACGCACGTACGGTTGCCCGCGCCTCGGTGTCGTTTGCCGCACCGCGCACAAGCACCGCCGAAACGGAGCGCAACCGGTCAAGGGGCTCCCTGAGCGGCCCAGCCGGCAGCAACCAGCGATTGCCGAGTGTTGCGGGATCGAGCACGACCAGCTCGAATTGTCGCGCCAACCGGTGGTGCTGCAGGCCGTCGTCGGCTAGGATCACGTCCAGATGCGGCTCGGTGGCGAGCAGATGGGCAATAGCATGCGGGCGGTCGCGTCCGACGATCACCGGCACCCCGGTCGTCTGCGCCAGCAGCGTCGGTTCATCGCCGTGACGGCGGGGATCGCAGCCGCTCACCCGCTCGCAGCCGCCACGAGCGGCAACGTCGCTGCGGTAACCGCGGCTGACCACCGCGACGCGTCGCCCCCGTTCGCGCAACGCACGCGCGAGCGCCTCCACCACGGGGGTTTTGCCGCTCCCTCCCGCAGTCAGGTTGCCAACGACGATCACCGGAACCGGAAAGCGCCGCCGGTGGCGTTGCGCCCAGGCGCGGTGCGCAAGAAACCCAAGGCGATAGCACGCCGCAAGCGGTAGTAGCGCCTGCGCCGCAAAGCCACGCGATTGCCACCAGCGCGGTGCTCCCCCGCGCACGCCACAGCACCTCACTGCGGTTGTTCCACCGCGAAGGTGACTTTGGCCAACCCCGCCTCTTGTGCGGCGCGCAGCGCGTCGATCACGCGCTGGTGCGGCGTTGCCGCGTCCGCTTCGATCACCACCACCGGGTCGCTCTTTGCTGGGGCTTGGCGCACCAACGCTTGACGCAGCGCCGCAACGTCTTGCGTCGGAACTGCGACGCCTTCGACGAACACCTGCCCGTGCGCGGTGATCTGGACGTGGATCGTTTCCGGCTCCTGCGCCGTCTGCGCTTCCCCTTCGGGGAGGTCGATCCGCAGCTGCCCCACTTGCGAAAAGGTGGTCGTGACACTCAAAAAGATGAGGATCACAAGCACCACGTCGATCAGGGGCACCAAGCTGAGCTCGGGGGCGTCGCGGCGCGAAGCCTGGGTAGTGAAACGCATCACCAAACCTCCCGACGCCTACCCGTCGACCCGCTCACCGTGCGCCACTTCGATGAGGCGCACCGCCGCCTGCTCCATCTCCAGGATGAGGTCGTCAACGTACGCGCGATAGTGGCGCCAGAAAATCGTTGCGGGAATCGCGATGATGAGCCCGAAACCGGTGGTGTAGAGCGCTACCGAAATGCCATGCGCCAGTTGTTGCGGGTTCGCGGTGGCCCCTTGGGAGGCAAAGATCTCGATCATCCCGACGATCGTGCCAAAAAGACCCAGAAGGGGAGAAATCACCGCGATCGTTCCGAGCGTCGTCAAATAGCGTTCGAGTTCGTGCGCCACCACCCGCCCTTCGTCTTCGATCGCCTCTTTCATTACCTCACGGGGCGCCGCGTAGTTGCGGAGCCCGGCCGCAAGGACCCGTCCCAAGGGTGAGTGGGTCATCAATTTGGCGGCCAGCGCGTTGGGTGATTCGCCACCGCGAAGCGCGCGCAGCACCGATTCGAGCAACCCGGGCGGGTTGATCCGCCGCCGGCGTAACGCGACGGCCCGTTCCAAAACGATCGCAAAGCCAACGACCGACGCGACGATCAGCGGCCACATCGGCCAGGAAAGCAGGGAAAAACTACCCACGAACGCACTCCTCGAGCATGGCTATCGAAAATGTGTGACAAAATACCACCAACGACTGCGGTTGCCAAGGTAAACGCCCCATGTCCGACCCCATCTGGACCGTCTCTGACCTCGCCGAAGCGGTGCGCGCATCGCTCTCCACTGCGTTTCCCGTCCCGCTCTGGGTCACGGGAGAGGTCAGCAACTTCAGCCGGGCCCCTTCGGGACACTTCTACTTCACGCTGCGGGACGACCACGCGGCGATCGCTTGTACCCTGTGGCGCTCACGCGCCGATCGGATGATGCGGGGCGAAGGGGGGGGGCTTCCCAAAAATGGCGACGCGATCGAAGTCTTCGGGCAACTGACCACCTACGCGCCGCGCGGCACCTACCAGCTCGATGTGCAACAGATCCGTGCCGCCGGCGCCGGCGCTTGGTTTCAGCGGTTTTTGGCGGTGAAGGCGAAATTGGAAGCCGAAGGGCTCTTCGATGCGGCGCGCAAACGGCCGTTGCCCCGCTTTCCGCGCCGCATTGCGATCGTCACCAGCCCGCAAGCGGACGCGTTGCAGGATGTGTTGCGCACCCTTGCGGCGCGCGCGCCGATGATCACTGCGGTGCTCGTGCCCACGTTGGTGCAAGGCCCTCAAGCGCCGGATGCGATCGTCGCAGCGCTCACCACCGTGGCGCAATGTGCGGCGGCACTTCGTTTGGAAGCGGTGTTGCTGGTTCGCGGCGGCGGGGCTGCGGAAGATCTGGCGGCGTTCAACGAAGAGCGCGTGGCCCGCGCGATTGCCGCTTGCCCGATCCCAGTAGTGAGTGGCGTGGGCCATGAGACCGACACGACGATCGCCGACTTCGTCGCGGACGCCCGCGCCCCCACCCCAACCGGCGCGGCGGTGCTGATCGCGCAAGGGTGGAGCGAAGTTGTGTCTCAAGTGCAGGAGCTCGACGCACGGCTCAAGCGTGCGTTTCGCATCCAGTGGCAGCAGGTCAATCAACAGCTCGATTGGGGGGAACGGGACCTGAAACGGCTCTCGCCCGCGTTCGCGATCCGCGAACGGCGCGAACGGCTCGAGCAGCGCTACGCCGCGCTGCGTGAAGCGCTTGCCCAACGGTTGCGCAGCTCAGCCCGAACGCTCGAGGCCACCGCGGCGCGGCTCTGCCACCCGCGCGCGCAACTCGCGGCCCAACGCACGGCGCTCGAGGCGATCGCGCAACGCCTTCCCCACCCGCTCGCGCTGCTTGCCCCCTATCGCAGGGCTTGGTCGGCAAGCAGTGACAGGTTACGCGCCGCCTCGTTCGATTTGGCAGAGCCGAAGCGGCGATTGGAGACGCTCGCTGCCCGCCTCGAGGCGCTTTCCCCCACCGCGGTCTTGGCACGCGGTTATGCGTTGGTGTTCGATTCCGAAAGCGGACGGCTCATTACCCGCGCCGCGCAATTGGAAACCGAGGAACGGATCGCGATCCAATTTGCCGACGCCCGGGCGTTAGCAGAGGTTGTCGGTGGCGAAAATACCGAGTAGAATGATCAGGCTTTACTGTTCAACCAACCCATGGAGGGCCAAACGATGATCCATCAACTTCCCGAACTCCCGTTTGCGAAAAACGCGCTCGAACCCTATATGAGCGCTGAAACGCTGGAATACCATCACGATAAGCACCACCAAGCCTACGTCAATAACCTCAACAATCTGATCAAAGGGACCGAATTCGAAGACATGCCGCTCGAAGAGATCGTCAAGAAGGCTCCTGCTGGCGGCATCTACAACAACGCGGCGCAAACCTGGAACCACTCGTTTTTCTGGAACTGCCTCTCGCCGAACGGCGGCGGCGAGCCTTCCGGCGCGCTCAAAGCAGCGATCGAAGCGAAATGGGGGAGCTTCGACGCATTCAAGAAAGCGTTCCATGCCTCGGCCGTCGGCAACTTCGGTTCGGGCTGGACGTGGCTGGTGAAGAAAGCCGATGGCAGCGTCGATATCGTCAATATGGGCGCTGCCGGAACTCCGCTCACCACGGGTGACACGCCGCTCCTTACCCTTGACGTCTGGGAGCACGCCTACTACATCGATTACCGCAACCGTCGCCCCGATTTCGTCACCGCGTTCCTCGACCATCTGGTCAACTGGTCGTTCGCGGAGCAAAACTACGCGGCGTGACCGCACCCCGTTTCGATCGAACCACGCCCCGGCAACGGGGCTTTTTTACGCGAAGGGCAACGATGAACATCCGGCATCCCATTTTGGCGCACATCGATGCGCTTGGGCAGCAGATCTGGCTCGATCAATTGACACGGGAATGGCTCCTCGATGGTACGTTGCGCGCGTGGCAAGCGAAAGGGGTCCGTGGCGTTACCACCAACCCAGCGATCTTCGAAAAAGCGATCAGCCAAAGCGACGCGTACCGTGACGAACTGGCTACATTGCGGAGAAGCAACCTGGAGCCGGAAGCGGCGCTCGAATTGCTCGTAGCCGCCGACGTATTGAGCGCGTGCCAACAGTTTCGCGCCACCTGGGAAGCGAACGCCGGACGCGCCGGATATGTGAGTATCGAAGTGAGCCCAGCGTTGGCCCACGACCGTGACGGCACCATCGCCGCGGCAAAGCGGCTCACCGCCCGCATTCCCGAACCGAACGTGTTGATCAAGATTCCGGCAACCGCCGCTGGGATCGACGCGATGGCAACGCTCGTCGCCGAAGGGATCGGCGTCAATGTCACGCTGATTTTCTCTCCGGGTCAATGGCAGGCCGTCGTCGACGCCTACCGCCGAGCGGCTGCCGCGGCGCAAGCGCTAGGCATCACCCCGGGGTATAGCGTCGCGAGTGTCTTCCTTTCGCGAATGGACAGCGCGGTCGATCCCCTCCTGGCGGAACGGGCGCCGGAGCACCCGGAGTGGCAAGGGATGACGGCGGTTGCGATGGCCAAAGCGATCGGCGCTACCTATCGCAGCCTGTTGGCTACCGATCCCCTTTTTGCTGCACACCCGCAACGGGTTTTGTGGGCGAGCACCAGCACCAAGAACCCAGCCTATTCCGATCTTTTGTACGTCGAACCCCTCATCGGGCCAGAAACGATCAATACCCTGCCACTCGCCACGCTCGAAGCGCTGCTCGATCACGGCAAAGCGGACGAAGCCACACTTGCGCTCCACGTCGACGAAGCACACCAGCATCTGCAACGTTTGCAGACGCTGGGTATCGACCTCGAGGCGATCGGCGCCGATCTGCAGCGCGCGGGGCTCAATGCGTTTGCGCAAGCCCAGGCGCGGTTGTTGGCGATCGTTGCCGGTTAGGCCGGCTGCATCACTGCTTCAGGGGGTTGCGCATATTTCTCCAGCTCTTTCTTGCTCACCCCCTGGCGGCCGGTGCTGGTTTCGAAGAGCTCTTTCATGTCGAGGATCAGGACGATCTGACCGTTGGAGAGGATCGTCACGCCCGCCACCCCTTTGGGTCGGAAATCTTCGAGCGATTTGATCACCGCGTCTTCCCGCCCAGCGAAGCTGTCGATACCAAGGATGAACGAAAATTCGGCCATTTGCATCAGTACGCCGTAATTGGGGCTGCGGGTCATCGGCCAATTGAGGAGCAGCGAAAGCGGCAAAATCGGCAGCACTTCGCCCCGCACCACCAACGTCGAGCGTCCACCTACCTCGCGCACCTCGTCGAGGTGAATCGGAAGGATTTCGCGCACCATCGAGAGCGGCACTGCGAAGGGTTGTTCGCCTAGACGGACGAGCAGCACCGGCAGAATCGCGAGCGTGAGCGGCAGGCTGATGATGAAGGTCGTCCCGCGCCCCGGTTCCGATTGCACGTCGATCGTGCCGTTCAATTTGGTGATGTTGGTCCGCACCACGTCCATCCCCACGCCGCGCCCCGAGACGTCGGAGACCTTCTCTGCGGTGGAGAAACCGGGCAGAAAGATGAGGTTGAGGCTTTGCCGGTCGTCCAACCCGTTCGCTTCGTCGGCCGAAATCAACCCTTTCTCGACCGCTTTCGCGCGAATCTTTTCCGCACTCATCCCTTTGCCGTCGTCGGCGATGATGATCAGGATATGGTCCCCTTCCTGTTTCGCGGAGAGTTGAATCGTCCCTTCCGGTTTCTTCCCGGCAGCGATGCGCTCTTCCGGCGATTCGATACCGTGATCCACCGCGTTGCGGATCAGGTGAATGAGCGGATCCGAAAGATCGTCGATCATCGTCTTGTCGATCTCGGTCTCTTCACCGCTGATCACGAGTTCGATCTGTTTGCCGAGCTGGCGTGCCAAATCGCGCGCAATACGCGGATATTTCTGGAACAACCGCCCAATGGGCTGCATCCGCGTTTTCATCACCGCGTTTTGCAGGTCGGAAACCAAGAGATCGAGCTGATTGACCGAAACGTCGAGCGCATGAAGGGTATCGGGGTCGGTTTTCCCCGCCAGGATGTCGCTACGCAACGCGGTCAAGCGGTTTTTGGTAAGCCCGATTTCGCCCGCAAGGTTGAGCACCTGGTCGAGGCGCGACGTTTCGATGCGGATTCCCTGGTCCCGATTTTCGGCTGGCCGCCGCACCGGGGCAGGGACGGACGCGCGCTTGGGCGCAGGTGGCGCCGCTTTTGCTTCCGCTTTGCCGTCGTGCGCTTTGGCGTCGTCTGGCTTCGGCGTCGCCTTGGACTCGTTCGCTGTTTCCCCCGCAACCACTTGGTGCAGCAACTCCCAATCGGGCTCACTGCCCCCATCTTTACCCGAATCTACGGCATCGGCCTGGCTTTTGGTACCCCCACCTGCGGGTTCGGGCAGTTTCCCGGCAAGCGCGGCCCGCAACCGTTCGAGTAGTGACTCTTCCGCGGGCGGCGGTTGCACGCTGCGCTCCAAATAGGAGAACATGTCCCGGACGGCGGCGGTGGCTTCCAGGATCAGATCCATGAGCGATGGCGTGAGCGACAGTTCGTCGTTGCGCAGCTTGTCGAAGAGGTTTTCGGTCAGGTGACACAACGTCACCAGTTCGTTCGCGCCAAGAAACCCCGCACCCCCTTTGATGGTGTGAAACCCACGAAAAATTTCGTTCAAGAGATTTTTGTCGTGCGGGTTCTTTTCGAGCTCGACCAAACGGTTATCGACGCCTGAGAGCAGGTCTTCCGCTTCGACCAAAAAGTCCTGGAGAAGGTCCTGCATACCAGCAAAATCGCTCATGGCTCTGCTCCTTGTTTCTGCGCTGTCCCGAGCCGTCAGAAGCCGAGACTACTCAGTAAATCATCCACCTCTTCTTGGGACGACAAAACGCCCTCCCCCTTCTGGACGGCTGGTCCATTCATCAATGCCGCGTCGCCTTCCGACTGGTGTTTTTTCTGGCGCAACTCTTCTGGCATCGCTTCGATGAGGATCTGCAGCAGTTCGGTTTCGATCCGGCCAACGATCTCGATCACTTTTTTGATCACTTGACCGGTAAGGTCTTGGAAATCCTGCGCCATCACGATGTTCATGAGCTGCTCGGCGGTGAGGTGCGCGTTCTCTTCCGTAAGCGCAAGGAACGCATGCGTCTCTTTCGCAAGCGCTTTGAACTCCTGCGGCGAGAGCTGATTGGCAAAGAGCTGATCCCAACGGGCGCGCAGCGCCTGCGCTTTGCTCTCCAACTCTTTTTGCAACGGCGACGCGATCTCGGCCGCATTGAGGACCTTGACCGCAGCTTCTTCAGTTTTCTGCGCGATGTAGCGCAGCCGCTCTTTGGCATCGGGAACTGCTTGCGCTGCTTCCGCGACGACCGATTCACACCCAAGCTCTTTGAGCGCCTCATGGAGTTGCCGCGCCACCTTTCCGATGCGGCGGTAGAGTTCGTCGCGCTGCTCGGGTGTCAGGGGCGGTTCGGCTGCTTCGCCTGGGTCAGAAGCATCCGAATCCGCCTCGGCGCTTGCTTGAAACTGCTCGGCAACGGTATCGAACAGCGCCTGCAGTTCATCGCTGTCACCACTCTCCGTTTCCGGTTCCGAGCTCTGCGCCGCAGCGCCGACGATGCTGTCGAACAACGCTTGCAATTCGTCGCTGTCGCCAGATTCGTGTTTTTTACTCATCGTCTTGCTCCACGCGCTACTGTTTGCCCAGCTTCGCAAAGATGCGGTCGAGCTTTTCCGCCAACACCGCTGCCGTGAAAGGCTTGACGATGTATCCTGAAGCGCCCGCCTGCGCCGCCGCGATGATGTTCTCCTTTTTCGCTTCTGCGGTGATCATCAACACCGGCAGGTGTTTGAGCTTTTCGGAACTGCGGATCTTTCTGAGCAGCGTCAGCCCGTCCATGTTGGGCATGTTCCAGTCGGTGATGACGAAATCGAACGGTTGGCTTTCCAGCTTGTTGAGTGCCACCTGGCCGTCTTCAGCCTCTTCGACGTTGGTGTACCCCAGTTCCTTCAACAGGTTGCGCACGATGCGACGCATCGTCGAAAAATCGTCGACCACCAGAAAACGGATTTTGTTTTTGTCCATGGATCAGCACTCCTTGATCATCGTGTGAGTAACGGCCGGAGGGTCTCGGCCAACGCATGGGCGTCGAATTTTGCCACATAGCCGTCGACACCCACCCGTTCGCCCATCGCCCGGTTCGCTTGCGACGAGAGCGAGGAGTGCATGATCACCGGAATGCCTTCGAAACGGGGGTCGGCCTTGATGTATTTGGTCAGCACATAACCGTCCATCTCCGGCATTTCGGCGTCGACCAAAATCACATCGACCTGTTCGCGCAAACTTTGGCCGGTTTGTTCGGCAAAATTGGCCATACTTTCGAGTCGCGCCCACGCCTCTGCGCCGTTGTTCGCATGTGCGTGCTTCACTCCGAGTTTGTCGAGCACCTCCGCAATCTTTTTACGCGCAACGCCCGAGTCATCGACGAAGAAGACGTGGTAGCGGTGCCCTTCGGGAATCGGCAAAATCGTCCCGACCACCTCTTCGCCGAACACGCGCGCCAGAATCGATTCGACGTCGATGATCGAGACGATGCGGCCATCTGGGAGCTCGGTGATCGCAGTGATCATCCCGTGGACCTGCTGCGAGACGTTTTCCGGTTCGCGCACCAGCCCCCACTCGACGCGGATGATGCGGTCCACCGATTCGACTAGGAACGCCAGTGTCTTTTGGCTGTATTCGGCGACCATCATCGTTGGCGCAAGGCGGTCGTCCATCGGCGCCAACCCCATCACTTTTGCCAACGACACCACCGGAATGACGTTACCGCGCAGACTCACCAACCCTTCGACACCAGGCGGCACGTTGGGCGCGCGGGTGATGAACGGGGTGCTCATCACCTCACGCACTTTGAACACATTGACGCCAAAGATTTCGCTCGTCCCCAGCGAAAAGAGGAGGATTTCGAAACGGTTCGAGCCAGCCAACCCGGCGCGCGCCTCGATCTCTTCGAATGCACTGTGTTCCGACTTCTCCTCGACCAGTTCCGGTTCGATGACCGTTTTCGCAGGAAGATTCATCGCTCAGCCCTCCCGTTTGCCATGGGCTTCGTACAAAACGCGCCGCAGAATCGTCGCCAATTCTTGCGGCTGGAATTTCGGCACATACTCGTCGACCCCGACCGATTTCCCCAAGTGCTGGTTCTGCATCCCGGAAAGCGACGAGTGCATCAGGACCGGAATCCCGGCAAAGCGCCGGTCGGTCTTGATCTTTTTGGTGAGGATGAAACCGTCCATCTCCGGCATCTCGATATCGGTGAGCACCGCCGAGACCAACTCTTTCACTGGTCGCTTGAGCGCGCGCGCCCGTTCCGCGGCCCGTTCCAGGTTTTCCCAACATTGTCGGCCATTGACTGCTTCCACGTACCGGACGCCCAGCTTTTGCAACGTCCGTTCGACCTGTTCGCGCGCGATCGCCGAATCGTCGGCGTAATAGATCGTGAAGCGGTCCGCATCGGGTAGGGGTTCGATACCGGCATAGAGATCCGCTTCCGCCTCTACCCCACCCGTGGTATCGGAAAGCACCTTTTCCACGTCGAGGAGCATCACCAGGCGCCCATCGGTGAGTTCCGTCACCGCGGTGACGAGCCCCCCCATCTTCGCGGTGAGCATATCGGGCGGCACCCGCATCTGCGACCAATCGAGCCGCAAGATGGTATCGACCGATTCCACCAGGAACCCCTGTACGTGCTGGTTGTACTCGGTGACGATCATGATGTTGCGTTCGCTGCCCGGTTCCACCCCGACATACTCGCCCAGATCGACCACAGGCACCAGCACCCCGCGCAGACTCACCATCCCTTTCACCGCTTTGGGCATTTCCGGCGCCGCGGTGATCGGCGGGGTCTTCATCACTTCACGAACTTTGAAGACATTGATCCCAAAAGTCTCACGCCGCCCCGTGGCTTGACTCACTCCCAAGGTGAACAGCAAAATTTCGAGTTTGTTGGTCCCTGCGAGTTTCGTGCGCTCGTCGATGCGCTTGAGCAGGTCGGTCATGGTGGACTCCTTGCGCGCTGTCACTTCGCGATAGTGCTATATTACGACGAATCGACAAAAAACTTGAGGCAAATTGGACAAAAAAAAGGTCGCAATTTTTCCTCAAGTTTTCTGCATTTCTACCGATAATTGAGGATAGCAGGTTCGACTGAGAGGAGAGCACCATGTTCGGCAGCAAGGCCAAACTTCAAGAACAAGCAGCGCGGATCGCTGCGCTCACCGATGAACTGGCGCGCGCCCAGCAAGCGCTTCAGGAAGCACGTCGCGAAACAAAAGAGGCACGTGCCGAAGCCGACGCTTGCCGTAAAGAAGCAGAGAATCTTCGCCGCGTCCTCAATGAGTTCGTTGCGTTTGGGCAATCGCTCGGGAGCGTTCGCAGCAGTTTCGTGACGCTGGCCGAAACGGCAGAGACCAACCAAGATCAAGCCGAACACGCGGAAAAGAGCGCCGCGCAAACGGAACGGGTGGTGCGTACCATCGCGAACAATCTGCAGAAGTTGGCTGAGGCATCGCAAGAAGCGATGACCAAGATCGGCGCGCTCGACGAACGGGCGCAACAGATCAGCGGCATCGTCAATCTGATCCGTGAGATCGCCGATCAAACCAACCTGCTCGCTTTGAACGCGGCGATCGAAGCCGCACGCGCCGGTGAACAGGGGCGCGGATTTGCGGTGGTCGCCGACGAGGTACGCAAACTCGCCGAGCGCACCGCAGTGGCCACTTCCGATATCGCACGACTGGTCGAGCAGATCCGCAACGACAGCAGCGCAAGCCGCACTGCGATCGTCGCGTTGGCCGAGCGCGCCCAAAGCCACAGCGAAGAGAGTCGCACCACCGCGCAAGAAGTAGAGGCGTTGGGGAATGAAATCGAAACGATCCACCGCGAAGCGGCGCTCTCGGCGCTGCGTGCGTTCTGCGAAATCGCGAAACTCGACCACATCGTGTACAAATTCGAGGTCTATCAGGTGATCCTGGGCAACAGCCAAAAAAGCGTGGACGAGTTCGCCAGCCATCAAGCGTGCCGGTTGGGCAAGTGGTACTACGAAGGGAAAGGGCACCGCTGCTTTAGCCACTTCCCCGGTTTTCGCGACCTCGAAGCGCCACACCGTTCGGTACACGACGCGGCCAAAGCGGCTCTTACCGCGTACGCGCAGCACAACTGGGATCAGGTGGTTACCGCACTCGCGCGAATGGAAGAGGTGTCGATGCAGGTCATCAACCTCTTGGATCGCCTGGTTACCGCGGGGGAAGAGAACCCAGCGCTCTTGCAGTGCGAAGATTAGTCGTCGACGAGACGATCCCAATCTTCACTGCCGTCCAACACCCCGCGTGCGCGCACTTTCACCGGCCGCCGCGGGGTGTTTGCTAAGCGCGCATTGCCTTTGTCGAGGGATGCGTGCGCGGCATCGTCGTTGCGCTGCAGTCGGGCCGATTCCACATCGCCTTGAAGACCGTGGTGCGTTGCCCCTGTCGTCACCAACAGCCGCTCCAGTGCTTGCAAATCGGTGCGCAACGCACGGACCGCTAGATCGTCCGGGTAGCGTGCAGCGACGGCGTCGGCGTTGAGCGCCGCAAGCCGTACGTATTGCCACACTGCTTCCCAGTCCATGATGGCTTCGCTCCATGACGATCTTGTCATGAAGCGTTATCGGCACCAAGGAAAAAAACTTGAGGGTTTTTAGCGCGGACAGGAAGCTGCCCACCACCGCTCCGGATCGAGCACGGTAGCGAGCGCTTCTCCCCGAGTTGCCAACGCCACCCACCCTGCAGGGTGCGCCGCGTCGTCGGGTAACGGCTGGGTCGCCACACCGCCTGCGCGCTCGGCACCATCGACACCGGTAAGTACCGTCCGCGTTCCGCAAGCCAGTGCCACCACCACAGGGTATTCGAACGGCGCACGGTCGGTTTCAGGAATGAGCGGCCGCCACGGGTATGGGGTACCGGCTTGGGAGAGGTACCACTCCCCGTTCACGAACCGGCAGGCGTTTTTCGGCATTTGCGGGAAAAACGCCGCGACCGATTCGGCAGGTACCGCTACCGCTTGCTCGGCTACAGTGAACCAAAAAGCCCATAAGATCGCCGGCGCGAACGGCATCGCCATTTCCCAAGCGTCGTTGGTCTCGCGAACCACCCACGCGGCTTGGGTAGGCAATTCAGACAGCCAGGCCGATTTTACCGTCGCGACCCCGTCCGGATCCCCGGAGAGGACGAACCGAACCGTCGCGCCCATGCGATAGCACCGCATTGCCAGACGCAGCGCCCCGTACGCCCCACACGCCTTGGCCGCGCTGAGCGCCAACTGTTGCCAACGGTCGAGCACCTCGGCGAACGCTGGGGTGATCACCGCCGCGTCGCCGGTGAGGGTCACCGACCACGCCGGCAATTGCGTCCGCCATACCCCCTGCCACGTTTGCACCCAAAGAGACAACGGCAATTGGGCCGTGCGCACCGCGTCATACACCGAGCCGTCCGTTTCAGGGAACGACGACGCGGCGTGCTGCGCATGCACCAACGCACGCCACCACGTCTGCCAGGGGGCACCTTCCGCACCCGGTTCGCAAACCAGATCACCCGCCACGTCGGTGGCCGGAGAGGCGCTGAGATGGGGCGCACCCGTCTGAGGTTCGGTGGGCACCGATGGTGTTTCGATGGCGCTGGGTGCGTCAGGCGGCGGGACGGGTTGCGCCCGTTCCTCGGCAAGCCGTTCGACCGCGACAGAGCCAGGCACCGCAAAGAGTTCGACCGCATCGCGAAGTGCGCGTTAGTCCGCCGCCGCGCTCGTTACGATCCACGACCAGGTGGTTGCGTTTTCCGCGATAGGGTCGGGATCCGCGCGAACCGAACCGAACGCAGAAAGCGCCGCAACGAGCTCTTCTTGCAATGCGCGGCTTGCACGCACGTGCGGCGCTGGGGTCAGAGTAACGCGCCACGCAGAAAATGGGTCGTTGGTGTGAACTTCCGTAGGCGCTTGTTCATCGAGCGCCGCCCCTTTTCCAGGCCATTTCGCCAACCGGTCTTCCAGAATGCGCGCGAGACGCGAAAACGCTTCATCCCCCATCGCCGCTGCCGCGCCTTTGAGCGAATGCGCCAAGCGGACCGCCTCTTCCTGGATCGCTTCGCTCCACCCGTCGCGGTCGGCCTGCGCCAAAAGGGATTCGATCGCCGAGATCGTTTCTGCTTTTTCCGCCGCGTAGAGCGCGTTCAGGTCTTCGTCATTCACGCGCCACCCCACGCCGCAGCGTTTCCGTGATTTGCGAAGCCTGCTTGCGCAGATCCTCTTCGGCTTCGCGTTTCAAGACGATGATACTGATGCGCCGGTTTTGCGGCGCGTAGGGGTCTTCCGGCACGAACGGAACGGTGTCGGCCATGCCGACGACGCGAAAGACCTTCTCCGGATCCAGTCCTCCGGCGACCAACTCCCGCCGCGCCGCGTTCGCCCGGTCGGCGGAAAGTTCCCAGTTGGAAATACCGCGCCCGTTGTTGGCAAACGGGGTGGCGTCGGTATGGCCCGCGATCATGATCTTGTTCTCGATTCCGCTCAGCGTGCGTCCAATGAGGCGCAACAGATCCCGCATGTACGGTTGGACCTCACTGCTGCCGGAAGCGAACATCGGCCGATTCTTCTCATCGACGATTTCGATCGCCAGTCCGTCTTCGGTGATTTGCATGCGAATCTGGTCATGCAGCGCGCGCAACGTGCTGTCGGCCTCGATCATCGCCTCCAGGAGCGAACGCATCCGCTCCATTTGTGCGAGTTCGCGCCGCTTCTGATTTTCCCGCTCCTGCGCCTCGGCGTCGCTCGTCGCACCTTGCACGCGTTGCACATCTGGAGATTCGTTCGTGCTGTCCGAGCGGCCTTTCGTGGGCAAAGACCCCTCGCCACCGTCGCGTTGGAACGTGCTTTTCGATGGGGTGTCCCCTCGTTTCACCTGCCCAACGCGCCGGGAGAGGTCCTCACCGCCCCCCGGAATGATCCGCTCAGCATCGCCGGAGCCCGACCCGCCATCACTCGCAACCTTGAGCGGGTTCTGGAAAAATTGCGCAATCCCGTCGAGGTCTCCTTTCGCGGTCGAGCCCAACAGCCACATCAAAAGAAAAAAGGCCATCATCGCGGTGACGAAATCGGCGTACGCGATCTTCCATGCGCCGCCATGCGCGCCACCGCTGACCTTCTTGACCCGTTTGACGACGATCGGCTGTTGGGTATCGTCGCTCATCGCGCTACCCGGTTACTTGCGGTTTTTGAGCTCTTCCTCGAGCTCGGCGAAGGTGGGCCGCACCGTCGACCACAACACCTTGCGGCCAAATTCCACCGCCATCTGCGGCGGGTAGCCGTTCATGCTCGCGAGCAGCACCACTTTCGCCACCTGGAAAGGCTTGCTGCCGTCTTCGACCTTGAGTTCGAGCTGGCTGGCGATGGGGCCGACGAAACCGTAGGAAACCAAGATCCCCAAGAAAGTCCCGACGAGCGCGCCCCCAATCATCTTCCCGAGCACCGCGGGTGGTTCCCCCACCGAGCCCATCACGTTCACCACCCCCATCACCGCGACGACGATACCGAACGCCGGAACCGAGTCCGCCGCTTTCGAGATGAGGTGCGCGGGCAAATGGGCTTCGATGTGGTGGGTTTCGATCTCTTGGTCCATCAACCCTTCGATTTCGATCGCGTTGAGGCTGCCGCTCACCATCATGCGCAGATAATCGGTGATGAATTCCACTAAATGGTGATCATGCAACACCAGCGGGTACTTGCCAAAAATGGCCGAGCCTTCAGGGTTTTCGACGTCCTGCTCGATCGCCATCAACCCCTCTTTGCGCACCTTGGTGAGAATCTCGAAGAGCAGCGCCAGCAGTTCGATGTAAAACGCACGAGTGTAGGGCGAGTTCTTGAAGACCGCCGCAAGCCCCCCCACCGCCGCTTTCAACGAACTGGGGTTGTTGGACGCGACAAAACTCCCGATCAACAACCCGACGATCGCAATGTATTCGGTTGGGACGAAGAGTGCGGCAAGGCTACCGTGCACCGCGTAGGTGCCCAGCGCCGACGCCAAGATGATGACGTAGCCGATCAGGAGAAACATCGGGTCTTAGCCGTTTCCGATAGTGCTATCAACCGGTGACTGCAGACGCCACGCGCCTTCGGTTTTTCTTCACCGGCAACGTGCGCTGCGCCGCTGCCAAGCGGTGTTTGCGGTTTTCTTGCCCCGCCCCGGCACGCGACGGCATGTGGCAAAGCCCGCAGACGAAGGTTTTCGCCGGTTCATAGGCGTGGGTGACGAAATGGCCACCGCATTGCGAGCAGGGGGTGAGTTGCAACAATTCGGCGTCGAGAAACCGCAACAGCGTCCACGCCCGAGTGATACTCAATACCGGTTCGATCTGAACGGCATCTACGGTATCGAGATAGAGTTGGTACGCGGTGATCAAACGCCGCCGGTGGTCAGTTTCCGCCACCTGTTGCCAAAAATTGGCAAAGAGCGTGGAATGGACGTTCGGCTGCCAGCTCATGAACCAATCGGTCGAAAACGGAAGCATCCCTTTTGGCGGCGAGACACCCCGCACTTGCTTGTAGAGCTTCATCAGCCGATCGCGGCTCAGCACCACCTCCGCTTCCAGCAGCTGCATCCGCGCCCCCAGGCGGATCAATTCCGCTGCGATCAAAATTTCCTGCGCATCGGCTTCGATCTGTTCAAGCTTTTTCGCCATCGTCTTCTCCCACGATACGATTTTTTTGCGGTTTCTTCTGCGCCAAGATGAGCGCGTGCAACTGCGCTGCGGCTTCGTCGCGCCCTACGTCACCTGCCAATTGTTTCAACAACGCACCATCGAAGCGAAATTGCGGCACGAGCATCGCCCCTTGCGCCAGCCGGACCAGTTTGGCAGGCGAGAGCGTCTGCAACCACCGCAGGTCTTCCTCTGCAACACCCAGCTTCACGGCTGCTGCGGCAACGTTGTCGTGCGCCATCCGCTGCGCGAGGATGAGAAAGTTGAGGTTCAGCTCGCGAATTTCCTCGGCAAAGTCTGGGGCTGGCATCGTCGGCGCTCCTCCTGCCGCCACAGTATAGCAAGAAGCACCCTCGCCCAAAAAGGGAAAAAGCGAAAAAAATCGGCGGCAATTTCGGTTTGTGGTTTTTTTGCTACACTGTGCGCACCGCCGTTACCGCGTTTCGTCACGATGAATTTCTGTTCCGTCTGTGGCCATCCCGTCGAACGGAAGATCCCGCCGCTCGACCATCTGCCTCGTTACGTCTGCCCAAACTGCGCGACGATCCATTACGAAAATCCGCGCATCGTCGCGGGGACGTTGCCGCTACGGGGCAACCAGATCCTGCTCTGTCGCCGCGCGATCGCCCCACGAATCGGCTATTGGACGCTTCCTGCCGGATTCATGGAGTGTAACGAAAGCACCCTCGAAGCCGCGATGCGGGAAACCTGGGAAGAGGCGGGAGCGCGGGTTCGGATCGACGCGCTCCATGCGTTGCTGGACGTTCCCCACATCCATCAGGTGCACCTCTTCTACCGCGCGACCCTGTTGGACCTGGACTGGGTGCCTGGCGCTGAAACCTTGGAAATTCGCCTTTTTCCTTTATCGTGCTTGCCGTGGGACGAACTGGCGTTCCCAACGGTTCGCCGCGCGCTGGAGTACCTGTTGCGCGGCGAAGCCACCGCCCTCTCGCCACAGGGCACCACCCGCTATCCGACCGTGCCGCTCATCGAAACCTTGCCGCCACGCTCCGCACGCCCTTAGTGGCCCGCTCTTTCAGTAAACGAGACGCAACGTCCCGACCGCGTAGCGCTGCGCAAACGGCCGCGTCGATTCCACCCCTTCTTCGTAGGAAAGCAACTGGTACGATTTGGCGTCCCGTTGCTCGGTCACTTTTTGCGCTGCGCGCTGGAAAATGCGCCACGATTCGCCGTTGCCCCCTGTGGTGAGCGAGCGCATCGTCAGCACCAGACGGACCACCGCCTCCGATTCCGGTTGCACGGTAATCGTCCAGTTGGGGGCGAGCGGATCGTAGAGCGCATAGGCAACCAGCGCCGCACCGCCCAATTGCCGCAGAAGCCCGAGATGGGAGATCGGCGCCGAGGCTGGAGTGGACGCAGTCGCCGCGGTAGCGCCAGTGCCAGTTGCAGCGTTCGCAGCGGAAACCCCTAGGGAGGAATCGGAGAGCAGCAGCGCGCTTCCGGCTACCGCCGCGCCCTCTCGCGCGATCTCGGCAGAAGTGAGCCGCTCCTGCGCACAACCGGTAAGCCCCACGGCCCCTCCCACTACGAGGACGAGCCAACACCCCCCTTTCGTGAAAAAAGAGCACCGCCTCATCCCTCTCCCCCATGCGCCGTGACGTCGCGCTCACAAATACTGGAACAAGCTGAGATTGGAAACCTTGACGAACGACTGTTGTGCCGCGGAGAGCACCATCTGTTGTTGCGCCAATCGCGACAACGCCTCGGTATAGTCGAGATCTTCGATGCGCGAGCGCGCCTGCGCGTAATCGAGATCGAGCGCTTTCCCCATCTCGGTGAGCGCATCGAGTTCCGCAAGTTGTGACCCCACCTTCGCTGTATAGTGTTGCACGCGCGCCAGGAAGCGATCGACCGCGTCGATCCCGGCGCTCGACGCGTGGATGGTGGTGGTGCCAGCCGTAGCGGGATCAAGCGCGTCGATCGCATCTTGGAGGTCGTTGAAAAACCGTGCCAGCGGGTATTGCGTGGGCGGGCCGGCAACGAACGTGCTTTGATCGGCATCGAAGAGCCCCCCGGGGCCACCGGTCGAAGATCCCGGTACGTTCGCGTCGATCAGCCGCGCCGCGCCCACCCGCATCTGCTTGACGTTCGCATCCCCTTGATAGTAGTAACGATCGGGGGTCAGTGGGTTGGCGTCGTGATCGCCCCAGGCGATCGGCGGCCGATCGTTTTTGAAGCCCGCGAAGAGATAGTTTCCCTGTCCATCCTGACTGTTTGCCAACCCAACCAAATTGGCCAGTTGGCTGCGCAAATCCTGCGCGAGCGCCGCGCGGTCCGACGCCGCGAGCGCCCCCGTTCCCGCTTGCACGAACTTGTCGCGCATGTATTGCAGGGTGTCGCTCATCTGCGTCAAACGGGTATCGGTCAGCCCGAGCACGTCCTTTGCGTAGCCGATGTTTTCGAGAAACTGCTGGTTCACGCTCTGCGACTGCTGCAATTCGAGACTGCGCGCCGCACGTACCGGGTCGTCCGACGGTACGACCATCTTGCGACCGCTCGCCACCTGCAATTGGGTCTGATGCATTTGGGTCTGCGCCCGCTGCATCGCGAAGATGTTGCGGTCATAGACTTGGTTGGTTGCGATCCGTAACATAGCCGTTCTCCTGGTTACTGAGCAATCGCGAGCACTTCATCGAAGAGCTTCTGCGCGATCTGCATCGTCTTGCTCGCCGCCTGGTAGGCCTGTTGAAATTGGATGAGGTTCGCCGCCTCTTCGTCGAGGTTGACGCCCGCGTAGCTGTCCCGTGTCGCCTGCACCTGATCGACCAGCGCTTTACTGGCTGTGGCTTCGGTTTTCACCGAACGGGCAAGCGTGCCCAATTCGGCCACGGCGCTTGCCCAGGCGGTTTGAAACGTCGCGGTGGGAATACCCGACGCATCGGCAAAGAGCGTTTTCGTCGTCTGAAGGCTGGAAAGTGCCAACATATTGACGTTGTCGGCAGGCCCTGAGCCCGTTGCGCTCGTGGGATCGGCCTGCGCCGCGGCTACCGCGCGGGGATCGGTGAGTGCTACCGCCAAAGTTCCCCCTTGTGCAGGAAACGGCCGCACTACGACCCGTTCGCCGGCATTCAACGTACCAGTAAGGGTCAGCCCTTGAAACGTTGCCGGGAGCGTTGCTCCGGTATAAAGCGACTGACCGTCATGCAGCCGCGTGATGGTGTAATTGCTCCCATCGTACCGAATTTCGAACGATGCAGGTTGCATCGCCGCGACATCGAGCGGCGTTGCCCATCCTACGGTGAGGTTGCTCCCTTGGTCACCGGTGAAGGTCTGAGTTGACGGTACTCCGCCGAAAAAATCGCGATTGGTGACGCCATCCAAGCCGTACCCTTGCTGGTGTTGTGCATTGAACGCCAACGCCAATGTGGTCGCCAAGAAACCCAATTGGTCCTGAATCCGATCGAGCCCTTCACGGCGAAACGCCAGGAGCGCCCCCAGTTCCCCTCCGGTGACAAGCCGCTCGGGCAGCACCTGTGGAGCCCCGCTACCACCAAACTGGTAGGTTAGCCGACGGTGCATGGCATCGCCGGGATCGGCTTCGGTAGCGAGCGTAGCGCTTGCCACCCCTTGCACGAGTGTCTGGCCGCTACCGATAAACACCGACATCATCCCCTGGTCGTCGATCACCGTTTTGATCCCGATCAACCCGGCAAGCTCTTTCGCCAATTGATCCCGCTGATCGAGCAGGTCATTGGGGGGCGCTTCCGCACCGCGGGTCGTCGCTTGCAGGATCTGTTGGTTGAGATCGGCGATGTTGCGCGCCAAAGCAGTCACCTGCTGCGCCACGCCGTCGAGGCGCTGCTCGACGTCTTGACGAATCTCGTCGATACGCGAGTCGAAGAGGCGAAAGCGTGCCGTCAACACTTCGCCTTGCGAAAGGAGCGACTGCCGTGCTGCGATGCTTTCCGGGTTGTCTGCGACCTCCTGCACCGCGTCGAAAAACTGTTGCAGCGCAGGGGAAAGGCCAGCGTCCGGGTCCGCGACGAGGTTGTCGAGCGGCGCGATCAGCTCCTGATAGTGTTGCGCCTGCGCGTAGCGGGTAGTTGCAGCAAGAAGGTTGCCCTGCAAAAACTGGTCGTACGCGCGCTCCACGCCCACCAACAGCGCGCCCCTACCGATGTAGCCGAAGCCGACAAATTGCGGAAATTGGGTACTTTGGTTGACCCGCTGACGGCTATACCCTTCGGTATTGGCGTTCGCGATGTTGTGGCTTGCGGTATCGAGCTGATAGCGCGCCGCCATCAACCCCGTCAAGCCGATCTGTAACATCCCCATCGCACCGCTCCTGCTGCCGTTATCCCTGCAGAAAATCAAGCAAAGTTCATGCCAACCTCAGCCACGGTGCTTTGTAATGTCGCGTTCCGAACCACCCGGACAATTTTGTGCGCGTAGTCGGGATCGGTAGCGTACCCAGCCGCGGCAAGCGCCTGCGCAAACGCTTCGGGCGTGCGCGCGCCACGCACGCGCGCGTAACGGTCGTTCTCCGCGATCAACCGGACATAGTCGGCAAACGCAGCGTCGATCGAGGGATAGGCGCGAAATTCGGCAATCTCCGTTTGGGGCCGTCCGTTGCGGTATTCGGTGGTCTGCACCCGCACCCGCTCTCCGTCCCAGTCGCTTCCCGCTTTGATGTTGAAGAGGTTGTTCGACGGCCGACCGTCGGGGTGGCGGAGCATCGCGCTGCCCCAACCGGTTTCGAGCGCGGCTTGCGCCAACACGAACTCAGGAGCCAGACCGAGTGCTTCAGCAGCGCGGCGCGCAGCAGGAAGCAGTTCGCGGACGAAATGGGCGATCCGCTCCTCAGGAGGGGCATCGGCAGGCAAAGGGACGAAATTGGACGGCGCTGGCGCTACGGCTACAAGCGCAGCAGGCACCGTCGTTTCCGGCTCGGCGCGGTGCGTATCCAGCGTCGTTTCCCTCGCTGGATCCTGACGCTGCGCGTGCCCTTCTAACAGCGGTGTGCCGCCGTCGGCTGCGACCGGAACCAATGCCGGAGCTGGCTCCGTGGAAACGAGCGGCGTCAACGTGGGTTCCAGCCCCAGTAATGTCTGAACGAAATCGCGTTGTGCGATGAAGGATCGTTCGACGACCGGAGCCGTTTGCCCGTTCGCAGCGTCCGCTTGGCGGAACGATCGCTCGACCACGGGCGGTAACGCGGACGCGATCGCTGACAGGGTATTCCTTTCGTGCTCCGGGTTTGGAGCGCGGCGTGCTGCCACACGATTCGGCGCGTCATTTGCCGCAATCGCCGTCTCTGCGGCAATCTTTGCCGGATCGTCGGTTGCGCCCGGTTTCGGCAACCATTGCCGCGCCAGCAGTTCGGCAAGGCCGACGCCCCCACTTTGGGCCAAATCGCTGGCCAGTTGCTGGTCGGACAGCTCTTGCCACAGCTTGCGCGCACTGGAGTCGAAGAGGCCATTTTCGGGCACGGTTGCGCGCATCGCTTTCAACAGCTGCTGCAACATCAGCGCTTCGAATTGGCGCGCCGCACTGCGAATGGCTCCGGGTTGATCCTCGCCGCGTGCGGCACGCCGCAATGCGGCAACCGCACGCGGATCGAACGCGGGAAGCGAAGATACCGCCATCAGATCACCTCCAGCTCGGCTTCCAACGCGCCCGCCGCTTTCATTGCTTGCAAGATGCTGATGAGGTCCATCGGTGTCGCCCCGAGCGCGTTGAGCGCCTGGATCACCTCGGCCAGATTCGCTCCACCTTTGATGTGGTGGAGCACGCCAGGGGGTTGCTCGATATTGACCGACTGCTGCCGTGCAACGACCGTCTCTCCGCCAGCAAGCGGTGCGGTCGGTTGGCTGACCTTGAGATCCTCTTGGATCGTTACCTTAAGGTTGCCGTGGGCGACTGCCACTGGCTTGAGCCGAACCTCCTGATTCATCACTACCGATCCAGTACGGGCATTGACGATCA
>Ga0207870_100402_pt1 | contig 25887 bp, 16 predicted proteins | sample CeladaPassage60B_FD_187477 | JGI IMG/M metagenome (GOLD analysis project Ga0207870, IMG submission 187477) | Cellulose-adapted microbial communities from the Joint BioEnergy Institute, USA - Passage3 60B (SPAdes) (version 2) | ecosystem: Engineered > Bioreactor > Continuous culture > Unclassified... | reverse complement strand
GCGGCCGCCGGGCTGCCCGGCACGCCGCTCGTCATCGAGGTCGTCGGTGACACGGCGACCCTGGGAACCGACGCGAGTTGCACCACGACGACACCGCTGCAACTCGCCGGTACCGGCACGCTCGAGCGGACGCTCTGGCTCTGTAGCGTGAGCTGGGGCGAGGAACCGACGTTCACGGTCCGCCTCTGGTGGGACCGCGGGACGACACCGGGCACGGTCGATCCGGGCGACACACTCCTCCACGAGGAGCTGGTCCACCTGCCGCAGTGAGAACCTCGCAGGGAGCGCGCGGGCACTTCACCCGCACGTGCCTGCGTCGGCAGCGATATCCGCTCGCCCCAGTGTATCGCCCCAACGCTCGCTCTCCTCGCGGGGCAGTGCCACGCGGTAGGAGCGAGCGCTCTCCGGGCGCCCCGGTGCGGGTCGAGCGAGGAGCGAGCATCTCAGCGAGGGTAGCGCTCGGTCACCAGCGCTCGTTCACGGGAGTCAACGCGCTAGCCGCTCGCGCACCGGAACACCCGACCAGGGTCACCAGTCACAGCGAGCAGGCACAGCGCCGCACCGCAACGGTTACCGTCCACGCAGCACCGGTGGACCGACGAGGATCCGGCTACTGGTCAGTCGTCCAGTCCGCTCGCTGGCTTGCCCTCGGCACCCCTCCCGTGCTGCTGGGCTGCTTCCCGCACCGTCGCACCGTGGTTGTCGCGCGCCGTCTCGGAGACGCTCGAAGCGTCTTCGCCGCCCGCCTGCTTCGCTTTCGCTGCTTCGGAAACCGCGCGCCCGTGGTTGTCCCGCGCGACCGTGCGCACCTGCTCGCCGTGTTTCCCTTCGCCCTCGTTCGACCGGGCGACCTCAGACACGGCCGCGCCGTGGTTGTCGCGGGAAACTGCACGCACCGGCGGCTCGGTGGGCTCGGGTGTCGGTGATGGCTCTGCGGCTTCTGTTGGCACGACGGTCGCCGTCGGTTCGACCGCCTCGGTCGGCTCGGCTGTCACGGTCGGCTCCACCTCTTCGGTCGGTTCCACCGTTTCGGTCGGCTCCAGCGTCGGCGGCGGTTCTACCGTCGCGCTCGGCTCCGCGGTCTCGGTCGGACTGGTCGTCACCGTCCGCTCCATCGTTGCGGCCGGCTCGATCGTCTCGCTCGGTTCGGGCGTCCCCATCTCGTCCTGCAGGACGACGAACGCAGGCTGCCCGCTCTCGTCCGCGACGACCTCTCCATGCTCGTGGCGACCGTCTTCCGGATCACCGAACGTGCCCGGCCCTGCGAGTGCTGGCACGCTGGCCAGCGCCAACGCCAGCACTGCGGCCAGGACAGCGAATCGGTACCCCTTCCGACCCGCGCGCAACCAGCCGGACACCCTCCTGAGCGCCGGCTGTACGGTACCCGTTTCCCGTGCGTTGGCTGGCGCGTCATGCCGCTTCTGGTGTCGCTCGGCCATCGGTTTCCCTCCTGCGGATATGACTCCCCACCAAGCTTCGCGGTCGCCCTGTCCGCCTGCCAGGAGCGGAATCTCCTAGCCCAAAGGGGGGAACGGCTCCGTACGCGAGGGGTACTCGCCCGCGTGCGTTCCGGGTCACGCCGGTTCCATGCCTACCCCGTCACGTCTCCTCGATTCTCGTGGTACGCATCCTCACTGGACACTCGACGCTCGCCTTTCCTGGCAGGGCGACACGAGATGCACTCCAGCCGATCAGGTGCCCTGTGGCCCCTTGACACGCCCCCGGCCCGACCGCCATCCTGCTCACCGGTCGGTGCCCTGGAGAAAGGGTGGCTGCCATGCCCGTCCAGCCTGGCTCGGTCGTCCGTTTCCGCCACCGCGAGTGGGTCGTCCTCCCCAGCGGCGACGACGAACTCGTCCTCCTCCGCCCGCTCACCGGAACGACCGAGGATGCGGTGCCCGTGCACCGGCAGCTCGCCGATCTCCTCGCTTACACCCTTCCGAGCGAGCGGATCGAGCCGGCCCGCTTCCCGCTCCCCGACCCCGCTCAGCTCGCCGACGCCGAGGCTGTCCGCTTGCTCGGTCAGGCCACTCGCTTGCTCCTCCGCGAGGGGGCTGCTCCCTTCCGCTCGCTCGGCCGCATCTCGGTGCGCCCGCGCCCCTACCAGCTCGTTCCCCTGCTCATGGCGCTGCGGCTCGACCCGGTGCGCCTCCTCATCGCCGACGACGTCGGCGTCGGCAAAACGATCGAGGCCGGGCTCATCGCCCGCGAACTCTGGGACAGCAACGAGATCCGCCGCCTTGCTGTGCTCTGCCCGCCACCGCTCACCGACCAGTGGGCGACCGAGCTCCGCGAGAAGTTCAACCTGGAACCGGCCGTCGTCGGCCCGGCCACGCTGGCTGCACTCGAGCGCACGCTCCCGCCCGGCCGCTCGGTCTATCGCCACTACCCGGTCGTCGTCGCCTCGATCGATTTCCTCAAGCTCCCCCGCAACCGCGAGCCGTTCCTCGCCGAAGCACCCGATCTGGTCATCGTCGACGAGGCACACGGCGTCGTCCCGGCGACGGCCGCCGAGCGCGACCCGCGGCACCTCCGCTACCAGCTCGTCGCCGAACTGGCCCGCGACGCGCGCCGCCACCTCATCCTGCTCACCGCCACCCCGCACTCCGGCATCCAGCAGGCCTTCCAGCGCCTGCTCGGCCTCCTCGATCCGGCCTTCGAGGAATGGGATCTCGACCGGCTGGATAGCGCCCAGCGCACGCAGCTCGCCCGCCACTTCCTCCAGCGTACCCGGGCCGATATCCGTCAGCAGTGGCCGGAGGCCGTCCGGTATTACCCGGAGCGCGAGGTCGTCGAATGCGTCTACCAGCTCTCTCCCGCCTACCGCGCGCTCTTCGACGAGGTGTTCGCCTTCTGCCGGACGCTCGTCGAACGGAGCCGCCAGCTCCCCGACCGCGAGCGGCGGTTCCAGTGGTGGGCCGCGCTCACGTTGCTCCGCTGCGTCATGTCCAGCCCGCGGGCCGGTGCGGAAGCGCTCGAGCGCCGCCAGCCGCTCGAGGAAGACTCCACCGAACCGCCTCTGTCCGACGAGTCCACCAGCCCCAACGGCTACGAGGAACTCGCGCTCGAGCCGACCGAGCAGCTTTCCTCGGACGAGATCCCCGCACTGCAACTGGCACGCGCCACCGACGAGACGCCACGGTTCACCGCATCCCAGCGCCAACGGCTCCGCCAGCTGGCAGCACGAGCCCGCACGATCGAAACCGCACCGGAAGACGACACCAAGCTCCAGACCTGCCTGGCCGTCGTCCGCGAGCTCCTGGCACGCGGCTCCGCCCCGGTGATCTGGTGCGTCTTCGTCGACACCGCGGAGTACGTCGCCGAGCAGCTGAAACAGGCACTGGCACCGGCGTTTCCGGAACTCACTGTCGAGTGCCTCACCGGTCGCATCGGCGACGAGGAGCGTCGCGAGCGTGTCCGGGCGCTCCAGCAGGCACCGCAGCGTGTCCTGGTCGCGACCGACTGCCTGAGTGAGGGTATCAACCTGCAAGACGCGTTCGATGCCGTCCTCCACTACGACCTGCCCTGGAACCCGAACCGGCTCGAGCAACGCGAAGGGCGCGTCGACCGGCTCGGGCAGTCGCGGCCCCGCGTCACGGCTGTGCGCCTCTACGGCCGCGACAACCCGGTCGACGCCGAGGTCATCGAGATCCTCATCCACAAGGCCGACCGCATCCGCCGCCAGCTCGGCATCCACGTCCCGGTACCGGAGGACGAGGGCTGGCTCGCCGAACTCCTCGTCCACCGCCTCTTCGAGCGACCGCGTCAGGCCCAGCTCGCGCTCCCGCTGGGCGAGGGGCCGGAGGAGCGACTCCTGCGCAGCTGGGACGACCGGGCCGAGCGCGAGCGCGCCCGCCGGACGCGCTTCGCCCAGTACGCACTCGACCCATCGGTCGTCCTGCGGGAACTCGAAGCCTGCGATGCTGTGCTCGGTGACGAAGCGGCGGTGCAGGACTTCGTCGCCGCAGCTGCCCAGCGCCTCGGCGCCCAGGTCCAGGCCAGCGCCGACGGCAGGCTGACGCTCGCCGCGCTCACCAGCCTCCCCGAGCCGGTGCGCCTGGCGCTGCCACGCTCGGCTGGTCGCACCTGGCAGATCGCCTTCCGCTTCCCCAAGCCAGCCGGTGCGGAATGGGTCGGCCGCAACCACCCCTTCACGGTCGCGCTGGCCCGCTATCTCGTCGAGCTCGCCTTCGAACGGCCGGACGCGACGACCGTCATCGCCCGCGCTGGCGTGATCCGGACCAGCCTCGTCCGCACGGTGACCACGCTCGCCTTGCTGCGCGTCCGTTTCCGGCTCCAGCAGCCGGAGCGACCGGAGGCGGTGCTCGAGGACGTTCTCGTCACCGGCTGCGACCTCTTCGCCGAGCGCTGGCTCGACCCGGCCGAAGCGCGCCGCCTGCTCGACGAGGCTCGGCCGGAAGCCGAGATCCCGCTGGCCGAGCGGCGCGAGCTGGCCGCACTCGCGCTCGAGCCGCTCGCCGAGCTGCTGAACCAGCCGGAGCCGGCCGGTCACCTGGCCACCCTTCTCGCGACGCGCAGCGCCGAGATCCGCGACGCCCATCGCCGCGTGCGGGCGGCCGTCGATGCTCGCGTCCGTGGCCTCACCGTCGAGCCGCTCTGGCCGCCCGACCTGGTCGCCCTGCTCGTCCTGCAGCCCCTCCGCTGACGGGCATACGCAGGTCAATCCCGCTCCACGGCCGGCCGCGCGGCTATCCCACCGCCGGAAAGGTGTGGCAGCAGGCGGAGGAACAGGCCCCACAGGACCGTGAAGCCAGCGACCTCATAGAGCGGGAGCAGTCCCCCGACATCGGTTCCCGCACCGATCCCGTGTACCGTTGCCAACGCAAAGAGCCCGAACGAGCCGTAGTGGATGGTTCGCCAGCCCCGTGTCCCGATCCACGGCCGGATCCAGAAGCTCGCGAAGACGAGAATGAGCCCATAGAAGGCGAGCTGGCCGAGCCCGACCCAGACCGGCCGGTACTGGCTACTGGCGAAGGGAACGAGGAGCTGCTCTACCGTGTAGCCGACCCACCGGTCACCGAGCAAGACGAGCATGTGGAAACCAGCGAGCACGATCGCCAGGAGGCTCGTGAACCGGTGGAGTTCCAGCGCGACCGAGGCTCCCAGCCAACGACGCGCCATCTTGGTGCTCAGCAGCAAGCCGAGCAGAGTCGCCAGCCAGAGCGCGACATAGGCGGTGACCCCGCTCGAGCGCGCCAGGTACCAGAACCCTTTCGGCTCCGGCCCGAGGAAGGAGCGCGCCAAGCCCGGCAGGAGCACCGGTACGAGGGCCAGCCCCACCGCCTCACCGGCGATCGCCGCAGCGAACGTCACGAGCAGCGGTCGGAGAGGCGGTGGTGCCTCCGCGTCCCGTTGCTCGGCAAAGTGCTCTGTCCGCTTCACGCGGGCCTCCTCTCACCGCGACGACCGGGTACGGGCGGCCGGTGCCTGGCGCGGTACCGTCACGGTCGGCAGCTGCTGGTTCCCCGATGGGGACGGGACAGAGCGCGTCGCTGGCGACGCTGCCGCCGATGGCGCGCCGCTGTCTGGAGTCGGGCTCGCCTGCACCACGACCGGGGATGGCAACGCACCGATCTCGACCACCGGCAGCGTCGCGCCGGGTGGTGTCGCCGCCGGAGCGCTCGCCGGCTGATCGAGCAGGCTGAGGCCAACCCATCCACCGAGTGTGACCGCCAGCGACGAGACCGCCAGGAGCGCTTTCAGTTCCCGCGCGCTGCGGGGTACCGGACGGCGCGCTGACCGCTGCTGCCCTCTCCGGCGCTCGTTCGGTTCGACACGTTGCAGATCCTGTCGCTCGTCCATGGCCCTCACGCCTCCGATCCGGAACGGCTCAGTCGTCTCCGTGCTCGTCCCGCTCATGCTCGTCCCGCTTAGCCTCGTGCTCGTCCCGCTCGTGATCGGACTCGCCGCGTCCAGTCGTCCACGGTTCCTGGGCCGGCACGACCTCGGAGAACAGCACCGCACCGCTCTGCGCATCGACGTAGACGACGCCGGCGTCGAGCACGACCTCGTAGGCGGGCGTTCCCTGGAAGAGGACCAGCTCAGGCGTTCCGCTCACCGCTGCTCCCGGCACAGCCTGCTGGGCGATCGCTGCAGCCTGCTCGGCACTGACCGCGAACGCGTCGGCTGTTCCCGGCACCGCCGCATCGCTCGCCGTGGAGGGGAGCACACGCTGCGGCTGTCCGGCAGGCGTCGGGGTCACTGCCTGCGTGAGACCGCGGTAGAGCACGGCGCCGCTCTGCGCATCGACGAGGACGGCGCCGCGTTCGGTCAAGACCTGCCAGGCCAGTCCCCGCTCGCTCTGCACCGGCTCCGGTGCTGCGAGGGCCCGTGCCCCGCCGGCCTCGCGCAACGCGATCTGGAGCGCTGCTGCTGCCGAAACCTGCGGTGCTGGTGTCGCCGCGCGCTGCGACACTGGGCGAATCCACCGGCTCGTTGCCCCCTCGCACGATGCGGATCACTACGGCGTTGACGAGGACGAGGCACAGACCAGCCAGGAATGCAGCGACCAAGGCACTTCGCTTCGGCATACGCACCTCCCTCTGAGAGACGCATCCCTACCACCGAGTGGGAGCGACCGTCGAGACGTCCGGCGCGTGTCCCCAGCTCGCTGAGAACGAGTGAAAGAGCGGACCGTAAACGGAAGGTAAACGCCCCGTCTCGTTCCCAGCTGCCGCCTGCCGAAGCAGCCCGTTCCAGGACGACCGCGTGGCCTTCGAGTGACCAGTCAGGCGAGGCGTGGCTCGCTCGCGAGGTACTGCACCATCCGGCTACTCAGGATCACCGCCGGACGCGGTTCTTCCACTACCAGGAGGACTGCAGAGGCGGGATACCGCTCGACCCACTCGATCCCCGCCCGGCTTCCCAGGAGGAGGGCAACCTTGGCGACCATCTCCGCTTCCCAACCGGTCGGGGCGACGGCAGTCGCCGTGAGCACGTCCGTTTCGGCCGGCTGCCCAGTGCGCGGATCGATCACGTGATGGAAGTGCCGGCCGTACCGCTGCCAGCGGCGATAGTCACGGCCGGAAGTCGCGACCGCACCGGAGGAGAGCGCGATCAGCGCGAGATCGTGCTCCTCGACGAACGGGTCAGCGACGCCGATGAGCCACGGGGTGCCATCGCGTCGCGGCCCGCGCACCACGATATCGCCGCCAGCATCGACCAGAGCCGGGCCGTGCGCTGCGAGCAGCGCGACGGCCTGCTCGGCCGCCCACCCTTTCGCGACACCACCGAGGTCGAGACGCGTACCGACCGGCACGACCACGCTCCGGGTCGCGGCGTCCAGCTGAATCGCGCGCCAGTCGGGCACCGGGAGGCTGGGCACGGGGCCATCCCCCAGCGACGGCGACGCGTCCTGGGCGGTGCGTTCGAGGATATCGAACGAGCGGTCGTACCCGGCCGCTTCGAGTGCACCGAGCACGGTCGGCGTGACCAAACCGTCCGTGCGCTCGGCCACAGCGAGGGAGAGGCGAAGCACCTCCCACAGCACCGAGCTGACTGGCACGGGCTGCCCCGGGTGACGGTTCAGTCGGGTGAGTTCGCTGTCGTCGCGGAACCGGCTGAGTGCCTGCTCCCAGGCATCGAAGAGGTCGGGCAGCGCACGGAGCGTCGCCAGAGCGGCTTCGCTCTCGGCTTCGACGATCGCGAGTATCCGGCAGCCCATCGCACGAAAGTGGAACTCCGCCATCCTCGCCGCCACTCCCGTCCGTAGCCTACGGCGAGTGTAGCCTGGTCGGCCAGGGCACCGTATCCGCCCGTCCGGCCCGCAACGCCTGCGGCCCGGGATCGGGTTCGGTTCCCAGCCGGTCAGGCACGCCTGACCGGACGGGTCGGGCACGCCCGACCCCTACGGGGATCGACGGTGGTCGATCGGGCTCCGGTCGGCGATGAGCAGGCCACCGTGCCGTACCCGTCCGACGCGGTCGGGGCGCGGCGTGCCGCGCCCGCGTCTTCCGCGTAGGGGCGAGGCGTGCCTCGCCCGTCCGCGCCGCCAGGCGCGGCATCCCTCCCTCGCATTGCCGGCCCTCCGGGCCGGACGGGTCACGCACGCGTGACCCCTACAGGGGAAACAGCAGGCATCCGAGACCGACGGTGGCCTGTGATCAGTCACGGTCGGTACAACGTCCCTGTTCCTGTAGGGGCGAGGCGTGCCTCGCCCGGCCGCGCCGGATGGCGCGGGTATCGACCACGCGGGCCTTCGCACGCGGTACGACACCCCTCACCCCTGCCGCTCCCGCAGCACCCTGTCCACGTTTCCCCTGTAGGGGCGAGGCGTGCCTCGCCCATCCGCGCCGCCAGGCGCGGGTATCGACCGCCCAGGTCTTCGCACGCGGTACGACACCCCTCACCCCTGCCTCGCTCCGCTCGGCACCCCCTCTCCCGCGCGGCGCGGGAGAGGGGGCCGGGGGGTGAGGGGGGCTCCGCCGCCTGCCGCGCGTGTGGGTGGACATGACGGGTCGGTGGCCTCGTCCCCGGCCCTGACGGGCCGGGCGGGTCGGGCACGCCCGACCCCGACAGGGATGGCGGTGGCCGATAGGGGCCGCTGGCCATCGGCAGGCAACCGTCTCCGACCGTCCAAACCGCGTAGGGGCGAGGCGTGCCGCGCCCGACCCCATACCAACCTCCCCTTTCCACCCGCCCGCCACCTCTGCTACAGTCGGCAGGGAGGCGCACTGCTCGATCGCGACGCACCGCACGCTGGAGAGGACAAGGCCGCATGGCGCTCGCCACGCTCGCTGCTCCCCGCACCGTCGAGCCACGCACCAGCTCCATCCGCCTCGTCGGCAGCCTCTTTTCGCCTGACTTCCTCGAGCAGCTCCGGAACGAGCCGGATTCCCTCCCCGGCCAGAAGCCGAAAGACTTCGGGTTCGCCGACGACCGTTCCTTCCGCGATGCGCTCGCCGAAGCCTACCGCGACGCCCTCGACCTCTGGCGCATCTTCCAGTCACGCCTCGCCCAGCGCGCCCCCGAGAACCGGGGCACGACCCACACCTACAACCGCTGGGTCATCCGATTCTTTCAGCTCCTCGGCTACGACCTGGAACGCAACGGACGCGCCTACGAGTTGGGCGGGCAGACCTACGAGGTCTCCCACCGGGCCTTCCCCGCTGCGGACTCTCCACCCGTCCACATCGCCGGCGCCCGCCAGGAGCTCGGCCGGGTCGACCCCTCCGGTCGCCCGCGCCTCTCGCCCCACGCGCTCGTCCAGGAGTTCCTCAACCGCTCTGACCACCTCTGGGGGATCGTCACCAACGGCCGCATTCTCCGCCTGCTCCGGGCCTCGCCTAACCTGCGCACCGAGTCCTACCTCGAGTTCGACCTGGAAGCGATCTTCCTCGGCGAGCGCTTCCAGGACTTCGCCGTCCTCTACCGTCTCCTCCACCACACGCGCCTGCCGAAGTCGGTCGCCGATGCCTCGACCTGCCTGCTCGAGCGCTATCACCAGCAGTCGCTCGAGCAAGGAGCGCGGGCTCGCGACCGGCTGCGCGACGGCGTGGAGCAGGCGATCCTCACCCTCGGCAACGGCTTCCTGCGCCACCCTGCCAATACGGAACTCCGGACTGCCATCGCGCAGGGTGAGCTCACCCCGGCCCGCTACTACGAGCTCCTGCTCCGGCTCGTCTACCGGCTCCTCTTTCTCCTGGTGGTCGAGGAGCGCGGCCTCCTCGGCGGGAGCGACCTGTACCGTCAGGGCTACAGCCTGGAGCGCCTGCGCCGGCTGGCCGAGGAGCGGTACCTGACCGACGAGCACGACGACCTGTGGGCTGGACTCTGCGCCCTCTTCGCCCTCCTCCGCGGTGCCGGCCAGCTCCCGGACGGCCGCCCGCTGGCTGCCCTGCTCGACCTCCCCGTCCTCGACGGCGAGCTCTTCCGGGCCGAGCCGTTCGAGGGCTGGCGACTGGCCAACCGCGACCTCCTCCCAGCCATCGATGCGATCGCCCGGATCGCCGACGAGCGCGGCACGCGTCGTCGCGTCAACTACGCCGCGCTCGACGTCGAGGAACTCGGCTCGGTCTACGAGAGCCTGCTCGACCACGCGCCGCTCCTCGACCTCGCGGCGGCCGAGCCGTTCCGCTTCGCGCCCGGCACCGAACGCAAGTCGACCGGCTCCTACTACACCCCACCGGAGCTGGTGCGCGAACTCGTGGCCAGCGCGCTCGAGCCGGTGCTGGAAGCACGCCTGCGTGCTGCCAAAACACCGGACGAACGCAGGCAAGCGATCCGCTCACTCAAGGTCTGCGACCCGGCTGCCGGTTCCGGTCATTTCCTGCTGGCCGCCGCCCGGCGCCTGGCGCGGGAACTCGCCCGCATCGAGACCGGCGAGGAGGAGCCGTCGCCCGAGGCAGTGCGCAGCGCCCTGCGTGAGGTCGTGGTGCACTGCCTGTACGCGGTCGACAAGAACCCGCTGGCCGTCGAGCTGTGCAAGGTCGCGCTCTGGATCGAGGCGCACGTGCCGGGACAGCCGCTCACCTTCCTCGACCACCGCATCAAGTGCGGCGACTCGCTCGTCGGCGTCTTCGACCTCGCAGTGCTGCGAGAGGGGATCCCCGACGAAGCGTACGAGCGCGACGACAAGGAGGAAAAGACGCGCACCCGCGCTGTCCGCGAGCGCAACCGGCGCGAGCGCCGCCAGCTGCCCTTGAGCGCCGACCCGCTCGACATCGACGAGTCGATCTTCGACCTTGGCCTCCTGACCGAGCAAGTCGAGCGGATGCCCGAGCGGACGGTCGAGGAGCGGCTGGCCAAGCAGCAGGCCTACGGGCAACTCGCCAGCAACCCGCGGATGGTGCGGCTCCGCCGGGCCTGCGACCTGTGGACGGCCGCCTTCTTCGCCGACCTGCGGGACGGCGACGCCGTGCCGACGACTGGGCACGTCCGCCGGGCGCTCGCTGGCCAGGCGAACGAGCCGCGGGTCGAGGCGGCTGCCCAGGCGCTGGCTAACGAGCTCCGCTTCTTCCACTGGCCGCTCGAGTTCCCCGATGTCTTCGCCCGCGGCGGCTTCGACGTGGTGCTCGGCAACCCGCCGTGGGAACGCGTGAAGCTGCAGGAGGAAGAGTTCTTCGCGACTCGCGATCCCGAGATCGCCAGCGCCCGCAAGGCCGACGAGCGCAAGCGGCGCATCGCCGGGCTGCGCGAGCGCGATCCCGCACTGTGGCAGGAGTTCCAGAAGGCACTGCGGCTGGCCGACGGCGTCAGTCGCTTCGTCCGTGAGAGCGGTCGCTTCCCGCTCGGCGGCCGCGGCGACGTCAACACCTACGCCGTCTTCACCGAGCTGGCCTGGCGGTCGCTCGCTGGCTCCGGCCGGGCCGGGCTGGTCGTCCCGACCGGCCTGGCGACCGACGACACCACCAAGCACCTCTTCGGGGCGCTCGTCGCCGAACGTGCCCTGGTCAGCCTGTTCGACTTCGAGAACCGGCAGAGGTTGTTCCCGGCGGTGGATAGCCGCACCAAGTTCTGCCTGCTCACGCTGGCAGCCGGTGGCCATCCGGCGCCGGCGCGCTTCGCCTTCTTCCTGCAGCGGGCCGAGGAGCTGCGCGATCCGGCGCGCGTCTTCACCTTGGCGCCGGACGACTTCGCCCTCATCAACCCCAACACGCGCACCTGCCCCGTCTTCCGCGACCGGCGCGATGCCGAGCTGACCCGAGCCGTCTACCGCCGGGTACCGGTGCTGGTGCGCGAGGGCGATCCGGCCGGCAACCCGTGGGGCGTCGAGTTCTTCCGGATGTTCGATATGGCCAACGACTCGCACCTCTTCCGCACGCGCGAGGAGTTGGAGCGGGCCGGGTTCACCCTGCGCGGCAACGTCTTCCAGCGGGGCGAGGAGCGGTACCTGCCGCTCTACGAGGCGAAGCTGGTGCACCAGTTCGACCACCGCTGGGCGAGCTACGGTGGGCCGGGCCGGCTGGGCCAGCCGCCCGAAGCGGGCGGGCCACCGTACCTCGAGCGTGCCCCGCGCAAGGCTGACGAGGCGGTCGAGCTGACGGCGGAAGCCAAGGCCGATCCCGAGCTGGTGGTGTTGCCGCGCTACTGGGTGCCGGAGCGCGAGGTCGCGGCCAGGCTCGCTCAAAAGGGCTGGTCGCGCGGCTGGCTCCTCGGCTGGCGGGATATCACGAACGCGACGAACGAGCGCACGGTCATCGCCAGCGTCATCCCGCGGGTAGCGGTGGGGAATAACTTCCCGCTTCTTCTGTTTGAAGACCACATAGCTCCACTTGCGGGATTCTTAGCTGCAAATCTTGCTTCGATAGTTTTTGACTTCTTCGCAAGACTGAAAGTTGGCGGCACACACATTAACTTCTTCATCTTCAAGCAACTCCCCGTCCTTCCGCCGGATGTCTACGCGCAGCCGTGTCCCTGGCATCCGGGGCAGACACTGGCCGACTGGATCCGGCCACGGGTGCTCGAGCTCGTCTACACCGCCTGGGACCTCGCGCCCTTCGCCCGCGACCTCGGGGACACCGGCCCGCCGTTCCGCTGGGATCCGGCACGGCGAGCGCAGCTACGGGCGGAGCTCGACGCCGCCTTCTTCCTGCTCTACGGGCTGGAGCGGAGCGAGGTGGAGTACGTCCTGGGCACCTTCCCGGTGCTGCGCCAGAACGAGGAGCGGGCCTACGGGGAGTACCAGACGGCGCGGCTGGTGCTCAGCGCCTTCGACGCGCTCGTCACCGCCCGCACGCTCGGCGAGCCCTACCGCTCCCCGCTCCACCCACCCCCGGGTGACGAGCGGGCGCGACATGGGAGGGAGGAGGACGCGACCGGATGAGGGCGAGAGCGCAAGACAGCAAGGCGGCGCGCAGGCAGTACCTGCCCGCGTAGGACCACGCGTCCTCTCGCGTCATAGGCACTGTTGGCCGATAGAGTGAAAGAGACGCCCATGGCTCCAGGTTTTCCCTACAGGGCGCGTGACCGGCTCGGCAATACGGTCGAGTTGCGCGAGGAAGCGTGGTACCATATCGTCACGGAGCGCGGCCGAAGGTCGCTCACCGTCGATGCGGTTCTCGCCGTTGTCCGGGACCCACTTGTGATCACCCAGGACAAGCTGCATCCGACCAGACGCTGCTTCTACCAGACGGCGAGTGCACTCTCGTTTCGAATCGCGGCCTATCTGAAAGTGGTGGTGGACTATTCCAGGAACCCGGCGGTGATCGTGACCGCCTACCTGACCGATCGGGTTCATCCCAAGGAGACAGCACTATGGCCCTGAGCGAACTCCCAGTCTACAACTATCGGCCCCGCATCCCTCCTCCGGACGAACTGGCAGCACGCCTCCGCGAGTCGGAGGTCTCGGTTCAGTACAACCCGCTGGCAGACGAACTCTTGCTCCTCTGGTGTGTTCCGCAGGAGTTCGCGGTGAGCGTCTTCCTCGATGACCCAGACTGGCTCGCCGTGCGCCTCGATCCCGAGACGAGCGAACTCGTCGGGTTTCACATCACAGACTTTCTCTCCCGCGCCGTGCGCGAGCGACCGGAGCTGATCCCGCTCGCACGACTGGCAGGGATCTCCGAACACGTCCTCGCAAGCCTCGAACGCGAGATTCCGGCAGAGGAACGAGCACGATCGGCCGTACGCGTCCTCGCCTGTCTCGCCGAGTCACGGTAAACCCTGCACCACGACGATCGAGCCAGCACTGCTCCGCGCGCTCGCAGTCCAACAGGACCAGCCGGGAGCTGGTGCCGTCGCCAGCGCGAGCGCACCGGCCCAGCGCCCTCGCGGCCAGCTGCCCCTGCAGGGCCGAAGCCGGAATGCGTCACGCTACGTCAGTTTGTCGGTTGATAAACTGCAAAAGCGGATCGAACCTGCTAAAGAGAGCGGTCAAGAGTGGGAAGGGCTGCATTCCCTGATGTCTTTACCACGTTCCTATACCCGAGAGCAGGCAGCGCGGCTTGTTCGAATGCGTTTGCAACGTCTCCGCCGCTGGGAGCGATCCGGATTTTTCCGGCCTGAAATGGTGGGAGATGCAGAGGCTGCTCTACCCCTATATACGTTCCGTTCGTCACGCTCCGCATACTGGTCATCCTGCGGGATCGGTAGCGCGTTCCGTTCCGTGACCTGAAGCGAGCGATCGACTGGTTCCGCGCGCACCGTGACCTGCCGCTCTCGGCCGTACGCTTCCTCGTGGGCGGACGTCGTGTGTTCTTCAGCGACCCGATCGATCGTGTCGTTCCAGCAGGCACACACCCGGAACAGACGGTTGCGCCGCTCGATCTCCAGGCGATAGAGGCCGAGATCGCGCAGCAGGCCGAGCGATTGGCGCGTCGTTCACCCGAGCACCAGGGCCGGATCGTCCGCCACCGCCGGGTCGCGCATGCTCAGCCGGTCGTCGAGGGAACACGCATCCCTGTTCGACTCATCCAGCGTCTACTCGACGAGGCACTCGCCCTTAACGCGATTCTGGAAGCGTTTCCGTCGTTGACGAGAAAGGACCTCGACGTCGCGCGCAACTGGGCCAGCTCGCATGCAGCGTGAGCACGATGGTCATTACCTTGCTTCAAGGTGAGAGCACACCCAAGCAGCTCGCTGACTGGCTCCTGCAACGCGGGCATTGGGTTATTCCGGTCACCCAGCTTCTGCCACAAGGTTTATCGGACGACGCGGTCGTCGCTGTCGCGTCTCGTGAATCACTGATCGTGCTGACGTGTGACCAAGACTTTCGCAATCAGCGGCGACACCCGCTCATCGAGTACCTTGTCGTCGACATCCGGCCACAACAGGATATCGTCGTAGTATTCGAACGGATCATCCAATTGCTCGAAGCTCACTACCGCTGGTGTCAAAGCAACGGCCAGCGGTTCTGCGCGACGATGACGCGGAACCGGTACACAGTTTACCTCTGGACTCGAGTGGACACGGAGAGACGCATCGCAGCAGCCTAGGGGGCTGTGAGTCCCACCTTCTGCACCCCCTCTACTGAACGACCACGAGCGCCCCTTCTCGACGAGATCGGTGCGAGCAGCCCAAAATACCGCACAAGAGGAGAGATACACATTGAACCATTCAACTCCTCACCTACTCTTTCAGCACCCAAACACCTATCAACGAACTCGATAACTGATAATCATGACGGACAAGAACGGCGTCGGGAGCGGCACCAGCAGACTCACTTGAGCGGAGGTTAGTAGCTAGTCGTGATATCACGTGGCGCGACAGCCATGTGCTCGATCTACCAGCGATGTTTCCTCTGTCGGCAACAGAAGAGCTGCCGTGCCTCGCGGCACGTCCCGGCAAGGCAACCTGCAGCCCCGTGTCCTCCTGATCGCGAGGGAGCCGAGCACCGGTGCTGTCCGGAGGCGCCACGGTCTGTGCATTCGCCCAAAGTGATACCCGCAGCGAACGCGCGCAACCTGGAACGGCAGACCAGTGCCCCTGGCCGGTGTAAGGAACCACGAACCTGCGTGGCACGGCATCGACCACCGATCCGACGCCAGCACACGATCAGAACGCGGATCTTTTCTCACTATTATAAGCGATACGAACCCGATACCCCTGCTCCTGCAGAAGGTACACCAGGTTTGAACCATCAATCAATGATATCGGCTTATCGTGTGCGAACTCATAGCTGTCTTTACCAAAATATCCCGTTGTGACTAAAATGCCGCGGCTCGCCCGTTCATTCATCATTGCCCCGTATAACTCGCGTACTGCCGCCGTCGGAACGAGGCCGCTGTAGCGCTTGGCCTGTATCAGGAACTTCCCTCCTCGGAGGGGATCGGGGTCGAAAACGATCGCATCCACTCCATAGTCCCGGCTCGCTCGGGTGATCTGAACTTCAGCGCCATGCTGCGCGAATAGACGCTCGAACAGCTGCCGAACCAAATGCTCGAAGTCATCCCAGGGCATTTCGAGGAGATTTGCTCCTGTTTCCAGTCCTTCCAGAACATCGCGTGCCTCGATGAACCGCGGGTCCTCGCGATTCATTTCGATAATCGGCCGTACGGGGGACAGATCCAGTAATGAACCAGCAACCAGCCCCTTGAGTGCACGAACCGTCGCCTTCGGCTCGATCCGTGCGAGATCGATCCGGGCGAATTGCTCGCGATCCGCCTGAACTGAGATGATATATCGCACCACATCGTGACCTGTCGCCGGATCGATTACCTGTACCCAGCCATTGAAGACGACGGAATGGATGTGCTGAGGATAATCGGACTCGAGAACTTCGTGAATCGTTCGTAACGTGATCTGGTAAACCACATCGTCATAGAAAGCCTTAAATTCCTTCTGGGTCATCTCCACTTCCTCGATAGTTTTTCTCGTCGCATTGAAGCGATAGCGGGTTACGCGCGGCAGGTCCCCGGGACTGGGCAGCCGATAATCAACAATGAGCAATTTCTCGTCCGGCCGATATTCCACCTCGAATTCACGGACGAGTTCGCTCGGGTAACGTGAGCGATCGAGAACGTGCCGGATATACCGCTCGACAGCTTGCTGCTCACCTGCTTCGAAACTCCGACGAAATTCGTCCACCTGCGCGTTATACGTAGCCTGTTTTTCTTCAAAGCGCTTCTTTTCCTTTTCGTACTGTTGGAGGTGCTTCTCATAGACACGTTTCGCTTCCTGCTCGAGCTGCAACCGCCGTTCTCGGCGCTTTGCCCACAGCGCTTCGATGAAACGCGACTCAGGTGGGACTCCGAGCTGCTGACGGACAGCAGCTTCGCTCGGCGGGGCCTTCTTGAAGGGCGAGCGGTCATAGAGTGATTCCCAATCCAATCGGTCATCAATGAGCAATGTAGCCTTCAGTAGCGAACGATACTCTGCGATTTTCGCCACAGCCTCCTCACTCATCTTCTCGGCCTGAGCACGGAGATCGGCTATCGCTTGTCGCTCGCGCAGCCGTGCTTCCTCCTGAGCCCATTTGGCTTCGAGCGCTGCAGCCTTGCGAAGGACTTCCTCCGGGGACTCTCCGCGCACGACCTGGGTGCGGCCGAGTACCGCATTCGAGACGGTCGTCTGGTAGATCGTCCGCCGAGCCATGGCTGCAACCTCCCCACTTCTCTCTCGGTAACGGTCAGATAATAGCACGTTCCACGACTACCAGAGTTGCTCGACTACAATGAGACAGCATTCGATCGACTTCGCTCCCTCGCCGATGGGGACCTGATCATTCCAGGACATGATCCGCTTATCGCTCAGCGCTATCCCGTTCTCCCAGACAGCAGTGGCCTTATCGTTCGGTTAGCTTGAAGATCCGCGCGTGTCGAGATCTCTCACCGAGCGCTGCGAAACAGCGGTGAAAGGATGTGCGTTGGCATTTCGCAACCGGATTGTCGCTGGCTCACGCTTCGACCTCAGTCGACGACAGCGCTTCCCTAGCAGCGAGCCACGCGCGGATGCGCTCCAGCGCGTCCTGCAGCGCGCTGCGCACCGCTTCCGCGTCCAGGAGGCCCTCGCTCCGCCAGACCAGCACCGCCTCGAGATCGGCGACGATCTCGTCCGCCCGTGGACCGAGCCGGTGCGCGTCCCAGCCCGGCAAGATCACCTCCATCAGCTCGTCCCAGGAGCGTTCACCGGCGAGGAATGCAGCGAGCGCCCTGGCAAGTTGCTCGAGAAAGGATCGTTCGTCCATGGAAGACGCTCCTCACGAACGTCGTCGCGTCGAGCCGAGCGAACTGCGGCGCCTCTTCCGGGAGAGCGGGCTGCAAGAACGGTACGAGCGCGGCGAGCTGACCGAATAGGTGAAGCGGAGCCGCCACGTCGCTGACCCGGCTCACCCATTCTCCTGCAGCCACGCCGAGGTCGTGCGGCTTTTCGACGGTGACCGCAAGGTCGCGGTCGTCCACCGCTACCGTCGGGACGACGGGTCGCTCGCAGCGAGCGGTCTTCCCGATCCGAAATTCCTCCGGATCGGCGACGTGCTCTCCAGCGCAGCCGAGTGACCGGTGCCAGCCACCTGGCCGATAGCCAGCCACGCTGCACGGACCGTCCAAACCATCGTTCGGAGCGCAGCGCCGCCGAGGGACGCCCGCGTCGCCCTCGAACGGAAACGCGGGCGAAGTACACCCCACCCCTACGGGACCATGGCGGACAGCGCGGTGCGGCGGTCGATCGCACACCGCCGGCTGTTGACCCTCGATCCACCACCGCTCCGGTAGGGGTCGGGTGTGCCCGACCCGAAGGGCCGGGAACCGGCATACGTACCCAGCGTCTCCCGCGTGGGAGGGAGCACGACCGCGTGCCGCACCCTCCCAGGTAACCCTGAGCGCGACTCCCGTGCAACCGTACACACGCCGGCAGCCAGAACCGACTGCAGCCCCCTTCCACCTTGAGCACGTCCCTTTGTCGCAGGCTCCACCCGTTACCAGCGCCGCACCCGCATGCGACCCGGTTCGACCACGACGAGCACGCCGCTCTCGCGATCCACAGAGGCGAGCGCTCTCCGTATGCACTCGGCGACGTGCTGAGGACTCGATACGCTATTCAAGCGTGCGAGCACGATCGAGGGGCAACCGGGGAGACGTGCAGCGAGTTCCGCGAAGTCTTTATCGGCGGTGACGATGACCCGGCCCTCGCGAACGGCAAGCCCCACGACCTCGGCATCGGTCGCACCCCGGGCGACGGTGCCGACGGCGCGCACGTCGTGGCCACCCTCGACCAGTATCTGGATGACCGACCGGGGAATGTTCTCGTCGACGAGCAGTTTCATCGAGGTACCGGGTAGCCCCGCTCGCTGCGCAGGACTTCGGCAGCATAGGACAAGCAGGCTCGGATATCGGCTTCGGTGAGGCCAGGAAACTCGTCGAGGAGCTGCTCGATCGTCCAGCCCGCTGCCAGCAGGTCGAGCACCTGCTCGACCGCGATCCGGGTGCCGCGGATGACCGGCTTTCCCGCGAGGACGGCTTCGTCGATCGTGATCCGCTCGTGCCACCGGCTTTCGCCTGCTTCGGTCATCGCCCGACTCCTCGTCAACCCGGCTGTCCAGCAGGAGGATGATAACGCACACGAGGAGCGGAAGGCGCGGCTCCCAGCTGGGGGAATCTGGCGTCATTGTCCACTCCTTTCTACGCCGACGGTGGCTGGGACATCCGTACTGACCGAATCCTAGCACACCGCGTACGTACGATGTTAATCGGCAAAAGGGTCCGGTACAGCGGCAGGCGATGGCCAGCCGGAAGCGGACCGTCCGGGCGCGGCACGCCTCGCTCCTACGGCATCTTGGCGGACGGCGCGGTGCTGACGGTCGCCCAACGCCCACCCGCGTCCAGCCGATCACCGCCGTCCCCTGTAGGGGTCGGGCGTGCCCGACCCGTCCGGTCAGGCGGGCCTGTCCGAGCCGGGCCGCCAGACTCGGAGGAACCGGTACACGTCGCCGCGCCATCCGGCGCGGACGGGCGAGGCACGCCGCGCCCCTACACGGTTTGGACGGTCGGAGGCGGTTGCCTGCCGATCGGCCAGCGACCCCTATCGGCCATCGCCATCCCTGTCGGGGTCGGGCGTGCCCGACCCCGACGAGTCACGCCCGCGTGACCCGCCCGGCCCGTCAGGGCCGGGGAACCGCACCCGTTCCCACACAATCCTGCGTAGATGGGTGCGGCATGCGTGTGCCCCCTCGCCCGCGGCCCCCTCTCCCGCGCGGCGCGGGAGAGGGGGTGCCGAGCGGAGCGAGGCGGGGGTGAGGGGTGTCGTACCGCGCGCGAAGACCTGGGCGGTCGATACCCGCGCCATCCGGTGCGGCCGGGCGCGGCACGCCTCGCCCCTATGAAGGCGGGGGACGATGTGGCGACCGTGACTGATCTAAGGCGACCGTCGGTCTCGGATGCCCGCTGTTTCCCCTGTAGGGGTCACGCGTGCGTGACCCGTCCGGCCCGGAGGGCCGGCAATGCGAGGGAGGGATGCCGCGCCTGGCGGTGCGGCTGGGCGAGGCACGCGTCGCCCCTACGAAGGCGGGGGACGGTGTGGCGACCGTGACTGGTCTAAGGCCACCGTCGGTCTCGGATGCCCGCTGTTTCCCCTGTAGGGGTCACGCGTGCGTGACCCATCCGGCCCGGAGGGCCGGCATTTCCGGTCGTCGGGAGACCGTGGGTGGGCGAACGGTGGATGCCATTGCCGCGCCTTTGGCGCGGACGGGCGAGGCACGCCTCGCCCCTACAGGGCCGGGGACGATGCATCGACTGTGGCCGATGGACTGCGACCGTGGTCGCCGTTCAACGGCCGTTCATCCCGTACGGGTCAGGCGCTGCCTGACCCGGCTGGCCCGCCAGGGCCAGCTTCGTGCACCCATATGCCGCGCCTGAGGAGCGGCTGGGCGCGGCACGCCGTGCCCCTACGAGCCGGCGCTGCCCAGGCCACTGCCGAAGACCTCGGGATAGGCTCGGACCTGCTCGTCGAGTGACTGCTCGTAGCGCAGCACGATGACCCGGTAGCCCCGCGCGATCAAGTTGCGGCGCGTCCGCTCGTCGAGACGCTGCTGGCTCGGATCATCGTGCCGCGGCCCGTCGACGAAAACCAGGACGTTCGGCGCATAGAAGAAATCGGCTCGACAACGCGGTTCCTCCACGACTCTCTGCGCGTCGTCGGGCAGTCGTAGACCGTGGTCGAAGAGGTATTCCAGAACCTCCCGTTCGAGCGACGATTCGCAGCGGTGGGAGAGCCAGGCGAACTGCTCCGCACGCGAGCGCTCTCCCGTCCGCGGCTCGACCCGGCTCGCGGCCAGCTGCTCGAGCACCGGTCGTACCGCGAAGCGGTCGAGAAACCGTGCCAGCCGTGCCGAGCTGTAGGTGAGCAAGCACTCCGAGCAGGCACCGTCGCAGTCCGGCCGCTCGGTGTCGGGTGCGAAGTGGCAGAGCCGGAGCGCTTCCTGGGCCACGCGCGCCAGCGCGTCCGGTTCGTCGACCAGCCGCCGCAAGACGCCGAGGCCACCCTCAGCTTTTTCGATAAACAGCAGCGCCAGGTGTTCACCGCTTCCGATCTCATCGGTCGCGAGCTCGGTCTCCTCCAGCTGGAAGACCTGGCCGAGTCCGCGGTGGAGTGCCACGCGCAGCGTCGCCCGCAGCACCGGGTCCTCGCGCAGCTGCGGGTCGAGCAGGCGGAGGAGCAGAAGATTGCGCGTCTCCTGCACGGCGAGTGCCAGACGGGCCAGTTCGCCCATCTGCGTCGTGCGGGAGCGCCGTCCACGGCCTCGCTGCTCCTCGTTGCTCACTACCTCGCCGGTCGCGAGGTCGACGAGGAAGTCGGGCGACTGGCTGGCTCGCCAGCCACGGTTGAGCGTGAGGAGCGTCGCTGCTGGTGCGTAGCGGAGCGCCAGGAGCGGCTGACCGTCCGGCGCCCGCACGTCGGCATCGAGCGATCGGACACCGCTCTCGGCCGGTGCGAAGCGGAAAGCCACGCGCACGTCGTAACCGCGCAGCTGGCGTTCCTCCTCGTTGCAGGTGATGCGCTCGCGCCGCTCCAGCCGCACGTTGGGCATCTCCAGCATCCGCACGATCTCCACGGCCTGCCCGGCCAGCTCCTGCCCGCAGTTCGGGCAACGGTCTTCGTGCGAGTCGGCCCAGGCCGCGCAGGCCCGACAGAGCTTGCGGGTGACGACACGTTGCTCGAGTGACCCCGCGCCGATCGGGACGAAGAAGCGAGCGAACTGCCACTTGGCTCCCTCGTGGTAGACCGTGGTACCGGGAGCGAACTCGGTCACCGCCAGGTAGCGGGGGCGAGCGATGAATTCTCCCTCGCCGCGCGGTACCCAGGCGCGCACCGGCAGCGACGGGAAGTTGTAGCCGGGCAGGAACTCCTCGGTCGCCAGGTACCGATAAGGGTAGAAATCGCTCTCTTCGCGCGCGACGTCGCGTTGGAGCAGAAGGTCTCGTTGCCGGAGAGCCTCTGCCTGCCGGCGCACCTGTTCGTCCTGTTCGGCTCTCGTCTTGGCGGTGCGGAGCAGCTGCTGCGCTCTGTCGAGCTGCTCGGTCGCGGCGCGGTAGAGCTCGCGCCAGCGGTCGAACGCTCGGTCGAAGCGCTCGGGTGCCGAATCGAGCAGTTGTTCGAGCCAGCGGTCGGAGAACCAGCCGACCCGAGCCAGCTCCTGTTGGTCGAGTGGCGTGAGGATGCGCTCGAGGCGTCGCTGCAGCCGCTGCCGCTGGGCCGGCGTAAGCTGGAGCTGCTCGCGTACCGCGTCCTGCAGCGGATACTCGGGCTCGCGCTCGATGTCGAGCACCGACTCGACCGAGTCGTGCAGGGCGACCCCCGTCTCGCAGAGCCACTCGGCCAAGATATGCGTGCGGAGCAGCGTCTCGTTCGCCAGATCGAGGCGGGGGGCACGGACAGCGCCAGCCACCATCTCCTCGCGGTGGCGGAAGAAGTACTGGTCGTGCCCGTGAAGCGCGCCGCAGAAGGTCAGGATCAGTCCCGGCTGGCCCTGGCGGCCGGCCCGGCCGCTCCGCTGGGCGTAGTTGGCAGGGGTCGGTGGCACGTTGCGCAGGTGGACGAGGTCGAGGTCGGCGATATCGATTCCCAGCTCCATCGTCGGGGAGCAGACGAGGTAGGGGAGCCGGCGGCCGAGCGAGGGGTCGCGCTGGTCGTCCTCCGTCCAGCGGAAGCGCCGCTCGCGGCGGATCCGTTCACCGGGCGCGACCACCTGGGCCGTGTGCTCGCGTGCTTCCAGGGCGGCGAGTTCGCGCGCCGCTTCCTGGTAGAAGCGCTGGAAGAACGCGTTGGCCCGGCGTTCGTCCTCGTCGAGCTGGGCGCGCTCGCGCACCAGGTCGACGACTGGCGTACCGTCACCGCGGCACCAGAGGAGGGCCGTGTGCCGCACGCGGACGGCCACCGAACCGTCGCTGCGTTCCTCGCGCGCGATCAGCCCATGCCGGGCCAACTGCTCCAGCAGTCGGGGAACGAGCTGGCTGTACGTCGTGCTGTCGATACCGAGCTCGCGCTGGAAAAAGCGCCCGATGGCCGTGCGTGGGGCGAGGCTGCGGGCGTCCTCGTCGTCGTCGCCCGGGGCAGGCCAGACGAAGACTGCGGCCCGGCGCAGGCTCCCGCTGCTCGGATCGATCCCCCAGAACTCGTTGAGCAGCTCCTCGGCCCTCCGGCGCAGGCGGCGCTGGCGATCCTCGTCGAGGAGGAGCGGGGCATCGAGCGCGAGAGCGCGCCGGAAGTGGTCGAGCACGGCCCGGAGCACCCGCTCGCGGCGGGCTGGCTCGAGCGCTGAGAAGACGGGAGTGTCACGCCAGGCGTCCTCGTCGGCGGCGAGTTCGGCCAGGCCGAGGTAGTCGATCCGGAGGAGCCCGACATCCTCCAGGTTGGGCAGGGCCACGCGCCAGCCACGCCGGAGGTCTTCGTAGAGCCGGTACTCGGTCAGGTCGCGGAAGCACTCGCGCACCTCGCGGGCGACCGCTGTTGTCTCGCTGAGTTCGCGTTGGCGCGCGTAGTCGGCGAGCGAGAGCCCCATCTGGCGGACGACCGCATCGGCGACCTCGTCGAAGCGGAGCGGCGAACGCTCGCTCAGTGCCGCGTGGAGTGCCGAGCGCAAGACGGCGACGTGCACGAAATCGTTGAAGTGCCCGGCCTGGAGCGAAGCGTCCTGCCGGCTATCGGTGAAGGTCAAGAGCTTGTCGCGGCCGCCCAGCGCGCGGGCGTGGCGTAGCAGCGACACAGCCAGCACCGTCGTCGCCGAACTCCGTCCTTCGCTGGCCAGGTAGGTCAGCCGCTGGTATTCCCCTTCGCGTGTGCCGTACCAGCTGCCGCAGTGGAGGCACAGCCAGAACCGTTCGGTCTGGAGCCAGGAGGGGAGCGCGCCTTCCGCCTCGCCTTCGGCCAGCCGACCGTTCGGGAAGACCCACACGGCTCGCGGCACGCGCTCGCGCCAGGTGGATCGCAGCAGGCCACGCGCGTCGCGCCAGTCGTCGGGAAGGCGCTCGAGCGACCAGTCCGGCACCGCTTCGGCGAGCACGAGATATCCTGGCTGGGCGTCAGCATCGTCGAGCGGGAGACCGGGCGGGTAGGGCTCGAGCCGATCCCCCCGGACGAGGACGCGGTAGTACTCCTGGCCGCAGACGCGACAGAAGGCGAGCGGGGCGCGGAGGTGGTCGCCGCTGGCCCGCGGTTCGGTCGCGAAGCGGCGCTGGGCGGCGGGCTCGAGCGTGGCGTAGAGGGCGTGGCTCTGCGAGATGAACTGGTGGAGCTTGAAGGCGAAGAGCGGTTGACCGTCAGCGCGGCGGACGCTGCTCGCTGTCTCGAGGAGCTCGCGCAGGTGGGCCTCGCAGAGCACGTGCGGTTGACCGGTGAGGTCAGCGAGTTCGCTGGCGACCGCGCTCAGCGAGCGCGGAGTGCGGCGGCGGAGCGACCCGTCTGGCTGCGGCTCGATCCCGAGCGCGCGCTCCAGCCAGCGGGCCAGTGGGTGCCGGCGTAGGGCTTCCACGTCGGTCGGGATCGGCTCGGCCAGGGCAGCGCGGAGTTCGGCTGGCTCGGGCAGGTCACCGAGCGTGACCGGCTCGAGCGTCTCCTCGATGACGTCGTCGGAAGCGATCGGGTGGCCGAAGAAGCGCGAGGCGAAGTCGGCTACCACCTGGCGCCGTTCGGTTGCAGTCGCCTCGCGGTGCGCGACCAGCGTCGCGCTGGTGCCGACGTGGACGACGGTGGGGCGGTCGAGGCGAGCGCGGAGACGGCGGACGAGGAGGGCCACGTCGGCACCCTGCCGGCCGCGGTAGGTGTGGAGCTCGTCGAAGACGAGGAAGAAGGGCGTGCGCGCGTCCGGTCGCGACGCAACGAGTGGTGCGTCCTCCGGACGATCGAGGAGGAGCTCGGCCATCACGTAGTTGGTGAGGAGGAGGTGCGGTGGGTCGCGACGGATCGCCTCGCGCTCTTCGTTCGGTGTCTCGCCGGTGTAACGCGCGAAGCGGAGGGGGAAGGGTCGGCCGGTCCGTTCCTGGTACCGGCGCGCGAGTTCGGTGAGGGCGTGGAACTGCGAGTTGACGAGCGCGTTCATCGGGTAGACGACGAGGGCGAAGGGGCCGGGCTCGTCCGGGTAGCGGGCAGCGAGGTCGATGATCGGGACGAAGTAGCAGTAGCTCTTGCCGGAGCCGGTACCGGACGTGACGACGACACTACGGCCCTGCTGGGCGGCGCGGATCGCCTGGACCTGGTGGGTATAGAGACGGATCGGCTGGCCGTCGGGTCGACGGAAGATCTGGGCGGTCGTCGGGTGGAGCACCCCTTCAGCAGCGAGGTCGTCGACTGTCGCGTCGCGGCGGTAGGCGGGGGAGAGCTGGACGAGCGGTTCTGGCCAGAGGTGCTGCTCGTCGAGGAGGAGGCGGTGGATCTCGTCCTGGATACGCGGGTCGCGGGCGATGACGAAGGCACGGATGAAGTCCTGGTAGTCCGCGAGGACGCGACGATGCAGCGCGAAGACGGACGACACCGGTTGCCTTCCCTCCACTGCGTTCCCGTTCCGTCTCGAGGATCGGAAAGCTACGGGAATACTGGTCTTCCCATCGGTGCGGGACGCGCTCGCTGAGCGAGTATACCGAGCGTTCCCGGCGGGCGTGCAAGAGACGATCCGGGCGGGGTGCGAACTGCGCTCGTCCGCGAGCCGTGCTCCCAGCTCCGTGCGAGCATCGCGGCCGGTTCGCACCTGCCTGGTGATGCGGCGTGTCACGCTTGGCCGTGTCGTCGGCGCGGGATCACGGGTGTGTTGTCGGCCCTATCGGGCCGGACGAGTCAGGCCCGCCCGACCGGACGTGTCGTGCACGCCCGGCCCCCACAGGGATGGCGATGGCCGATAAGGGCCGGTGGGCCATCGGTAGGCGACCGTCCCTCACCCCCAATGCGTTGTAGGGGCGCGGCGTGCCGCGCCCGTCCGCGCCGCCAGGCGCGGCATCCCTCCCTCGCATTGCCGGCCCTCCGGGCCGGACGGGTCACGCACGCGTGACCCCTACAGGGGAAACA
>Ga0207870_100400_pt1 | contig 25951 bp, 24 predicted proteins | sample CeladaPassage60B_FD_187477 | JGI IMG/M metagenome (GOLD analysis project Ga0207870, IMG submission 187477) | Cellulose-adapted microbial communities from the Joint BioEnergy Institute, USA - Passage3 60B (SPAdes) (version 2) | ecosystem: Engineered > Bioreactor > Continuous culture > Unclassified... | reverse complement strand
GGCGCGGCCCAGGCCATGACGTCGAACCGGGGGTTGTAGAGGACCACAGGCCGGTTGAGCAGCCCGCTGAGCATCTGCACCGCCCGGTTGAGGTCCGCACCCGCACCAACTAGGCCGTGTTCAGAAGTGGGCGTGATCAGGGGACCTGGTTCGCCCCTGCCCCCGATGCGAAGTGCGTGCGGGCGACGGTCCGGAAGACCAACCGCTGGTTTCGGGGTTCGCATCGCCACCGCGTGGCGGTAGTCACCGAGACCGTCGCCTCTCTTTCCCGCCGCTCCCCGACGCTGACCATCCTTCATGTCGGTGGCTTGCCGCACGAGGACGGACGAGCACAGGCTCCCGGCGTCGCCATCCAGGTTCGGTCTCGCGTGCGACGAGCATCCGTAGGCCGCGTGAGGCGCGACTGACTAATCCTCAAGCGTGAGCGCCCCCACCGGGCAGCTGAGAATCGCCTTCTCTACGTTCGCGCGCTCCGATTCGGGGGGATTCTCGACCAGTTCGAGTTCACCATCGTCGTTGACCTTGAAGACGGCTGGCGCTGCAAATTCACACTGGCCGTGACCGGCGCAGAGGTCACGGTTCACGACGACTCTCACGTACGCCCTCTCTGTTACTTATCCGTCTGGCTCAGGCAGTCTCTACGACGACCTTCAGCCGCTTGAAGCCATTGAATTGATTGGAGTGCAGACGATCCGGCTCGCCTATCGGCCTGATCCGGAGGCCACGCCTGAGGACCTCGCCGAAGAATGCCGCCGCCTCCGCCCTGGCGAGATGCGCGCCCAAGCAGCTGTGAATTCCCCAGCCGAATCCGACATGCTTGTTGGGCGAGCGATCGATCTGGACCAGGTCCGGGTTCTCGAAGAAATCGGGGTCCCGGTTGGCCGACTGGAACCATAGCACGACTTTATCCCCGGCCCGGATCGTCTTTCCGTACCATTCCACGTCGCGCGTGGCCGTCCGGCGCATCGCCCTGATCGGGGTGACGTAGCGCAGCATCTCCTCGATCGCCGGGGCCAGTAGCGTGTTGTCGGCGCGCAGCCGCTCCCACTCCTCCGGAAACTCCCCGAAGGCTAGAACCGACCCGGTCAGAAGATTGCGTGTGGTCTCGTTACCCGCTCCTACGAGCACGAAATAGTACGCGGCGAGATCTTCCCAGGATAGGGGTTCACCATCGATGCGAGCGTGCACCAGCTTCGAGACGATATCGTCCTTCGGGTCCTTCCGGCGCTGCTCGGTCAGTACCCGGAAGTATTCGAAGAGCTCGTTTCGTGCGCGTTCCTTCTCATCCGGTCCGCGCATGTACTCGGGATCGTCGGAGACGACTCTGTTCGTCCAATCCAGCAGGAGACCGCAATCTTCGGCCGGAACGCCGAGAAATTGGCCCAGCACACGGATCGGCAGCAGCGCGGCGGCTGAGTGGACGAATTCGACCTCACCGCGCTCGGCTATCGACGTGAGAATGTCATCGACGGCTCGGTCGATGATCTCGTGCAGTTCCTTGATCTTCGCCGCCCGCAAATGTGGTGTGACGATCCTCCGCAACTTCGTGTGACGCGGCGGATCGGTATTGTGCACGGTCGGCGTCTCTCCCTCGACACGCCGGCTGAGTATCTGCGTTCCTTCGCCGTTGATGAACGTCTGCGGGTCCTCGATTGCCTTGATCACGTCGGCGTACCTGGTGAGCGACCAGAACCCGGGCCCGTCAGGTTCATCGTTCCAATGCAGTGGATCATTCTCCCGTAGCTGACGGAACAGCTCCAGTTCGGTGCCCGCGATGAACGGGCGCAGATCCATCAGGTCGATATCCGGCGCGTTGGTGATCGTGCTCATATCCGTCAGGAGCTCCTATCCCACGGGGGGGAATCCGTTACCGAAGAGCAGAACCGGAGTGAGGACTTCCTGGGCCTTGCCGCCGGTGAGCACGGGCCACGCGCGCTCGGTCTCCTCCCGGAACGTGTCGAACCCGTCCTCCTTGAACTTCTCCCACAAGCCGACCCGGCTCGCATGGGGCAGGAGGAACTCGCGCGTGTACACCATGACTCCGTCGCGGATCTTCTCGTCACGGGACTTGCGCGCGAGTATCTTGTACATTTCGAGCGTTTTCTTATGACACGCCTCTGCGATTTCCTTAATCTCCGCTTCGTCAAGGACGCGCAGTTGCCCCATCGGCGTGTCCATCCGGTCACGCGCGAAGACGACACCTTCCTGAAGGAACTCCAAGTAGTTGGTAGGCTCGGTGAACGTCGTCTGAATCTCGTTGACGGTGGCGCTGACCTTATCCGACGGGAAGATCATCACCTGAGTGACCGCGTAGGGCAGTCCCTCGGCCACCCCCGACCACGGGTAGGCGGTCTCGTTGAGAAAGTGATCGCGCACGATCGCGAACCGGCCGTCGGGCAATGGATAAGGTCCCGAGTCGGCCATTCCCGCGCGGCAGTCGTAATGCAGCATGAAGCCGAAGAGCTCCGTGGCGGCGTTGAAGCGCCGGAAGAGCTGCAACGAATCCCCATGCAGCTCGGCCGCCTGATCCACCAGCGAAGCCACCACATCATCATCGAGGACGCGCACTTGGTAGCCGCGAGCGGACACGAATCCTGGACCGCCTCCCCACGTCCCATGCTGGAGGCGGCGGCCGAACTGGATGAGTTCCTCGATATCGTCTCGCCGCGCGTTCGCATCGTGGAAGCCTAAGTCGACGGCGATGCCCCGGCCGAGGAGTGGGCAGACCGACGCGGCCCAGTTGCGCGTCACGTTGATCTTGGTGCCAACTTCCCGCCGAGGTGTCTTACAGAGCTCCAGCAACCCGTCGATGCCGATCTCTTCAATCAGCATGCGGATGTATCTGGGGTACATCGCCCACTGCTGGACGAAGGAGACGGTCTCGTACTCCTGGCGGGGGATCAGACCTGACTCGCCTTCCGACGCCCGGCCGAGGATGAAGTCCCAAAGGTTCCACGCCGCGTACTTGAGCCAGCTATTGATTTGATCGTCGGTGAGCGACGTGGAACGAATGTCCTGGTCGGTGGTTTCGATGAACGGCACCGGCAGGTCTTGGCGGATCTGCTTGTCCCCCTCTACCCCCTGGGGGTACTTGCCCTGGAACTTCTGCAGGTAGAGCTCGACGTTGACCTGGTCAGTCATGGCTGCTACGCCTTCCGAACGATATCTGCTGCGATCACGAACCCAGCAGGAATACCTTGCCCTCCTTCCCCGAGATATCGAGGCGTACTCGGCTTCCATCGGCGGGAATCGTCTCGCCACGTGAGGTCTGAATCCCTCTGGTGAACGTGGTTGACATGACGCATGGGATGGAGAACTCGCGCGCGAGAATACCGAGGTGGCTTTCCGGTGCACCCTGAAGTGTGATCAGACCGGCCACGCCGGCCATTAGCGCCGGGGACATGAATGTCGTCGTGCCGCCGCGGGATATCACGATCGTGTTCTCGACATCCGGACCGTCGATGAACTCCAGGACCTCGTCCGGCGAGTCGAGGAAGCGGATGACGCCAGACGCTCCCCTATCCGACGTGAACACGTTGATTCCCGTGCCGATGAGTATCTCCGTGGACAAGATCCCTCCCCAGACGGACAGACCAATAGGTTGATCGTAATGGTAAGACCAAACGAAAGGTGATATGTATATGATGTGTTTCACGTCACAGCCTGTCAAGGGGTGGTCCATGTCCGCTGAACTCGTCGACGACATCTTTGTCGCCGGCCGATGGCGTGCCGCGCACTCCAAGGAGTACGTAACCGTGACAAATCCGGCGACGGAAGAGCCGATCGCGCGCGTCGTGAGCGGAGATTCCGTGGACATCGACGCGGCGGTCTCGGCGGCCAGCGAGGCGCGCTACCTCTGGGCCGGACTGCCGGTGTCCGAGCGGTGCGCGCTGGTCATGCGGCTCGCCGACGAGATCGAGGCGCGCGGCGACGTATTCGCCAAGCTCATCACCACCGAGAGCGGAACGCCGATCGCGGAATCATCCCACGCGCCCGCACAGGCCGCGGCCCATCTCCGGCACGTCGCCACGATCGCGCCGTCGCTGTTCTCCGAGGACATCCGGCCCAATCCGCTCGCCCCGGCGCACACGCTGGTCAAGCGGGTCCCGATCGGCGTCGCCGGCCTCATCACGCCATGGAACTTCCCGCTGACCTTGATCATCGTCAAGCTCGGCCCGGCGCTCGTCGCGGGATGCACCGTGGTCGTCAAACCCGCACCGGAGACTCCGCTCACTGCACGCATGCTCATGGACGCCGTTGCCGCGGCAGGAATCCCACCCGGTGTGGTCAACCTTGTGACCGGAGGAGGCCGGACAGGGCAGGCACTGGTCGAGCACGACCAGGTGCAGAAGATCTCGTTCACCGGATCGACCGCCGTCGGAAGAGCCATCGGTGCGGAATGCGGACGCCGGCTCCGGCCGGTGACCTTGGAGCTCGGCGGCAAGTCGGCGGCTCTCGTCCTGGACGACGTCGACCTCGACGTGCTCGCCGCGAACATCCTCAAAGTCACCATGCGTAACACGGGGCAGACCTGCAAGATCTGTACCCGGCTCATCGTCCCGGCCAGCCGGCGAAGGGAGATCGTCGATCTGGTGGCCGATGTGATCGCCGCGGCCCCCATCGGCGATCCACTCGACCCGACGACCTTTTTCGGGCCGCTGGTGAGCCGGCGCCAACTCGACCGCGTCCTCGGCTACCTCGAACTCGGCCGGCGCGAGGGCGCGCGCGTGGTAATCGGCGGCGGTCGTCCGGACAGGTTCGATACCGGCTACTTCGTCGAACCGACGGTGTTCGACGAAGTGACGTCTTCCATGAGGATCGCGCAGGAGGAGATCTTCGGCCCCGTCCTGTCGGTGCTGAGCTACGACGACATCGACGAAGCGGTCGAGATCGCGAACGACTCCAGTTACGGACTCAGCGGCGTCGTCTTCGGCCAGGACGAGGAGCGCGCCATGGCCGTCGCCGAGCGCATTGACACCGGCACCATCGGCATCAATCACTACGGCTCGAACGTTGCCGCGCCGTTCAGCGGCCGCAAGGACAGCGGCATCGGCGTCGAGTTCGGCCTTGAAGGCATCGCGGCATACCTCGGCTTCACTTCTATCCACCGCCTCAACCAGTAAGGAGTGTCATGAGAGCAGCGGTCATGTGGGAAGCGGGCGGACCTTTCGACATCTGCGATGCGGAGCTTGCCGACCCGCAGCCACATGAGGTGGTCGTGAGGGTGCGAGCCGCCGGTGTCTGCGCCTCGGATCTCAGCCTGACCACGGTTTTCGGCCAGCCCACTCCTGTCGTACTCGGCCACGAGGGCGCCGGAGTCGTGGAGGAGGTCGGATCCGACGTCAGCACGGTCAAGCCCGGCGACCATGTGCTCGTGCTGTGGGTGCCCCCATGCGGCACGTGCCTGCCCTGTCGGCGTGGCGACGAGTACCTCTGCGCCCGCCGCACCTCGACCGCCGACGCCCGTGCCGGCCGCAAGCACACCGCGACCAATCGCCTGTCGGTGGACGGTAAGCCGGTGCACCAAGGCATGAACACCGCCACGTTCGCCGAGCGCACGCTCCTTCCCGAGCGTGCCGTACTCCCCATCCCGGCCGATGTCCCCTTCACTGTCGCAGCCCTCCTCGGGTGCTCAGTGCCGACCGGCGTCGGTGCCGCGCTGCGCAGCGCGCGAGTCACGCCAGGACAGAGCGTCGCGGTCATCGGCTGCGGCGCCGTCGGGCTGAACGCCATCCTCGGTTCAGTGGTCGCCGGCGCCGCGCGCCTGATCGGTGTCGACCCAGTCGAACAGCGACGTCGTGCGGCGCTCTCGTTCGGGGCAACCGAGACCATGACTCCGGAGGAGTTCGCCGAGCACGCCAGGGACCTCGATGTCGTCATCGACGCGGTCGGCCAGCCGTCGACGGTGCTCGCGGGGTGGCGGGCTGTGCGCCGTGGCGGCTCGATCACCGTGGTGGGTGCCGGGCATCCCAACGACACCGTACCGATTCCGGCTTACGAGCTCTTCCATGACGACAAGCGGATCACCGGTAGCTTTCATGGCGGTATCAGCCTGCGGCGCGACCTCGATCTGCTCATCGGGCTGTGGCGAGCGGGGCGGCTGCCGGTGGAGAAGTTGATCAGTGGCACGGCCGACCTCGCTGCGATCAACGATGTCGTCGCGGCCCAGCGCGCGGGGACCGTGATACGCACAATGCTGACGCTCGGTTGAGAGTTGGGGGGTCGAACCTGTCGTGCGACCGCACGAGCCGGGTTCGATCACCCAACTCGACCGGCTACCGCAGGTCGCCGGCAAAGCGTTTCCCGCGCCGTGCGCGATGTGTCAGCCGGCGGGACGAGGACAGCCGCGGTCGACCTCATCTTCGGGCGTCGAATTCGGCACCAGAGGCGCAGTGGAGGCGGTGGCCGCCCCATGTCCGGGGCTTGCGTCAACAGGCCGGAGTCACACCACCCGAGAGGGCGTCACCTCGGCTGCTCGCGTGCCCGCCGGCGAGGCTCCGGTGCCTTTCCCTGTTCGGCATTGTCCGGTGAACGCATGGATTCCGGGAGATGTCCCCTCGCCCACGCCGGCGACGATCTTCACGAGAGGTGTTCCTACAGAGTTTCGCCGCTGCTGGTCTCCTCGCTCGCCCAGCGCTCGAGGACCGCGAGCTCGGGAAGTTCGGCCGCGAGGATGTCCTGGGGACCACGAGTGTGGGTGGAGTCCGCGGTCACCGCACCCAGCCACACCTGACCCGAGCTCCCGTCGATGGTGATGATGTCGCCCTCCCGGATGCGGCGGCCGTCCGAGGTGAGTATGGCGTCGCTGGTCACGGTCAACCCTTGCGCCCCCACGACCGCTGGAATGCCCCAGCCACGCGCGACCACGGCCGCATGACTGACCAGGCCACCGCTCGTGGTGAGAATCCCGGTCGCGACCGCCATACCGGCGACATCTTCGGGGCTCGTCTCGGGACGCACCAGGATGATGTCACCTTCCGCCTCCGCGGCCGCCTCGCTGGAAAGCACGACCCGACCGGTCACCCGGCCGGGCGAGGCTCCCAGCCCGGTGCCGAGCAGCGGATGGTCGGTGCCGGCCGCCTGCCCGGCACTGGTCAGCACCTCGTTGCGCGCGCGCTCTCGGACCGACTGGGGCACGCGGCTCACGGCCTCGGCCGGTGAGAGCGCGATCTCAGGGTCGTCGACCAACTGAACAGCCGCACGGACCGCTGCGACGGCCCCTCGCTTAGCGACCCGCGTCTGCAGCAGCCACAACTTGCCTCGCTCCACCGTGAACTCGACATCACAGATATCGCGGTAATGGACCTCCAGCCGCCGCAGCGCCCGTACCAGCTCGCCGTATGCGTCGGGCAGGTGCTCAGCCAGTTGAGAGATGGGCAGGGTCTTCGCCCGCCCGGCGACCACATCTTCGCCTTGAGCACAGGGCAGGTAGTCGCCGTACAGCTCGGCGTGGCCGGTGTTGGGGTTACGGGTGAACACCACGCCGGTGCCGGAGTCGCGCCCGTAATTACCGAACACCATCGCCTGCACGTTGACGGCCGTTCCGGTGTCCTCGTCGATGCCCTCGGCGGCCCGGTAGGCTCTAGCCCGCGGGTTGTCCCACGATCGGAAGACCGCCTCGATCGCTTGTTTCAGCTGATCGGTCGGGTCGGCGGGCACGGGGCGGCCGGCTACCCTCTCGATCGCGGTCTTCAGCTCGGCCACATGCCGACGGGGGTCGCCTGAGCTCAGTGCTGGCAGCGCTTCGGCAGGTACGCCCATCACCGTGGTCGCGAACATGTGCAAGAAGCGCCGATAGCTGTCCCAGGCGAATTCCTCGTTCCCCGAGCTGCGGGCGAGACCTAAAACGGTTCGGTCGTTCAGTCCCAGATTGAGGACCGTGTCGAGCATGCCGGGCATGGACCTGGGTGCGCCGCTGCGTACGGCGAGCAGCAGCGGGTCGTGCTCGTCCCCGAACGTCCGACCCATCTTCTGGTTGAGCTCAGCGATCCGCTCCTGGAGGACATCATCGAGACCATCCGGCCACCCGCCCTCGCGATAGCGCTGGCATAGAGGCACCGCGATCGTGAAACCTGGGGGCACGGGCAGCCTCAGCGCTCTGGTCATCTCGGCGAGTCCCGCACCCTTGCCGCCAAGCAAGTCGACAAGCGACCGTGCAGGCACACCGTGATCGTGGTCGAAGGAGAAGACGGGTAGGGACGTCATCGCACTCCTTGGTCTGACCATTAGAATATTGATAGAGAATGTTACCACCGACATAGTCGAGCGAAACAGCGTGTGTCCGCTGCCGCGGAGGTGCGTTCGACGGAAAGGCACCGCACCGACCAGCGGGGAGACCTTGTCACGACCGCCGAGCAGACCGGCAGATCGGAGGGTTAGGGGTGATGCTCTAGCCGTGATTGGACGGCGGATCCCGCTTCCCGGGACGACCAACTTGCGCGATGTGGGCGGATATCCTGCGGGGGGCGGCTACGTGATCAGGCCCGGAAAGCTGTACCGGTCGGACGCGCTACTGAGCTACGACGAGACATCCCTTCCAGATCAATACCGTGCGTTGGGGATCAAGACCGTGATCGACCTGCGCACTCCCGCGGAGTCGGCCAAGACCCCATCCGCCTGGCCCACGGCAACGGGAGCGGCCACCGTGACGATCCCGATCCCCGACGGAGCGGAGGGAACCAACACGACCCTCATGGGCATGGTCTTGCGCGGGGAGATCACGAAGTTCACGGCGGAGGACCTGGGCGACTTCTATATCGGGTCACTCGAGCGCCGGGCGCCGCTCTATGGCCAGGTCATCCGTACTCTGGCCGAACCGGGCAGGATGCCTGCCCTGGTTCACTGCTCGGCCGGCAAGGACCGAACCGGCCTGGTGATCGCCCTTGTGTTGAGCGTCCTGGAAACCCCACGCGAGGTGATCCTCGCTGATTATGAGCTCACCGGACAGTTCCGCCCGAACCGCGTGCACGTGTTCGCGGATCAGCTCAGAGCGGTGAACGTCCGACCGGATGACGTCCGCGCGATGTTCGAGACGCCGACGCAGGCCATGGTGGCCGCGCTGGACTATCTCGACGAGCGACACGGCTCGGTTGAGCGCTACCTCACCGGAGCGGCAGGTGTAGCCGAATCCGACCTGGAGATGCTCAAACGAACACTCCGGGTGAGCGTGGCATGAACCGTTCGGCAAGGCTGAGGACCTCCGTTCCGGGCCCGCCGGGTGAGGCCCGCCGCCGCGCACGGCGGACCTCGGCCGAGGAAGCGCCGCAGCGCGGCGCGCCGCTGATCACGGAGTGGGTCCGGGAGGGCGACGAGGGCGGTGGCTAGGGTGCCAGTATGGAGGTTTCCACTGGCCGGTACGCCTTGGGGCCGGAGACGGGCTGGCTCTTCGTTCACACCACCCGCAGCGGGCTCGGCGCGATGGCCGGCCACGACCTCACCATCGAGGTCACCCGGTGGCGCGGCTGGGCCGTGGTGGACCTCGCCGACCCGGCGAAGTGCTCGGTGACCGTCGAGGCCGAGGTCGACTCGCTCGAGGTGAGGGAGGGAACCGGCGGCCTCAAGGAGCTCACCGACTCCGACCGGGCGGAGATCAAGCGGAACATCCGCGAGAAGGTGCTCAGGAGCGTGCACTTCCCGACGATCACCTTCCGGTCGAGCCGCTTCGAGGGCACTCCCGAGTCGTTCCGGTGCGAGGGTGACCTCACCATCGCGGACGTCCGCCGGCCGATCACCTTGAACTGCCGGCTCTCCGATGGCCGGGTACTGGGCTCGGCGACCGTGAAGCAGAGCCGGTGGGGCATCCGGCCCTTCTCCGCGTTCTTCGGCGCGCTCCGAATCGACGACGACGTCGAGGTGCGTTTCGATGTCGGCCTGACGCTGCGCGCCTGATCCGCATGCCTCGGCACCGCCGGCGCCATCCTCAACGGGCCCGAACGGCCGCTGCTTCGACGGTCCATCCGACCGGCGGCCGCCGTTCGCCCGCGCCGCGCCAGAGGGCAGGCGCTCGCTCCCCCACGGCCCGCGGCGGTCAGGACCTCGTGAAGGCAGCGGCGGCATGTGTAATCTCCGGGTCAAGGGATAACTACTGTCGGTGAAGGAACCGGATGCCGGTCCTTGGCCGGTGGGCCGGGGCCGGTTCCCGTACGGCGGCGACGCGGAGAACGGGGTGCCGTGATGGCGGCACGACGAGCGCCACGTCGCCGGCGCGGCTGACCCCCGCCCCGGCACTCCCGGCCGCCGGACGCGACCTCGGCAGCGACGAGCGAAAGGACGGGTCGGGCATGGGCGACAGGCGCGGACGTGGGGCGGCCACCCAGCGGACGGCCACGGAGATCGCCCGGCGGGACGGCGAGCCCGCCGGCACGGCGGCCGTGCTGAGTCCAGCCGCCATCCGGAACAAGATGTTCACGGTCGTCCGGCTGCGCGAAGGCTACGACCCCGCCGAGGTGGACGGCTTCCTGAGCCTGGTGGAGATGTCACTCACCAAGCTGCTGCGGGAGAACGAGGAGCTGAGGGGCCGCGCGGCGGCCGCCCCGGACGAGGAGGCCTGCGCGGCCCGCTTGGACGCCCTGGAACGGGACATCGAGAGCGTGCACGCGTTCGTCGCCTGCTTCGGCGAACGGATGAAGGAGACGATCGACGGCCATCTCGACCGCCTGCACAGCCTGCTCGACGAGCTTCGCGACCGCGCGTGGGCGGCCTTCGGCCCGGCCGCGCGCCGTACCGCCGACCCCGCCGGACCGGCGGATCCCACCCCGGCCGAGGATCGGCGCGACGCGGACATCATCCCGTTCACGGACGACCACGGCGCGGACGCGGATGAAGCGGACGGGGACGGCGCCCTCTCGGGCGCGTGGGACGCTCCCGCCGCCCGGCGCACACCCGGCTGATCCGCCGAGGCACCGCAAAGGTGCCGCGGCGGCCGGAGCGGCCCGGGCCCGCGGATCAGGGCGCGTCAGGGTGAGGCGAGCAGATCCGGCGTGAGGTCGGCCGGCCGGGCAGCCCCGGCGAGCGCCATCGCGGTCTCCAGTTCGGCGAGCAGGCAGCGGATCACGTGGCGCACCCCCTCCTCCCCCGCGAGCGCGAGCCCGTAGGCGTACGGCCGGCCGAGCAGGACGGCCCTCGCCCCCATCGCGATCGCCTTGATCACGTCTGCGCCGGTGCGGATGCCGCTGTCGAACAGCACCGTGGTCCGGTCGCCGACCGCCTCGACCACCCCGGGGAGCGCGTCGAGCGAGGCGATCGCGCCGTCGACCTGCCTGCCCCCGTGGTTGGAGACGACGACCCCGTCCATCCCCGCGTCCACCGCCCGCCGGGCGTCGTCGGGATGCTGGATCCCCTTGAGCACTATCGGGCCGGCCCAGTGGTCCCGCAGGAAGGCGAGGTCGTCCCAGGTGAGTGAGGGGTCGCCGAAGGTGAGCGCCCAGCGCAGGATCGCGGCGTCCCGGTCGGCCGTGCCGATCGCCCGCTGGAACGCCGGATCGGTGAGGTAGTTGGCGATCCCGACGCCGCGCAGGAACGGCAGATAGGCGCGGTCGAGATCGCGCGGGCGCCAGCCGAGCGTGTGGGTGTCGAGCGTGACGACCAGTACGCGGTACCCCGCCGCGGCGGCGCGCCCCAGGAAACTCGCCACCACGTCGCGGTCCTTCGACCAGTAGAGCTGGAACCAGCGGTGGCCGCCGGCGTTGGCCTCGGCGATCTGTTCCATCGAGTACGAGGCCACGGTGCTCGCCACCATCGGCACCCCCAGCGTGGCTGCGGCGCGTGCCACTGCGCGCTCCCCCTCGGGATGCATGATCGACATCACGCCGATCGGCGCCAGCGCGACCGGGGCGGGCAATGTCATGTCGAAGAGCTCCACCGACAGGTCCCGCACGGCCACGTCGCGGAGCATCCGGGGCACGATGCGCCGCCGCTCGAAGGCGTCCCGGTTGGCGCGTGCCGTCGACTCGGTGCCCGCTGAGCCGGCGATGTAATCGAACGCCTCGGGCGCGATCCGTTCCCGCGCGAGCCGCTCGAGCCCGGCGAGGTCGGTGGGCAGCTTGGGCCGCACGTCACCGAGCCCGTTCAGGTAGATCTCGTTCTGGAAGTCAGCGAATGACCCCATCCTTCCTCCTTGCCGCGGCGGCAGCTGCCGGCAATCCGTGCGTACGGCCCCGACGACGTAGGCCTCGACCTCGCGGGCTGGAATCCCTTCCGAGATCACCGCGATGTACTGCCCGGCGATCTCGCCGGCGGAGCGCCGGCCGCCCGTCTGCGGCGAGCCGGACGACATCGCGGATGGAGCGGTACATCAGGCCGGTGTCGAGGTCGGCACGGAAGGCCCCCTCCATGATCCCCGATGCGGCACCGAGAGGCACACGGCGTGTCCATCCGCGCGCGATGCCGCCTGCCGCCGCGAAGCGTCCCGCGGAACCGCCGCGTGGACCTCTTCGGCCATATGAATAGGGGAATCCGGTCGTACGGCGAGCCGGATCTCGGTCGGTGGGAGGCCGGGGAGAGCGGCCGCTGCGGGAGGTCAGCCCTGGCCGGCCGATTCCGGCGAAGGGGCGTTCGAGCGCGGGGCGAGGAGCAGCCGGCAGGCGAGCCGGATGTCGCTCTCCGCGTCGGGGATGGACATGCGTCCGTTGAGGCTCGACTGGAGGACTCCGAACCAGCACTGCACGAGCAGCCTGGTCAGCGTGATGTCCATGGCGGTGGGCTCGTCGATGCCGAGCGTCCGGAGGATGATGGTCCGGAAGGTGGTGTCGATCCGCCCCGCGTCGGCGACCGTCGCGGCGTTCGCCGCGTTCGCCGACTGGAGCATCGCGGTCGCGAGCGCCGGCCTGCGGAAGAGCTGCCGGCTCGCCTGCAGGAGCACGTCGGCGACGGCGTCCTCGGGGTTCGTACCGGGCTTCGGCGGGGGGAGGTTCTTCTTGAACCGGTCGATCTGCTCGGCCATCACGGCGGTGAACAGATGCATCTTCGAGGGGAAGTACCGGTACAGTGTGGCGATCGCCACTCCCGCGGCCTTCGCCACCTCGTGCATCTGAACGCGTTCGAGGCCCTTTTCCGCCCCTAACCGCGCCGCGGCCCGGAGGATGCGCAGATGCCTGGCCCGTTGTTCGGGTGAGCTGGGCTCCGCTGGGGCCCTGACCTCAGCGATTCTCGGCACGGCGATCCCCCCTTGATCAACTTGCTTCGGAAAGACCTTACACGCGGGCATGCCAGGCCTGCGGCGTACCCGGACGAGTGACTGGAATACCGGCCAGTGGAACAAACCACCCGCGCCATGCTCGCGGGCCACCGGCCGCGGAGAGGGCCTCAGACCAGGTTGTCCTCGACGGTCAGGCCGAACTCGCCCTTGCCGTACATGGCCAGGGCCCGCTCGACGTCGTTCGCGACGTGCACGCTCCCGGCGTGCGCATCCCGCCAGGCCCGCTCGATGGGGTTGTTGCGCTTGAGGGAGTTCCCCCCGGCGGTCTTGAAGAGGATGTCGATCGCCTCAAGCGCGCGCTCGGTGCCACGGACCTGATCACGGCGCACCCGCAGCCGGAGCTCCATGGGAATCTGCTCGCCCCGGACCGCATACTCGTAGACCTCGCGCACGTTGCGGTCGGTCTGCAGGATCGCCGCGTCGATCTCGGACGCCGCCCGGGCCACCGCGACCTGGGCGAACTGGTCCTCGGCGAACCGGCCGCCGTCCAGGCTCAGCCGTACCCGGTCGCGCATCGCCGCGATGTACGACCGGTAGCAGCCGGCGGCCATGCCGATCAGCGGCGCGGTGATCGCGGTCGTGAACAAGGTCGCGAACGGCATCCGGTACAGCGGCCCCGGGTTCACCCTCTGGCCGGGGCCGCGCAGCCGCGCCTGCTCGTAGGTGCGCATCGTCCGGTGTTCGGGGACGAAGGCCCGCTCCACGATGATGTCGTTGCTCCCCGTGCCGCGCAGCCCGATGACGTCCCAGACGTCCTCGATCACATAGTCACCGCGGGGGATCAGCACGGTCATGACGTCCACCGGCCTGCCCTGCGGGCTCAGGAGCAGGGCGCCGACGAGTGCCCACGACGCGTGGTCGCAGCCGGAGGAGAACCTCCAGTGGCCGGAGAGCTCGTACCCGCCCTCGACCGGGGTCAGCCGCCCGACGGGCGCGTACGAGGAGGAGACGAGCACGTCCGGGTTCTCCCCCCAGACCTCCTCCTGCGCGGCCTCCGGGAACAGGCCGATCTGCCACAGGTGCGCCCCCATCAGGGAGGTGACCCAGCCGGTCGATCCGCATACGCCGGAGATCTCCCGGATCCGCCGGCTCTCGTCCGCGCGCACCGCGCGTTCCGCGATTCCCGGCAGCAGCGTACAGACCGCGTCCAGGACCTCATCGCTCATCGCGTGCGTGCTCCGTCTCGCGCTCGTCGGAAGGGGTGCCTCCATGATGATCCGCCGCTGCGGATTCCTCTACGAGGGCCATCCCTGGGACTCGCGATGATCCTCGGGCATCGGCATGGTCACGCGGCTTAGCAAACGGAGGCCGGTCCTCAGCGCCTGGCACGGTCAGCGGCAGGCAGCCCACCAGCCGAAGGCCATGGTGCGCGCCCCCCGCGGGGCTACACCGCCGCACGCAGGGCATCCTCGACAGCCTGGCCGCTCCGAGGGCGGATTCCACGAAGCACCCCGGCCACCTCGCCCAGAGCGCGTCGCGCGAACCGGTTCACCGCGACGGCGTCGGGAGCAACGGCGAGCGCGACGGTCTCGGCCGCCTCAACGTCCCCGGCCGTGGCGTACGCCCGGGCGAGGCATGCGCCGAACCATGCCCGGTCACGCCGATAGGAGCCGGGCAGGCCCGACAGCCCGCGCTCGAGGAACCTGACCGCGCTCGCGGCATCACCAAGCGTCAACTCGGCCATACCGCGCTGCATCTCAAACCATCCCTCGTCGTAGAAGTACATCCACGGCGGCTCATCCTCCGGCCGCTGCGCGGCGGCGCGTATCAGCTCCTCCGCCTCCCTGAGGAGGCGGCGAGCTGTCTGGGCCTCACCCATCTCCGCATGGCCGCGAGCGGCCATCTGGACGGCCATCCCCTGAACGCCGAGGCTGGTGCGGCCGTCGTGCCAGCGCGACGCCTCCGCGAGCCGCACGCATCGCTGAGCATCCCCCAGGCTCCACGCGAGATGAGCACGCATGTTCAGCGCGGTCGCAGCCAGGGACGCATCCCCGGCCTCCAGCGCCCACCCATGCGACCGGTCATACCAGGCGAGCGCGGCGGCGTGATCGCCGGAGTCCTGGCACATCCAGGCGAGGAACTGCGCGTACTGGCCGAGCAATGCGATCACCCGGTCCGCGAGCTGCCCTGACGCCCCGTGGGCGAGGGTGGCGACGGTGTCGAGCTGGGCACGCACGACCGGCAGCAGCGGACGCCCGCCGAGGGTGTCTTCGACTCGGCGGTGTTCGGCGAGGCAGCGCTCTAACCACTCGACGGTGACGGCGTCCACCCGGCCCCGCTCCTCGACGGCTTTGCTGATGCGTTCGTACAGATCGGGATCGGGGGCGACAGACGCCGCAGGGGCGGCTGTAGGAATCAGCGGCCGGGAATCCCCGGCCAGTGTGCCGGGATCGACGCCGAAGGCGCGGGCGTACAGCCCGATGTAGATCTCGCTGGGCCGATGCTCGCCGGCCTCCCAGGAACGGATCATGCGCCGCAGGCTGTCCCCGGCCGGTAGCCGTGCGCGGGTGCGCTCGTCCGCCACCTCGCGAAGCCGGGCGGCCATGTCCTTAAGGCTCCACAGCCGGGTCTGCCGTTCGGCACGCAGCCGGGCAGCCCACAGCGGAACGTCTCTCATCGGCGTGCACCTCAATGGGGGACGGGATATCCGCCTGTCTCCCCTAGTGTCCCCTCCCCACCACCGGGTGCGCAGCGTTGTGATGAATCACCGTCAGCAAGCGGCGGGCCAGCCGCGGTGGCCGTGCACCGGGCAGGCCCTTGATCAGACGGTGGAGGTCCGGCCCGTGAACCGCGATAGAGACGTCACAGCCATGGCGGCGATCACCGGATGGCGCGTGATGAGGAGCGACGCCGGGCGGTGGTGGGCGACCCGTGAGCGGCCGTTCCCCCTGGCCGTCGAATGCGCCGGTGCCGCGCGGACGGTCGACGGCGACACCGAGCAGGAGGTGTGCCAGGCTATCGCCGAGCAGGAAAGCCTCGCCAACCAGGCCGCCGACGGTCACCTGTGACCCTGCTCGAGTGCCCAGGCCTGCACGTGGCCCCGAGCGGTCCGACGCGATCCGTGGCCGTACGGCTGTGCGTGCGACCCTGAGAGGGAATGCAGGCCGATGACCGCCGTCCTACCAGGTAGAAATCCCATGACCAGCGAGCACCGCCAACCCGGGCAGCGCGCCTTCCTGCGCCGTATCCTGGCCGAGGGCGCGGCACGGCTCGGCATCACCCCGGCCGCGCCGGCGGTGTACGGCCGGCACGACCGCACCATCGGATCCGCGGTCACCGCCATCGGCCTGACGCAGCCCGCCGGCGCGCAAATCCTCAGCCGGTCGTACCGGATGGGCGGCTACACCGACCTGCGGCATCCCGTCCGCGTCCACGTCAGGCGTAGGAAAGCCGCGACATGCTGATCACGCATCTCGCCGTGACACCGGGGCGAGGCCGGCCGTTCACCCTCCCGGCGGTGCGAGCACTCGCCGACGGGCTCGACCTGACGGCCCCGGTCACCTTCCTCGTCGGCGAAAACGGGTCCGGCAAGTCCACGATCCTCGAGGCCGTCGCCGACGCCTGCGGAATCAACACCGAAGGCGGCAAGGCAGGTACGAAATACTCCAGCACGGGCCCGCCCACTCGGCGACGCCCTGCACATCGAGCTCACCACCGCCGGCCTGCGGCTCATCAAGGGCCCCCGGCGTGGCCGGCGGGCGTTCTTCTTCCGGGCCGAGACCCTGTTCAACCTCGGCCAGGCCGTCTCCGGCCTGCGCGGTTTCTGGGAGGAGGACCTCACCGAGAGTCCCACGGGGAGGGCTTCTTCACCGTCCTCGACACCATGGTCACCGGGCCCAGCCTCTACCTCATGGACGAGCCTGAGGCCGTCTTGTCGTTCGCCTCATGCCTGCGGCTGATCGCCCTGCTGGACCGCGCCGCCGGTGGGGGCGGGCAGATCATCTGCGCAACTCACTCACCGATCCTGGCGAGTCTTCCCGGTGCTCAGATCCTCGAGCTCGACGGGGAGGGAATCCATCCCGTGCAGTGGGGTGAGCTCCGCCTGGTGGATCACTGGCGCAGGTATCTCGCCAGGCCGGACGCCTACCTGCGGCACATCTTGCGATCGGGATCACCACGCGGGTAGCGGGTGCGGTGTCCATCGCGATCCCGGGCTGCGGCGACCGCCACCTTCGGTGAGTGCACGACCAGCACCAGAGATCGGTCTGACCGCGAATGCGCGTTTTGACGCCTCGTCGCATCACCGCAGATCGGCTAATCGCATAGCCCAACAGAATGTGTCCGGCACAGCCGCCGAAGTGCTCACGCAATGTCACGGGCGGCAGCCGTACGGCGGCGGCCACCAAGAGCGCCCACCGGCACGGCCCGCGCTCAGCACAGCGCATTCGAGGAGGCGCGGCTCGCGATGCGGACCACGCCACGCCGGGCCGCCCGCCACCGGTCTCTCGGCGCGGGCGGCCCGGCGGGTACGGCCGGCGGGTCAGCGGACCTCGTGACGCCGCTGGCAGTTGATGCAGTACCGGGCGAGCGGCCGGATCTTCAGCCGGTTGAACGGGATGGCCGATCCGCAGTCGTCACACCGGCCATAGGTCCCGTCCTTCAGCCGCTCCAAGGTGTCCTCAAGCTCCGCGACCGCCTGCTCGGTCGCGGCGATGTCAGCGAGCACCGCCAGCCGCGCCGTGTCCTCGGCACCACCGGTGTCCACGACGGCCCTGAGCTCCTTGAGCTGCGAATTCCGCCACTCGAGCTGCTCCTCGAGCTCATCACGGATCACCTGGGCCTGCACCTCGCTGAGGCCCGTGAACTCACTGCCACTCGCTGCCATGATCGAAATCCTTTCGACGAGAACGTTGGGGATGTCTGTGCTCAGGTCGGTGGGCCACAGCGATGGGGCCCGTGCCGAGCGTGGCGACCATGCCCGCCGGCCCTCTGGTGGTCGCTTGCGCGGGCTCGTACGCCAGGGGACGGCGATCCGCAGCCCGCGCGGAGCCGACGGGCCGGCTCGGGATAGGCGGCGCCACCGCCCGTGATGGCCAGGCCCGTTCCCGCGTGCTTCGCAACGGCGGCCGCGGGATGCGGGCGATCGGATCGGCGCCCATCGCCGTGGCCCGGTGCTGAAACGTGCGCCGGCGGAACCCCGCTCCGCCTGCTTATGCGGTCATCCGGGCGGGGCCGCGGCAGGAGGCGCACTCCTGCACCTGCGGGGCGCGGCGTAGCTCACCAAGAGAAATGAACGCGTCACACCGCCGGCAAATGCCGTACCGCCCGAGATCCATCCGCTCGATCGCCGACTCGATCGCGGCGATGTCCCGGTGGAGGCGGCGGATGCGGTCCTCTGCCGACCGGCCGCGTCGCACCGCGCTCAGCACAGCGTCGCCCGCCTGCCCGGGCACGGTGTCCGCCCCCAGCGGCCCGGCGAGCCGGTCGAGCTCCGCCCTGGCGGCGCTGAGCCGCTCCTCCAGTAGCGTGCGAAGCTCGGTCAACTGCTCGATGTGACGCTGGTAGTCCTCCATGAGGCGGCGCGCTGATCTGATCTCTGCCATGACGGCATCACTCCTGTGTCGTGGAAGCACGCGGCAAGCCGTACGTCAGGCGGCCGGGCGCGGCGGTCAGGGCCCGGCAGAGACGTCATTGGCGGCAGGCGGTGGGCTCGGGAACCGCCGCGGGCGTACGCGTCCGGAAACCCTTGGGCAGGCGCCGGCGAGCCGGGTCGGCGCCTGTGATCAAGAACGAGATTGGTCAGAACCCCGGGGGACTTCGTGAGCCCGTGGTCCGGGGCGCCGTCTGCTGGGGGCTGCGTATCGTGTCCGGATCGGGCCACGCGTCGATGAGCACAGGGGGCACCGGGACGCGGGCCACCTGATTGCGTACCGGCGAGAGAGCGGGCCCGTGCTGCGGGGCGGTCGCGGCCGTCAGAACCGCCGACGGCTCCGTCATCCACGTCCCGGGCGTCAGTACGCCGTCGGCGAGGGCGGCGGCCCGCTGGCCGGGATCTCTGCCGTGCCACGCCGGCGTAGTGACGACGAACATCAGGGCAAGCACCACCAGGCCCGCCACCCCCGACAGGGCGGCGAGCCCGCGCATGCTCCGCACGCCGGTCGTCATGAGGCCGACCATAACCCAGCACAGGAAAAAGAGCACCTGTTGGTTCCGACATCGGTCACTGCGTCACGGCATGCGCCGGCCCTTGCAGGGGCTACGGTGGAGCGAAGCCGTGGACACGATGGAGGAGAGCATGCGGAGCAGACTGGCCACCGCCCTGCTGCTCTTGCTGCACTCCCTCGTGCTCGCGGTCAGCGCGGACCAGGCCGCCTGCCTGACCGCCGCCTCGTGCCACGTCGCCGGCTACGGCGCGGCGGAGAGCGCGAAGCAGCAGGTGACGATCGTGCCCGCGGCCGTCACGCTGGGATACCGTCCCATCCCACGGCTGATGCCGGGCAAACCGGACACGCAGGCGAGCTCAGCGGCGGCGGCCGGGCACGCCGGGCTCGCCGTGCTCTCCTCGGCCACGTCGCTCCGCGGGCCCGCCGCCACGGTGACGGGCACGCTCGCCGGCCACGGTCTGCCCGCTTCAGCGACCGCGGCGATCGTCCCGGCACGGGCGCCTCCCTCCCAGAGCGCTGAGACGTTTCCGCACCTCTTCCCCGTCTTGTCAGCCTGAGGAGGCTTTCCATGTCCCGTGCGCCTGTGTGGCGCGCGCTGGTGGCGTTCGCCGTCATCGCGGCATCGCTGGTACTCGCCCTGACCATGGCCCCGCGCCTCGGACTCGACCTGCGCGGTGGTACCCAGCTCGTCTTCGAGGCGAAGGATTCACCCAAGGTCAAGGCCGATGCCGAAGCCACCGACCGTGCCCTCGACGTACTGCGCCGCCGGGCGGACGCGCTCGGCGTCGTCGATCCCACCCTGGTCCGCTCCGGAGAGAAGCGGATCATCGTTGAGCTGCCCGGCGTGCTCGATCCCCGGCAGGCCGCCAGTGTCATCGGCAAGACCGCGCAGCTCACCTTCCACCCGGTGCTCGGCACCGCCGCTGCCGGCGACAAGAACGCCCTGGCCGACGAGAGCGGCCAGAAGCTGCGGCTCGGCCCCGCCGCGATCAGCGGCGACGCCGTGACGGACGCGGCGGCGCGCACCAGCCCCGACATGGGACCCGGGTGGTTCGTCACCATCGACTTCAAGGAGCCGGGCCCCTGGCGGAAGCTCACCGGCGAGGCGGCCTGCGCGCCGGCCGGCGACCCCAAGCGCCGGATCGCGATCGTCCTCGACAAGGAGATCATCTCATCCCCGCAGGTGGACGAGTCCGTGGGCTGCAACGTCGGCATCCCCGGCGGATCGACGCAGATCACCGGCTCGTTCACCCCGGAAGAGGCACAGAGCCTCGCCGTACTGATCAAGGGTGGCTCGCTCCCCGTCCCGCTTGAGCTGGTAGAGCAGCGGACGGTCGGCCCGACCCTCGGCGCTGAGGCGATCGAGGCGAGCGCGAAGGCGGCCGTCGTGGGCGTGATCCTGACCGCGCTCTTCATCGTGGTCGTCTACCGCCTCGTCGGCCTGCTCGCCGCGATCGCGCTCGCCTGTTACGGCCTGATCGCCTACGCGGGACTGGTGGCGCTCGGCGCCACGCTCACCCTCCCCGGCCTCGCCGGCTTCGTCCTCGCGATCGGTATGGCGGTCGACGCCAACGTGCTCGTCTTCGAGCGGGCGAGGGAGGAGTACCGCGCCACGCCCGATCGCGGCCTCAAGGCGGCGAGCCAGCGCGGCTTCGCGAACGCGTGGAGCGCGATCGCCGACTCCAACATCACCACCTTGCTCGCCGCCGGCCTGCTGTTCTGGCTGGCGTCCGGACCGGTCAAGGGCTTCGGCGTGACCCTCGCCATCGGCGTGCTCGCCTCCATGATCTCGGCGATGCTGATCACCCGGGTCCTGGTCGACGCGGTGCTCCGCGGGGTGGGCCCGCGCATCTCCGGCCTCGGCTCGATCGGCCGGGTGCGAACCTGGCTGACCGAGCGCAACCCCGACCTCATGTCGCGCCGGCGGATCTGGCTCGGTGTCGCCGCCTGCCTGCTGGTCGTGGCGGCGGCGGGACTGGTGGTCCGCGGCCTGAACTTCGGCGTGGAGTTCACCGGCGGCCGGATCATGGAGTTCGCCACCCAGCGGCCGGTGAGCGCCGAGGTGGCGAGGCAGGCGGTGACGGAGGCCGGATTCCCGTCGGCCGTGGTACAGCGGTCGGAGGACGCGATCTCCGTGCGGACCGGGCAGATCACCACCGACGACGTGATCCGCATCGAGAACGCGCTCGACAAGCGGGTGGGCGACGTCACCAAGCGGCGCGACGAGCTGATCGGGCCCAGCCTCGGTGAGGAACTACGGCGCAACGCCGCCATCGCGCTCTCGCTCGCGCTCGCTGCGCAGCTCGCCTACCTCGCGTTCCGGTTCAGGTGGACGTTCGGAACCGCGGCCGTGGTGGCGCTCTGCCTGGACGCCGCCGCCGTGATCGGCGCGTTCGCCTGGCTCGGCAAGCCGATCGACGGTGTCTTCCTCGCCGCCATGCTCACGATCATCGGCTACTCGGTGAACGACAAGGTCGTGCTCTTCGACCGCGTCAGGGAGGAGTGGCCCCTCCATCGCAAGAACCCCTTCGCCGGGGTGGTGAACACCGCCATCCTGCAGACCATGCCGCGCACGGTGAACACCGGTCTAGGCGCGTTGTTCATCCTCGCCGCGCTCGCTGTGTTCGGCGGCGACTCGCTGCGGGACTTCGCTATCGCCTTGCTCATCGGCATCATCGTGGGCACGCTCTCCTCGTCGTTCCTGGCGGGTCCGGTCGCGATCGAGCTCGAGAAGATCAACAAGCAGCCGCCGCCGGTGCCTCACCGGCCGCGGCGATCGCCCCGGCCTCGCGAAGGCTCGGGTGCCGTGGTCTGAGCCCGTAGGAGGTCTCCCTGGCCCGGGCCGAGAGGAGAATGCGGGAACGTCCCGGCCGGGCCCTACACCGGGCGATCAGACATCACGGGGCCGCCCCTCGCCGGGGCGGCCTCCTGCTTTGATGTCATGAGTTGCCGTATGACTCGTCGCTCGGCTCAAGCGGTCATCCATCCGGTGCGGCGATGCCGGCTTCGAGACCGGGCGTGGTGATCACCCCGCTGAGCGAGACCGTTCCGGTGGCCCGGTGGACGGGCCGGCGGTGCCGGCCCCCTCGGGCGGGGATACCGCCGAAGACGCGCGGCGCGGCCCTAGGTAGGTTCTTAATCTGGGCCGCCACCACGGCGGCGGAGAACGGCCCACGCGAGGTGAACCGTTATGACAGCTGAGCCCACCGAGCCGGCGCTCACGCGCCATACCGGCGCGGCGCCGCCCACCCCCGCTGAGTTCCGGCGGGCTCTCGGCATGTTCGCGAGCGGTGTCACGGTGATCACCAGCATGGACGGCGGGGAGCCGGTGGGCTTCGCCTGTCAGTCGCTCGCCTCTGTCTCCCTGGACCCGCCGCTCATCCTGTTCTGCGCCGACCGCAACGGCCGTACCTGGCCGCGGATCAGGAAGTCGGGCCGCTTCACCGTGAACGTCCTCGGCGAGGACCAGGTCGACCTCTGCCGCCGGTTCGGCTCCAGCACAGGCAAGAAGTACGAAGGACTCGAGTGGAACCTGTCCCGCTGGGGCACCCCGGCCCTGCCCGACGTGCTCCTGCGCATCCACGCCAAGGTGTACGACGTGCACGTCGCCGGCGACCACGACGTGGTGATCGGACGGGTACTGGAGCTGGAGCCGGTCACCGAGCAGCGTCCGCTGATCTTCTTCCGCGGCAGGTTCGGCATCGATGAGGAGCCCGAGCTGTCACTCGGCCCGAACCTCTGGGGCTGGGGCGACCACTGGGGATAGGCCGCCTATCTCCCGCACCCGCGCCGTGCCGTACGGCAGGCTCCGGGAGCACGTGCACTCCCCCTGGTGGGCGTGGCATGCACCCCGAGCTTGAGGCTGTGGCCTGGCGGGCCCGGTTCGCCGACCGGGCCGGAATCGGCCGGGTTGCGAATACCTTGGGATCCTCATCACCCCTACGAGGGATCGCAGCTTCGGCTTGGGCGGCGATGGAACCGTGTAGAGATCCCGTCCTCATCGCCCCTACGAGGGATCGCAATATGTCGTCCTGCGTGTTGAGCTGGGCCTGCGCCAGAATCCTCATCATCCCTACGAGGGGCCGGCAACCCGACGAGCGGGACGCGGCCCCCAGGGCAGTGACCACTCCCTGTCCGGAAAGATCCGTTCCCCTGATAGCCTGATCGGCTTTGGGGCCGTTTGGCGGGAGCGGCGGCCGCGGGCACTCTGAATACGGGGCGGACTCGGGGAACGCGATGGCGGCAAGGGAGAGCCCGGCTCCGGTCACGCCGCCGCGATCAGCGTGACCGCGCCGAGGGCGAAGCCCACGCCGGCGATCTGCACGGGGTTGAGCCGCTGGGACCGATCGTGCGCGGATCGCCAGGCAGCAACGGCAGCACAGGCCCTCCTCAGCGATAGCGAAACGCCCCTGAGTACCGCTATGCGGACTCTGCCGGATCAATGGTATATGCTACACAAGTAGCTCACATGTGGATAGGATTCACAATATATCAGCTTTAGTGGCGAATCGAGTGAACGGTGATCGGCTTTCGGTCGTCACCACAAATGAGGGGGCTCTCGGCCGGAACCACCGCGGCCGGGGCCCTCAAACCGACGACCACGACCTCAACGGCGACGACGGGTGAGCCCTGGCACGATGAGCATGCAATCGGAGCGGTTATATCAGGCGGTACTGCGGGACGAGATGGCCCCGATCTCCATCCGGCTCCGCCGTACGTTCTCTGACTGGATCGAGGAGAAGGGGTTCCCGCGGGTCGACGCGGGCCGGCCGATGGCCGAGCACACGGCGGGCGAGGCGCGGCTGACGATACGGCAGCGTAGGTACTGCGGCTGCTACACCTTGGAGGAGCCGTACGGCGGCGGGAAGCTCCGCACCCGGGTGACCTACACCGAGTCGTTCGAGGGGCTGACCGCCTGGGCCGTCGTCACCGTCGAGCAGCTCGGGGAGTCCGTGCAGGCCTACGCGCCCGGCTTCGTCCAGCCGTACCTGCGTACCGCCCGCATCACCGACGGCAGGACCCACCTGGTGGATACCACCTGGGTGCTCAGCGAGGACGACATTGACCTGTTCGTCAAGGAGCTGATCGACCCGCAGCGGAGGGTGCCGATCGTCGTGGTCTCGCCGGACGGCAGAGGCCTCGAGGAGAGCCGCGCCCACGCCGACTACCTCGCCGCCGCGATCGCCGGGACCGGGGTGGTCGCACTCCTCGCCGACCTGCGGACCCAGGACAGGTTCAACCGTGCTCTGGGCGGCGGGCTCGAGGTGTACGGCGGCGGGATCCGCACCTACTACGCCCCTCTCGACCCCGCTGATTGGCGCAGCCCGAGCAGGCACCTGGCCACCGGTGGCCACACGGCCCGCAGCCAGGGAAGAGCCGCCCTCGACCGGATCGCCGACCGGGTGATCGGCCATACCGCCCAACGGCAGCTCCCCGACGACGTCCGGCGGACGCTCTCCGTCGTCTACCGCGTCCTCGCCGGCAAGGCCGAGCTGAGCGAGATCGCCAAAGCGGCGCTCCCCCCGCCGCCCACGGTCGACCCGCGGCGCGAGGAACTGCGCAGGCGGCTCATGGCCATGACCGTCCGGCCCGCGCCGCAGAAGGAGCCGGAGCCGGAGCAGGTCACGGACGGCCGGAGCATGGCGCAGCCGGAGAGCCGGCCGGCCACCGAAGCGACCGCGCCACCCGATCTGACCGAACTCGCCAGGGCCGTCGCCGACACGGTCGTCACCGAGCTGCACGGCGAGCTCGAGTCGGCGATGCACCTGGCCGCCGAGGCCACGCTGGGCGTTCGGGAGAGCGAGCTCCTCTGCAAGATCCGGACGCTCGACGCTCACCTTTCCGCCGTATACCGGCTCGTCGCCGAGCTGCGGCGGCCCGAGCCGGCTGACGCCCGGCTCGCCGGGGAGCTCGAGATCCTCCGCGCGGAGAACGAGCGGCTCCAGGAGGAGTACGCCGAGGCCATCGCGACCGCGCGCAAGCACGCCGAACGGATCCGCTGGCTGGAGCGGAAGCTCGCCGAGGCGGGGCAGCCGGTCTACGGCGTCGAAGGCGAGGACGTCTTCGAACCGGACAGCCTGATGGAGATGCTGAACACCGCCCGCGAGTCACTGACGCACGTCGTCATCGGCGACACCGACGATGCCGCGGCGCGCCTCGACCTCGCCCATCCGGCGCAGCGCCGTACCTGGGCGGCGAAGGCGTGGGACGCCCTGTGCGCGCTCGAGGACTTCGCGCGGGCGCGCTCGTCGGGCGAGTTCGCCGGTGGGTTCTACGAGTGGTGCGCGAACGGCCCGGCCGGCAGGCATGCGGTCCCCACCGGGATGCTCGCCATGCGGGAGTCGCGGACGGTCACCAGCCGCCCCAAGTTCAGCGAACCGCGAACCTTCCCGGTCCCGGAGAGCGTGGACCCGAGCGGCCAGGTCGTGATGGAGGCGCATATCAAGCTCCGCCCGGTCGGCTACCCGGCCCCGCGCATCTACTTCTACGACGACTCGGGCGGGGCGACCGGCAAGATCTACGTCGGCTACATCGGCGACCACCTGCCCAACACCCCGAGCACGGCGCGGACGAGCTGCTCGTGGACGTTGGTGAGGTGCTCCAGCGTGCGCTTCTGCCGGGTGAGCTGGATGGCCTGGGCCCGGAGCCTGTT
>Ga0207870_100398_pt1 | contig 26050 bp, 19 predicted proteins | sample CeladaPassage60B_FD_187477 | JGI IMG/M metagenome (GOLD analysis project Ga0207870, IMG submission 187477) | Cellulose-adapted microbial communities from the Joint BioEnergy Institute, USA - Passage3 60B (SPAdes) (version 2) | ecosystem: Engineered > Bioreactor > Continuous culture > Unclassified... | reverse complement strand
GATCAGCCGTTACCTGAAAAAGTATGGGGCCCAGGTGGAAACGGTCATTATGGACATGAGCCATTCCTTTAAGCTGGCCGTACGGGAGGCGCTGGACCGCCCCTTGATCATCGCCGACCGGTTTCATTATTGCCGGTATGTGTATTGGGCGCTGGATCAGGTGAGAAGGAACGAGCAGGCCGTATGGAGTGATTATGACCGGAAGAAATGCAAGCGGATGAGGCGGATCTTTTACAAAAAGAAGGAGGAACTAAACGCAAAGGAACGCTGGTATTTAAACCGATACCTCCAGAAATCGGAGACGCTGAAGAAAGCCTATGAACTGAAAGAGGCCTTTTGCCGTTGGTTGGAACGGGCCAAAGATAATGGGGCGGAAGGCATCCTTCAAACCAAGGAAGAATTGCATAAATTTTATCGACGGGTCGAAGAGTCAGGAATTGAAGCGTTTCAACGCTGTGTTCGGACTTTGAGGAATTGGGAAATGGAAATCCTGAACAGTTTTATTTTTGGCTACACGAATGGCTTTTTAGAAGGGCTCAATAACCACACGAAAGTGATGAAGCGAAATGCGTATGGATTCAGGAACTTCGAACGGGCAAGGGCCAGGATCCTGCTTACATACAAGTATAAAAGAATCGGGGTCCATGTGGGGTAAGGCCGTAGGCCTCCACCCCAACATTTGACAAAGGACCGTTTTCTCCGGGATGGCGCGGGCAGCCGGCATCCCGTTCCCGCTTTTTCCCGGCCGGTTGTTGCCTTTGCCGCCCGTTGTCCGCCCGGTCTTTTGGTTTCAGGCATGGGTGAGGAGGATGGGGATGCCGGACGGATCACGGACGAGATGGCCGCCGGGAACCGGTTCGGCCTCGATCCCTTCGCCGGCCAAGGCCCGGAGGGCATGATGACATGAATCGGCATCCGGATATCGGATCGTGTAATGTTTCAGGCCGAAACTGTTTTCGGGAGGCTGCTTGGCGCCCTTCCCCATCCAAAGGTTAAAACCGATGTGATGATGATACCCTCCCGCGGAAACGAACTGTCCTTGAAACATGGCCTTCATTTGCGGCGAAAATTGGATTTCAAACCCTAAAATCCCGGCATAAAAATGTTCCGCCGCTTCCAGATCGGCGACATGCAGGTGGATATGGCCCATCTTCGTCCCTTCCGGCATCCCTGTCCACGGGGTGCCCTTTCTTGCCGACAAAACGCTTTTCGCATCCAAGGGCAAAGTCGCCGACAGAATATAGCCTTCTTCATCCCGCTGCCACGTATCGCGGGGACGGTCGGCATAGATTTCGATCCCGTTCCCGTCCGGATCCGACAAATAAATCGCCTCGCTGAAAAGATGGTCGGAGGCCCCGGTCAGCGGATATCCGGCGGCCAGCAAATGGGCCAGGGCGGCGCCCAAATGATTCCTCCCGGGCAAGAGGAGGGCGAAATGGTAAAGACCGGTCGTGCGCGGCGGTTTTTTCTCGCCGTTTTTCAATTCCTCCAAATAGAGCAGCGGGTCTTTCCCGTCGGCGGAAAGGACGGCGGTGTTCCCTTCCCGCCGGATCGTCCGCAATCCGATGATTTTTTCATAAAAGGGGATGGAGACGCCGAAATCTTTGACTTTCAGACAAACGGGACCTAAATGCACGCGCGGATCAATCGCCATGAAAATCGTTCTTCCTTTCCTTAGATTGGGCGCTAAAGTTACTTTTCGTAAGTAATTATAATTTTTAAATTAACAAAGGTCAAAAGACATGCACCAAAAAATTTCGTTCCGCGGGAGGCCGCAATTTACGCACGGTTCCTCGCCATCATTGCAAAAAACAAATTCGTTCCGCCAGGGAGGGGATTGATCGGGTTCGGGGACAATGGGGGCCTGCGGACGGCCGGAAAAACTCCGGCGAAATGGAAACGCTTCCTTCGGAAAAATGCATGAAATCAGGATCAAAAGCGTTGAAAAGGATTTTGGTTAAGCGTTAAAATGTTTACCAAGCGAAAATTTTGCCCGTTGCTCCAACGAAAACGGAAGATTGGAAGATTTTACGGGAAAGATGCATCGATGGGTTGCAGAGAGGGAGAGGACGAATGCCGGATAATGTATTGGCCGCTTTCGGACTGACTCTGTTTGCCGGATTGTCCACCCGGGATCGGAAGCGTGCTCGCTTTTTTTACGAAAACGACGAACACGAAATTTTTATCGTTTTCCCTCGGTTTTTCCGCCGGTGTGATGATTTACGTCTCGATGATCGAGATCTTTTTTAAGGCGCAGGAGTCTTTGGTGGAAGCCGTCGGGACGGTGGAAGGCAGCTGGCTTACGGTTTTGGGCTTTTTCGGGGGAATGGTTTTGATCGCGCTGATCGACCGGTTTATTCCGACCCAGCGGAATCCCCATGAGATTAAAAAGGTGGAAGAAATGGATGCCGGTCCCGCCCAAAATGCCGAACTTCTGAAAATGGGGCTTTTCGCCGCCCTCGCCATCGGGATTCACAATTTTCCGGAAGGCATCGCCACCTTCGCCTCTTCTTTGCAGGATCCCAGGCTGGGAATCATGATTGCCGTTGCCGTGGCGATCCATAATATTCCCGAGGGAATTGCCGTCTCCGTTCCCGTTTATTACTCCACGGGCGACCGGAAAAAGGCGTTTAAGCTCTCCTTTTTTTCCGGTTTGGCGGAACCTGTGGGCGCCCTATGCGCTTACCTGATTTTCATGCCCTTTTTGAACGGGATATTTTTCGGCGTTCTCTTTGCCGCCGTCGCGGGGATCATGGTATTCATTTCCCTCGACGAACTGCTGCCGGCGGCGAAAAAATACGATGAGGCCCATATATCGATTTATGGATTGATGGGCGGGATGGCGGTCATGGCCGTCAGTCTGCTCCTGTTTATATAACCTGCGTATCGACGGAATCGTTTGGAATTCCATTCGCCGTCTGTCTGCTTTTGTTTATCTGACCCCCAGGCCGACGCTTTGATCGGCGGAAGGGCGGCCTGGCCTTGTTCGGACACCGGCATTTCGCTTTGGGCGCGGGTTCAGGCCGCCTTGCCCTTGCCCGGATGAAAACTTCGGTGTTCCGGTGAAAAAAACGGGAAGGGAAGCTGCCGTTTTGGCGCTTCCCTTCTTAATTTTTGACTTCCGCCTTTTTCTTCAGCGCTGCGGTTTTCCCGCCGTATGGACGAAGGACGGGAGCGAAACGCGCCGGAGGGGCGCCGCGGCCGGGCGGAACGGCCTTCCGCAGCCTTTGCTGAAGCCGAAAGAGGCGGGATACAAGATCCGGCCGGAGCCGTTCGCCAAAGGGCGGGGCTTGCCGTCATTCATTGGATAACCGGAACTTCTCCAGCAGCCGGAAAAACAGGCTGATCAAAATGGCGATGATCGTCGCCAGACCCATCCCCTTCAATGCCACCGAGCCGATATGGATCGTCGCGCCGCTGATCCCGATGGCCAGGACGATGCAAGTTAAAATTAAATTTTGCGAGCGGCTGTAGTCCACCTTCGATTCGACGAGCATCCGGATCCCGCTCACGCCGATGATGCCGAAGAGGAGCAAGGATATGCCGCCCATCACCGGCTGGGGAATGCTCGAGATCAAAGCGGCGAGTTTTCCGAAGAAGGACAGGAAGATGGCGATGACCGCCGCGCCGCCGATCACCCAGGTGGAATACACGCGGGTGATCGCCAGCACCCCGATATTTTCCCCGTATGTCGTGTTCGGCGTCGAGCCGACAAAGCTGGACAGGATCGTGGACAATCCGTTCCCCATCAGGGAGCGGTCCAGGCCGGGATCCTTCGCCAGATCCTTCTTGACGATATTCCCTGTGACCAGCAGGTGGCCGATGTGTTCAGGGATGAGAACGAGGGCCGCCGGCAGGATGACCAGGATGTCGGACCAATGGAATTTCATCCGGTAAAATTCCGGCAGGGAAAACCAGGGCGCTTCCTTGACGTTGGACAGGTCGACCATTCCGAATGCCGCCGCGATCACATACCCGCTGACGATTCCGATCAGTATGGGGATGATCTTAAGAAACCCGCGCAACGTGACCCAGCATACGATCGTGATGCCGAGGGTCAGCAAGGATACGGCCACCGTCTCGAAATCCGGGGTCCAGCCGGCTGGGGCATCATCCGGTTTGATTAATCCGGCCATTTGGGCGGCCACCGGCACAAGCTCGAGGCCGATAACCGCGACGATCGCTCCCATGGCGGCCGGGGGAAAAATCACATCCAGCCAGGCGGTGCCTGCGATTTTGATAATCAACGAGATCAGGACGAGGACGACGCCGACGGCCAAAAACCCGCCCAACGCGTAGCTGTATCCCTCCCCGCCGCTGTAGTTCCCCAGCACGACGAACACGGGGGAAATAAAGGCGAAGCTCGATCCGAGATAGGCGGGGATCTTTCCTTTCGTGATGAAGATGTAGAGCAGCGTGCCGATTCCGTTCATCAGCAAAATCGTCGCCGGATCCACCCGAAAGAGGATGGGAACCAGCACCGTCGAACCGAACATGGCAAACAGGTGCTGCAAACTTAAAGGAAGGCTTTTCCAGAATGGAAGGCGTTCGTGAACTTGAATTTCTCTTTCCACTTGCAATCTCCCCTCTCCATTTTTCAAGTCTTCCCTTTAAAAACAGCTCGGAAGAGACCGGGGGGACGGCACAAAAAAACACCCTGCCTGTTTCAGGCAAGGTGTTTGCCGCTTGTGAAGTGCGCAAACGCCCCACTACATGCATTTGCCATGTATGATCTCTTACCTTGCCAGCCTCACAGGACTGTTTTTAAAGGTAGAATGTTCACTTTTCTTAGTCATTATGGCAACTATTTTTTCATTTGTCAATAAATTTTTTCGCCGAGCTTTTTGCGATGCTGGCGATTTTGGGGTTTACGACGCCAAATTTTTTTGCTTGATATACGGATTTCCGTAAAGCGGTCCTTTTGATCGGATTAAATCCAACATGTTTCTCCTGCTTCCCGAAAAAGGCATGGGTCACCCGTTATCCACAATTCGCATTCGTGGATTTTTTCCTTTCCAACTTATCCACTTGTGGATATTGGTTTGCGCCGCCTTAACAAGGCTTCGGATGCGATCGCCCTGCTTTTCTTTAACCCGGCCGATCGCCATCGCCAGCATGACGCAAAGAGCAAGCCCGGAGCGCACCTTCATTTTTTTCATGCCCCGGATCGTATAGATCACAAATCCGAACGATACGTCCAGTCGGCTGTTTACCCGTTCCGCCGCGGTTTTTGGCATAAATCCGTTCCCATTTGTAACCAGCCCGGTCCATGGGTGTAAAGATCCGCCGATCTTCGGGAAGGGATATCCGTATCCCGCTGGCAATGGGGCAGGCGGCCTGTCCCGCACAGGTGATCCCGTATTGTTTGGCGGGACATCATTTTTTGAGCGTATTCCGGTCTTTTTCAAAGCCTCCGCATACCTTTTCTCTTCCCGTTCCCGTTTTTCGGACATTGGCAATGGACATTGCCTTTGTAATTGTAGGTGGGGTTCCTTTAATTGGCGGGTGCTTTCCCCGTCTTTCCACGAATTCCGAATATCAATAACCGGTTTGATGCCGTACCGGGCCTCAACACTTTTCGATCAGCTTGGTATCGTCGCATCCCCGGTCTGCGCTCAATGTCCCTGCTTTGGCGAACCATTGCCGTTCCTCTTCTCCAATAAAAGTGTGTTTTGACCGCCGGTAAGCTGGGTAGGATTGACAAATCTGGTTTTTTATTCATATTTACATTTCCCGCTTACTTTCATGTCGTTGAAGGCAACCTGTCCATCCGATTCGCACTGATTCCGAAAAAGGAGACCGATCGGTGGGCGTTGCCCGGCAATACTCGGGAACCCTCGGGAAAATTGGTAATTGCCAGGTGGTTGTCATCAGCCAATTCGTCACCTCGCAGGGGAAAAGCTGTCCGGTCTGTTGATGCCAATTGAACGAAAAAACTGCGATCAAATGGCCGCGGCGATTCCGGGGTGCCATCCCCAGCGATTTCTCAACCTGCTCACCACAGCTGTTGATCAAAAGCTATTTGAATTTTATAAATAGAAGATCACAAATCACTAATCGGTTCCCAGGTTTATAATCAAATGGAGTTTTTTTAATAATTGTGACGGATTTTGTAGAAAAATAGGGAAAAATTATATTTATATTAATATTGACATATTTAGAAAATAAAGGTAAAATAATCCCATCAGAAATTGGGCGTTAGAAAAATAAGGCCGTAGCTAGTTTTTCCCCGTCGAAGGGAAATAGTGCCAGTGTTTCTTTTCGGGCAGTTGCAACCACGGATTCTGGTGAAAATCAATCCTATTACATTAGATGGAAGGGAAATTCCGCAAAAGCTAGTGCTGCCTTAAAAATAACAGATGAAAAATAACAGATGAATGATATTAAAACGAACACAATAGAAGGGAATTTTTCCTTCCATTGTGTTCGTTTTCTAATTCCATTGAAGAAAGGAGACGAGTAACCGTTAGCCGTTACTCGATGTGAGCGATGAACGGATTTCCCACATTCTATATTAAAGCCATGATAAAAAACCCTATCTTTTTTATTTATCTTTCATTTGTTTTGTTTTTCATATATTTTATAAAAGATTCTTTGCACATTACCATTTTTCGATTCGTTACGCTCTTTTTTCATGGTTACATTTGTTCCAATTTATTTCTTTTGATTTCCGCGGCGTGGGTGATTTCCAAGCAGTATGAAACGTTTGTTTTTTTAGAACGAGACGTGTTAAAAAAACAATGGAAGTTGCTTTTTTCTGCTTTCATTATCAGTTCCGTCGTCGCCCTGTTGCCGATGGCGGCCATGATCGCATTTAAAAACCCTCTGACGGACGGGTCTTTTCTATGGAAAGGCCTGGTCCATTTCTTCATATTGTGGACCCTCTCAAACATGCTGGCGGCCACGATCGGGACGACCATTGGAATTTTATTGCAACACAGGGCATCCATCTTACTTTCTTTACTTTTATATGGTTACTTTTTGTGGAAATCGATTAATACGACCATTACCTATCAGCAGAAACTCCTAAATATTTTCGACGATCATATGCAAGTCATGACCAATACAATGTCCGGCACGATCTTTAACCTGAATTATTTTTTGGACAAATTGTTCTTGATTTTATTGATGCTATTCTTGTTATTGATCACTTATAGCGTTTATCGTAAGAAAAAAACGGCATATATCCTGTTGGCGGTTCTGGTCCTGCTGGCCATGAAGGGGGTCGTCATTTACGGCGAAAAACACGTGCAAAAAATCCGGGCGTATCCGACTGCTGAGTTCGCACATGTTCCTTACGCCGTTCAAACCTATAAAATGGATCTGTCATTGACGAATAGGTTGGAAAATACGGCGGAGTTAGAAATGTCTTTTTCTGCCGCCGGCGACAATATCAAGTTGCTGCTCGACGATTGTTTCACGATCGATTCGGTGAAAGTGAACGATTCCCTCGTAAAGTTTATCCATAAAAATAATGTTCTGAACATATCTGCTTCATATCGGCCAAACGAAACGAAAAAGGTCGTCGTTTCCTATGGGGGCGATGTCCAGCTCGAAGACGAATTGGGTGTGCCGATTTATTATGTGACGAGCGATGCCGTCAATCTCCCCGGATGGCTCTTTGCGTGGTATCCCACCGTGCCCGAACCAAAACCTTCCTATTATGATGTTCGCTTGGACGCTTCTACAAAGATTTATTCCAATCTGGGAATATTCACCGGCGAAACCGAACGGAAAGGGGAAACGTCGAGTTTAAGCCTGTTTGCCGGACAATATCAAACGCTGAAGGATAATGGGCTGACTTACATTCTTCCAATCAATTACAATTTGGAAGATTTTCAATCAAGACTTGATCTTCTTATACAAGAAAAGACAAAAGAAAAACATCGGACATTAACAACATCGGATATTCAATTCTTACAGGACAGGGCATACAAAACGGTGATCGTTGGAAGTTGGCCCAATGGTTTAGACGACGAAGGCCTTCGATTGGTTGGAGATACGCTTATTGTCAACGATTCTAATTATTAAAGGGGCTTGATGCGCATGGGGAACCACTTATCGATCGAAAACGTGTCCTTTTCATATGGGAAAAATGTGGTGCTGGACAATATTTCGTTTGCCTGTCGAGACGGGATCACCGCCCTATTGGGAAATAACGGAGCCGGTAAAACGACATTAATGAATCTATTAACGGGATTAAAAAAACCTTCGCGCGGAAGGATCATGTTGAACGGCATCGATTTATTAAAGACAAAACCTTACCCCATCGATCAGGTCGGCTATTTACCACAAACCTTCGATATGTACGGCAATGTTACCGGATATGATCTTCTGTCCTATGTGTTTGATTTAAAAAAGATAAAAACGAATAAAAAAGAAACGATCGATGAAATCGTCGAACGGTTCCACTTGGGACCCGTCATCCACCAAAGAATCGGGAAGTATTCGGGCGGCTATAAAAGAAGATTGGGCATCGCCCAGGCGGTCATCGGAAAACCGACGTTGCTGATCATCGATGAACCGACGGCGGGCTTGGACCCGGAGGAGAGGGCGCAATTCAGGAGCTATCTGTCCGAAATCAGCAACGACGCCATTACTTTGATTTCCACGCACATCATTGAAGATGTCGAGTTGTACAGCCAACAGATCGTCATATTAAAAGATCATTCCATTGCCTTTAACGGCTCAGTCGCGGAAATGATCGCCGAAAGTATCACGAATATACGAACGCTTGAAACGGATTTCGCGGCATTGATGGACTTGCGGAAAAAGGTGACCATCATTGAAGAGAAACGGCTGGGCACCGATCGTTACCGGATCCGGTTTATCAAGGATAAGCAGGACATCGCCGGCAGTTATCAAGAAAAGGAGATTTCGTTGGAAAATGCGTACATCTATTTTCAAAACCGATAACGTCTTTTTCAAGCATTACTTTAAAATCTATGATATTCGCGGGTTCAAATTGATATTGACCTTAGCTCTCCTTTTGCTCCTGTTCGTTTATTCCGTTTTGTTCCCCGCTCCATCAAACTACCTCATATCAATAAAGGCAAAAAACCTTCTTAAAGGCGTGGATGATTTGTATGATTATACCGTGCCGCTTTTGGCGGCCTTGATGACCGCTTTTGCGTTTTTTAATGATTATAAGAATCAGACCTACCGGTTTCTGGGTTACTATCATCCGGGCCCCTTCAACCGTCCGATGGTTTACCGTTGGGCGACCATTGTTTTCCTCTTTTGCATCGGCTCGTTTGTTTCAGCGGGATTCTATTACCGCAATGTTTCTTTTTTCGGCCTGACCGGCTTTTTCTTGAGCGTGCGCTTTCTCCCGAATATTGTTTTTCTTTCCGCGCTCATGCTGTGCATCACCGCTTTAACGAAGAACAGCTATGCCGGTCTTTTCGTGACGCTCGTCTATTTTGTCCTTGATCTGTTTTCGCAGGGAAGATTTTTCAAACTCTTTTCCATGGGGGCGAATGCGGCGAATTTTTATTACGCCATCTCGCCGGAATACTATCTTTTCAATCGTTTATTGCTTTGTTTGGCCGCCGGATGTTTCTTAGGTCTTGCTTGTTATCAACGCCGGTGAGGCGGCCGGCATCCGGATGGCCGCGGATGTGGATGCGCCCATGCCGCTTCAAGAAAAGTGCCCGCGTGTTTCTAACCCGGCCGTTTCATGTTCCGTTAAAAAAGCATCCGCCGCGCTCCTTGCAGGACCCGGAACGGGACGCCGAGCGCAGGCGGATGCGGTATGCGGGTCACATGATGAAACGCCGGGTATCGGATGGCTCGCCGCGTTTCATTCAAGCGCGTTGTTCAAACAGCTTGATGATTTCGATGATGACGTTCGTCGCTTTGATCATGTTGTCGACGGAAATGTATTCGTACTTGCCGTGGAAGTTTTCGCCGCCGGTAAAGATGTTCGGCGTCGGCAGGCCCATGTAGGACAACTGCGAGCCGTCCGTGCCGCCGCGGATCGGGGAAATGATCGGCTCGATCCCCAGATTTTTCATCGCCTCTTGCGCGATATCGACGATTTCTTTGACCGGTTCGATTTTTTCCCGCATGTTGTAATATTGGTCTTTCATGTCCAAAAGGATGTTGTCCCGGCCGTATTTCTCCCGCAATTTTTCCACGATGGAAGACAAGGTCTTCTTTTTGTTTTCAAATTCCTGCCGATCGAAGTCGCGAATGATATAGTACAGTTCGGTCTTTTCCACATTCCCTTGGAAGGAAAGCAGATGGTAGAATCCTTCATATCCATCCGTATATTCCGGCGCCTGTTTTTCCGGAAGCATGCGGTGCAATTCCATGGCGATCTTCATGGAGTTGACCATCTTTCCCTTCGCCGTGCCCGGGTGGATGTTGTTTCCTTTGATCGTGATTTTGGCGCTGGCCGCGTTGAAGCTTTCGTACTGCAATTCGCCGATGCGGCCGCCGTCCATCGTATAGGCGTATTTGGCGTTGAATTTTTTCACGTCAAATTTGTGCGGCCCCCTGCCGATTTCTTCATCGGGGGTGAAAGCGACCCGGACTTTCCCGTGCTTGATTTCCGGATGCCGCAGCAGGTAGTTCATCGCCGTCATGATCTCCGCGACGCCGGCCTTATCATCGGCGCCGAGCAAAGTCGTCCCGTCCGTCGTAATTAACGTGTGGCCGACATAAAGATTTAGGGAAGGGAATTCTTTCGGCGAAAGGACGATATTTTCTTCCCGGTTCAAAAGGATGTCCTTGCCGTCGTAATTTTCGATGATCTGCGGTTTCACGTTTTTCCCGGTGAAATCGGGGGCCGTGTCCACATGGGCCAAAAAACCGATCGTCGGCACGTCCTTATCCGTGTTGGCCGGCAAGGTGGCGAACACATATCCGTTTTCATCGATCGTTACTTCTTCCATGCCGATTTCTTTCAATTCATCGACAAGTTTGTTCAACAGCACCAGCTGGCCGGGTGTGGAAGGACAGGTGGCGCTGTCCTCGTTGGATTGGGTGTCGATTTGGACATAGGATGTGAAACGACGGATCAATTCTTCTTTCATTCCCGTTTTCAACTCCTTTTTGCAGAACTTTCGAAACTTGCCATCAGATAAAATCATATCACAAATGGAAGGCGCTGAAGAGGAAAAATTGCCCGGGCGGCGTTTCCCGTTTCGGTCATGATTTCGGACAAACCGCAGCGGATGTTGGACACCGAAAAGGATGATGGACATTTTTCGTCCGGTGACGGACGTTTTTTTCGTGATGATCGATATTTTTTCTTTTATGTCGGACAAATTTTTTTCCATGTTGGACAAAAATTTTCCAATGTTGGACCGATCGTCGAAAATGTCGGACAGTCCCATGCGATGTTGGACGATTTTTTTCAGATATGAACCGATCCGGTTGAAATGTTGGACCGTCCGTCCCGAAAGCCAAAAGGAATGTCGAACGTTTTACCCAATATGTTGAACAAACGGTATCGTTGTTTGAACATTGTGCAAAAAATGCAGAACATTTCCGGTCACGAAGAAAAAAATGGCGGACATTCCGGATCGGAAATACATGAATGTCGGATATTCCCCCCATGTTGAACGAAAAACTTTCCATGTCGGTCCATGACCGTCCGGCAGGAAATGCCGGAGCCCCTGATTCGCGCCTCGTCCTCTGCACATACCGGGAAAAGAGGGGGTTGAACCAGTCGCTTCTTCCCCGAAATCCCCATAAAACTTGGAGGGTTGGGACCGGTCGCGTCTTACCGGCAATCCCTCCGGGATCCTGTTAAAAAACGGTTCTGACGATCGGATGAGACGCCGATGATCCCGGGAATTTTTGCGCCGCCCTTCGATCAGAGACAATAATGGAAATTTTCCGCGGATTCGGGTAAAATTAAAAGCATATCGCCGCCAGGGGAAACATCCGTTCGATGAACGGAACCGAGAAGGAAAATCCACGGGAAGGAACGGGATTTATTCCGTAAAGTTTTGCCCGGATGTTTCATCGGATCCAAGAGGTTGATCTTCCTCATGGGATTTCCATTCCGCAAGGTTTTGCCAGTAAGGAGGAATAGGCGGTATGATCCGCAGGTTTTTTTCATATTATAAGCCCCATAAAAAACTGTTTCTCCTCGATTTTTCCAGCGCGGTCGTCGTCGCCGTCTTGGAACTGGCCTTTCCGGTTGCCGTCCAATGGTTTGTCGACGATCTTCTCCCGGAAGGGAACTGGGGAAAAATCGTTTCCGTCGGCGCGGGGCTGCTGGCGTTGTATCTCATCAACACCGTGCTGCAATATATCGTCACCTACTACGGCCATATGCTCGGCGTCAACATCGAAACGAACTTGCGCCAGCAATTGTTTGAACAGGTGCAAAGGCAATCCTTCCGGTTCTTTGACAATACGAAGACGGGGCACATCATGAGCCGGATTACCAACGATTTGTTCGATATCGGCGAATTGGCCCACCACGGCCCGGAAGATTTTTTCATCTCGGTGATGACCTTTTTGGGCGCCTTTGCCATCATGCTTTCCGTCAATCCCCGAATGACCTTGGTCACCGTCCTGATCGTCCCGCTGTTGATTTGGCTGATTTGGATTTGCAATATCAAGATGAACCGGGCCTGGAGTGAGATGTACCAAAAGATTGCCGACGTCAACGCGAGGGTGGAGGACAGCGTCCAGGGGGCCCGCGTCGTTCAGTCGTTTACCAATGAATATTACGAGATTGCGAGGTTCAAAACCGACAACCAAAGGTTCCGGCGGGCGAAATTGCAAGCCTATCACGTGATGGCCTATACGAATTCGGGCATCTATTTCATGATGAGGATATCCACCCTCGCCGTCCTCATTTACGGGGCGTGGCAATGTTATCAGGGACAGCTCACCTACGGGGAACTGGTCGCCTTCCTGCTGTATGTCAATATTTTGTTCAAGCCAATCGACAAGATCAGCTCCCTGATGGAATTGTACCCGAAGGGGATGGCCGGCTTTAAGCGATTCCTCCAGATCATGGACCGGGAACCGGATGTCAAGGACCGGGAGGGCGCCGTCAACGTCGACCGTCTCCGCGGCGAGATCCGGTTTTCCAATGTTTCTTTCCGCTACGAAAAGGATAAGCAGGTGTTGGAAAACATCAATCTCCATATCCGCGCCGGGGAAACGGTGGCCTTCGTCGGTCCGTCGGGCGCGGGGAAAACGACGATCTGTTCCCTGATCCCCCGGTTTTACGATGTGGATGAGGGTTCCATCACCATCGACGGGATCGATGTCCGGGACATGACGAAAAAATCGTTGCGGAAACAAATCGGCATCGTCCAACAGGACGTATTTTTGTTTACGGGAACGATCAGGGAAAATATCGCTTACGGAAAGCTGGACGCCACCGAAGCGGAGATCCGGGAAGCGGCGAAAAAGGCCCGTTTGGACCAGTTTGTCGAGTCGCTTCCGGACGGCTATGAAACGCAGGTGGGAGAAAGGGGATTGAAGCTGTCCGGCGGGCAAAAACAACGGATCGCCATCGCCCGGATGTTTTTGAAAAATCCGCCCATCCTGATTTTGGATGAGGCCACTTCCGCCCTCGATTCGGAGACGGAACGGATGATCCAGGACGCCTTGGAGGAGCTGTCGGAAAACCGGACGACGTTGGTGATCGCCCACCGGTTCGCCACCATCCGGAACGCCGACCGCATCGTCGTTGTAACGGAAAAGGGGATCGCGGAGGAAGGCACCCTGGAAGAGCTGTTGGAGAAAGACGGCCTGTTTGCCCGGATGTACCGCGCCCAATTCCATCCCTTTGAACCGGCTGCCCGCTAGGAGCAAAAACAAGAAAAGAAGACGGAAGGGCTCGCCCGCAGGGGGAAGCTTTCTTCCGTCTTTTATGATTCATCCGTTATTCATTCAGGCTCAGGAGCAAAAATAAGGCGGAAGGGCTCGCCCGCAGGGGGAAGCTTTCTTCCGTCTTTTAGATTCATCCGTTATTCATTCAGGCTCAGGAGCAAAAATAAGACGGAAGGCTCGGCCCGCAGGGGCCCTTCCGTCTTTTATGATTCGCCCATTATTCATTCAAGGCCAAGGAGCAAAAAATAAGACGGAAGGGCTCGCCCGCAGGGGGAAGCTTCCTTCCGTCTTTTAGATTCATCCGTTATTCATTCAGGCTCAGGAGCAAAAATAAGACGGAAGGGCTCGCCCGCAGGGGGAAGCTTTCTTCCGTCTTTTATGATTCATCCGTTATTCATTCAGGCTCAGGAGCAAAAATAAGACGGAAGGGCTCGCCCGCAGGGGGAAGCTTTCTTCCGTCTTTTAGATTCATCCGTTATTCATTCAGGCTCAGAAGCAAAAATAAGACGGAAGGCTCGCCCGCAGGGGGGCCCTTCCGACTTTTATGATTCGCCCATTATTCATTCAAGGCCAAGGAGCAAAAAATAAGTCGGAAGGGATCGCCCCGCAAAGGGGATCTCCCTTCCGTGTTTTTATTATTCGTCCACCTTTAATTCGGCCAGATTCCGGTCGTTGTATACCCCCGTGTCCAATGCTTTGGTCACGCGGCTTGTTAACAGGCCGGACACCATGCTGCCGCTGACGTTTAATGCGGTCCTGCCCATGTCGATCAGCGGTTCGACGGAAATCAGCAGGCCGACGATGGCGATCGGCAGGTTCAAAACGGAAAGGACGATCAGGGAGGCGAAGGTGGCCCCGCCGCCGACGCCGGCCACGCCGAAGGAGCTGATCATGACGACCGCGATGACGGTCAGGATAAAGCCGAGATCATGGGGATTGATCCCGACGGAGGGAGCGACCATCACCGCCAGCATGGCCGGATAGATCCCCGCGCACCCGTTTTGCCCGATCGACAGGCTGAAGGGTCCGGCAAAATTGGCGATCGATTCGGGAACGCCCAGCTGTTCCGTTTGCGTTTTTAAGTTTAACGGCAAGGTTCCCGCGCTGGAGCGGGAGGTAAAGGCGAAGGTCAAGGCGGGCATCGCCTTCCGCACGTAGATGAACGGATTCAACTTCGCCAAGCCGATGAGCAGCAGATGGACGGCAAACATGAGGATCAGCGCCACATAGGAAGCGACGACGAATGTCCCCAGTTTAACGATGGCGTCGAAGTCGCTGGTTGCCGTCACCTTTGCCATCAGGGCCAACACGCCGTAGGGCGTCAGGCGGAGAATCAACGTCACGATGCGCATGATGACGGCGAAGAGGGCATCGATGATCTTCGCGAACAATTCCGCTTGTTCCGGCTGTTTTCTCTTCACCCCGAGATAGGCGATTCCGATGAATGCGGCGAAAATGACGACGGCGATCGTCGAGGTCGGGCGGGTGCCGGCGAGATCCGCGAAGGGATTCGCAGGCAAAAATTCCACGATCTGGCCCGGAAGCGTCATATCTTGGATGGACCCCATCTTTTCGCTCAATTCCGCGTTCCTGGCCGCCTCCGCTTTCCCTTCGGTCAATTGGATGCCCTCCAGCTGGAAACCGAGGGCGGAAAAGACTCCGATGGCGGCGGCGATGGCCGTCGTTCCCAAAAGGATGCCGATGACGAGGAAGCTGATTTTGCCCAGGTTTTTGGTCGCGCGCAATTTCGTAAAGGCGCCGACGATCGAGATGAAGACGAGGGGCATGACGATCATTTGCAGCAGTTTCACGTAGCCGGCGCCGACGATGTTATACCAATCGATCGTCGTTAGCGTCACTTTTGAGCCGGTGCCGTACAGGGCGTGGATCATGAGCCCCAGCAATATCCCCAGTCCGAGGCCGGTGAAGACCCGCTTGGAAAAGGAGACATGCCTTTTTTGCTGCCAAAACAGAATGCCGATGAGTGCCAATAAAATAAGAATGTTAACGATGACGAGAAGCGTGTCCATTCTTTTCCTCCTTCATTCAAATGATGAGCTTACCGCATGCAAATTATACTATAATACGGAAAATCCGATAGATAAAGTAAGAAATACGGGGAAAGACGAAGAAAGAGAAGTTTGACAACTCCCCGCTCCAAAAACGGCCCCCTATCTTCCCCCTGGCCTCTTCCGCCCCTGTAAACGCTTTAACCGTTAACGGAATAAAGGTAATTTCGGGAAATATCCAAATAAACCGCGAAAAGAAAAAAATGAAATATTTCATAAAATTACATATTGATATAATAATTAAATAGTGAAATAATATCATTATATATGCAACCAGACAAGGTGGGATGCGCATGGAAAGGAAACCGATACTGCGAGTGGAAGGCCTGCAAACGTCATTTTTTACCGATGACGGCGAGATCCCGGCCGTCGACAACATCAGCTTTCAAGTCTATCCCGGGGAAATTTTGGGCATTGTCGGCGAGTCGGGATGCGGAAAAAGCGTGACCTCCCTGTCCATCATGGGGCTTTTGCCCGCGCCCCAAGGCAAAATCAAAGCGGGGAGCATTTTCCTCGGCGATGAGGATCTGGTCAAGGCATCGGAAAAAAGGATGCGGGAAATCCGCGGCAATGAAATCGCGATGATCTTCCAGGAGCCGATGACTTCTCTAAATCCCCTGTTTAAAATCGGAAATCAGCTCATGGAAGCTTTGCGGGTACATAAAAAGGTTTCCAAAGAAGAGGCCTTCCAAAGATCCGTGGAAATGCTGCGGCTGGTCGGGCTTCCCCGGGCGGAAGAACTGATGAACGCCTATCCCCACGAACTTTCCGGCGGGATGCGGCAGCGGGTGATGATCGCCATGGCGCTCATCTGCGGCCCGAAGGTTTTGATCGCCGATGAACCGACCACCGCATTGGATGTAACGATACAGGCCCAGATTTTGCATTTGATGAAAAGGCTGAACGAAAAATTGCATACGGCCATCTTGCTGATCACCCATGATCTCGGGGTCGTCGCCCAGGTTTGCCAACGGGTGATCGTCATGTATGCGGGGAAGATTGTCGAGGAGGGCGACGTCCAAACCATCTTTCAAAATCCGAAACACCCGTATACAAAAGGGCTGCTGCAATCCATTCCGGATATACGGACGAAAAAAGAAAGGCTGTTTTCCATTCCCGGAAACGTTCCGAAACCGGGTTCGATCCGGCAAGGCTGCCGTTTCTACACCAGATGCATGTTCCGTGAAGAACGGTGCAGGCAGGAAGATCCTCCCTATTATGAATTAGAAAATCAGCACCGTTCCCGCTGCTGGCTGCACGAAAAGGAAGGGAAGACCGCAGATGACACCGTTGTTGCAAGTTCGTAACCTGAAAAAGGAATTTCCGATAAAAAAAGGCATATTTTCAAGAACGGTAGGATCCGTAAAAGCGGTAAACGACATTTCATTTTCCGTGAATGAGGGAGAAACCTTTGCCCTGGTCGGCGAATCCGGATGCGGCAAATCGACCACGGGCAAGCTTCTGCTCCGTCTGATCGAGCCCCAGGGCGGGGAGGTGCTCTTTCAAAACGAGAATATCCTGACCTTCTCCAAAGAAAAAATGAGAAAGGCCCGGCGCCATATGCAGATGGTGTTCCAAGACCCGTTTGCATCCTTGAATCCGCGGCAAACGGTGGAACGGATTTTGGAAGAGCCGCTTATCGTCCATAACATCGGGACCGCGAAGGAAAGGAAACAAAAGGTCTATGAAATGCTGGAAATCGTCGGCCTGCAAAAGGAGCACGGGAAACGCTACCCCCACCAATTCAGCGGCGGGCAGCGGCAGCGGATCGGCATCGCCCGCGCCCTCATGACCAATCCGAAGCTCATCGTGGCCGACGAACCGGTTTCCGCCCTGGACGTGTCCATCCAGTCGCAAATTTTGAATCTGTTAAAAGATTTGCAAAAACAATTTCAATTGACCTATATATTCATCTCCCATGACCTGGGCGTCGTCCGCCACATCAGCGACCGGGTCGGCGTCATGTACCTGGGGCATATGGTGGAAATGGCGGACAGCGAAAAGCTGTATGCGGAACCCCTTCATCCGTATACGAAGGCGCTCCTGGACGCCGTTCCGATCGCCGATCCGAATGTGGAGCGGGAAGTGATCACCATCAAAGGGGAGCTCCCGAGCCCCGCCAACCCGCCTTCCGGGTGCGTCTTCCACACCCGTTGCGCCCAGTGCATGGAGATTTGCAAAAAAGCGAAGCCCGAATGGAAGGAAGTCAAGCCCGGGCATTATGTCGCCTGCCATCTTTATTCCTGATATGAATTTCGGGTTCAATTGAGAAATTCATATAAATATCAACAGTAAAGGGGGATTTGTATGAAAAGAAAGAAGCATGTTGTCCTATTCATCGCACTCATGCTGGTATTTTCCTCGTTTCTTGCAGCATGCGGCAAAAAAGAATCGGGAGGGGGACAAGAAGAGGAGAAGCCGACGGAATTGGTGTTCGGCCGCGGCGGGGATTCCACTTCCCTCGATCCGGCGGAAACCACCGAAGGGGAAGCCTTTAAAGTTACGGAGAACATTTACGAAAAGCTCATCAATTTCAAAGAACAGAGCACGGAATTGGAACCCGGCCTGGCGACGGATTGGGAGGTTTCCGATGACGGCCTGACCTACACCTTCCAACTGCGTCAAGGGGTGAAATTCCACGACGGAACGGATTTTAACGCGGAAGCGGTGGTGTTCAACTTTAACCGCTGGATAGAAGGAAACCAAGGAAAAAGCGGCGACGAAATTCCTTTCCCCTACTTCCAATCCCAATTCGGCGACAACATTGAATCGGTGACGGCGACGGGAGAATATGAAGTCCAATTCAAATTGAAACGGCCGCAAGCGGTATTTTTGAAAAACCTGGCCATGTCGCCCTTTGCCATCGCCAGCCCGGCTGCGATTCAAAAGTACGGGGATAAATTCAACGAAAACCCTGTGGGGACCGGGCCTTACAAATTCGTGGAATGGAAGCGGAACGACCGGATTGTCCTCGAAAAATTTGATGATTATTGGGATTCCGGATATCCGAAAATCGACCGGATCATCTTCCGTTGCATCCCCGATAACTCGGCCCGTTTGAACGCGCTGAAGACCGGGGAAGTGGATTTGATCGACGGCGTCAATTACACCGACGTCAAACAAATTGAATCGGACAGCAATCTGCAGCTGATCCCCCGTCCCTCGTTGAACGTCGCATACGTCGGTTTGACGGTGACGAGGGGGCCGCTGAAAAATCAAAAGGTCCGCCAGGCGTTGAACCACGCCGTCGACAAAGAAGCGATCATCCAATCCTTCTACGAAGGGTATGCGGAACCCGCGAAGAATCCGATGCCGCCGGTCGTCGCCGGCTATAACGACGAGATCCAAGACTATGAATTTGACCTGGAAAAAGCGAAACAGCTCCTCGCCGAAGCCGGCTATCCGAACGGCTTTGAAATCAAACTGTGGGCGATGCCGGTGCCCCGGCCGTATATGCCGGACGGACGGAAAGTCGCCGAAGCGATCAAGTCCAATTGGGAAAAGATCGGCGTGAAGACGGAGATCGTGTCGATGGAGTGGGGAACCTATCTGGAAAAAGTGGCGGCAGGGGAAGCGGACGCCTTCATGCTCGGCTGGACCGGGGATAACGGAGACGCCGACAACTTCCTGTATGTCCTCTTGGATAAGGACAACGTCGGCACGAACAACTACACCTATTACTCCAACGACGAACTGCATGAGATTTTGATCCAGGCCCAAACCGAATCCGATGAAAACAAACGGAACGAATTGTATAAGAAAGCCCAGGAAATCATCAAAGAAGACGCGCCTTGGATCCCGCTCGTTCACTCCGAGCCGCTGCTTGCGGCAAGAAAGGATTTGGTCAATTTCAAACCCCATCCGACCGGTTCCGACCGTTTGCACATGGTGGAATTCAGCAAATAACGGATGGCGGTTGAAGGAGAGGCAAAGGAGAAAAGCGGACGGAAAAGGGAGAATTCGATCTCTCCCTTTTCTGCTTCCATATGCCGATCAATAACAAGGCGGGAACGTCTCAACGAAAGAAGGAAGGGAAACGCATGTACGCATACATTATTCGGCGCCTTCTCATGTTAATTCCCGTATTGTTCGGTTTGACCCTCATCGTCTTTTTCATGATACGCGCCATTCCCGGCGATCCGGCCCAAATCATTTTGGGCCAGGCGGCGACGGAAGAATCGATCGAGGCGCTGAACAAGAAACTGGGATTGGACAAGCCCTGGTATGTCCAATACGTTAACTATTTGAACGACCTTTTGCACGGGGACCTCGGCGATTCCATCCGCACCAATTCCCCGATCTCCGAGCAAATTTGGCCCTATTTGGCGGCCACCTTCGAACTGTCGGTGGTGGCCATGCTCATCGCCGTCTTTATCGGGGTGAACGCGGGAATAATCAGCGCCTGGTACCAAAATTCCTGGTTCGATTACATCGTCATGCTCCTCGCTCTGATCGGGGTTTCCATGCCGATCTTTTGGCTCGGCTTGATGGAACAATGGGTTTTTGCCGTCCAGCTGGACTGGCTGCCGACGGGCGGCCGGGAGAATGTCCGTGATCCCATCGAACCGATTACCCATTTGTACCTTTTGGATTCGCTCCTGCAGGGGGATATGGCCAAATTTTCGGATGTTTTGCAGCATTTGATCCTTCCCGCGGCGGCGCTGGCCACCATCCCGATGGCGATCATCGCCCGGATCACCCGGTCGAGCATGCTGGAAGTCATGCGGACCGATTATGTAAGGACGGCAAGGGCAAAGGGATTGCGCATGTTTTGGGTCGTCTATAAACATTCCTTGAAAAATGCCATCATCCCGATCCTTACCGTCATCGGGCTGCAATTCGGCCTGCTGTTGGGAGGGGCGATCCTGACGGAAACGATTTTCAGCTGGCCGGGAATCGGCAGATACATCTACGATGCGATCAACTATCGGGACTACCCGGTCATTCAATCGGGAATCTTGATCATCGCGCTGTTCTTTGTCCTGATCAATTTGATTACGGATATTTTGTATGCGGTCATCGACCCCCGCATCAAGTACCGGTGATCTTCGGACTGACAAAACATACGGCTAAAGAAGCAGGTGAGGCAAAATGGCGGAAATTGCACCGAATCAAGACGCGGTTGTCCTTTCCGGGCCGGAGGCTGCCGTCTCCCCGTGGCGGGAAGCCTGGCGGACGTTCCGCAAAAATAAACTGGCCATGCTGGGGTTGTTTATCGTCCTGTTTTTTGTTTGCATCGCCCTTTTCGCCCCCTTCATCGCCAAGGAGGGTATCGATGAACAAAAGCTGACGGAAGCCCGCCTTCAGAGCCCTTCCGCAGAATATTGGTTCGGAACGGACGATTTCGGAAGGGATATTTTCTCCCGGGTGGTTTACGGGGCGAGAATTTCGTTGACCGTCGGGTTTTTCTCCGTGATCGGGTCGATTATTGTCGGCTGTTTTCTCGGAATCATTGCCGGTTATTACGGCGGGATCATCGACGGCATCATTTCCAGATTTTTTGACATCCTTTTGGCGTTCCCGAGCATCTTGCTCGCCATCGGCATCGTCGCCGTTTTGGGCCCGTCCCTGCGCAATGCGCTCATTGCCATCGCCGTCGTCAATGTGCCGAACTTCGGCCGGTTGATCCGTTCCCGGGTTTTGAGCGTCAAGGAAGAAGAATATATCCTGGCCGCCCGGTCCATCGGCATGAAGGATTCCCGGATTCTCCTGCACCATATCTTGCCGAACAGCATGGCTCCGATTATCGTGCAAGGGACTTTGGCCATTGCCACGGCCATCATTGAAGCGGCCGCCTTGGGATTTCTGGGGCTCGGGGCCCAGCCGCCCCAGCCGGAATGGGGGAAAATGTTGGCCGATTCCAAAGACTTTTTAACGAACGCCCCGTGGACGATGATCTTCCCCGGGCTGGCCATCATGCTGACCGTTCTCGGATTCAACCTGCTGGGGGACGGGCTTCGCGACGCTTTGGATCCGAGGATGAAAACTTAACGGCACCCGGTGTTGCCCGATCCCGGCACCCGGGTTTTGCGCGGCTGCCGCCTGGAATCTTTTCGGATTTCCCGGCGGCTTATTCTTTTTCCGGGAGAGAAGGATTGGCTCCTTCCCGGGAAAGTCCGGCCGGCACGGCGGGTGGTCTTGGCAACAAGGTGCGGGAACAAAGAGAAAATGGCGTCCCTTTGGTTCCTGCGGCCTAACTTTTGCCGGGATTTCCGGAAAGGGACGGGCTGGTCTTTTTACGGATGGCATTGGGTTCGGAGTGCCGCGAACCGGAACCCGGCGCCCCGAAAAAGGGGGCTCCCGCCTCGGACGGGAGTGCCGCAAACGGAGGCGGATTAAGGCGAGGGCTCCCGGGAAAATTTATCTCCCATAAAAGGGAATTTGTTATTGCAAAAACTACTAACATTAGTTATATTAAAACTAACATAATTAGTTTAAAGGGAAGTGAGCCACATGCGAATCGTCCGCAAACATACGGTTTTCCAGCTGACATTTTTGCCGCGCCTTTTCCCCGTCAATTGTTACTTGGTAGATGAGCCGGACGGACTGACCTTGATTGACGCCGCCCTGCCCTACAGCGCGAAAGGCATTTTAAAGGCGGCCGAAACCATCGGAAAACCGATCACCCGTATCCTTCTCACCCACGCGCACCAAGATCATGTGGGGGCCCTTGATGGGCTGAAACGGATTCTTCCCGATGCGCCCGTCTTTGTTTCGGAACGGGACGCCCGGTTAATGGCCGGGGACAGGTCGTTGGATCCGGACGAACCGAATACGCCGATTCGCGGCGGAGTGCCCAATAACCTGCGGACACGGCCGGATGTTTTGCTGAAGGAAGGGGACCGGATCGGCTCCCTGCTCGTGATTGCCACGCCGGGGCATACGCCCGGTTCGATATCCTTTCTCGACACGCGCAACCGCGCCTGCATCGTCGGGGACGCGTTTCAGACAAGAGGGGGGATCGCGGTATCGGGACAGGTTCGGCCATGGTTCCCCTTCCCGGCAATGGCCACATGGAGTAAGGAAATGGCGCTCAAAAGCGCATGCAAAATACGGGAGCACCGCCCTTCGCTGCTGGCGCCGGGGCATGGGGGCATGTTGGAACAGCCGGGTCCGGCGATCGACCGTGCCATCGCCGAAGCCGAAGGGAGTTTTCGATGATTGCGGCGAAGGGTTGCCCTTCTTTGGCGGAATCCTGTCCGCCGAAACCGTACCGCGCTTTAAACGAGCCCATGCGGGAAAGGAGGGACGCAGATGTCACCGAAGATCGGTTTGAATATGGCAAAGATCCTGCAAACGGCAATGGACATTGCCGATAAGGACGGACTGGAAGGCGTAACCCTGGCTGCGTTGGCGAAAAGGCTCGGCGTCCGCCCCCCTTCCTTGTACAACCACATCGATGGATTGCAAGGTTTACGGAAACAGCTCGCCCTTTACGGCCTCGAACAGCTTCACCGCGCCTTGGCGGAAGCGGCCATCGGGCGTTCCGGCGACGATGCGGTGCATGCCCTTGGCAAAGCTTATGTAACCTTCGTCCGCACCCACCCCGGCCTGTATGAAGCAACCATGCAAGCCCCCGATCCGCTGGATCCGGATATACAACGTGCAGGCCGGTCGATTGTGGATCTGACCATGCGCGTGCTTCGGGCATACCATCTTGATGACGAAACGGCTCTGCATGCCGTGCGCGGTTTCCGAAGCATGTTCCATGGATTCGCATCCTTGGAACAGAAAGGGGAATTTAGAATCCGCCTCGACCATGACGCGACGCTCCGGTTTCTGATCGACACGTTCCTGGCGGGCCTTCGGAAAAAACCGTGAAACCCCCGGCGCGGATCCGCCCGAAAAATTGAGAAACGATGAGTGGCCGCCAAAATTTTTTTTGCGGACCGGCTGCAAAATGCGACGGTTCCCCTCCTTCAAGGATCCGATTGTTCCTGCCAAAGGGATCCCCAACAGGAGGGAAAATGATGTTCCCGCTTGATTTCCGGCCGTCTGTTTCCCGCTCCTCTCCTTTTTGGCGGGTTCCGCTTCGAAAGCGGTATGAAGCCATTTTCGGACGGGCCGACGGGCGGATTTGCGCGACCGGAAGCAGAAATCGGCATCCATCGGATGGAAAAAAGGGGGGCGGATTTGAAGCGAAACCGGATGCTGACGTGCGCCGGGAGAAAAAGCGTTTTCAAAACGGACAGAAACGGGCCCGAACCCTTGCGCCGGCTGCGGCCGGACGCCCCGCAACGGGAAATGGAAATCGGAAACTATGATATAATATAATGGTATAATAAACGGTAATAATAAAAAGGAAAAAGGATTGGTGAATGTTAATTTGGACAGTTCCTTATCGACGCTATGGATTGTGCTCTTATTAATTATCGCCAACGGCGTTTTTGCGATGACGGAAATTGCCATCGTCACCTCGAGAAAATCCAGATTGGAAAAAATGGCGGAAGAAGGTAATGCGAAGGCCGCCATCGCCTTGAAATTGGCCGAACACCCCAACCAATTGCTTTCCACGATCCAAATCGGCATCACCCTCATCGGCATCGTGACGGGTGCCTTCAGCGGCGCCGCCATCGCCGGCCAATTGGCGAAATTCATTGACCGGATTTCCTATTTGCAGCCGTACAGCAAGGAAATCAGCATGTTCATCGTCGTGGCCCTCACCACTTACCTTTCCCTGATCATCGGGGAACTGGTGCCGAAACGGATCGGTTTGACGAATCCGGAAAAGGTCGCTTTGATGGTGGCCAAACCGATGTATTATTTCGCAAAAATCGGCAGACCCCTCATTTGGATTTTGAGCAAATCGACGGAATTCGTCCTCAAGTTGATCGGGGTCAAACAGTCGAACGAACCGGAAATCACGGAAGAGGAAATCCAGCAGATGATCGAAAAGGGCGTTTACAGCGGGGTTGTGGATGAAATCGAATCGGAGATTGTGGAACAGATTTTTTACACCGGCGACTCCCGAATCGGGGATATCCTGACCCCGCGGACCCAGCTCGTCTGGATCGACATTGAGAAGCCCTTTGAGGAAAACTTGAAGAAAATGATTTCCAGTTCCCATTCCAAGTTTCCCGTCGGGCGAGGAAGCCTGGATGAATTTTTGGGGGTCATTTACATTAAGGATATTTTTGCCAAAATGGCCGAAAAAAAACCTTTCAAACTGGAAGATTGCATTCAGGAAACCCTCGTCCTTCCGGAGCCGATGAAGGTGTTTCAAGCCCTGGAAATTTTAAAGAAATCCGGAAGGCATGAAGCGATCGTCATCGACGAATACGGCGGCATCGAAGGGTTCATCACCTTGCACGATTTCATGGAAAGCATCGTCGGGGAAATCCCCTATTACGAGGATGATTCGGAACCGCAGATCGTGGAACGGGATGAAAAGAGCTGGCTGGCCGACGGCCTCGTTTCCCTGGACACCTTTAAGCGGTACTTCGATATCGAAGATCTGCCCGAAGTGCGGGGCGGAACGCCCCATACCCTGGGCGGATACATCACCATGTATATCGGGGACATCCCGAAGCTCAACCAGTCGATCGAAATCGAAGGCTATCGCTTGGAAGTCGTCGATATGGATCATGTTCGCGTCGATAAAGTGTTGATCACCCGGATCGGACCGGAAGAGGGGAAAGGGGACGAATGACGGGCGCCGCGAAAGCGGTGATCCGTTCATGGTCCGCATGAAAGGAAGGACGGACGGAAACCGGGACCCCTTTTCCGGCGAAGAAGCCGGCAAACATCGGCTCCCCGTGCAACGGGCCGCCCCGTTAGCGGGGAGTTTTCGTACGCCCGGCATGGGTGCGACGCTATAGGGTGAAAGTCCCGAACGGGGGCTGGCGAGCGCCTACCGTTAGCTGAAGGCAAGGGTGTCCGCCGTGAGGCGGAATCTGAAGGAAGCTGGAGGCAAACACTCGACCTGAGGGACACGAACCCAATCGGAGGCCGTCACAGTCGGACGAGTCTGCGAAACAAGACGAAGTCCCAAGCCGCCAAGGGCTGTGGAGGTATATTGGGCAGGTGCATGAGTGGAAAGTGTCCACCCTTATCCGGGGAGGCCTGTACGGAACGCCTTCTGACGATGGTAACCAGAACCGAAAGGTTCTATTGAACGTACAGGAGTCAGCAGAGGCCATAGTACTGGAGTAAGGGACGCCTGAAACAGGAAG
>Ga0207870_100397_pt1 | contig 26094 bp, 19 predicted proteins | sample CeladaPassage60B_FD_187477 | JGI IMG/M metagenome (GOLD analysis project Ga0207870, IMG submission 187477) | Cellulose-adapted microbial communities from the Joint BioEnergy Institute, USA - Passage3 60B (SPAdes) (version 2) | ecosystem: Engineered > Bioreactor > Continuous culture > Unclassified... | reverse complement strand
GAGGCCCGGTTCCCTGTCCCGTTCGCCCCGTCCCCGGCGTGCCAGCCGTTCTCGGTCACCGGCAGGAGCTGCACGACCTCCCGGTCGTCGACGACGAAGTGGAAGCTCACCCCCTCCGGCCCACCGCCGGCGTGGACGAAGCGCCGGTGCGCCTCGGCACCGGCTCCCGGGTTCTCGTTCGCCGTCTCGTGCACCGTCACCCACTCGACGCGCAGCGGGTAGCCGGGCCGGTTCGGCGCGCCGCGCGGCACGAGGTCGACCCGCAGCGGCACCCCCGGCACCGGCTCCTCCGCCTGCGCGACCAGGAACGCCTGCACCGCCGCGACATAGGCAGCAGGATCGTTCCCGTCGGCCGCCGGCGCCCAGAGCGGGACGATCCGCTCGACGGTGTCCGCCCCCTGGCGCCGGTAGACGTAGGCCGGGTCGACCAGCCGCCGGGCCAGGTCGCGGAACCCTTCCACCCAGCTCGGGTAGCGCCAGAACTGGCCGCGACCCGGCACCGCGACCGGTTCGCCGACCCCGGTACGGCTCGTCCGCGTGGCGCCGGGGTTCTTGAGGTCGTGCGCCGGCACCAGTCCCACCGTGCCGAAGCGCGACTCGTGCGCGAACACGGCCAGCGCGAAGAGGGGGTCGACCCCCTCCGCTGCCACCGCCTGCCAGCAGGCGACCGCCTCGGCCGCCGCCGGCGAGCCGGCCGCGCGCAAGACGGCCGCGAACCGCTCCGGCGCGATGCGCGGCAACGCGCCGACGACGAGGGTCTCGTTGGGCATACCGTTCGTCCCCTTTCCGTTCGGTCAGCACCGGGTGTGGGTCCGGCGGCCCGGTAGGGCCGGCCCGCGACCGCATGCGCCCGGGGGAGCACCCCGCGCCGCCCCGGTCCCGTAGGGGCGAGGCGTCCCTCGCCCAGCCGCACCGCCAGGTGCGGCATCCCTCCGTGGCGTCTGCCGGCCCTATCGGGCCGGACGGGTCACGCACGCGTGACCCGAAGGGTCGGGCACGCCCGACCCCTACAGCGGGAACGGCGGCGCAGCAGCGACCGTGATCGACCATCGATCCCGGCCGGCACCGCGTCCCCCGTCGCCGTTTCTGTAGGGGCGAGGCGTGCCTCGCCCAGCCGCACCGCCAGGTGCGGCATCCCTCCGTGGCGGCTGCTGGCCCTCCGGGCCGGTCGGGTCAGGCACGCCGACCCGAAGGGTCACGCACGCGTGACCCCTACACGGGCAACGGCGGGTACCTACGGCGACCGCGACCGGCGATCGTTCACGGTCGGCAACTCGTCCCCCGTCCTGTAACCCTGTAGGGGCGAGGCGTGCCTCGCCCGCCCGCGCCGAAAGGCGCGGCAATGGAATCGATGGTTCGGCCACGAACGGTGTCGCGGCGACCGGAAATGCCGGCCCTATCGGGCCGGACGCGTCACGCACGCGTGACCCGAAGGGTCAGGCACGCCTGACCCCTACAGGGGGAACCGGTGGGCATCGAGGACGACGGTGGCCTGCGATCGATCCCGGCCGGCACCGCGTCGCACCGTTCTGTAGGGGCGAGGCGTGCCTCGCCCAGCCGCGCCGCAAGGCGCGGCAATGGTCACGCAGCGGCCTGCCGACCATGTGTACACCGCACAGCAGACCGCCGCGGGATTGCCGGCCCTATCGGGCCGGACGCGTCACGCACGCCCGACCCGAAGGGTCACGCACGCGTGACCCCTACAGGGGGAACCGGTGGGCATCGAGGGCGACGGTGGCTTGCGATCGACCACGGTCGGTGCCTCACCCGACCTCAGCCGACCTCGACGAGCTCCAGCTCCAGCCGGCGGGCGGCCCCCACCTCCCGCCCCTCCAGCCGCTCGCTGATCTCGCTCACCTGCACCAGCAGGCTCGTCCCCGCTGCCATGTCCACGTCGCGGAAGGGAAGCGGCGCGCCCACCCGCCACGCCTCCCACAGCGCTGCCGCCAGGTCGTCCGGGTCGCGCGTCTCGGCCGCGCCGCTCGCCCGCGGCAGGAGCGGCCCCAGCTGCACCGCCAGCCGCCAGCGCCGGCGCGGTTGCCACACGCTCTCGCCGCTGCCGCCACCGCCTGCCTGGCTCGCCGCGGCCAGGCCCCACAGCTCGACCACCGCCGGCGACCACTCGCCCACGCCACCGACCTCGACCGCGACCGCCAGTGCGGCCGCCTGGAGCGGCGGTGCGAACGGCTCCGCGAGCACCTGGAACCCGCTCGGCGGCGGGCCGACGCTGCGCCACGTCCCCCAGCTCCAGCTCGCCCCGGCGTCGACGCTCCAGCCCAGTCGCGCCTGCACGGTGCCGCTGCCGCTCGCCCCCTGCCAGGCCAGCGCCGCCCCTACCCCCAGCCAGGGCAGCGTGTCCGCCGGCAGCGCGGTCAGGAGCCCGCTCGTCACCCGGAAGCTGCTGCGCAGGCCGGGAAAGCCAGGGCGCGGGACCGCCTGGGCGAGGAGGACCCCGCTCGTGCCGGCCCGCGCCAGGAGGAGGTCGGTGTCCGGGTGCCGCCCGCCCACCGCCACCGGCCAGCCGGCCCCACCGTCCGTCCACTCCTCGACCAGGTACCAGGGCTCACGCGCGTCCCAGTCGAGCGCCAGCCCCACCGGCGTGGCCAGCTGCCCCGGCGTCGCCCACAGCTGCCAGCGCCCGTTGGTGGCGTCCTGGACCACCACCCAGAGGAACCCGCCGGCGCTGGCCGCCCCGCGCGTGGCGAGGCCCCGCAGCCCGGTGGGTATCCAGCCGCGCACGGTGCCGGTCGTGTCGCACCGGTGCACCTGTCCGGCCAGCCAGGTGTAGAGTGCCGTCCCGTGCCCGACCAGGAAGGCGCCGTCGTCCTCGGCCAGGAGCGGCGGCTGGGTGAAGAGGAGGTCGGCGGTCGTCCCCTTGACCCGCCAGAGCGCCGTGCGGGTGAGCGCCCAGACAGCGCCGGCCCAGCTGGCCAGCCGCCGCACCGGCGCGTCGAGCAGGAGCGTCGTCGCGGCGGTGGGCGAGGTGTAGCGCAGCAGCCGGTCGTCCTGCCCGGCCGCGGTCGGGACCAGGTAGCCGGCCTGCCCGTCGCTGCCGACGAACTTAGCCGTGTTCTGGTAGAAGCTCGTCGTGTAGCTCCCGGCCGCGAGATCGACGCTGGAGACGTGGGCCGCCGTCCCGTGGGCGAAGAGGAGCCGCGTCCCCAACTGGCAGGCGTCGACGACCGCTGCGGTGAGCACGCGCACCTCGCTCAGCCCACCGTACGGCCCACCGGCCGTCCCGGCCAGCCGCCACTGGCGGTTCCCAGCGACCAGGTGCACCTCCGGCGCGAGCAGGCCACTCCACACCGGGCCGGCGCTCGGCCAGCTGGCCGGCGCGACGACGCTGCGCAGCGCCGGGCCGGCCCGCAGCCCGAGCCCGTCCGGCAGGGCGCCGAGCGCAGCCCAGGCGCCGCTGGCATCCCGCTGCCGGGCTGGTCCGGCCCCGAACCCGCGCACCCCGAGCCGCACCGTGCCGCCTGGCCGGCGGGCGAGACTCTCCCGCCGGTAGCTCCCCGGCAGCACCACCAGCGGAACGCCGCCCAGTTCCACCTCCATCGTTCACTGCTCCCGTCCGGCCAGCGCCCAGGCGATCTTCGCGAGCGGGGAGAGCCGCCCAGCTTCGGGGTCGCCCGCGCCCCGCGGCGCACCGGCCGCGACCGGTGGCGCAGCCGCCTGGGCCTCGGCCAGCAGCCGCGCCCGCAGTTCCCGCGCCCGCTCGGCACTGGCCAGGAGCGCCTCCAGGGTGTCGCCGCTGACGAGCTCCGGTAGCGCCTCCGGGTAGGCGCGGAGGACGAGCGCCCGCAGCACGTCGAGCGGGACGGTGGCGACCGGCTCGGCCGGCTCCGGCGCGCTCGCTGCCGGCGGTGCGCCCGGCTCGTCCGCTACCGGCGGCGCGCCGACCGGTTCGGACTCGGCAGCCGGCGCGGGCTCGGTCGCTGCCGCGGCGGCTTCCGTGGCGGCAGGCGTCAGTGGGTCGCTCATCGGTCACCTCCTCTCGTGGTGCTTCCATACAAGAACACACCGCGAGGGGCCCGCAAGCGGACATCGAGTTCCGCTGCGGCTGCCCGCGCGCGGGCGAGCGCGGGACCGTGGCGCACCGGCGCCGCCGCCTGACCCAGCGTGCGGGCGGCGTGGCGACACCGGGAGCGGTGGTGGCCCGGGCCGGTGACCGATGGTGGCTGCGGCGGTACCTAGTCGCGGTCAGGTAGGCAGCGACGGCACGCCTGGCGCCGACACGGCGGGGGACGAGGTGCCGGCCGGGCGCGATCGCCGGTCGCGGGCACGATACGGCCGCGGCGTTTCCGCCCGTAGGGGTCGGGCGTGTGTGACCCCTACGGCCCCGAAGGGGCCGGCTATGTCCCGTGCGTCTGTGTGCCGCGCCTGCGGCGCGGCTGGGCGAGGCACGCCTCGCCCCTACACAACGGGGGGCGATCCACCGACCGTGACTGATCGAGGTTCACCGTGGGTCTTGGACACCAGCCGTTGGCCCCGTAGCGATGAGGGCGTGCCTGACCTGACCGGCCCAAAGGCCCGGCGATGGGACGTGGCATGCCGCGCCTGCGGCGCGGCTGGGCGAGGCACGCCTCGCCCCTACAGAACGGTGCGACGCGGTGCGGGCCGGGATCGATGGTCGGTCACGGTCGCTGCTGCAGCGCCGCCGTTCCCGCTGTAGGGGTCAGGCGTGCCTGACCCGACCGGCCCGGAGGGCCGGCAATGCGACGTGGGATGCCGCACCTGACGGTGCGGCTGGGCGAGGCGCGCCTCGCCCCTACAGGACGACAGGGCGGGGGACGGTGTGCCGACCGGGAGCCAACGCAGGCCACGGTCGCCCTCGGTACCCGCCGTTTTCGCCGTAGGGGTCAGGCGTGCCCGACCCGCCATGCCCCCTCACCCCCCAGCCCCCTCTCCCGCGCAGTGCGGGAGAGGGGGTGGCGAGCGGAGCAAGCCGGGGTGTTCCGCATAGGCGAGGCGCGCCGCGCCCGTCCGCGCCGGCGGGCGCGACATGGCGGATACCGTTGCGGGCCCGGACGGCGGCCGACAGCCGACGCAGCACGGCGACGCGCACGTCCTCGTGGCGCGCAAGTGCGGGATGCCCGCTCCGCCCGGCCGCTCGCTTCGCGAGCGTGCGGAAGCGAACGCGCTGGCCTCCCCGTTGCCCCCCGGCGGTGGCCGTGCTCACCGGCGGCTCCCTGCCGCTGGCCGATCGCACTCGCGCGCCGTACCGGGGCCGCACGGACAGCCCTCGCCCTCGCAAGCGAACGGCTGTGCTGGCGAGCGCAGCGTGCCGTCGCTAGCAGGACGCGTTCCCGCCAGGGTGAGGCGCTCCGGTGTTGCTCGCACAGCGCTTACCCCAGGGAAATACACAACCCGGGAAGGAATCCAGGGTCAACACCGCCTCGACGTACGGCGGGATCGCAGCCCCGCGGCCCGAACGCCGGCCAGGTTCGCCTCGGCACGGGGGACAATCGGTGCGTAGCCAACACACTCTGAGCACGCTGACCTCGATCACGACAAGAGGCCGGGGCGGGTGCCCCGGCCTCCCTCGCAGCCGAGCGACGACGTCACGGCCCGACGGTGATCGTGACCGGTCCACCGATTACCGGCTCACCCGCATCGGGCTCGCCGTCGTTGTTGTAATCCGCCACCAGCTGGACCTGGAACGAGTCACCGGCGACACCGTTGCAGACGTAGATCTGCGCAGGGCTGCTGGTCGCGTAGTTGTCATCAGGGCTGCCGCACGCTGCGAAGCTCGCGTTCGCCGTCCCGTCCACGATCGCGATGACGAACGGGTTCCCAGACGGCGTGATCGACGCCGTAGCGGTCACGTCAACCGTGCCGTCCCCGACAGCCGACGAACCCACTTGGGTCACGTCGGTCGTCAGGTTGCCGGTCGGCCGCCACTCCTTCGTCGCGGTGGTGCAAACGTCACCGGCATCGATCTCGCCCGTGTTGTTGAGGTCAGCGCAGACCTGGATCGTGTCGATGCCAGCGGTCCCGTCGTCCTCATGATCGTAAGAAATCGTTGCCTCACCGTCGACATTCGTGGGCGACGCACTGCTGCCGGTCTCGCCGTCATTGGGCCCGGCCGTGACTTCGAACAGGATGTCCACACCCGGCACCGGATCGCCACCGAAGGTGAGCGTCGCCGTGATCGAGTGGCTGCCGAACGTACCACCATCAGGCGAGTTCACCGCGCTCGCCGGGTCGACCGCGAGCTGGTAGGTCGGCGCGGGCGGCGCCTCGAACGGAGCCACGACGGCCAGGTTGAACGCAGCCGAGCCGTCGTACTGGACGTCGTAGTTCACGTTGTTCGAGACCGCGACGACCGGCGCGTCCTCGGCGGTGACGACCACGTTCCCGGTGAAGCCGCCCTGCAGCTCCGGCAGGTCCTCAGGCGCGTACAGGATCGCGCTGCCCCACGGAGCGATGCGGTAGTCGATCGAATCGTACTCGTTGCCAGCGCGGTTGTAGACGGTCACGGTGACGTTGTTCGCCACGGTGTTCGGGTTGAAGATCGCGATGCCGCTGTTGTCGTTCGAGCTCGCCAGAGCGCCACCCTGCTTCTGGAAGAGCGGCAGCGCCAGCGTACCGCCACCGACCTGCGCGTTGTAGCTCATCGCCTGGCCAGTGTCCGGATCGGTGCCGCTGTACTTGACCTCGTCGACCGCGACCGCGACCTTCTGGTTAGCCGTGATGCGCGCCTGGGCGATACTCATCGTGCCGAGGTTGGTCAGCTCCGGCCGGTAGACCCACTCGACCGCCCGCGGGCGGAGGGTGAGCGTCGCCGAGCCGGCGGTGTTGCCGTCCATGTTGTAGAAGTTGATCGTCACGCGAGCGTCGGCGTCGCTCAGGTTCACCACGGCCATACCGGTGTTCCAGCCGTTGTAGCGCTGGAAGACCAGCGGCGCGTAGACCTCGGTCGACGCCTCGCCGAACGGCTGGCCGACGTTCGAGATCGCCATGTTGACCGGGTCGCCCCACGGCTGCTCGGCCTTGATCCGGTCGCTGCTCACCGCGACCGCGCAGTCAGCGTCGATGAACGCCGAGCCGGCCCAGTCCTCGTTCCAGCCCGTCAGGTCGAGCCGCCAGGTCTCGCCCTGCTTCAGGTTCTTCGAGAACACGCCCGGAGCCGGGTCACCCAGGCCGAGCGGCGACTCGTAGAGCGTCACGTCGACCGCGCAGTTGTCCTCGTTCGAGAAGTTGGTGATGTAAATGACCGAGTTCCAGCCGTTCCAGCCGGACTGCACGATCGGCAGCGCCCATTGCGTACTCGACAGAAGGTTGTTGGACTCGTCCGCTAGCGCCTGTTGTGGCAGCGCCGTGTAGCCGGTCACCGACTCGTGCGCGCTGCTCGTGCGGGCATCGTCGCTCGAGAGCGCCAGCGGTGCGGCCGACTTCATCACACCAGTGATCCGAGCCGGCGTGCGGGGATCCGAGGCAAGGCGCCCGACTGCATAGAATCCGTTACCGAAGGCGCAGTTGGTGCCGGACACGGTCACGGTGTAGCCGGTACCAGCCAGGGGCTCACTGCCCGCCGGACCCCAGTTGATCGTGATCGTGCTGCCCGTCTGCGTCCAGGTGTAGTCGGTGCCCTGCCTGAAGACCGTGGCCCCTTGGGTCACCGACACCGAGGACGCCTGGCACGCTCCGACAGAGATCGCATCGGTGCCGTTGGCAACTGCGCCTCGGATTGCCGTGAAGGAGCCGACGGCGCTAGCTAACAGCGACGCCGAGGAGAACGTGCGCGAGCCGTGCTCGTTCAGCTGGATGCCACCGATCGCCAACCCGCCATTCGAGCGGAAAATGTCGACGATGATCGGCTCATCCTCGACGTTCTGGATCGTGATCGTGCCGTACCACGGCCCGACCCCGGCCAGTTCCTCCCCGTTCGGGACGAACGGGAAGTAGATGGTAGTGTCCGGATATTCCGGACCAGTCTGCGCCCCAGCCGGCGCGACCGCGAGCGAGGCGAACGCGCTCACCGCCAGCGCCAACGCTGTGAGCAGGCTTACCAACCGCTTACCCATACCGAAAAACCCTCCTCGTGTCATCGGCGTGTCCACACGTCGACGACCACGTCGCGCGAGCCGGACCGCCCGGCCCGCCGCCGCTGCTTCGCCCCACCCGGGACGCGGGCGCGGCTCCCCGCACGAACCTCTGCCGCTCGACGCGGCTGGAATTCCCTTCCCTCGGCGCTTCCCTCCTTCCCAGATCCCGTTTCCCTTCCCTCGACGCGCCGCCGGGTCTCGACCCGGCGTCCTCGCGCTCCGTCCGGGACGCCCTCCGGGAGCGCCAGCCCCGGAAGCACGCCGGGCGCAGTCTACCAGTCGCTGGGCCGTCCCGTCCAGCCCGTCAGCGGCGACGCCCACCCGGGGAGTCCCCGCGGGACTGCACCCATAGGGAATAACGAACGAAGGGGGCGATCGGTTGCGCGGCGCGCGGGTCGAATCACCGGCGGGTGCCCGCGCAGGGTGCTGCGCGCCGCAGCGCGCCGTTGCCGTCGTTGTCGGGATCACGCGTGCGTCATCCGTCCGGCCCGAGGGGGCCGGCAATGCGACGGACGGATGCCGCGCCTCCCGGCGCGGACGGGCGAGGCACGCCTCGCCCCTACAGGGTTACAGGGCGGGGGACGGTGTGCCGACCGGGATCGGTCGCCGTAGGTACCCGCCGTTTTCCCCGTAGGGGTCAGGCGTGCCTGACCCATCCGGCCCGGCAGGGCCGGCAAACCCCGTTCCAATGCCGATGCGGCGGCACTGGGAAATGGCGGCGCGTGACCATTGCCGCACCTGGCTGTGCGGACGGGCGAGGCACGCCTCGCCCCGACAGAATGGCGGGCAGTGGGTCGACCGTGACGGATCATGGGCCACCGTCGCCCTAGATGCCAACCATTGTCCCTGTAGGGGTCAGGCGTGCCTGACCCGACCGGCCCGGAGGGCCGGCAATGCAACGTGGGATGCCGCACCTGGCGGTGCGGACGGGCGAGGCACGCCTCGCCCCGACAACGAATCGTGGGCGAGGGACGCCTCGCCCCGACAGGGTGGGACGGGTTCGGGAGGGTGGCACGCGCACCGCCCACCGCCCCGCGATCGACCACCGCCGTTCCCTTGTCCGGGTCGGGCGTGCCCGACCCGACCGGCCCAGAGGGCCGGCAAACCTCGTCCACGTGCCGGCGCGGCGGCGCTGGGGGATGACGACGCGCGACGATCCCCGGGTGCGGCTGGGCGCGGCACGCCGCGCCCCGGCGGGGCGGGGTGGCCGGCCGCGCGGGCGGGGCCTCAGCGGCGGACGCCGGCGAACTGCCAGACGTCGAGCGGCGGCAGCGGCGCCCCCAACTGCGTGAAGAGCGTGGCCAGCTGCGACCGGTGGTCGCAGCCGTGCACGACGAGCTGGCAGAAGACGACCCAGGCCGGCACCGAGACGTCGCCGAGCGTGGGCGAGCGGAAGGCGAGCACGCGGTCAGGCGGCACCTGCTGCGCCAGCTCGATCAGCGCCGGACCGGTGCGGTCGAGCGCGGCGGCGATCCGGTCGAGGTCGGCATCGGGCGGCAGCCGCTCCGGCTCTTCGCCGCGCAGCCGGGCCACGTAGGCGGCCTCGGCCGAGGCGAGGTGGGCGAGCGTGGCCCGCACCGTGCCGTACACGCCGGGCGGCGGCGGTGCGTCGAGCAGCGCCGGATCGACGGCGCGGCAGTGCTCGACCACGGCACGGTTGGCCCACCAGTTGAAGGCGAGCAGCTGTTCCAGCGGGTGCACCATCATGACCTCCTCGTCAACGCACCGGCGCCCAGACGGTCACGTCGTTGTTCCGGTCGAGCCCCAGCGCGACGAAGGTCGGCCAGGAGAGCTCGACCACCCACCGGCTGCGCCAGCTGGCCACGTGACCGGCTGCGACGGTGTCCCCGATGGTACACCAGAGCGCGACCCCGTTGGCGACGAGGAGGAGCCGCTCGCCGGGACGGAAGTCCGGGTGCACGCAGTAGTACCCGTCCGGGTCGGGCGCGGCCCCGGGCACGGCCTTGCCCCAGCTCGCGTAGGCGGCGAGCGTCCGCTCCCACCAGGTGACGCTGTAGCTGGGATCGTAGTAGGCGGCACGCCCGCGACCGATCTCGGCGAGCGGGCGCCCGAGCGGCAAGGCGCCAGCCGGGTAGCGCTGGCGGAGCGCTTCGGCCGCCTGCAGCACGGCATCGACCGAGGCGGCGCTGCCGGCGGCGGCCAGGTAGGCGGCCAGCCCAGCCTCGGTTCCCCGCTCGGCGACGAGCGCGGCGAGGTAGCCCGCGCCACGCTCGGCGTTACGCGTGGGATCGAGCGGGTAGGGCTCGCCGGCCAGCGCGCTCGCCGGGACGAGCAGGAGGCCGCGGGCGGTGGGGGTCTCGGCCAGCGGGTCGAAGCGACTGGTCACCGCGGCCAGAGCGACGACGAGGTAGGGGTCGAGGCCGTTGGCACGCGCCGCGCGCACCAGCACCTCGCCGGAGGGGGTGCCACTGGCCAGCGCCAGGTCCTCCGGCGCCAGCGGCGCGTCGAGCCCGCGCCAGACGCGGTAGTGGAGGCCGGCGTTCCCCCATTCGACGCGCCAGCCCTCCGGATTCTGCGGGTCGTAGGTCAGGAGGCGCCGCTCGAAGGCCTGCACCAGCACGAGCCGTTCCTGGCCCTCGACGCGGGTGCGGATCCAGTACGGCTCGCTGATCGGGAAGCCGGTCAGCTGGAGCCAGGGCAGCGGTTGCGCGAGCAGCCACTGCCAGAAGACGTCGGGGACGTTGTGCCCGCTCGCGGGGTCGTAGTGCGCGATGCGCACCGGGCTCGCGCTGACCGCGTCGGGCAGGACATTCCCCGCGCGGGTGAGGAGCGCGCTGACCGGCTGGCCGAGGCGGGCCGGGGCGCGGCGTGCCGCCGCCTGCTCGCCGACCGTCGCCAGGGTGCGCAGCGAGGCGTAGGTCGGCGCTTCCGGGTTGTCCTGGAGATCGCCGGCCAGCGGAATCTCGGCTGGCGCGACCGGTACGAAGCGGTCGTCACCGACCTGAATGACGCCCAGCACCATATCGCGGACCAGAAGCCCGAGCGTCAGCCCGCGCTGCGGGTCGCTGGTCGCCGGGTCGGCGACCTCGACGCGGGCCTTGTCGAAGTAGTAGACAGTTCGGGAGCTGTCCGGCGCATCGGCGTAGGGTTCGGTCGCGACCTCCCGGATGGCCGGGCCGAGGAGCCACGAGTGCTCAGCGCCCTGGTAGTGGACGCCGCCATCGAGCGCCATCCAGAGCGCGACGACCGCTGGCTGCGCGGTGGTCGGATCGAAACCGGCAGCCGTCGCGCCGGCCCGCGGGGCGGCGACCTGGAGCAACACGAACATCCCTGTTACGAGCAGCCGTATCGGCAGCGCTCGCATCCCTTCCCTCCCTGTACTGGCTATGTTCTGCCGATCGTTTCACGCGATCGGCAGGTGCGTGCGACGGGCCGCACGCACGGCGGCGGAGTATACGCGGCGGTGCCCGGAATGTCAAAAAGGGCATGCGCGCACAGAGCCTGCTCGTGCGCGTGAGCGTGTACGAGCGTGTGCGCTCGTGCCCGAGCCGATGAATCGGTCGGCGAGCTGTCACGGACAGAACACACTCTGGAAGAGGACAATGCGAGAGTAGTGTGAATCCGTGGACTGGTCTCCTGGGCGCCGGCGCCTGCGCTACAATCGTCCTGCCGGACGGGAACCGGGACGGGAGGGCGTATGGCGAAGCTCGACGATGCGGCGATCGCGCGGGCGCTCGAAGAGCTGCCGGGCTGGCAGCGGCAGGGCGATGCGCTGGTGCGGGAGTTCCGGTTCAAGAACTTCCGCGAAGCGATGGCGTTCGTGAACCGGGTGGCGGAACTGGCCGAAGAGCAGCGGCACCACCCGGACATCACGATCCGCTACAACCGCGTGCAGCTGGCGCTGACGACGCACGAGGCCGGGGGGATCACGGAACGGGACGTGGAGCTGGCCCGGAAGATCGCCGGGCTCCTCGCTCAGGGCTCCTGAGCCAGGAGCGCGGCCACGTCGTCCCAGCTGAGCCGCTCGACCACCCGGTCGGCGCGGGCGAGCTCGGGGAAGCAGCGCCGGGCGACGGCCAGGACACGCAGCCCGGCCGCCCGACCGGCTGCCACGCCGGCCGGTGAGTCCTCGACGGCGACGCTCTGCTCCGGCACCGTCCCCAGGCGCGCGCAGCCGAGGAGATACGGCTCGGGGTCGGGCTTGCCGCGGCTGACGTCCTCCGCGCTGACGAGCACCGGGACGCGCTCGCGCACGCCAGCTGCCCGGAGCGCCCACTCGGCTTCGTCGGCCAGCGCACCGGTGACGACCGCGACCGGGTAGCCGTGGCGGAGCGCGGCCTCGAGCGTGGCCAGGCCATCCTCGAGCAGCTCGACGGCACCGGCGCGCAGGAGTTCGCGGTAGAAGCAGGCCTTGGCGGCGAGGAGCGGCGCGAGTTCCTGCGCGGGGAGTCCCAAGGCGGCGAGTCCGGCCGCGATCGCCTCGCGGTCGGGGCGTCCCAGCATGAGCGCCTGGTACAACTCCGCGGACAGCTCGGGCAACCGGCGCTCGCGGAATGCCAGACGGGTCGCCTCATAGTGGGCGTGCTCGCTGTCGATGAGCACGCCGTCGAGATCGAAGAGGATCCCGGCTCGCCGTTCGCTTTTCACTGGCGATCCTGCTCCCTCACGCGTTCCCGCTCGTCCCGTATCAGCGTTGCATACTTGCTTCCGGTGCGGCGAGGCCGCTCCGGAAAGCGAGGGTGAGACCGATGGCCGAAAAGCGTGTGCGTGTCCGCTTCGCACCGAGCCCGACCGGTGACCTGCACGTGGGTGGGGCGCGGACGGCGCTCTTCAACTGGCTCTTCGCGCGGCAGCACGGCGGTGCCTTCATCCTGCGCATCGAGGACACGGACCAGGCCCGGCTGATCGGACAGAGCATCGAAGGGATCATCGAGGGGTTGAAGTGGCTCGGGCTGGAGTGGGACGAAGGCCCCGACATCGGTGGGCCCTACGGGCCGTACGTCCAGAGCCAGCGCCTGCCGCTCTACCAGGAGCATGCCCGCTGGCTGGTCGAGCACGGCCACGCCTACTACTGCTTCTGCACGCCGGAGCGGCTCGAGCGGGTGCGCCAGGAGCAACGGGCGCGCGGCGAACCACCCGGCTACGACCGGCACTGCCGGTACCTGCCGCCGGAGGAGGTGGAAGCGCGCCTGGCACGCGGCGAGCCAGCGGTCATCCGCTTCAAGATGCCGCTCGAAGGGGAGACGACGATCGTCGACCTCCTGCGCGGCGAGATCACCTACGAGAACCGGTTGCTGCAAGACCTCGTCCTGCTTAAGTCGGACGGGTTCCCGACCTACCATCTGGCGAACGTCGTCGACGATCATTACATGGAGATCTCGCACATCCTGCGGGCGGAAGAGTGGATCCCCTCGGCGCCGCTCCATGCCCAGCTCTATCGTGCTTTCGGCTGGGAGATGCCGGTGCTCTGTCACCTGCCGCTCATCCTGAGTCCGGACGGGAAAGGGAAGCTCTCCAAGCGGCACGGCGCGACCGGTGTGCTGGAGTTCAAGCGGCTCGGCTACCTGCCGGAGGCGATGATCAACTACCTGGCCCTGCTCGGCTGGGCCTACGATGCCGAGCGAGAGATCTTCTCCCGCGAGGAGTTGATCCAGCTCTTCCGGCTGGAAGAGGTGAACCCGCACCCGGCTCGCTTCAACTTCGAGAAGCTCTTGTGGATGAACCAGTACTACATCAACCACATCCTCTCGCTCGACGACTTCGCGCAGCGCTGTGTGCCCTTCCTGCGCGAGGCTGGGCTCGTCGGTCCGGACGCGGAGGATCCAGCCAGTCCCGCCTTCGCCTACGTGCGCGAGGTGGTGGCGCTGGTCAAGGACCGCGCCAAGCTCCTGAGCGAGGTTCCGGAACTCACGCGCTTCTTCTTCACCGACGTCGAGGACTACGATCCGGAACTCCTGCTCCAGCGCAAGGTGGAGCCGGAGACGGTGCTCGGGGCGCTCGAGCGGACGCTCGCGGTGCTGGAGCAGGCCGACTTCGCTGATGAAGCGGACCTCGAGCGACGCTTGCGGGCGCTCGCTGAGGAGTTGGGGCTCAAGGCTGGGCAGCTGTTCATGTCGATCCGCGTGGCGGTGACGGGCCGGACGGTCTCGCCAGGACTCTTCGAGACGCTGCGGGTGCTCGGGCGCGAGCGGTCGCTGGAGCGCCTGGCCCGGGCACGCGAGAAGCTGGCAGCCTACCTGGCCGCCCGCGCGCCCAGTAGTTCGGGGTGAACGGCGAGGTAGTGCGATGCCCCCGCGAGCCAGGCGAACGCAGCACGAGAAGCCGGCTGCCCCACCCGCCCCCGAGCGGCCGAGGCGGCGGAGCGGGCTCCTGCTCGTCCTGGCGATCGTCCTCCTGGGGCTGGTGGTGCAGGTGCTGCTGGCGCGCTGGTCCGGCAGCTCGCTCCTCGCGGTGAGCCTGGCCGTACTGGCCCTGGCGCCGCTCGTGGCGGCGCTGGCCGGCGTGGTCTGGCTCGTCCAGCGCTTGCGCTCGCGGGTCTGAACGCCCGTCGACGGCCGATGGCGCGTCTCCCGGCTCGGCGCTGCAGCGGGACGCGGCGCTTTCCGGCCGCTACACTCACGCTGTCGAGCCGGGTTACCGAGAGGGGGAAACGATGACGAGCGAGGCACCGGTCGCGCTGGTCACCGGGGGAACCGGTCAGGTCGGTTCGGTCGTGGTGCGCTTCTTCGCCGAGCGGGGCACGCGCGTGTTCGTCCCCTATCGCACGGCGGCGCACTGGGAGGCGCTGCGCGCCTCGCTCGGCCCGCTCGCCGAGGGGGTCGCCGGAGCGCAGCTCGACCTCGCTGTCGCGGAGGAGGCCGAACGGGCGGTCGCCGGCGCGATCGAGCGCTGGGGGAAGCTCGACTGGGTGCTGTGCCTGGCCGGTGGCTACCGGGCGGGCCGGATCGCGGAAACTGACCGCGCGCTCTGGGACGAACTCCTGGCCATGAACCTCTGGCCGACCGCCAACGTGCTGCGCGCGGCGCTCCCGCGCCTCCTCGAGCGCGGCACCGGGCGGGTGGTGACCGTCGGCGCGCGGGCAGCGCTCGACCCCGGTGCGGGGTCGGTCGCCTACGCGGCGGTCAAGCAGGCGGTGATGACGCTGACGCTGGCGGTGGCACGCGAGGCGCGCGGCACCGGCGTGACGGTCAACTGCATCGCGCCGGCGACGATCGATACGCCAGCGAACCGGGAAGCGATGCCGAAGGCGGACCATTCCAAATGGGTGCCGCGCGAGCAGGTCGCGGCGCTCCTCTGGTTCCTCTGCTCGCCCGAGGCGGCAGCGCTCAACGGGGCGATCATCCCGCTCGCCGGCGGCCAGTGAGGGCGGTCAGTCACGCACCGCGTGGGTCGGCATGTCGCCGTGCGGGCGACCGTCCCACGAGGCGCCGTAGAGGTGCCAGCGGAAGGCCTCCTCGAGCGAGCGGAGCGTCGCCGTGATCGCCTCGGGGATCGGCTGGCCGTCCGGCGTGAACCACGGGCCGACCGGTTCGGGCGGCAGCAGCTGCGCACCGTGCGTCGGGACCTCGGGATGTGGCGTGCCGTCCCAGCTGATGCCCCAGAGGTGCCAGCGGAAGGCTTCCACCAGGGCGCGCAGCGTCGCCTCGGTCGCGGCCCGGTCGAAGCCGTTTTCCGTGACGAGCAGTGGCACCGGCTCGCCGGGCAGGACGCGGTCGGCATGGGTCGGCATGTCGCCATGGTGGTCCCGGCCGTCCCAGCTCATGCCGTAGAGGTGCCAGCGGAAGGCTTCGACGAGCGCGCGAGCGGTCGCGTTGATCGTCTCCGCTTTCGGTCGCCCCTGGCTGTCGAACCAGACGCCATCGGCGAGGTCCCAGCTGACGACGATGTCCCACATGGTGCGGAGTTCCCTGCCCGTGCGGTCGCGCACCAGGGCGGTCACCGTATAGCGGCCGGGGTCGAGCCAGGCATCGAGCACCACCGTCGGCCCGGTGCTCCGCGCCTCTTGCCCGGCGACCTGGAGGACGACCTCGTCGAGCGGCTCCTGCGCGGCGACGGTCGCGCTGATGCGGACCTGCCCGGGGAGGACCGTCGACCAGCGCGCGGGCTGGACGTCAATGAAGGCGAGCGGCTGCTCGGGCGACGGGAGCGCCGGCGGTTGCTGCGGCGTCTCGGGGGCCGGCGCACCAGGCGGGGGCGGCGCGGGGGAGAGCACGGCGACGACGCAGCCGAGTTCCTGGCAGAACGACTGGGCGAACTCGACCACGTTCGTGTCGACCCGGCGGGCGAAGTTGCTGAAGGGGCTTTCGGCGCTGATGACGCCGAAGATGCCGGAGCCCTGGAGCGTGACGAGCGGTCCACCGCTCATCCCTTCGACGACATCGGCTTGCAGGCGCAGGACTTCCGGCGTGACCAGCGAGACACCTTGCCCAGGTGCCCGCCACTGGGTACCGAACGGCTTGTCACCGGGATAGCCGAAGGCTAGGTAGGAAAAGGTCGTGTCCTGGAAGGTGCGCTCGTCGAGCGGTGCCAGCGGCAAGGTACCGGTCTGCTCACCGAGCGGCTGGTCGAGCTGGACGAGGCCGAAGTCGTAGCGGTCGTCCTCGCCCCGTTCGATCCAGCCGCGCGGGACGGCGCCGTCGGTCGCCTCGGCGACGCCGAAGGGCGTGCGGACGCTGTCACCGGCACGATCGGCGCCGGGAGCGACCCGCAGCCGGTCGAACCAGCCGCCCAACTCCGCGCTGTAGAGGCAGTGTGCGGCGGTCAGCACGACGGTCGGAGCGATCAGGGCGCCAGAGCAGGTGTACAGCGTTCCGTCCGGGAACCGGCCAGCGAGGAGTGCGATCGCGGCAGCGGGGTAAGTGTCGGTCGGGGTGACGCGCTCGCGCTCGTCCGGCGGGAAGACGCGGAAGTACTGCGACCGCTCGGCGTCCAGCGCCGAGAAGAGATCGCTGGTGTCCGTGACCGCGGTCACTCGGTGCGTCACCGGGAGGTAGACGTGGTCTTCGCTCGCTCGAGCGAGCGAAGCAGGGAACGTCGCGATGAGCAGGACGATGGCGAACAGTGCACCGAGCGAGCGCATCGACTGTCCTCCTCCGAGCCCGATCCCGCTACCCGTCCCAACTCTAGGAGTCGGCAGCGAGCGGGACAAGGATGAGCGTGCTAGAGTGACCGGTGCCGGAAGAGCGCGGCGCGCTGCCGCCGCGCGATCGGGCAACGGAAGGAGACGGCTCGATGACCGACGAGAAACGTGCACTCGTGATCGTCGCTCATCCGGACGACATGGAGATCGGGTGCGGCGGGACGGTCGCCCGCTGGGTCGAGGAGGGCTGGGCGGTCTGGCTCGTCGTCGTGACCGAGGGGGGCGGCGGTGGGCCGGACGACGCCACGGACGTGAGCCCGGAGGCCCGCCGGCGCATCAGCGAGACGCGCAAGGCGGAGCAGCGCGAGGCAGCCCGCATCCTGGGACTGCGCGGCGTCGAGTTCCTCGACTATCCGGACGGTCGCGTCGAGCCGACGCTGGAACTGCGGCGCGATCTGGTGCGGGTGATCCGGCGGTACCGCCCGCAGATCGTGGTAATCCCCTCGCCCGAGCGCAACTGGGTACCGGCCTACCAGGTCGGCCGCTACCACCCCGACCATCTGGCGGTCGGGCAAGCGGCGCTGGCGGCGATCTACCCGGCTGCCGGCAACGCCTGGGACTTCCCGGAACTCCTGGCGGAAGGGCTGCAGCCGCACCACGTGCAGGAGGTCTGGGTCATCAACGCGCCGGTGCTGAACCATGCAGTCGATATCTCGGCGACGATCGAGCGCAAGCTCGCGGCACTGCAGGCGCACCGGAGCCAGTTCGGCGACCGGTTCCACCTGCTGGAGCGGTGGTTGCGCCAGGCGGCGCTGGAGCGGGGCGTCCGCCACGGCCTGCAGTACGCCGAGGAGTTCCATCGCATCCGGCTGCGCGAGCCGTTCCCCTTCCGGCGGTGAGGGCGCGCGAACGGGCCGCCAGGGTGCCGGAGCGCGGCGGCCCGTTCTCCTGGGTCACGAGCAGGTCAGGCGCGCGTCAGCGCCGTCTGGTCGGTGAGCTGGGCATCGAGCGCCGCGAGAATCCGCGCCCGCAGCGCGGCCAGCCGGGCATCGCCACGGTCGCGCGGCCGCGGCAGCTCGATAGTGAACTGCTCGCGCACCGTCGCTGGCTTGCCGCCCAGCAGCACGACACGGTCGGCCAGGTAGACGGCCTCCTCGACGTCGTGGGTGACGAGCATGGCCGTGAAGCCGAACCGTTCCCACAGCTCCAGGAGGTAGTCCTGCAGGCGCAAGCGGGTCAGTGCGTCGACGGCACTGAAGGGTTCGTCGAGGAGTAGCAGATCGGGCTCGGTGACCAGCGCCCGGGCCAGCGCGACCCGCTGGGCCATCCCGCCCGAGAGCTGGCGTGGCCAGGCAGTGAAAGCCCGTTCTGGTAAGTGGACAGCGGCGAGTGCAGCCTCGGCGCGCTGGCGGCGCTCGGCCGCCGAAGCTCCTGGCGCGACGAGCGCGACGTTCTCCCAGGTGCGGAGCCACGGGAGCAGGCGCGGCTCCTGGAAGACGAAGGCGATCTGCGGGGTCGAGCCGTCGCCGGGACGCTCGATCCGGATCCGGCCCGCCAACGCCGCAACCGTGCCGGCGAGGGCGCGGAGCAGCGTCGTTTTCCCGACCCCGCTCGGGCCGACGACGGCGACGAACGAGCCAGCCGGGATGTCGAGGGAAACGTCGGTCAGGACGGTGTGGCCACCGAGGTCGATCGCGATCGCATCCAGCCGGACGCGTGCGCCGCTCATGCTGTTCCCTCCCCGTCCTGAACGCTGGCGATCGTCTCGCGCCAGGCGAGCACGGTACGCTCCAGTCGAGCGAGCAGCGAATCGGAGAGCTTGCCGAGCACGCCGAACGAGAGCAGGGCGACGAGGACGCGGTCCGGTCGCATCGTCGACTGGCCCTCGACCAGGAGGAAGCCCAGCCCGCTGCTCGCGGCGATCAGTTCCGCGGCGACGACGAACATCCAGCCCAGGCTCAAGCCGGCACGCAGGCCGGTGAGGACACCAGGCAGTGCACCGGGAATGACGACGAAGCGGAACGTCCGCCAGCGTCCCAACCGGTAGACGCGGGCGAATTCGATGAGGCGCCAGTCGATGCCGCCCACAGCCGCGAGCACGTTGAAGTAGACGGGCAAAAAGACACCGAGGGCGATGAGGAGGATGCGCGCCTGCTCCCCGATGCCGAACCAGAGAAGGAACAGCGGTACCCAGGCGAGCGAGGGGATCGCGCGCAAGCCCTGGACGGTCGGATCGAGCGCGCGACGCAACCAGGGAACTAGGCCAGTCACCGCACCCAGTACGATCCCCGGGACGGCACCGAGCAGGTAGCCCCAGGCCAGCCGCTCGAGCGTGGCGACGAGGTGGGTGGCGAGTTCGCCACGCGCGCTCATCTCGCGTGCGGTGGCCACCACGGTCTGCGGTGGCGGCAGCTGGTACGCGGCGATCCAGCCAGCGGCGACGATGCCCCACCAACCGGCGACGATGAGGGCCGGGACGATCCAGGGGACGAGCCAGCCGGCGATGCGCCACACCCACGGGCGTGCCGCTGGCTGGCTCCGGCTGCGTTCGGTCGGTGCGGACAGTTCGCGCACAGCCATCACGCTCCTCCGTTCGCGAGCACTCGCTCGGCCAGGCTCGGTTCGAGCAGCGTTTCCAGTGCCCCGTCGAGATCAGCCGATGACGGCACGAGGTTTTCCTTGCGGATCAAGGGGACGATCTCGCTCAGCGTGCTGTGCAGCGCCTCGCCCGGTACCGGGTCAGGGAAAGCGACGCGCTCTCTGAGCACCTTGCGCGCGATCTCGAGGTCGAGCTTGGCGGCCTCGCTCAGAATCTGGGCGAGTTCGTCAGGATGTTGCAGCGCCCACTGGCGCCCGCGCTCGTAGAGGGCGAGGACACGCTCGACGACATCCGGGTGCTCGGCGATGAACGATTCGAGCGCGTTGAGCGTGCCGTAGGTGTTCCATTCGCGGCGGCGGAAGAAGAGCTTCGCACCGGCGGTCAGCTCGGCGTGCGCCATGTGGGGATCGAGTCCGGCCCAGGCATCGACGTCCCCGCGCAGGAGTGCCTGCTCGCCGTCGGGATGCTGGAGCTGCACGATCGTGACGTCGTTCGAGGAGAGGCCGACGCTGTCGAGCGCGCGCAACAGGAAGAACCAGGGGTCGGTGCCGCGCGTCGCGGCGACCTTCTTGCCGCGGAGGTCGGCTGGTGAGGCGATGGGGCTCTCCTTGCGCGTGACGAGTGCCGTCCATTCTGGTTGTGCGTAGATCCAGATCGTCTTGATCGGCACGCCGTTGGCACGGGCGAGCAGCGCTGCGCTCCCGGCGGTCGAGCCGAAGTGCACGGTACCGCTCGCGGTGAACTCGTTGGCCTTGTTGCTGCCGAGGCTGAGTACCCACTCGACCTTGGTGCCGTCGGCCGCGAACTCCTGTTCGACCCAACCTTGTTGCTTCAAGACGAGGCTGACCGGGTTGTAGTAGGCATAGTCCAGGCGGAGCACGTCGAGCTTCGCGCGCCTGCTCGACGGGGTCGCTGCACCGCTCCCCGCTGCATTCGATGTGGGGGTCGTGGCTCGTTCTTGGCCGCAGGCGGCCAGGAGACCGGTGAGGGCTGCTGCCGCACCTGCCTGTAGGAACGTGCGTCGTGTCCACCGCATCCGACACTCCTCCTCGTTTCCCGTCTCGACACCATTCGCTGAACACTCCGTACCCACACGGGTATCCGTACGGAGCCCACGAAGGACAGCGCGTCCCTTGACACGACCGGAATCGCTCAGGGAATCAGTGGATCAGGCGGAGCGGGGACACTCGCAGATACGTGGCCAGAAGGCGAAGACACCAACCATTGCCGGGCACGGGGGAACCGGTAGCGGTCGGTGCTTGACGAAGCGGAAATTCCGCGTCATCGCTCGCTTCCTGGCCCAGACGAAACAACCGCACGTCGCGACACTGCGGCGGATTCTAATCGCCTGCTCTCCAGCTGTCAAGCTGTGCATCTTGGCCCATGACACGGATAGACGACCATGGCGGCTCGACTCCCGGAGTGTCCGCCATGCCTGTTTTTGCCGGTCCGCTACCTCTTCTAGAGGCGTCGTTATTGTGCGACACTACCGGGCGGCGCCAGAGCGAGGGTCGGGCAGAGAGCGCCGCAACCGGCAAGTGGGAGGAGGGACGGTCAGGATGACGAACGATCTGGTGGCTGGGTTGACCAGTGCCTTGCGCTTCCGCTGCATCGGCCCGCATCGTGGCGGGCGGGTCGTCGCGGTCGCCGGGCATCCGGACGATCCGATGGTCTTCTACTTCGGTGCCTGCGCCGGAGGCGTTTGGAAGACCGAGGACGGGGGCACGACCTGGTGGAACGTCTCGGACGGGTTTTTCCAGACTGCTGCCGTCGGTGCGATCGCCATCGCACCGTCCGACCCCAATGTCCTCTACGTGGGAACGGGCGAAGCCTGCATTCGCGGGAACGTCTCGCACGGCGACGGGGTCTACAAATCGACCGACGGCGGCCGCACCTGGATCAACGTGGGGCTGCGCGATACCCGGCACATCGCGAAGATCCGCGTGCATCCGCACGATACCGACCTGGTCTACGTGGCGGCGCTCGGGCACGCCTTCGGCCCTAACCAGGAGCGTGGGGTTTTCCGCAGTCGCGATGGCGGCCGGACCTGGGAACGTGTCCTCTACCGTGACGAGCATACCGGCGCGATCGATCTCGTCATGGATCCGCACAATCCGCGCATCCTGTACGCGGCGCTCTGGCAGGCACGGCGCTGGCCCTGGAAGTTCGAGAGCGGTGGTCCCGGATCGGGGATCTTCCGTTCGACAGACGGCGGCGAGACGTGGGAGGAGCTGACCCGCAAGCCGGGCCTCCCGAAAGGGATCATCGGGCGCGTCGGGCTCGCGGTGTCGGCGAAGCCGGGGCGGCTCTGGGCGCTCGTCGAGGCGGAAGACGGTGCGCTCTTCCGTTCCGAAGACTACGGTGAGACCTGGCAGCGGGTGAGCGAGAAGGGCGACCTGCGCTGGCGTGCCTGGTATTTCCACCACCTCTGCGCCGATCCGGTCGATCCGGATACGCTCTGGGTGCTCGATCTTAAGCTCTGGAAGTCGATCGACGGCGGGAAGACGTTCAGCGAAGTACCGACGCCGCACGGCGACCACCACGACCACTGGATCGATCCCAAGAACCCGCTGCGGATGATCAACGGGAACGACGGCGGCGCCTGCGTCAGTTTCGACGGTGGTCGCACCTGGTCGACCCAGTTCAATCAACCGACGGCGCAGCTCTACCACGTGACGGTCGATAACCGCTTCCCTTACTGGGTCTATGGTTCGCAGCAGGACAATACCGCGATCGCCTTGCCCAGTCGCTCGGTCAACGGAGCGATCACGACCAGCGAATGGGAGGAGCCGGGTGGTGGCGAGAGCGGGCATATCGCCGTCAAGCCGGACGACCCGGACATCGTGATCGGTGGCGCGATCGGGAGTGGCGAAGGCAACGGCCGGCTCATCCGCTACAACCGCCGCACCGGCGAGCAGCGCAACATCACCGTCTGGCCGTACGAGACCTCGATGGCCGAGGGGGCCGAGTCGCTCCGCTACCGCTTCCAGTGGACGTTCCCGATTCTCTTTTCTCCGCACGATCCAAATACACTCTACGTCTGCTCGCAGGTCGTGCACCGCTCGCGCGATCTCGGTTACACCTGGGAGGTGATCAGTCCCGACCTCACGCGGAACGATCCGGAGAAGCTCAAGCCATCCGGGGGACCGATCACACGCGACAATACGGGTGCCGAAGTCTATTGCACGATCTTCGCCTTCGTCGAATCGCCGCACCAGCCTGGTGTCTTCTGGGCCGGCAGCGATGACGGTCTCGTGCACGTTTCTCGGGACGGCGGAGCGACCTGGGAGAACGTGACACCACCAGGGCTTCCCGAGTGGGCGACGGTCGCGTCGCTCGAGGTTTCGCCCCACGACCCCGAAACGGTGTATCTGGCCGCCCACCGCTACCGGCTGGACGATCCAGCACCCTATCTCTTCAAGACGAGCGACGGCGGCAAGACGTGGGTGTCGCTCCGTGGCGACCTGCCGGAAGAGGCCATCTGCCGCGTGCTCCGGGTCGATCCGGTCAAGCCGGGCCTCCTCTACCTCGGCACCGAGACCGGGCTCTGGATCTCGTTCGACGACGGCCAGCACTGGCATCGCTGGCAGGGGAACCTTCCGGTCTGTCCGGTCTACGACCTGGTCGTGAAGGACGACGACTTGGTCGTGGCGACGCACGGCCGGAGCTTCTGGATCCTCGATGACCTGACGCCGCTCCGCCAGTTCGATCCGGCGGCACTGGACGGCCCGGCCTACCTCTTCGCGCCGCGGCCGACGGTGCGGTTCAAGACGTACCCTGGCTTCGGCAGCGAGGTGCCGAACGCAGTCAGCTACCGCTGGGCTGGGCCGATCGTCTACGCTGCCTGGGTGACCGAACGGCCGACCGGGGTGCGCGACGTGGTGCCGCTCGACGCTGGCCAGAACCCGCCGGACGGGGCGATCATCACCTATTACCTCGCTGGGGAACCGGCCGAGGTGACGCTGAGCATCCTCGATGCCGAAGGACGCGAGCTCCGGCGCTTCTCGAGCGAGAAGCCGGCCGACCCGTACCCGGACTTGCCTGAGGAGAAGAAGCCCTCCCTGCCACCGCGGCTCGAGAAGACACCGGGATTCCATCGCTTCGTCTGGGACTTGCGGGTCGAAGGGGCACGACGCGTCATCGGCGACAAGCCGTACGAGGGGTATCTCGTGGGGCCACGCGTCGTGCCCGGCACCTACCAGGTTCGGCTCACGGTCGGTGACCGGAGCTGGACGCAACCGCTCGAGGTCCGGCGCGATCCGCGTCTTTCGGTGACCCAGGAGGATCTCCAGCGGCAATACGACCTCCTCCTGCGGATCCGCGACAAGGTGTCGGAAGCACACGACGCGATCAACCGTCTGCGCGATGCGCGCCACCAGCTCGTCGAATGGCAGCAACGGCTCGAGGCGTCCGGGGCCAGCGAGGCGCTCCGCGAGCGGGTGCGCAGCCTGAGCGAGCGGCTCGGCTCGCTGCTCGACGAGTTGCTCGAGCCGCGGATGGACGACCCGCGGCAGTTCCCGCCGCGGGCTCCGGCTCGCCTGGCCATCCTGCAGAGTTTCGTCGATAGCGCGGACGACCGGCCGACGACAGGCGAGGAGGAGGTCTCTCGTCTGCTCGCGGCCGAGATCGACGCGATCCTCGGGCGTGTCCGCCAGGTACTCGAAGGGGATCTGCCAGCGCTGGCACGCGAGCTGGTCGAAGCGGGGGCGAACCCGATCGTGCCGCGCCCGATTCTGGCCCGGCCGTGAGCGCTCGAGTGAGACGAGCTGGCCGCCGTGCCGGGATACCCGGCACGGCGGCCGAATCGTTGTCCGGCGATGTCCGGGTTCACGAAGGCACTCAACCGAGCGGGAGCCGCAACGGGTTCCCGCCGAGCAGGTGGAAATGCAGGTGGAAGACGCTCTGGCCAGCGTGCGGGCCGACGTTGGTGACGACGCGGTAACCGCTCTCGGCGATCCCCTGCTCGCGAGCGACTTTCGCGGCCACTTGCAGGCAGCGACCGAGCAGAGCCGGATCGACGTTTTCCGCTTCAGCGAGCGAGCGGATATGCTGGTTGGGGACGATCAGGAGGTGGATACGCGCCTGCGGGTGGATGTCCCAGAAAACGGTCACGGTCTCGTCCTGGTAGACGATGCGGGCTGGCTGGCGGCCCGCGACGATCTCGCAGAAGATACAGGAGTCGGTCATCCCTTCCCTCCTCGTTCCGTGAGGTCGACATGCCCGAACTACCGGAAGTCGAAACCGTGCGACGCACGCTCGCTCCGGTGCTCGCCGGCGCGACGGTCGTCGCTGCCCTTCGGGGCGCGCACCCCGACGATATTCTGCTCGATCCCTGGCCGGTCTTCGCGCAACGCATCCGGCGGCGGCGCATCGAGACGCTGGAACGGCGCGGCAAATACCTGGCGCTCTGCCTGGACAGCGCAGACCGGCTCCTCATCCACCTCGGCATGACGGGCGAGCTGCGCCTGAGCCATCCGGCTGCGCCAGCGGGTGCGCACTGCCACCTGGCGCTGGTCTTGCGAGCGAAAGGACAGCTGCCGCCAGCGCTCGTCGACCGGCGCGGCCGGTTCCTCCTCCGCTACCACGACGTCCGGCGCTTCGGCCGGATCGGCCTGCTCGACCCGGCTGGGTGGGCAGCGCTCACGGCCCGGCTCGGCCCGGAACCGCTCGACCCGGCGCTCACGGCAGCGGAGCTGTGGGAACGCCTGCACGTGCGGCGGAGTCCGGTGAAAGCGGCGCTGCTCGATCAAACGCTCATCGCCGGGATCGGGAACATCTATGCGGACGAAGCGCTCTTCCGGGCTGGCATCCATCCGGCGCGTCGCTGCCAGAGCCTGACGCTCGCCGACGTCGAACGGCTGCTTACCGCCCTGCGCACCGTCCTCACCGAGGCGATCGCCAGCGCCGGCACGACGATCCGCGACTACCGGGACGGAACTGGACGGGCGGGATCCTACCAGTTCCGGCTCCAGGTGTACGGCAAGGAGCCAGGCACGCCGTGCCCGCGCTGCGGTGCCGCGCTCGCACGGATCCGGATCGCCGGGCGGAGCAGCACCTTCTGTCCACAATGCCAGCCGTTGCGCTGAAACGAGGGAGATCGTGCTACGTTGCTGGGTGCTCGGCCTCGTTCGCGGCCACGCGTTCCAGCGATCGCGGATCGTCCGGATCGAGGACCGGCACCCGGTCATCGGTGGGGAGGAGTTCTGGGTGCTTGAGCCCGCTACCGGTGAGGAACAGCACGACTTCTTCGTCTCCGGAGAGCCAGCCCGCTTCACGCAGGCGCCGGACTGCGGCGACGGTCGCGCCAGCTTCCGGTGAAACGAGCAGTCCCTCGGACCGAGCGAGGAGCTGCATCCCGGCCAGGACCTCCCGATCGCTCACGGCGACTGCTGTGCCGCCGCTCCGGC
>Ga0207870_100396_pt1 | contig 26217 bp, 17 predicted proteins | sample CeladaPassage60B_FD_187477 | JGI IMG/M metagenome (GOLD analysis project Ga0207870, IMG submission 187477) | Cellulose-adapted microbial communities from the Joint BioEnergy Institute, USA - Passage3 60B (SPAdes) (version 2) | ecosystem: Engineered > Bioreactor > Continuous culture > Unclassified... | reverse complement strand
CCTCGATCTGTGCGAGCAGCAACCGCAGAGCGTGTAGCGAGGAATCCTCTGCCTGCACGGGAACGAGCGCACCGTCGGCGGCGACCAGCGCGTTGTCGGTGAGGATGTCGAGCGCTGGCGGGCAGTCGATCAGCACGTGATCGTACCCGCCGACTTCGGCTATGACCCGGCTCAGCCGCTCCTCGCGAGCACGAAGCTTGTCGAGCTCCCGCGCCACGGTGAACATGCCGGGGTGGGTGGGGATCACGTCTAGCTGCCCGGATTCCGTCCTGGAGTGCGGGACGATCAGGTCGGCCACCCGTCCACGCCATTGCCCTGTCATCGCTGCAGCTAGGGAGCCGTCCCCATCCCAATCCACGCTGATTTTCAGGGCGTCCGAGAGGTGCCCTTGTGGGTCGAGGTCGATCAGCAGGACCCGGTAGCCGAGCTCGGCGAGGGCTCCGCCGACGTTGACCGTGGTCGCGGTTTTCCCAACCCCGCCTTTCTGGTTCACGATCGCGGTGATTCTCACGGGGGCAGGGTAACCGGGTACCTTGTCGCACGTCTCGCACTCGTGCGTCGGCGCGGGAAGTTTGCGCAGGTAGCAGCCCTAATGTTCGTGACACGCACATTAGAGCTGTGACCAGGGGCTTTACGGCCGGGAGCAGGTTTCAGTCTCGTGGCACGAGACCGAACTCTTCAGCTCACCCCGCGTGTGCGGGAGCAGGTGCCGCGTCTCGGCCGAGCCCAGAAATGGTAGTGGCACTACCATTAGGGCTTTGACCAGGGGTTTTACGGCCGGATGGCTCACTCCCCGCGTGCGCTGGAAGCAGGTGAAAAAGAGATGGTGCCACTAACTCTTTTCCGCTCACTCCCGCGTGCGCGGGGAGCAGCACACCGAAAAAGACTTTGTGTCACAAAGTCTTTCCGTCGGAACAGGCACAACCGGGTACGTGGACGGCCGGTTGATGCAGGACGCGCCCGGTAGGGCGCTTGTGCTATCTTTAATATTGCCCGCAAGCGAGAACCAAGCGGCTGGCCTACCGCCGGGATGGCGGTAGTTTGGGCCTGGAATCCGGTTCCCTGTATCGCATGGCCCGGGTTCCAGGCCCTTCATTTTTTCCGCACCCAAAACACGCGAAATAGTTGCTATTCCGGTTGAGCGCGGGGGTCTGGTCGAGCCCGTTTCCGCAGGTCACAGCACACTCGATAGGCCTAGCAGAGTTGGGATGCGGTTTCATGATCCGGGACCTGGAATCCCAACTCTCGGCCACCCGATTTCCGCGTTCCGCCGGGTACCAGAAAACACGAAACACTAACTACTTCGGCTGTACTCCGGCCGCACTAACAGCCACTGTCACCCGGCACTACGAGATAGCTACATGTGACTCCAGGCGGGGAGCTCCCCGTGGATGACCGTTTAACGGTGGGGGGGTAGGGTAGACTAGTGCCATGACCTAGACGTGTTTGCCCGCCGATTTTTTCGCCCCGAAAATTTCCGGGCAGGGGAAAAAACCAGAACAAAAACACCGGGAATAAATAGCGGCATTTAAACCGTAAAACAGGATTGCCGCACGGTTTGAGGCCGAAAAAAAGAAATCCCCTGCAATGAGGGGAATTTCCTGTTACAGCTCCTCCGGTCGTGGGAGCCGAAGCTTGTCCACCGCTGCCTTGCGTGTGGCCGAGGGACGGCGGTCGTACCGTGCCGTCGTCGCCGATGAGGAGTGGCCAGCCAAGGCCTGGGCGGTGGCCAGATCGACTCCGGCGTCGAGCAGGTCGCCGATGAACGTCCGCCGGAAGTCGTGGGTCGTCAGCTTGGGGAGCTGTGCCCGGCGGCGCACCGTGTCGATCACCTGAGCTACAGCGGTAGGCGTCATGTGCCGCCCGACAGGCTTGCCCCACTTGTTAATGGGGCAGAAGATGGGGCCGTCGATTTCCTCGGTACGAGCCAGCCACGCCCCCAGGTACGCGGCAGCTTCCTCATTGAGGAAAACCTCCCGCTGCTTGTCGCCCTTGCCGATGATCCGCAGGCACCGGTCGCCCGGGTTGTAGTCCGCCCGGCGAGCGGACGCAATCTCCGCGCGGCGCATACCCGTGGAGGCGAGTACGGCGATGATCGCCGCATCCCGCACTCCGCGCAGAGTGCCGTCCTGGCATGCGCGCAACATCGCGGCCATCTCCCCTTTGGCGATGCTCCGGCCAGCCGGGAGCCGATACGCCTTCACGCCCTTGACATCGACGGCCCGGTGGTACTCCTCGCTATTCATCAGGCCGAGCCGCCACGCCTCGGCGAGCACGCCCCGCAGCGCGACCAAGTGCTTGTTCACGGTGGCGGGAGAGCTGCACTCCATCAGCCGTGTGCGGATGGCCTGCACGTGCTGGTAGCGGATGTGCTCCCACGGGATATCAGCCGGGTCGGCGCTGTCCTCGCCTGTGATCAGGGTGGCGACGCGACGCAGGCAGGTGGCCATGGTGCGGCGGGACTCCGGGCTGCTGAGCCGGTTGATGTAGACAAGGTAGGGGTTGAGGCTCGCGGGGCGAGCGGTCGGCAGTGCGGGAGCAGTCGATGCGGGGACGGTCGATTCGCTGAGGGGAACGATCTCGGTCATGCCCCCATCATACATGATCAACTTACGGGAATGGTTGTTCTCTCAATCCCGAAACATGATCAACTAGAGGCCCCGGCCAAGATCAACTAGGGGTATTCCCGGGTGATCGGCTAGGGAATATCAGGAAAGATCCGCTACCAGATAATCCCTATCTCACCGCTAGGGATACCGGGGAAAGATCCACTGACCGGATGATCCCTATCCCGCCGCTAGGGATTGGACCGTGGCCCGGCCGAGTGGAGTCGCTCATGTCCCGACGGAGTCGCACATGTCCCGACGGAGTCGCACATGTGCGATCCCCCGGCACTGCACAACCCCGGCACGGCACTGCACCCCGATCTCGACCGGAGCCGATTCTGTAGCCGATAGCTCCCATGCCACCCATCACCGGTAGTCACTGGGAGCAGCCGCCAGCATCACTGAAAGTAGCCACAGAGGGGCCAATTTCCGGTGTACGACCCTGAAAGCCACATAGAGGCTCTGAACCCCCACCTGCGGACAATGAGCTTAACCAACCGCCGATCTCGCCTCTACGGCGAATCTAGAGCCACGATCTTGAGATGCCCGACGCCTCGACCAGTCCTCGCGCCGATGACAGGGGATACAGAGCGGCCGGTAATGCCCGGGATCCGGGCTATAGGGGTAGCCCTTAGGACTCCGGCGCTCCCGGGGGTCCCGGTGGTCGTACGCCCACTCGGCCGCCGGATTCTCGCACATCTCGCACATGTGCGACCGGGGAGACCCCCGGACACGCCAAACACGCGCATGAGCGCCCACATAGGAGACCTCATCACCCCGCCATGCGGGATTCCGGGGGCCATACAAACCGACATTCGGCGCATTACTCGCATTCATACCCCCATGATCGCAATACGGGGCGAATGCATGAAAAACCCCACCGGATGACCGGTGGGGTTCCATCATCCAATGCAGGGGTCTAGTCGGCCAAGACGAAGATGCGGTTGAGCTCCCGAACCCCGGTGACGATCTCGTACAAATCCCTCAGCATGGGGATGCGCGGATCCCCGTACCGTAGCGATATCCGCAGGCCGTACCGACGCGACACGCACGTGATAAGAGGCGACCAAACGTACCACCGCTCAACCCGCTGCTTGTGGCGTCTCACATACAGCACGTAACAGCATCCCTCGCCGGAGCGCAGAATGCGGTCCCCCTCGGGCGTACCCATCACATCGCCGTCAACCGTGCGGTACGCCCCCCATTTACTGCCTTTAGGTCTGGTAATGACGTGCCCGTCTAGGGGTCCGCCGAAAAACGTCACCTTGGATTCCAAAACCACAACTCCTACACGCTCGCCAGGGCCAGCGTACCCGCACTCTCCTCGGAGACGACCTTGACGTGCTCGCTCAGGCCGTTCAGCACGGCCAGCAGCACCATCGGATCGTGCTGTTCAGACAGCAGCTCCTCGACCACGCTCGCCACGTACGCGAACCCGTGCCTCTGGATAGCGGTAGACACGGCCCCCAGGAGCCCCATGAACTCATACTCATGATCCGCTTTCCACGCCCGCCAATCTCCGGCAACACCTCGCAGCCACCTTGTGACAAGGCGGTACGCCTTCCTCTTGAGGGACTCCTCAAACGAGAGCGGTTTGTAACAATTCAAATCATATCCGTTCCAGTTACGCTCATGGCGAACGGTAACAAGGCCAGATTCCCGGAGAGCATTCAGGTGCCGGATAACCGTTCGCGGCGAACATCCCAGATAGCTGGCGAGCGTTTCCTGCGAGATATGCGCATACGCGTGGGTACCGCGAATCCGGTCGATGATCATCCACAACCGGAGCGCCGTAGACGAGACGTCACAGGTAATTGTGTCGATAGTGAGGTGCACGTACCGGTTTTCCTTGAGGTTTTCCCGGCCGCGATACGTGTCTCCGGCAATTTTCGTGCCGGTAAGGACGTAGCGGTTCCCGCCGAGGGTCTTTGTGGTTTCGATGAGGCCGAGATTCCGGAGCTTCGACACCTCCAACCTAGCCGTACGCTCGCTTGATTTGTTGATGACCGCCGCGAGCTCCGGCATAGAGCAGACAGGCCATCGCATGCCCCTGCCGAATCCGGAATGGTCGGACTTGGAGGCGTCGATATATGCGATGATCCGCAGTCCGTGGTCGGAGATGTAGTCAGAGAAGACGTAGTGTTCTGGTACGCGCCCGAACCGTGATTCGCTACCTGCTAGCATGAGATTGTCCCTTCAAGCCCGGTCTCCCTACGGGGAGCCGGGCGTTTCTCGTCTACTGACCTTGATCCTGTCGATCAAAGGGTACGCCGGAACGGCGATCGCCTTGTATTTCCCGGCGGTCGAGCGGGGAATCCTGGCTCTGCATCCTGTCCGGAACCCGGTTGAGGATCCGGAAAAATTTGTCATGACCCCCTGCGTTGGATCCGGAAAAATTTGTCACATGGATCCGGAAAAATTTGTCACCCATATAGATAGCTATAGGAGAGAACATATAGGAACTAAAAGTTCCTAGCGTCCGAAAAAGAAGTACTTACGTACTTCTTTTTCTACCGATACGCCGCAAGGCGGCGATCGGAGAAGAGAGAAGATTCTCTTCGAAGAAGACCGGAGGAATGGGTTAGAAGGCCAGAGAGATATCCATGGCCACTGCCTCAATCCACCGCCGGATATCTGAGGCCATGCACTGAACACAAACATCCACCGCCACCGGGGTAGTTAGTACCGGTAGTCGATACCAGGCACAGATACCCGCAACATACCCAGTCGGCCCGATTTTCGGCATCAGGCTCGGGACCCACATCGCCTCAAAGGCTCTGAGAGCCACGCAGAGGCTCTGAACCCCCATCCTGAGCCTCTAACCCGGGCAGGGTGCTGATCGCGCCTCTACGGCGATTCTGAGGCCGTGATCATGCCGGGTTGATCGTTCCGAGCGCGCCGCCGGGCCGACAGCATCGCCCAGGAGCGGGAGCGGACGGCCGCCAGAGCGTCCCGGACCGCGGCGATGCCGCGTGATGCCGCGCTCTGCGTCGCCCCGGCGGCCGGGGCCTGGTCGAGCTCGGTGGTCGCGGCCGCCGACTCGCGGTCTACGACGTCGGCCGGTTCGGTGGCGATCCCGAGCGCGCGGTCCCGAGCGGCAGCACGGCCGCGCAGAGCCGCCTCGAGCGCCGCACGAGCCAGAGCCGCCGGACCATCGCCGCACCCTCGCACCGTCGGCCGCTCCACGTCCCGCTGCGCGTCCTGTCGAGCCACCGGTCGAGACGCCTCGAGCGCTCGACGAGCCGCCGCGATGTGTACCGACGGGTCCGCGCAGGCCTGCCGCGCCATCGCTGCCAGTGCGGCGCGCTGCCGCTCCCTGCGCGCGGCCGCGGCCTCAGCCTCGGCAGCGATCCGCCGACTGGGCAGAGTCACGCCCGGTCGCAGCTGCCCATCCTCGGTGAGCCAGTGGGACAGGCGATACCTCGCCCACGCGATCACGTTCCGCGGCCTGTCAGTGTGCAGCCACCGGGAGCCGTCCGGGCGGTGATCTATCGCGTACAGGGCATCAGCCAGCGTTCCGCCCGCCCGGAAGATCGGCCGGAGCACGTGGCGGACCGCACGATCGGACACGCGGCGCAGCGTGGGCGAGTCGAGGCGGGCTCTCGCCGCCGCTCTCAGCATCTCCCGCTTGGTGCGAGGGACCGCGGTCCGCGACCAGAGGCAGCGAGGATCGGGCAAACCGGACGATCCTCCCCGCGCGCTTACGCGCGCGTTGGGGAATCCCTGATGACTCCTAGAGAACCTATGGGAGGGGGTCCGAGTTTTGTCCACAGGCGCGCTGACCTGCTCACCCTCTGGTTCGGCGAGGACGTACTCGGCGGCGATGTTGCCCTTGCCGTCGTCCGGGCCGCCACGGTAGCGGGGGGTTGACCCGTGGGCGACGGTGCCGAGCAGCCCGGCCCGGCGGAGCCAGGCGATCCACGCGGCGATGGTGGACCTTGACAGGCCGGTTCGGCGCATGAGCACAGCCCATGTCGGCCGCGTGGTGAGGCTCACCCAGTCGGCGTGGTGGGCTAGGACGCGAGCGATGGAGATTAGGTTGCGGTGGGCGTCGGCTCGGAGCCGGGCGACGGCGGGATGCGCCTGTACGGCGCGGAGCCATGAGGCTTGCCCGCGGGCTCTGCGCGCCCCCTGGGGGATTGCGCGGAAGATCGCGACCCGGCGGGACCATGCGCCCGGGGGCTCTGTGCAAAATACTGCTGTACTTGCTATCGTTACTCCCGAGTTGTTGTTGCCCCCCGGGCGTTACGCCCGGGGGGACTCCCATCTAGGAGCGATCAGGGCGCTCAGCTCAGAGGTTGGGAGACGCTAGAGCTGAAGCCCAGATCGCGTCGAGCTTGGGTTTTGATGACGCCCGGCTTAGGCCGGGCGTCTTCTCTTATGCCGGATCTTAGACCCACCGGAAGTCTCTTTGTGATTCTCCGCTTCCCGCAACATCCCCACTATTTGGGACCTAGGCGGGGGTTACGGTCGCAGTCACAGCAGTGTCACGCCCGGCCGAATTAGGTGTTACGGGCGGGGATTTGCCCGTTTTGCCCGTGTTACGAGATGGTGTCACGCAGGGGTGTCACGGGGTGTCACACCTGCTCCCACCTGTAGGTTTCTCCCCCCGTGACACCCCTCGCTTTTTGGTCCTCGCGCTGCTGCGGGTGTTCTGATCGCTGAGGGCGAAAATTGATCTTGGTTACGCGGTCTCCGGCGCCCGGACCCGGTAGGTGCCGGAGCCTGGGTCATGCTCCAGGCGACCAGCCTCCACGAGATTGCGGAGCTGCTTCTGGATCCACGCCCGGCTCATGCCCGTGGTGCTCAGCACGTGCCCAAGATCGCGCGGGGCGAACGGCCGCCCGTCGCCGAACCGGGCTAGCGCTTCGTCGAGCACCGCGCGAGCCTGCTCCGATCCCATCCGGTTCCCACCGAGGGGCAGGTCGGGTGCGTCGCCGAGCGGGGCGTTCACGTCCACCACGCCCCCGTCGAGCTCGGGATCCGGGGCCAGGTACTCGTGGACCACGTCGCCAACCCCCAGGTCATCGGACTGTGCGACAGGTGCGACAGGTGCGTTATGTGCGAGCAGTTTCGCCGTGATCGGATCGACCGGGCGCGCGTCGGCAGGGTAGGCGGCACAGTGCTCGGCGAACCGGGCCACGCGCTCGTCATCGTCACGGCCCCAGTCGAAAACCCGGAGTGGTATTGCGATTCGCTCAGGGGCCACACCGGGCGCATCCAGGTAGCACATCCCGGGTTTGGTGTTACGCCACCGCTCCGGTTTGGCCCCGGCGTCTTCCTGCTCGGCTGAGATGCCCCAGCGGGCGTCGTGGCTGTTCGCGACGCCGAAGCACAGGTAGGCGCCACCCTGACCCTTGACGATCGTGGGCATTTGCGTGTGATCGGCCCGCTGCAGGGACCACACGATCGTCCCGCCCGCGCTCCGCAGCGCGCGGGCAAGGTTGATGAACGTTTCCATGTCGATGTGCTCGAACACGTCCGCGGCTTCTTCGAGCCAGATCACCAGGTAGGACAGGCCGCACCCGGGCGCCCACTTGATCATGCCCCGGGACGCCAGGTAGTCCGTCCGCTCCCTGAGCACGGCGCCCAGGTCCCGGAAAAACGCCTGGGCTTCGCCGCGATCGGTGATCACCCGGTGCAGCGCGGGACGCGCTGGTCCCACGCTCTGCAGGCCTTTGGTGATGTCTACGACGATCAGGCAGGAATCCGGCCGGGTGACCAGCTCGCCCCATATGGTCCACGCCCCACCGGTGGTTTTGCCGGATCCGGTCATGCCCATGATCTGCAGGTGGGAGCCGGGTATGCGCAGCTCAGCCGTGGTGCCGTCCTGGTACACCCCGATCCTCAGGGGATCCGCGACGCTACCGCCCGGCCGGGACGGCCCAGGCCAGGGGATCGGCTTGTCGAGCAGGGTGGGATCGGAGAGCACGATCGTCGGCGCCCCCGCGTCCGCCGGGGTTGGTGTTGCCACGAGTGCACCGTGCGGGAGCCGGGCGCGGGCCTCCATTGCCGGGATCGCCCGCTGCAGGTCGTCCACCGTGGCCCCGTCAAGCTCAACCTTGCCCGATACCCGGTGCGGCTCGATCCGCACCTCTTTAACGCCCTTGACGCCGACTCCGGCCTTCTCAGCGGTTCCCTGAATGAGCTTTCTGAACAGGGCGCGGCCGTCATGCTCGTCACCATCGCCCGGATTCGAACGAATGATCGTTCTAATGTTCCAGGCGGCGGCGAGCGTGCCGCCGAGCCACAGCCCGATATCCAGGGTCGGCCGTGCCGTGGGTCCGGTGATCGTGGCGGCGAGCAGCCACCCGGAGGCGACAGCGGTAGTACCGGTGGACTGCAGCCTGCCGAGCAGCCGCCGGTACCGGGACACAGCCCAGGTGATGCCGGTAAGCGTCGCACCGGACAGGGCAATACCTGCTGTGGCCCACGGGAGCACGCCCGGGTCGCCCCACAGCTCGTGCGTGATCGCACCCACGGGGATCATCCCGGCGCCCACGATCCACGGCACCGTGTGCGGGGCCACCCGGGCGACCGCGCGGGCGGCGAGGTCCCGGAGGATGTTGTGCGTGATTACGCCCTGCTGCAGGGCGCCCGCGTTTCTATGAGCCATAGCGTTCACCCTTCAGTTTTCGAAATCGAACAGTTTTTCGGATTTCTTGTGCTGCTGCAGCGCGGGGGCGAACTGGATCAGGAAGTCCTGCCACAGCTTGGTCAGCTCGGTTGCGCAGCCCCGCTGCAGCTCGGCGGCGCGGCGGGCGCGCGTGGCCAGTCGGCGGGCGCGAATTTTGACATCCAGCCCCATCAGCCAGGGGTTGCCCTTACCGCTCGCGGTGAGCACGGCCGCGATCTCCTCGGCGGCCCAGTCCAGTTCGGCGCCGAAATCCCGGGCTAGGCGGCGACTCTCATCGACGTACTTCTTCAGCCCCGACGTGCTGGTGATCTCTATCGTTGACAGCTCGGCGATCCGGTTCGCGCGGTTTTCGCTCACGACTCCCCCTTTCGGCGGATCTGCACGGACACCCACGACAGCGACGGCCACCCGAGCCGGGATCCGAGCAGATCGACCAGGTTGACCAGGACCGGGAGAGCGAGGATTGCGACCACGGCAAGGGCCGCGAGGGGCCAGCCGAGCAGGATGCCGACCAGCAGCGCCATGGTCGCGAGAATCGGCACGGCCACGATTGCTACGGCCGCCATGCGGCCCAGAGCGGACGCGAGCGCGGTGTACGGATCCGCTACCTGAGGGCGCGCGTTCGGTGGCCCGTCGTGCAGGTCTGTGATGATGTAGACCCGTTTCACGGGATCTCCTTTCGGTGAGGCTCGCCCCCGGCGAGGCGATCCCGCACCGCGCGGGCGGCGTCCATGCCGATCCCCAGAGCGGTGCGGATGCGGTGCGCGCTCGGGTTGGGGGGCAGCTCCCCGGTGTTGACCATCCGCATGGCTCGCTCGGCGAGGGCGTCGATGTCAGCGCCTCCACTAGAGGTCCCGGAGGCACGCCCAGGGGTGGCGTTTGCCCTGTACCGAAAGGGAGTAAGCCGCTCCCGCCCACCGTGATCGAGGTCCGAGAACGCGGCGAGAATGATAGGCAGAGCGGTCACGATCGCCACGGCGACGATCGGCCCGAGGATGTGGAGCACCAGCGCCGACAGGCTGAACGCCTCGGTCGCCCACGGCAGGTGCGGCCAGGCGTTCATGCCGAGGGTGAGGGCCAGGAACAGCCATTCAATCCGGGTGAGGGTCTTGGATTCGATGGGCTGACCCCTGGTTCCCATGTACGCTCGCGCGCCGACGACGACGAGCAGCGCCAGGCTCAGGAATGGCTCGACGAACCAGGCGAACACCCACTTAGGGGACCACGGGTCGGCGCCCTCGGCGGCGAACGCCTGCACGCCTGCCGTTGACCAGCCGAGCGCGAGGGCCAGCGCGAGCATCGCCACGGTGACGAGCAGGCGGCGGACCCGTGCGGCCTGCCACGCCCGCGCGGCAGGGTCCTGAGCTAGAGCGTGCAACCGGGCCGCCTCGATCGCACGGCGGCGGTACCGTCGCACCCTGGGCGTGTCGAGCAGCAGTGGCGTGTCGTCGGCCAGGAGCTCAGCCAGCAGGTGAGCCTCGGCGACCTGCCGACGCAGCCGACGAACACGGCGGGTTTCACCCTCGCCGATTGGCTCAGGCTCGGGCTCGGCACCCTCACGCCCGGCCGGGGCATGCGCTGCCGCGTACCGTTCAAGCTCGGCGAGCCCTCGGCGAACCTCATCCGGGCTCGGTTCAGGTAGCTCGTTGATGATCACCTGTTCACCTCGCACATTTCGCACGTCTCGCACGTCTCGCACGGCATCAAGCGGAAATCAGCCCACCTTCCGCATGGCAGCACGGCGGCGGTAGCGGATGATGCGTGCTCTCTGCCATGGCGCGGTGCCGCCGTAAATGCCGTGAATCCACGTCAGGGGCAGCGCCGCTTCGATCCGCAGCGCATACTCGAGGCACTGCATTTGTACGGGGCATCCGGAGCACAGGCGGCGGGCGTGCTCCTCATAGCGCTGCCGGGCGCGTGCCGACTCCTGGGTGTTGTGGTCGGGCTCTGGGGGGAACCAGTCGTCGGGGTTGGGCGAGCCGACGCAGGCACCGTGCTTGATCACGGCGGCGCTCAGCCTGTCTGCCGGAGTGGACAGAACGCCGCCATCGGGCATGATGGTGTTCACCGGGGAGTGTCCTTTCTAGCGCAGAGTCCCGGTATGGCCCCGTCCGAGTGCAGTCGGGCGGGGCCTTTTGCTGCCTCAAGGCTATTGCCGTACATTGATCGTTATGCATCACTGGATGATCTGTCAACGCACATTGTTCTTCCTTCCGGGATAGGGTGAGGCTATGACGATCACGCCAGCGCGAGGCCAATATCGGCAGGTAGCCGACATCATCCGAGCAGAAATCGAGCGCGAGATCTACCTGCGCGGGAGCACGCTGCCTCCCGAGCACGAACTCGCACAGCGATTCGGTGTGAGCAGACAGACGATCAACCGCGCGCTCGCGATCCTGCAGGCTGAGGGCCTGGTCAGGATTGAGCGACCGCGAAGGACGCGCGTCCACGAGCTGCCACCGATCCTCAGGGATGCCGCACGGCGGCACAGCCGAGCACATCGTGAGCGGGGTGGGAGCCGTGGCGCTCTGGCCACTGAGCTAGCCGAGCTCGGCTATGAGCTGACCTCGGAGAACACGGTGAGCAGGGGGCGCGCCCCCGGGCGTGTTGCCGAGATTCTGGGGGTCGATCCGGACGCGGTCAGCGTGGTGATCCGGGACCGGAGGATGCGAGCTAACGGCGTGCCTATCCAGATCGTCACCAGCTACATCCCCCTGGATATCGCGGCTGGTACACCGATTGAGCAGGAAGACCCGGGGGTCGGTGGCATCAGCAGCCGTCTGGCGGATCTCGGGCACGCCCAGGTCGAGATCGAGGAACGGATCACGGTCCGGCCGCCCACCTCAGCTGAGGCGCGATTCCTGCGCATGACCGAGGACCAGCGCGTGTACGAGATCACGCACATTGGATGGACCGCCGAAAACCGGGCGGTGAAGGTCAGCCTCTACGTGATGCCGACTCACCAGTGGGATCTGCGGTACCGGTACCCGATCGACTAGGGCTCGTGGAAGCATCCGATGTGGCTGTTGAGGAATCGTAGCGGCCGCCAGCACGCTTGCCATTGCTGCGGTGGCTCCGGGGAGATGCGGCGCGGTATGCGCTGCTCGCTGTGCAAGGGCACCGGGCGGTGCCTGAGCTGCACCCAGAAAATAAGGTGCCACTTCTGATCACGGAAGGAGACCCGGAATGGCCACGACAACTGTCCTCGCCCGCGCCTACGAGCTGAGCCACATCTACCAGTCCGGCGGATGGTACAGCTACATCAGGGACGGCGCGTACACCCATGAGGAGCGGTGCGCGCTCGTCGAGGCCCTGATGGCCGCCCAGGTGGAGGAGTTCAACCGCCGCCTTCCCGAGGGGTGTTTCTGGCTCCCGCGTCTCGGCGAGATCCACGGCCCCACCAATGCCAGCCTCGACGGCTTCAACCTCGACCTGGCGCTCAGGGCTGCTGCCGATGCTGTGGCTGAGCGGTTCGTGGAGATCGAGGCGAAGGTTCTCGGTAGCGCCTGAGCTGCACCCGACGGTAAGAAGGCCCGGGACCGGCGTCCCGGGCCTTTTCCACGGAAAGAGGAGACTCCCATTCAGCTGATCGACCGCCCATAGAAGATCGACCGCCTCTAGGAGAGCTCTCTCCACGCATTGTATCGATCGCGTGGGTTGCCTCGGCGAGACGACGTGGAGCTGCTGCTCACAGCCGGTTTTCGATCTCCGAGCGGTGTGCCAGAGCCACTGCGATCACGGCCGCGAGCACTTCATGTTTCGGCCGCCTAGTCGCGTAGTGCAGGTCGTCCACGAGCTGCGCGAGCGCATCCGCGCTCTCGCGCGGCATATACCAGGACCGCCGATCCATCTCCGCTGTGCGAGCCGTATCACGTCTCTCACGTCTCGCACTGCTCTCACTTCTCGCAGCGTTCTCACTCCTGGCAGCGTTCTTGCCGCTATCCCTGGTGTACCGTCGGCGCATCGCCGCGCCGATATCGGTTGGCGGCGGTGGCAGGTTCTTCCGCGCATTCACGAGCCGAGCACCTTCGCGATCGTCCTGTACGCCTGCGCATGCTCCGACGTCGGCGCGTACTGTGCCACGGTTTGCCCCAACCGCCATGCCTCGGTGATGACCACACTGCGCGGCACCGCCGCCAGGATCGGGACCGGTAGCTCCTCGAGTGCGGCGATTACGGTTCGGCCGATCGTCGATCGGGCTCGTCCACCACGCCCCCGGTCGAGCATGCTGATTACCAGCCCATGCAGGGTGAGCCGGGTATCCCGCAGCTCGATCTCGATAGCCTCGATCTGTGCGAGCAGCAGCCGCAGAGCGTGTAGCGAGGAATCCTCTGCCTGCACGGGAACGAGCGCACCGTCGGCGGCGACCAGCGCGTTGTCGGTGAGGATGTCGAGCGCTGGCGGGCAGTCGATCAGAACGTGATCGTACCCGCCGACTTCGGCTATGACCCGGCTCAGCCGCTCCTCGCGAGCACGAAGCCTGTCGAGCTCCCGCGCCACGGTGTACATGGCGGGATGGGTGGGGATCACGTCTAGCTGCCCGGATTCCGTCCTGGAGTGCGGGACGATCAGGTCGGCCACCCGTCCACGCCACTGCCCCGTCATCGCTGCAGCTAGGGAGCCGTCCCCGTCCCAATCCCCGGCGATTTTCAGGGCGTCCGAGAGATGGCCTTGTGGGTCGAGGTCGATCAGCAGGACCCGGTAGCCGAGCTCGGCGAGGGCTCCGCCGACGTTGACCGTGGTCGCCGTTTTCCCTACCCCGCCTTTCTGGTTCACGATCGCGGTGATTCTCACGGGGGCAGGGTAACCGGGTACCCCGTCGCACGTCTCGCACTCGTGCGTCGGCGCGGGAAGCAGTCGTGCATTTACGCAGGTAGCAGCCCTAATGTTCGTGACACGCACATTAGGGCCTTTGACCAGGGGTTTCACCTGCTGTACGGCCGGGAGCAGGTTTCAGTCTCGTGGCACGAGACCGAACTCTTCGGGTGACGTCCTCCCCCGCGCGGACCAAGTTGGTGACACCATCTTGAAAAAAACCGATTGTGTCACAACCGGTTTTACGGATCAACTTCGTGTCACGAACTTGGTCGAGCGTTTGCGCTGGTAGTCGCCCTAATGTTGGTGACACAAACATTAGGGCCTTTGATCAGGGGTTCCAACCTGCTGTACGGCCGGGATGGCTCACTCCCCGCGTGCACGGGGAGCAGAAAGACTTCGTGGCACGAAGTCTTTTCGGTTGGCTTACCCCCGCGTGTGCGAGGAGCAGGTGCCGCGCCTCGACCAAGCCCAGAAAAGGTAGTGGCACTACCATTAGAGCTTTGACCAGGGCTTTCATGCTGTACGGCCGGGATTGCTCGCCCCTGCGTGCGCTGGAAGCAGGCGAAAAAGAGATTGTGGCACCAACTCTTTTCCGCTCACTCCTCGCGTGTGCGGGGAGCAGAGCGCAAGCTGCCGCCGACCGTCACTCGCAGCTCTAGGACGTTCATCGCCGTGCTCGCCCCGGTCCGGTCGAGCACATGTGCGAGATGTGCGACTCCACTCGGCCGGGCCACGGTCCAATCCCTAGCGGTGAGATAGGGATTATCCGGTAGTGGAGCTTTCCCGATATTCCCTAGCCGATCACCCGGGAATACCCCCTAGTTGATCTTGATCGGAGCCTCTAGTTGATCTTGTTTCTGGCTTGAGAGAATGAACCTTCTCGTAAGTTGATCATGTATGATGGGGGCATGAGCGAGATCGTTCCCCTCACCGAATCGACCGTTCCCGCATCGGCAACCGCTCTGCCGACCGCTCGCCCCGCGAGCCGCAACCCGTACCTTGTCTACATCAACCGGCTCAGCAGCCCGGAGTCCCGCCGCACCATGGCCACCTGCCTGCGTCGTGTCGCCACCCTGATCACAGGCGAGGACGGCGCCGACCCGGCCGATATTCCGTGGGAGCACATCCGCTACCAGCACGTGCAAGCAATCCGCGCCCGCCTCATGGAGTCCAGCTCCCCCGCCACCGTGAACAAGCACTTGGCCGCGCTGCGGGGCGTGCTCGCCGAGGCGTGGCGGCTCGGCCTGATGACGAGCGAGGAGTACCAGCGGGCCGCCGACGTCAAGGGTGTCAAGGCGACTCGGCTCCCGGCTGGCCGGAGCATCGCCCAGGGTGAGCTGGCGGCGATGCTGCGCGCATGCCAGGATGGCACCCTGCGCGGAGTGCGGGATGCGGCGATCATCGCCGTGCTTGCTTCCACGGGTATGCGGCGCGCGGAGATCGCGGCCGCACGCCGGGCGGACTACAACCCGGGCGACCGGTGCCTGCGGATCATCGGCAAGGGCGACAAGGAGCGTGAGGTTTTCCTGACCGAGACTGCCGCTGGCTACCTCGGCGCCTGGCTGTCCCGCACCGAGCACATCAACGGTCCCCTGTTCTGCCCGATCAACCGGTGGGGGAAGGCTGTCGAGCGGAACATGACGCCTACCGCGGTAGCTCAGGTGGTTGACACGGTGCGGCGCCGGGCGCAACTGCCCAAGCTGACGACGCATGACTTCCGGCGTACGTTCATCGGCGACCTGCTCGACGCCGGAGTCGATCTGGCCACCGCCCAGGCCTTGGCTGGCCACTCCTCATCCGTGACGACGGCACGGTATGACCGCCGTCCCTCGGCCACGCGCAAGGCAGCGGTCGATAGGCTTCGGCTCCCACGACCTGAGGAGCTGTAACAGGAAAATTCCCCTCATCGCAGGGGATTTTTTTTTCGGCCCCAAACAGTGTGGCAACTCTGTTTACAGGTAAACCGCCATTGATAGTCGGGTTTTCGTTCTAGTCTTATCCCCTGCCCGGAAATTTCGGGGCGAAAAAATCGGCGGGCAAAACACGCTAGGTCATGGCATGAGTGTACCACTACCCCCCACCGTTAAACGGCCCTCAGCGGGGAGCTCCCCGCCTGTAGTCGCATGCAGCTATCTTGTAGTGTCAGGTGACAGTGTCTGGTATGGAAATAGTTGGTATTTCGCGTTTTCTGGTACCCGGCGGAACACGGAAGTCAGGTGGCTACGAGTTGGGATTCCATGTCCTAGATCGCTGAACCGCATCCCAACTTTGCTGGACCAACCGAGTGTGCTGTGACCTGCGGAAACGTGCTCGGCTAGGCCCCCGCGCTCAACCAGAGTATTAACTATTTCACTGGGTTTGGGTGCGGAAAAATGAGGGGCCTGGAACCCAGGTCATGCGGTACATATAGCCGGATTCCAGGCCCAAACTACCGCCATCCCGGCGGTAGGCCACCATGCTTGGTTCTCGCTCTGCGGGCAATACCGATGATAGCACAAGCGCCATAACGGGCGCGTGATTACGTGTTTCGCAAGGGTACGTGGACAGTAGACATTCTATGCGGTTGGAATCCCAGCCCACGATACCAGTACTAACTACTCCTGTGGTTGTGACTGCTTGTGGCAGGTCACGGCATCAGAAATCCGGCCGTTGACTGTGACAGTGGCCAGATCGATGGGCTAAAGCTTGAGCACGTTAAGCAGCTCCATGGGATCGGTGCACCGGGTGTCGTACAGCGTGTAGTACATGGCACCCCGGACGGACTCATACCCGCGCCGCTCGATCGCGTTGCACGTGGCGGTAATAAGCTCGCTGAACTCTTCCGGATGCGCATTACGCCACTCCACCCATCTCATCCTCTTTCCGGCAACCTCCCTCAGCCAGGTTGTGACGACCTGGAATGCCTGCCTCCGGATGGTATCCTCGACCAAAATTGGCTTGTAGCTATTCAAACCGAACCCGTTCCCGTTGTGCTCGTGGCGAACGGTAACTAGGCCTTTTTCCCGGAGGGCCTTCATGTGCCGGGCAACTGTGCGTGGCGAGCATCCAAGATAGCTGGCGAGCTCCTGCTGGGAGACATGCGCATACGCTCGGGTACCGCGAATCCGGTCAAGAATCATCCACAAGCGGAGCGCCGTCGATGAGACGTCAAAGGTAATTGTGTCGAGGGTAAGGCGCGCGTAGCGGTTGTCCTTGAGGTTTTCCCGGCCGCGATACGTGTCCCCTATGATTTTCGCGCCGGTAAGGACGTACCTATTCCCGGCAAAGGTCTTTGTGGTTTCGATGAGGCCGAGATTCCGGAGCTTCGCTACCTCCGAATGGGCCGTACGCTCCTTCGACCTGATGACTGCCGCGATCTCGGACATGGAGTAGACAGGCCATCGCATGCCCCTGCCGAAGCCTGAATGGTCAGACTTGGAGGCGTCGATATAGGCGATGATCCGCAGCCCGTGATCTGAGATGAATTCAGAGAAAACGTACTTTTCTGGGACGCGCCCGAACCGTTCTCTGTTCCATGCTACAACCTTGTACTCTGTTACCATGAGATTGTCCCTTCAAGCCCGGTTCCCTGCGGGGGGCCGGGCGCTTCTCATTTACGGACCTTGATCTTGTCGTCAACAGGTTATGCCAGAGCGGCGATCTCCTTGTATTTCCGAGTAGCCGAGTAGGGAATCCCGGCTCTACACCATGTCCGGCCGGATGAGGATGCTGCAAATTTTGACATGGCACATGCGTTGGATGCTGCAAAATCTGTCTCATAAATGCTGCAGAATCTGTCACTGGATGCTGCAAAATTTGTCCCCCTTATAGGAGAGATATAGATAGCTATAGGAAAGAACTTAAAAAGAGATCAGAAATGATCTCTACGTCGCCCCTTACGGCGCGACGTAGAGGGAAGGATGAGGGATGAGATCTGAGGATGAGGATGAAGACGATGGCCGAGAAGTAGGTAGGTACCTCAGTCCTGTATCCCTGCCCGGAACCCACAACGCCTCAGAAGCTCTGATAGCCACACAGAAGCTCTAAACCCCCATCCTGAGCCTCTAACCCGGGCATGGTGCTGATCGCGCCTCTACGTGGCTCTCAGAGCCTCGATCATGCCGGGTTGATCGTTTCGAGCGCGCCGCCGGGCCGACAGCATCGCCCAGGAGCGGGAGCGGACGGCCGCCAGAGCGTCCCGGACCGCGGCGATGCCGCGTGATGCCGCGCTCTGCGTCGCCCCGGCGGCCGGGGCCTGGTCGAGCTCGGTGGTCGCGGCCGCCGACTCGCGGTCTACGACGTCGGCCGGTTCGGTGGCGATCCCGAGCGCGCGGTCCCGAGCGGCAGCACGGCCGCGCAGAGCCGCCTCGAGCGCCGCACGAGCCAGAGCCGCCGGACCATCGCCGCACCCTCGCACCGTCGGCCGCTCCACGTCCCGCTGCGCGTCCTGTCGAGCCACCGGTCGAGACGCCTCGAGCGCTCGACGAGCCGCCGCGATGTGTACCGACGGGTCCGCGCAGGCCTGCCGCGCCATCGCTGCCAGTGCGGCGCGCTGCCGCTCCCTGCGCGCGGCCGCGGCCTCAGCCTCGGCAGCGATCCGCCGACTGGGCAGAGTCACGCCCGGTCGCAGCTGCCCATCCTCGGTGAGCCAGTGGGACAGGCGATACCTCGCCCACGCGATCACGTTCCGCGGCCTGTCAGTGTGCAGCCACCGGGAGCCGTCCGGGCGGTGATCTATCGCGTACAGGGCATCAGCCAGCGTTCCGCCCGCCCGGAAGATCGGCCGGAGCACGTGGCGGACCGCACGATCGGACACGCGGCGCAGCGTGGGCGAGTCGAGGCGGGCTCTCGCCGCCGCTCTCAGCATCTCCCGCTTGGTGCGAGGGACCGCGGTCCGCGACCAGAGGCAGCGAGGATCGGGCAAACCGGACGATCCTCCCCGCGCGCTTACGCGCGCGTTGGGGAATCCCTGATGACTCCTAGAGAACCTATGGGAGGGGGTCCGAGTTTTGTCCACAGGCGCGCTGACCTGCTCACCCTCTGGTTCGGCGAGGACGTACTCGGCGGCGATGTTGCCCTTGCCGTCGTCCGGGCCGCCACGGTAGCGGGGGGTTGACCCGTGGGCGACGGTGCCGAGCAGCCCGGCCCGGCGGAGCCAGGCGATCCACGCGGCGATGGTGGACCTTGACAGGCCGGTTCGGCGCATGAGCACAGCCCATGTCGGCCGCGTGGTGAGGCTCACCCAGTCGGCGTGGTGGGCTAGGACGCGAGCGATGGAGATTAGGTTGCGGTGGGCGTCGGCTCGGAGCCGGGCGACGGCGGGATGCGCCTGTACGGCGCGGAGCCATGAGGCTTGCCCGCGGGCTCTGCGCGCCCCCTGGGGGATTGCGCGGAAGATCGCGACCCGGCGGGACCATGCGCCCGGGGGCTCTGTGCAAAATACTGCTGTACTTGCTATCGTTACTCCCGAGTTGTTGTTGCCCCCCGGGCGTTACGCCCGGGGGGACTCCCATCTAGGAGCGATCAGGGCGCTCAGCTCAGAGGTTGGGAGACGCTAGAGCTGAAGCCCAGATCGCGTCGAGCTTGGGTTTTGATGACGCCCGGCTTAGGCCGGGCGTCTTCTCTTATGCCGGATCTTAGACCCACCGGAAGTCTCTTTGTGATTCTCCGCTTCCCGCAACATCCCCACTATTTGGGACCTAGGCGGGGGTTACGGTCGCAGTCACAGCAGTGTCACGCCCGGCCGAATTAGGTGTTACGGGCGGGGATTTGCCCGTTTTGCCCGTGTTACGAGATGGTGTCACGCAGGGGTGTCACGGGGTGTCACACCTGCTCCCACCTGTAGGTTTCTCCCCCCGTGACACCCCTCGCTTTTTGGTCCTCGCGCTGCTGCGGGTGTTCTGATCGCTGAGGGCGAAAATTGATCTTGGTTACGCGGTCTCCGGCGCCCGGACCCGGTAGGTGCCGGAGCCTGGGTCATGCTCCAGGCGACCAGCCTCCACGAGATTGCGGAGCTGCTTCTGGATCCACGCCCGGCTCATGCCCGTGGTGCTCAGCACGTGCCCAAGATCGCGCGGGGCGAACGGCCGCCCGTCGCCGAACCGGGCTAGCGCTTCGTCGAGCACCGCGCGAGCCTGCTCCGATCCCATCCGGTTCCCACCGAGGGGCAGGTCGGGTGCGTCGCCGAGCGGGGCGTTCACGTCCACCACGCCCCCGTCGAGCTCGGGATCCGGGGCCAGGTACTCGTGGACCACGTCGCCAACCCCCAGGTCATCGGACTGTGCGACAGGTGCGACAGGTGCGTTATGTGCGAGCAGTTTCGCCGTGATCGGATCGACCGGGCGCGCGTCGGCAGGGTAGGCGGCACAGTGCTCGGCGAACCGGGCCACGCGCTCGTCATCGTCACGGCCCCAGTCGAAAACCCGGAGTGGTATTGCGATTCGCTCAGGGGCCACACCGGGCGCATCCAGGTAGCACATCCCGGGTTTGGTGTTACGCCACCGCTCCGGTTTGGCCCCGGCGTCTTCCTGCTCGGCTGAGATGCCCCAGCGGGCGTCGTGGCTGTTCGCGACGCCGAAGCACAGGTAGGCGCCACCCTGACCCTTGACGATCGTGGGCATTTGCGTGTGATCGGCCCGCTGCAGGGACCACACGATCGTCCCGCCCGCGCTCCGCAGCGCGCGGGCAAGGTTGATGAACGTTTCCATGTCGATGTGCTCGAACACGTCCGCGGCTTCTTCGAGCCAGATCACCAGGTAGGACAGGCCGCACCCGGGCGCCCACTTGATCATGCCCCGGGACGCCAGGTAGTCCGTCCGCTCCCTGAGCACGGCGCCCAGGTCCCGGAAAAACGCCTGGGCTTCGCCGCGATCGGTGATCACCCGGTGCAGCGCGGGACGCGCTGGTCCCACGCTCTGCAGGCCTTTGGTGATGTCTACGACGATCAGGCAGGAATCCGGCCGGGTGACCAGCTCGCCCCATATGGTCCACGCCCCACCGGTGGTTTTGCCGGATCCGGTCATGCCCATGATCTGCAGGTGGGAGCCGGGTATGCGCAGCTCAGCCGTGGTGCCGTCCTGGTACACCCCGATCCTCAGGGGATCCGCGACGCTACCGCCCGGCCGGGACGGCCCAGGCCAGGGGATCGGCTTGTCGAGCAGGGTGGGATCGGAGAGCACGATCGTCGGCGCCCCCGCGTCCGCCGGGGTTGGTGTTGCCACGAGTGCACCGTGCGGGAGCCGGGCGCGGGCCTCCATTGCCGGGATCGCCCGCTGCAGGTCGTCCACCGTGGCCCCGTCAAGCTCAACCTTGCCCGATACCCGGTGCGGCTCGATCCGCACCTCTTTAACGCCCTTGACGCCGACTCCGGCCTTCTCAGCGGTTCCCTGAATGAGCTTTCTGAACAGGGCGCGGCCGTCATGCTCGTCACCATCGCCCGGATTCGAACGAATGATCGTTCTAATGTTCCAGGCGGCGGCGAGCGTGCCGCCGAGCCACAGCCCGATATCCAGGGTCGGCCGTGCCGTGGGTCCGGTGATCGTGGCGGCGAGCAGCCACCCGGAGGCGACAGCGGTAGTACCGGTGGACTGCAGCCTGCCGAGCAGCCGCCGGTACCGGGACACAGCCCAGGTGATGCCGGTAAGCGTCGCACCGGACAGGGCAATACCTGCTGTGGCCCACGGGAGCACGCCCGGGTCGCCCCACAGCTCGTGCGTGATCGCACCCACGGGGATCATCCCGGCGCCCACGATCCACGGCACCGTGTGCGGGGCCACCCGGGCGACCGCGCGGGCGGCGAGGTCCCGGAGGATGTTGTGCGTGATTACGCCCTGCTGCAGGGCGCCCGCGTTTCTATGAGCCATAGCGTTCACCCTTCAGTTTTCGAAATCGAACAGTTTTTCGGATTTCTTGTGCTGCTGCAGCGCGGGGGCGAACTGGATCAGGAAGTCCTGCCACAGCTTGGTCAGCTCGGTTGCGCAGCCCCGCTGCAGCTCGGCGGCGCGGCGGGCGCGCGTGGCCAGTCGGCGGGCGCGAATTTTGACATCCAGCCCCATCAGCCAGGGGTTGCCCTTACCGCTCGCGGTGAGCACGGCCGCGATCTCCTCGGCGGCCCAGTCCAGTTCGGCGCCGAAATCCCGGGCTAGGCGGCGACTCTCATCGACGTACTTCTTCAGCCCCGACGTGCTGGTGATCTCTATCGTTGACAGCTCGGCGATCCGGTTCGCGCGGTTTTCGCTCACGACTCCCCCTTTCGGCGGATCTGCACGGACACCCACGACAGCGACGGCCACCCGAGCCGGGATCCGAGCAGATCGACCAGGTTGACCAGGACCGGGAGAGCGAGGATTGCGACCACGGCAAGGGCCGCGAGGGGCCAGCCGAGCAGGATGCCGACCAGCAGCGCCATGGTCGCGAGAATCGGCACGGCCACGATTGCTACGGCCGCCATGCGGCCCAGAGCGGACGCGAGCGCGGTGTACGGATCCGCTACCTGAGGGCGCGCGTTCGGTGGCCCGTCGTGCAGGTCTGTGATGATGTAGACCCGTTTCACGGGATCTCCTTTCGGTGAGGCTCGCCCCCGGCGAGGCGATCCCGCACCGCGCGGGCGGCGTCCATGCCGATCCCCAGAGCGGTGCGGATGCGGTGCGCGCTCGGGTTGGGGGGCAGCTCCCCGGTGTTGACCATCCGCATGGCTCGCTCGGCGAGGGCGTCGATGTCAGCGCCTCCACTAGAGGTCCCGGAGGCACGCCCAGGGGTGGCGTTTGCCCTGTACCGAAAGGGAGTAAGCCGCTCCCGCCCACCGTGATCGAGGTCCGAGAACGCGGCGAGAATGATAGGCAGAGCGGTCACGATCGCCACGGCGACGATCGGCCCGAGGATGTGGAGCACCAGCGCCGACAGGCTGAACGCCTCGGTCGCCCACGGCAGGTGCGGCCAGGCGTTCATGCCGAGGGTGAGGGCCAGGAACAGCCATTCAATCCGGGTGAGGGTCTTGGATTCGATGGGCTGACCCCTGGTTCCCATGTACGCTCGCGCGCCGACGACGACGAGCAGCGCCAGGCTCAGGAATGGCTCGACGAACCAGGCGAACACCCACTTAGGGGACCACGGGTCGGCGCCCTCGGCGGCGAACGCCTGCACGCCTGCCGTTGACCAGCCGAGCGCGAGGGCCAGCGCGAGCATCGCCACGGTGACGAGCAGGCGGCGGACCCGTGCGGCCTGCCACGCCCGCGCGGCAGGGTCCTGAGCTAGAGCGTGCAACCGGGCCGCCTCGATCGCACGGCGGCGGTACCGTCGCACCCTGGGCGTGTCGAGCAGCAGTGGCGTGTCGTCGGCCAGGAGCTCAGCCAGCAGGTGAGCCTCGGCGACCTGCCGACGCAGCCGACGAACACGGCGGGTTTCACCCTCGCCGATTGGCTCAGGCTCGGGCTCGGCACCCTCACGCCCGGCCGGGGCATGCGCTGCCGCGTACCGTTCAAGCTCGGCGAGCCCTCGGCGAACCTCATCCGGGCTCGGTTCAGGTAGCTCGTTGATGATCACCTGTTCACCTCGCACATTTCGCACGTCTCGCACGTCTCGCACGGCATCAAGCGGAAATCAGCCCACCTTCCGCATGGCAGCACGGCGGCGGTAGCGGATGATGCGTGCTCTCTGCCATGGCGCGGTGCCGCCGTAAATGCCGTGAATCCACGTCAGGGGCAGCGCCGCTTCGATCCGCAGCGCATACTCGAGGCACTGCATTTGTACGGGGCATCCGGAGCACAGGCGGCGGGCGTGCTCCTCATAGCGCTGCCGGGCGCGTGCCGACTCCTGGGTGTTGTGGTCGGGCTCTGGGGGGAACCAGTCGTCGGGGTTGGGCGAGCCGACGCAGGCACCGTGCTTGATCACGGCGGCGCTCAGCCTGTCTGCCGGAGTGGACAGAACGCCGCCATCGGGCATGATGGTGTTCACCGGGGAGTGTCCTTTCTAGCGCAGAGTCCCGGTATGGCCCCGTCCGAGTGCAGTCGGGCGGGGCCTTTTGCTGCCTCAAGGCTATTGCCGTACATTGATCGTTATGCATCACTGGATGATCTGTCAACGCACATTGTTCTTCCTTCCGGGATAGGGTGAGGCTATGACGATCACGCCAGCGCGAGGCCAATATCGGCAGGTAGCCGACATCATCCGAGCAGAAATCGAGCGCGAGATCTACCTGCGCGGGAGCACGCTGCCTCCCGAGCACGAACTCGCACAGCGATTCGGTGTGAGCAGACAGACGATCAACCGCGCGCTCGCGATCCTGCAGGCTGAGGGCCTGGTCAGGATTGAGCGACCGCGAAGGACGCGCGTCCACGAGCTGCCACCGATCCTCAGGGATGCCGCACGGCGGCACAGCCGAGCACATCGTGAGCGGGGTGGGAGCCGTGGCGCTCTGGCCACTGAGCTAGCCGAGCTCGGCTATGAGCTGACCTCGGAGAACACGGTGAGCAGGGGGCGCGCCCCCGGGCGTGTTGCCGAGATTCTGGGGGTCGATCCGGACGAGATCAGCGTGGTGATCCGGGACCGGAGGATGCGAGCTAACGGCGTGCCTATCCAGATCGTCACCAGCTACATCCCCCTGGATATCGCGGCTGGTACACCGATTGAGCAGGAAGACCCGGGGGTCGGCGGCATCAGCAGCCGTCTGGCGGATCTCGGGCACGCCCAAGTCGAGATCGAGGAACGGATCACGGTCCGGCCGCCCACCTCAGATGAGGCGCGATTCCTGCGCATGACCGAGGACCAGCGCGTGTACGAGATCACGCACATTGGATGGACCGCCGAAAACCGAGCGGTGAAGGTCAGTGTGTACATCATGCCGACTCATCAGTGGGATCTGCGGTACCGGTACCCGATCGACTAGGGCTCGGAAGGGCTCGTGGAAGCATCCGATGTGGCTGATGAGGAAACACACTGGCCGCCAGCACGCCTGCCATTGCTGCGGTGGCTCCGGGGAGATGCGGCGCGGTATGCGCTGCCCCCTGTGCAAGGGCACCGGGCAATGCTTGAGCTGCACCCAGAAAATAAGGTGCCACTTCTGATCACGGAAGGAGACCCGGAATGACCACGACAACTGTCCTCGCCCGCGCCTACGAGCTGAGCCACATCTACCAGTCCGGCGGCTGGTACAGCTACATCAGGGACGGCGCGTACACCAGCAAGGAGCGGAACGCGCTCGTCGAGGCCCTGATGGCCGCCCAGGTGGAGGAGTTTAACCGCCGCCTTCCCGAGGGGTGCTTCTGGCTCCCGCGCCTTGGTGAGATCCACGGCCCCACTACCGCCAACCTGAACGGCATCAACCTCGACCTGGCGCTTAAGGCCGCGGCCGACGCCGTGGCTGAGCGTTTCCAGGAGATCGAGGCCAAGGTCCTCGGTAGCGCCTGAGCTGCACCCGGCGGCAAGAAGGCCCGGGACCACAGTCCCGGGCCTTTCCCACGGAAAGAGGAGACTCCCATTCAGCTGATCGACCGCCCATAGAAGATCGACCGCCTCTAGGAGAGCTCTCTCCACGCATTGTATCGATCGCGCGGGTTGCCTCGGCGAGACGACGTGGAGCTGTGTCGCACAGGTGAGAGTGCAGCTCACAGCCGGTTTTCGATCTCCGAGCGGTGTACCAGAGCCACTGCGATCACGGCCGCGAGCACCTCATGTTTCGGCCGCCTAGTCGCGTAGTGCAGGTCGTCCACGAGCTGCGCGAGCGCATCCGCGCTCTCGCGCGGCATATACCAGGACCGCCGATCCATCTCCGCTGTGCGAGCCGTATCACGTCTCCCACTTCTCGCACTGCTCCCGCTCCTGGCAGCGTTCTTGCCGCTATCCCTGGTGTACCGTCGGCGCATCGCCGCGCCGATATCGGTCGGCGGCGGCGGCAGGTTCTTCCGCGCATTCACGAGCCGAGCACCTTCGCGATCGTCCTGTACGCCTGCGCATGCTCCGACGTCGGCGCGTACTGTGCCACGGTTTGCCCTAGCCGCCATGCCTCGGCGACGACCACGCCGCGCGGCACCGTCGCCAGGATCGGGACCGGTAGCTCCTCGAGTGCGGCGATTACGGTCCGGCCGAGCGTCGATCGGGCTCGTCCACCACGCCCCCGGTCGAGCATGCTAATTACCAGCCCATGCAGGGTGAGCTTGGTATCCCGCAGCTCGATCTCGATAG
>Ga0207870_100395_pt1 | contig 26264 bp, 26 predicted proteins | sample CeladaPassage60B_FD_187477 | JGI IMG/M metagenome (GOLD analysis project Ga0207870, IMG submission 187477) | Cellulose-adapted microbial communities from the Joint BioEnergy Institute, USA - Passage3 60B (SPAdes) (version 2) | ecosystem: Engineered > Bioreactor > Continuous culture > Unclassified... | reverse complement strand
CCTAGGAGACGGAAGCTACGCCCACGCCCTGGTGAAGACTTCTCACCCGAACCTGAATGCCCTGGTGGAGCGTGTCCACGCCTCCCTCCCCTACAACGTGGAGCTCTCCCTCAAGGACGGCAAGGTCTACGCCACCTTCACCTGGGAGGAGGAGCCCGCGCCCCTCGTGGCCACGAAGGAGAACGGCGTCCTTGCCCTGGACGTGAACTCGGACCCCTACCACCTCGCCTTAGCCCTCGTTTCCCCTGACGGGAACCTGAAGCGCCACCTCACCCTCTCCCTGGAGGAGGTGGACCGCGCTCCGAACAAAGGAGCTAAGGAACTTCTCCTCTGGAAGATCGCCCACCAGGTGGTCTCCCTGGCGGAGGAGCACGGGGTGGCCGTCGCCACGGAGCGCCTGAAGTACCTGAGGAAGTCCAGGAGGGGTGACGGCTCCGGCAGGGCCTTCCGCGGGAAGCAGCACCGCTTCGCCTACGCCTCCCTCCTCCGGAAGGTCCATTCGTTGGCGAGGAAGAAAGGTGTCCAAGTCGTGGAGGTGAACCCCCAGGACACCTCCGCCATCGGGATGCTCAAGTACGCTCCCCAGCTTTCCCTGTCCAAGGACGTGGCCGCCGCTTACGTCATCGGGAGAAGGGCCTTAGGGTTCAAGGAGAAGCTTCCCAAAGGCTACGGGAAGCTTCTCCGGGACGAACGCTTCAGGGACCACGTCCAGGGCTTCTACGCCTCCAGGGTGCAGGAACTCCGCGCGAAGAGAAGCGCGGAGCCCAACCCCTACCTCAGGCGCAGGCTTTCCCGGGAGATCGGGAAGGCGAAGCGCCACCTCTCCTTGCTTTCAAGCCTTCAGGGCTCGCCGGGGAGCCAAGAGGGGTCCACCGAGGGAAGGAACCTTCTTGGCGGCAATCCCTGGAGGGTCCTGAGGGTAGGCCTCTTCCTTCCCCTCCTCGGGCGCGAGGTGCCCCGCGACCTCTCCCCGCTGAAGGTCTTCCTTCACCGGGGAGCGTGGGAGGGGTGGAAGGGAGGCTTAGGTCCTCCTCCTGGTGGAGGGCCGAAGTGCGCTAATGTGCACTTTGGTTGACCAGGGGTTCTACAGGCGAGGGTGAAGGGGAGGGCCCCCAGGGCAGGGGGGCCTTCCGGCCCCTCGGGGGGAGACCGAAAGAGGTGGACGCGCCTATGACGGCTAAAGAGGTGGCGCAGAGGCTTCGGACGGACGGCGTGGCCCGGGTGGAGGGCGTAGTGGAGCCCGACCCCTGGGGCCAGGAGGCGGTCTGGTTCTTCGGGCCCGACGGGAAGGTCCTCCAGGACTTCTACGACGAGGAGGTGGCGGCCCTCCTCCTCGAGGCCACCGCCCGGTGGGCGGACGGGCCAGGGGCCTTCACCTTGGACCTGGAGGCGGGCCGGGTGGTGGTGGAGGTCTTGGAAGAGCAGGACTACGGCTACGAGGTCCTCCGCAGGGAGGAGGTCTCCCTGGAGGACTTCCTGGAGTAGGGGGCCTGGAGGAGGGGAGGGGGTTGTCTTAGCTACACGCTCCCTCCCCTTTCCCCTTCGTGTAGCTAAGACCGGGAGCCCGGGGGCCTGGCGGCCCCACGGGAGAGGACGGAAAGGAGGAGAGAAGGTGAAAGGCGGTTGCTGGGACGCATCTGCCTTCGCCGAGGAGACCCAGGCAGTCCTCGAGGACTGGCTCAGGGGGCTCCTCACCGACCGGGAGGCCCTCGAGGCCATCTTCCAGGCCGCCCGGGAGAACAACTTCTCCCCGGATTTGGAAGAGGAGAGCTAGGGGGCCTAGAGGCCCCACGGGAGGAGGCGGGAGGTGGAGATGAACGAGCTCAAGCTCACCCCCGAGCAGGCGGTGGCCCTCCTCAACCTCCTCCAGGCGGAGGAGGACTGGGAGGGGGACCTCCCGAAGGCCCTCCGGGAGGTAAAGGAGGCCCTGAAGGCGTGGCTCAAGGAAGAGGGGCTTAGGAAGAGCCCCGCGGGGAGCTACTACCTGGTCAGGCGCTAAAGGGCAGGGGGGGCTAAAGCCCCCCCGTAGGCCCGGCGAAAGGAGGAAGGATGAAGGCGATTCTGAAGGCGTACCTGGCGAGGAAGCCCGAGCTGGTCTACACCAACCAGGGCGTGGCGATTTGGAAGACCTCCGTGGCCGTGCAGGGGCGGCGGAAGGAGGACGAGGCGGTCTTCGTTGAGGTCCTGGCCTTGGGCGGCCTCGCCGAGGCCCTGGCGGAGATGGACCCGCCCAAGGGGACTTACGCCCACCTGGAGGGCAGGCTCCAAACGGAGACCTACGAGGGGAAGGACGGGAAGAAGACCCGGCTCACCCTGGTCCTGGACGACTTCGCCCTTCTGGTGCGGCCCAAGAAGGCAGAAGGGGCGGAGGGAACGCCGAGCGAGGACCTGTTCTAGAGGGCAGGGGGGCGGCGGAGAGCGAGGTGTGGGGGTTTGAGGAGCTACCGTTCTGAGGCCCCTTTAGTGCCCGGGGGAGGGTTCCCTTCCCCCGGGCCTTGCTTGGGGTAGCCTGCCCTCAGCTCTCGCAGGCTTGGCAGGAGAGGAGGAGGTCCCGGCTGTAGGCCTGGGCCACGCTCTGGCTGAACTGGTAATAGAGGGCCTTGAGGCCCGAGCGCCAAGCGTGGAGGACCAGGGCGTTCACGTCCTTGGGCGGGGCCTCCGGGTGGATCACAAGGTTCAGGGACTGCCCCTGGTCAATGTGCTTCTGCCTCGAGGCCGCCAGGTTCACCAGGGTCATCTGCGAGACTTCGGCGAAGGTCTTGAACACCGCCTTTTCCTCATCGGTGAGGAAGTCCAGGTGCTGCACGGAACCGTTGTGCTCCAGGATGCTCCGCCAGACCTTTTCCTCGTCCTTGCCCTTTTCCCTCAGCACCTCCTCCAGGAAGGGGTTCTTGAAGGGGACGCGAGCTTTCTGTAGGTCCTTCAGGTAGTAGTTGCTGGTGTAGGGCTCTATGGAGGGGGAGACCTGGCCCAGGATGAAGGCGCTGGACTTGGTGGGAGCGATGGCGAGGAGGGTGGCGTTGCGCCTTTCCTTAAGCTCCCCCACCCCGGCGAGCTCGTCCTCGGGGTGCCGCTTCCTCAGCCACCTCGAGGCCTCCTCGGCCCGCTCCCGTATGGTCTTGAAGATCTCGGCGTTCCTCCGGAAGGCCTCGGGGCTTTCCAGGGGGATTCTTTGGGACTGGAGGTAGCTGTGCCAGCCCAGGACCCCGAGGCCGATGGCCCGGTAGCGCTTGGCGAAGCGCACCGCCCGTTCCATATAGGGGATGCCCTCCGCCTTCTCAATGAAGTCGTCCAGCACGGAGTCCAGGAAAATGACCAGGGTCTCCACCGCGTCCGTGTCCTTCCACTCCTCGTAGTGGAGGAGGTTCAGGGAGGAGAGGCAACAGACGAAGCTCTCCTCCTCCGAGGAGGGGAGCATGATCTCCGTGCAGAGGTTGCTGGCCCAGATGGTCTTGCCGAGGGTTTTGAAGACCTCGGGGGCCTTTTGGTTGGCGTTGTCCCGGAAGAAGAGGTAGGGGATGCCCACCTCGGCCCGGCTCTTCAGGACCTTGGCCCAGCGGGCCCGCTTCTCCCCGTCCCCGGCGATCATCTCCTCAAGCCAGCGGTCCCCCACGCTCACCCCCCAGAAGAGGGACTGAACCGGGGAGTGCTCCCGCTGGATGGAAAGCCACTCCTCGAGGTCAGGGTGCTCTATGTCCAGGTAGGCGGCGCACTGGCCCCTGCGGGTGGAGCCCTGGTTGAAGACCTCGATCACCCGGTCAAAGAGGGAGGCGAAGGCAAACGAGCCGTTGCTCTCCCCGTTGTCCCGGATGGGGGCCCCCCGGGGGCGGAGCCTTCCCAGGTAGAGGGAGGTCCCTCCCCCCTGCTTGCTCATCATCCCCACCTCGGCCACCGCCCTCAGGATGGAAGCGGTGTCGTCCTCCACGTAGGTGCCGTAGCAGGAGATGGGAAGGCCCCGCCTGAGGCCGTAGTTGGCCCAGATGGGGGTGGCGAGGGAGTACCAGCCCCGGGCCACGTACTCCTGGAACTTGCGGCCAAACCCCTCCACCTTGGTGAGGGCCTCGGCCCGCTGGGCGATCTCCCTCACCCGCTCCTCCACGCTCACCCCGGGCAGCAGGTAGCCCCGGCGCATGTAGAGGCGGGTGTGCTCGTTGGCCCAGTACCAGGGCTCGTAGGTCCGCTTGGTCTTGGTCATGCCTCCTCCTTCAGAAAAGCTCCTCCGGATCAAAGCTTTGTACCCTGCGCGCGTAGGCCACGCTCCGCTTGTTGAAGAAGTCCACCTCCTTGTCGGCGAGGAGCTCCAGGGTGAACCACTCCGTGTCCCGAAGCCTCGCCCGGTCCACAGGGAAGGCTTCGGGGAGTCCATGGAGGGCGAGGACTTCGTTGAAGCGTCCCTTGAGGAACTCCAGGGTTTCTCCGTGCCCCACCAAAGAGGGTTCCCCCATGGCGAAGAGCCAGCCCAGGAGGTTTTCCTCGGCCCGGAAGAGCTTTTGGGCGAGGCGTAGAGACTCTTCCTGAAATTCCTCCCCCAGGGCCTCGGGGTGCTCCGTCCTGAGGAGACGGAGGAGCTCCACCCCAAAGAGGCCGTGGACGTTCTCCTCCTTGCTGGTGGCCTCGATGGCGTTGGAGATCCCTTTGTAGCGGTTGCCGCGGCGGTTTAGGGCCATGAGGACGTAGAACTGGGAGAAGAGGGAGACGTGTTCCGTGAAGGCGGAGAAGAGGAAGAGGGCGAGGGCGTATTCCCGCAGGTCCTTCCCCTGGGCGCGCCGAAGGGCCTCTCCCAGGGCCTGGGCCCGGTCCCGGAGGGCGCTCGCCCCCTCCAGGGCCTGTCCAAAGGCCTCCTCCAGGCCCAAAAGCTCCAGGAGGTGGGCGTAAGCGTTGGCGTGCCGTACCTCGCTCTCGGCGAAGGTGAGGCCCACCTCGGCGATCTCGGGCTTGGGAAAGCGGTCGTAGACCCGGGCCCAGAAGAGCTTGACGGCGAGCTCCACCTGGGCGATGGCGAGGAGGGCGCGCTCCACCAGGGAGCGCTCCTTCTCGTCGGCCAGGGCGTGGTCCTGGAGGTCGGACTGGAAGCTGAACTCCGTGTGCACCCAGTAGCTGTGCCGGATGGCGTCCCGGAAGCGGAGGAGCTCGGGGTACTCGTAGGGGCGGTAGGCGAGCCTAGGCGCCGTGAGGGGCACGGGCCTCACCTCCTTCCAGGGGAGGCACCGGGCTTGGCCTCCCCCTTTCGTCCACCGCCACCAGGACAAACCCGCCCCGGGCGGCCAGGTAGGCCTCCTCGCCTTCCTTCACCGGCTCCACCCACATCTCCACCTCCACCCGCATGGAGGTGCGCCCCACCTCCCGCACCCGGGCCACCAGCTCCACGATGGCCCCCAGGGGGACGGGGCGCTTGAAGTCCACCGCGTCCGCGTGTACCGTTACCACCTTCTTGCGCGCGTGGCGCGTGGCGGCCACAAAGGCCGCCTGGTCCATCCAGGCCAGAACCGTTCCGCCAAACAGGGTTCCGTAGTGGTTGGTCTCCCCGGGGAAGACGGGGTAGACCATCCGCGTCTCCCGCATAGCGCCTCCTTGGGCGGGAAAAGCTTCCTAGAGCCGAAGGGCCTCTTTCGGGCGCTGGGCCCGTGACGGGTTTTAGGGGGTTAGGCTAAGGTCCCACGGGTCTCACCACCTTCACCCTTGCCTCGAGGGCTACGGGGCAGGGCCGCGAAGCGGGTACTCGGGCTTCCGGCCGGGGCGGAGGGCGCGACGCTTGGGCCGGTTACCGTTGCGGGACAGCGCCGGACTTTCACCGGACTTCCCCCACCGCCTCTGGGCGTCCAGGCCTGTCGGCCTGGCATCGCGGCCAGGACACCCTAAGTCTTGGGCGTCCTGCCCAAGACCCTACCACAGGTTGGGTAAGGGGTCAACGGGAAGGGGGGGCGCCTCGAGAGGCCCTTCCGCCATCGCGTTTTTGGGCCAATCCCCTGGGCCGACCCGGGTGGGGGGCGGTCCCTCGCCGACCCCCTCGAGGACCGGCAACACCCCCCTATCCCCCGTGCGGCTAGACAGTGCGAGGTTGTGCGCCAGGGGAAGGGCGGGCCTCCCCGAAGAGGTGGAGGAAGAGGGCCTCCAGGCTCGGCGTTCCCCTGGAGACCTCGAGGACCTCCACGGGAAGCCTTCCCAAGACCTCCCGCAGCGCCTCCCACGGCCCGAGGAAGAAGAGGACCTCGGGGCCCTCGGCGCTCCAGCCGGGGCCTAAGGCCTGGAGGAGGGCCTCCGCCTTGGGCTCGGCGAGGCGCACCCGGTACCCCTCCCCGGCCCAGTCCCGGAGGAGGGCCCGGGTGGGGCCCTGCCGCCGCACCTCCCCCCGGTGGAGGAAGGCCACGCGGTCGCTCACCCGCTCCACCACCTCGAGGTCGTGGGAGGTGAGGAGGATGCCCCAGCCCTCCTTCTTAAGCTCCAGGAGGATCCCCTCAAACTCCCTCCGGCTCACGGGATCCAGGCCCAGGGTGGGCTCGTCCAGGAGGAGGAAGCGGGGCTTGAGGGCGAGGGCCAGGGCCAAGGCCGCCTTCTGCTGCATGCCCCGGGAGAGGGAGGCGAGGGGGGCGTGGAGGCGGTCCTTTAGGCCGAAGCGCTCCAGCCAGGCCTCAAACCGGGGGCGGACCTCCTTAGGGGGAAGCCCCCGGATGCCCCCGAAGTAGAGGGCGTTCACCAGGAGGCTCAGGTTGACGTAGAGGTTGCGGCTTCCCTCCAGGAGGACGCCGAACTCGTGGCCCTGGGGCCTGCGCCGCGCCCCGTCCTCCTCCAGGACCACCTCCCCCCCATCGGGCAGGAGAAGTCCGAGGACGACCTTGATGAGGGTGGTCTTGCCCGCCCCGTTGGGGCCCAAAAGGCCCAGGATCTCCCCGGCCCCAAGCTCCAGGCTCACCCCCTTGAGGGCCTCCAGTTTCCCGAAGCGCTTGTGGACGTTCTGCACCAAAAGCCGCATCAGTACCTCCCTAAAATCCCCCGCAGACGGACCAACCTATGCGTGTAGCCTAAGGCCAGAAGGCCGAAGCATACGAACAGCAAAGCCTGCAGAAAAGCAGAAAGGACCACCCACTCTGTCCACTCGCCTCCCCCGGAAAAGCTTCGGCTCAAGAGGTGTGCAGCTGGGGCCAGGGGAAGGTACACCATGTAATCTCTCCAATGGTTTACCGAAAAGAAGTAGAGCAAGAGACTAAACTGGATGATGGTAAAAAAGCTTAGAATCTTCTTGAAGTAGAGGGCGAGGGCAGCCATACTCAGGGAAAACCCCAAGGCTGATACCACCAAAAGTGCCAGGGCAAGCAGCCAGAAGGGTTTCGGATTGAAAGAAGCGCCCGTCAGCACCAACAGAACCCCCAACAAAACGCCCGTCCTAAACAGGATAAACAAGCTATCCGATGCTCCCCTAAAGAGAAGCTGGACCACAAGACCCCCCCGGGCCAAGGCTAAGTGTTCTAGCGTACCCCTCTGAGCTTCCTGGGCGACCGTGAAGGCCACAGATTGAAAAATGCCCACCACTATGCCAAAGACGGCATACATGAAGAGGATGTTCTGCCCTCCGCCAAGGTCGGCGCTCGGGTTAGACACGACGACCGATCCCAGGGCCATCCATATGGCGTAAAAAAACGCCATATCCGCAAAGAGACCGGCCAAGAAGTCGGGCCAATAAATCCGGTAAAAGTTCAAGTTGAGCCAAATCTCCGCGAAAAATTGGCGTAGATAAGCCATACTTTCCTCCCTATGAGAGAGCTAGATGACCGATGTAGGAAGCTCCGCATTGGGGCCGAGGACCAAGCCCTTAGTTGCTTGATCCCCGACCCCATAATCAGCCTAACTAAGGCCTAGCTCTTGCCATTAACGACGCAGAAGGAGCCGCAAATGAAATGCCTTCGTGTGCTACCTCAAACCCCCAGGTCAAGTAGCCTTTTTTGTGGGTTTCTCCTCCGCGGCCCAGAGGGGGCCCATGTCCATGTAGCGCCTGAACGCCCAGTCCTCACTGGCCCTGAGCATCACCACCGTGGCCAGGTTGGCCAGGCTCTTTTCGCTCGGGAATACCCCCACCACCTTGGTCCTCCGCTTCACCTCCCGGAAAAGCCGCTCCAGCACATTCGTGCTCTTGATCTGCCCCTGGTGGCTACCAGGAAACTCCAGATAGGTCAACGCCTCCTCTATCCCCTGGGCAAACACCTCCACCGCCCGCCTATACCGCTCCCGGTAGCGCTCCATGAAACCTTGGGCTAAGGACTCAGCGGTGCTCCGCCGCTTCACCGTGAAAACCTCCTTGAGCTCCTCCGCTACCGCCTCCCGCTCCGATTGCGGCACGTGGGCTAGCTGATCCGGCCCCCTGAACTTAGACACCTTCACCCTGCCTCCCGTGTGACGCCTCCCAGGTCTTTCCCAGCGCCTCCTCCATCACCTCCCTCGGCGTTCGGTAGCCTAGCCCCGAGTGCAACCGGCTCTCGTGGTAGTAGCGTAGCCGCTCCTCCACCACCCCCCTTAGCTCCCCAAGGCTCTTGGCCTCCAAGAACTGGTCTCCCCCCTCCGCCTTGAACCGCGCAAAAAAGCTCTCCACCACCGGGTTACCCTTCGCCCCCATCAGGCTGTAGGAAAGCCGCTGCCCCTCCCTAAGAAGCGTCCCCACCCAGTCGTGGCTCAGAAAAGGACCCCCCTGATCGTGGTGGACCAGAACCCTGGGGAGCCCTCCCACCCGGGTCCGGAGAAAAGCCTTGGCCTCCGCCCAGGCCTCCAGGGCCAGCTCCGCCGAAGGGGACGGGCCTAGACCAAAAGCCACCACCATCCGCGTCCTATGGTCCAGGATGGGCACGAACCAGGCCTTCCCTCCCCGGTAGGGCAGAAGGGTGAAGTCGGTGTACAGAAGCGCAAAGGGCTCCGGCTCCCTCTCCCGGAGAAGGGAGGCCCTCAGGTCCGCTTTGTCCCCGGCCAAAAGCACGATCTGCAGCAGGGGGTTGGGCTTGGGCCTCCGGGCGGTGCGCTTCAGGGAGAGGTGGAAGTCCTGCAACAGACGGTGGACCCGTTTATGGTTGACCGGGATACCCTTCCTCTTGAGCGCCTCGGTGACCCGGCGGTAGCCGTACTCGGGGTGTTCCAGCAAGACCTTCTTCATGGCCCTTTTGAGGCGGAGGTCTTCCTCCTCCCGCTTCCGGTCCGCCGCCACCTTCTGCTTCTGGTAGTAGTACCAGGTGGCCCGGGGGATCTCCAGGGCCCTGAGGACGATGGGCAGGGGAGCTAAACCCTGGGCCAGCGCCTCGCGGGCCAGGCCGATGCGCTCGCCCAGGGTCATCCGCTTCACCTCCCCTGCCCGAGGGTCACGCGAAGCGTAGGTTCGGCTTTTTTAGGAGGGCGATCTCCACTTCCTTCTTGCCGATGAGCTGCTCCAGGTCGCGGATCCTCTTCTCCAGCTCCTTCTCCTGGGTCTCGTTGGAGAAGACGGTGGCCCCCTTCTCCATAAGCTCTGCCTTCCACTTCAGGATGGTGTTGGGGTGGACGTTGTAGATGCGGGCGAGTTCCACCAGGCTCTTCTCCCCCTTGATGGCCTCCAGAGCGGCTTGAAACTTCACTTGTGGCGGTACCGCTTTGGGCTTCTTCATCTTGATCTCCCGGATGGGGTCGTCCTACATCTAAATCATCGTCTAGTCTAGGGGGTCCATATCCCAAGGCAATTTACTAGGCAAGGCCAGTCTGCCCTAGGGGTATGGAGTCGAAAATATTAGGGGAGGATACTTATGGTTGTGGCCTCCTTAGGCCATCCGCTAAAGTAAGGGGCATGGACCTACCCAAGACCTACGATCCCCAGTCCGTGGAGCCCAAGTGGGCGGAGAAGTGGGCGAAGAACCCCTTCGTGGCGAACCCCAAAAGCGGCAAACCCCCCTTCGTCATCTTCATGCCGCCCCCGAACGTCACCGGAAGCCTCCACATGGGCCACGCCCTGGACAACTCCCTCCAAGACGCCCTCATCCGTTACAAGCGCATGCGGGGGTTTGAGGCGGTGTGGCTTCCCGGCACCGACCACGCCGGGATCGCCACCCAGGTGGTGGTGGAGCGCCTCCTCCTCAAGGAGGGCAAAACCCGGCACGACCTGGGCCGGGAGGCCTTCCTAAAGCGGGTTTGGGAGTGGAAGGAGGCGTCGGGGGGGACCATCCTCCAGCAGCTCAAGCGCCTGGGGGCCAGCGCCGACTGGAGCCGGGAGGCCTTCACCATGGACGAGAAGCGCTCCAAGGCGGTGCGCTACGCCTTTTCCCGCTACTACCACGAGGGCCTGGCCTACCGGGCGCCCCGCCTCGTGAACTGGTGCCCCCGGTGCGAGACCACGCTTTCCGACCTCGAGGTGGAAACCGAGCCCACCCCGGGCAAGCTCTACACCCTGCGCTACGAGGTGGAGGGGGGTGGCTTCATTGAGATCGCCACCGTCCGTCCCGAAACCGTCTTCGCCGACCAGGCCATCGCCGTCCACCCCGAGGACGAGCGCTACCGGCACCTCATCGGCAAAAGGGCCCGGATCCCCCTCACGGAGATCTGGATCCCCATCCTCGCCGACCCCGCCGTGGAGAAGGAGTTCGGCACCGGGGCCCTCAAGGTCACCCCGGCCCACGACCCCCTGGACTACGAGATCGGGGAGCGGCACGGCCTAGAGCCCGTTTCCGTCATCAACCTGGAAGGGAAGATGGAAGGCGAGCGGGTACCCGAGGCCCTCAGGGGCCTGGACCGCTTTGAGGCCCGCAGGAAGGCGGTGGAGCTTTTCCGGGAGGCGGGGCACCTGGTGAAGGAGGAGGACTACACCATCGCCCTCGCCACCTGCTCCCGCTGCGGCACCCCCATTGAGTACGCCATCTTCCCCCAGTGGTGGCTTTCCATGAAGCCCCTGGCGGAAAAGGTCATAAGGGGCCTGGAGCGGGGGGACATCGCCTTCGTGCCCGAGCGCTGGAAGAAGGTCAACCTGGACTGGCTCAGGAACGTCAAGGACTGGAACATCTCCCGCCAGCTTTGGTGGGGCCACCAGATCCCCGCCTGGTACTGCGAGGACTGCGGCGCCATCAACGTCCCGCGCCCCGAGCGCTACCTGGAAGACCCCACCCACTGCGAGGCCTGCGGAAGCCCGAGGCTCAGGCGGGACGAGGACGTCTTTGACACCTGGTTCTCCTCGGCCCTTTGGCCCCTTTCCACCCTGGGCTGGCCCGAGGAAACGGAGGACCTCAAGGCCTTCTACCCCGGGGACGTCCTGGTCACGGGGTACGACATCCTCTTCCTCTGGGTCTCCCGCATGGAGGTCTCCGGCTACCACTTCATGGGGGAAAGGCCCTTCAAGACCGTGCTCCTCCACGGCCTTTTCCTGGACGAAAAGGGCCAGAAGATGTCCAAGTCCAAGGGGAACACGATAGACCCCCTGGAGCTGGTGGCGCGCTACGGGGCCGACGCCCTTCGCTTCGCCCTCCTCTATTTGGCCACGGGGGGACAGGACATAAGGCTAGACCCCCGCTGGCTGGAGATGGCCCGCAACTTCGCCAACAAGCTCTATAACGCCGCCCGCTTTGTCCTCCTCTCCCGGGAAGGCTTCCAGGCCAAGGAGGACGCCCCCACCCTGGCGGACCGCTTCATGCGAAGCCGCCTAAGCCGGGGCGTGGAGGAGATCACCGCCCTCTACGAGGCCCTGGACCTGGCCCAGGCGGCCCGGGAGGTCTACGAGCTCGTCTGGAGCGAGTTCTGCGACTGGTACCTGGAGGCGGCCAAGCCCGCCCTCAAGGCGGGAAACGCCCACACCCTAAGGACCCTGGAGGAAGCCCTCGCCACCCTCCTCAAGCTCCTCCACCCCATGATGCCCTTTATCACCAGCGAGCTTTTCCAGGCCCTCACCGGCAAGGAGGAACTCGCCCTCGAGGCCTGGCCCGAGCCTGGAGAGAGGGACGAGGAGGCCGAGAGGGCCTTTGAGGCCCTAAAGCAAGCGGTGACGGCGGTGCGGGCCCTGAAGGCCGAGGCCGGGCTTCCCCCGGGGCAGGAGGTGCGGGTCTTTCTGGAGGGGGAGACGGCCCCCGTGCGGGAGAACCTCGAGGCCTTCCGCTTCCTGGCCCGGGCCGAGCTCCTCCCCGAAAGGCCCGAAAAGGCCCTGGTCAAGGCCATGCCCAAAGTTACCGTCCGCATGCCCCTAGAAGGCCTTCTGGACGTGGAAGAGTGGAAAAAACGCCAGGAGAAGCGGCTCAAGGAGCTCCTCTCCCTTGCGGAAAGGAGCCAGAGGAAGCTTGCCGCCCCCAGCTTCCGGGAGAAGGCCCCCAAGGAGGTGGTGGCGGCGGAGGAGGCCAGGCTTAAGGAGAACCTGGAGCAGGCGGAAAGGATCCGCGAGGCCCTCAGCCAAATAGGGTGAGGCGGGGGTCGCGCTCCGCCCCGGGGGCCTCCACCACCCCCTCCACCAGGCGCAGGTTGAGGGTGACGAAGGGAAAGGGTAGCGTCGCGAATTTTTTAGGGTTAATCCGGACGGCCTCAGGTAACAAAGAGGGAGCTCGGCGGGTTAACCTGAACTCGGCAGGTTAACCAAGGGGGAAATCCACTGGCGCATCCGCGGGGGGCGAAGACCGTTACCGAAGTAGCCTTGCGGCTAAAAGCCTCCGTGTGGACCTTCAGCTACCGCGACCTGGGGTGGTTCCGGGAGCTTTCCTTCTGGACGGGGCCTTGAGGGAGGGGTTGGCTCCGTCCAAAGGTTAGAAGCGCTTCCTCCGAAGGCCACGCCCACGCCCTTTTTGGCCGGGCCCTTTCAGGCCACCCGCCACTGGGGGAGGCTTTGGAGGAGGGGGAGGCCCTCGTTGGAATGGCTGTGGCTGTAGAGGTGCTATGCAAGAGGCGGTGCCTGGAGGCTTGCCCTCGCCGCCTACGACACGGGGAGCGACAACGTGAGGGCGGGCAGGATACCCGAGTCCACGAGGCGGTACGTGGAGGTGGTCCTCGCCCGGTACCGGAAGTGGAAGGGCGGGTGAGGGCCGCCCTGTTCCCGCCTTACCCAAGGGTTTGAAAATCCGTGGGTAAGGAGGCAGTTCCCGGGACGTCCCGGCGAAGTCTCAGGTTGGGACAGACCTAGGACTCCCATGGGACGGGTGGGACGCCCTGGGACTACCGCGGGGGGAACCTCGGGCTCGGGGAGCTTGCCGTCCCGCAGAAGGAGAAGCCCCGCCCGGAAGGAGGGCACGGCCCCCGAATGGACCATCTGGCGGGCCTCCCGGATGCGCTCCAGGGCGGTTTCGTCTATGGGCGAGGGGCCGAAGACCTCCCGGTAGGTCTGGAGGAGGGCGTGGGCCTGGGAGCGTCCTAAGCCCAGGAGTCGGGCGAGCTCGCGCACGGTCATCCCCTCCAGGATAGTCCACATTACCCCGGCGGACAAGGCGGTGTAGTCGGTCAACACATCTGAGACTGGGGGACCGACTCCTCCTGCATCTTAGCCAAGAACTCCAGGGGCGCCAGCCCCCCCAGGGCCATGTGGGGCCTGCGGTGGTTGTAGTAGTCCAGGTAAGCGTCCAGCTCCCCCTGAAGCTCAGCAATCCCAGACGGCAAGGGCCAGGTGTAAAACTCATCCCGGAAGGTCCGCTGCATCCGCTCCACGTGACCGTTGAGCCTCGGACTTCGGGGAGGCAGCACAAAAAGCCGGATCCCCAGGCTCCGGCAGGCCTCCTCAAACTCCGCCATGAACTCGCTCCCCCCGTCCACCTGGACCGCCCGGATGGGAAAGGGGGCCTTGGTCACCAGGGCAAAAAGGAATCCCGCCGCCCGCTGGGCCGTGGCCCGGCCCTGCACCTGGGCCAGGGAGATAGGGTCACGGTAAGGGTGTCCACCCCCACCAGGTCCCCGGGCGCCTTGGCCTCGTATCCCTTGGGCTTCCTTTGTGCGTAGGGCCTTTGGGGTCTTGGCCTCCCCTTTCCCCGCCTCGCCCGGGCCAGGAAGGCAGCCACCCTTTCCACCCTCCCTAGCCCCTCCAGGTGGGCCAGGATGCGGCCCACGGTGCGCTCGCTCACCCCAAAGCCCTCCTTCCTCAGGGTGTACCCGATGGGCCAACGGCCCCAGGTGGGGTTCTCCTTCCTCAAAGCCTCCACCCTTTGGAGAAGCTCAGGGGTCCAGTCTCGTTTTCGCCGCAAGCGTTTGGGACGCCTGGACCTGGGGACCAAACCCTTGAGCCCCTCTTCCTTGAGCCGCTTCTTCCAACGGAAGGAAGTGGCCCGGCTGATGCCCACCAGGTCCTGGACCTCGTCCCAGTCCACCCTGTGGCGGCGCAGGGTCTCCACCTGCTTGAGCTTGCGCAGGCGCTCCTGGACCTCGGGGTCGCCGGCTTGAGCCTCGGCGAGCCGGGAGGCGAGCCTTGCCCCTCTTATGACCTCTTTGCCGACTGTGGTAAGCTGCACTTGGGGGACCTCCCTTCTAGAGTCGGTCCCCCTCTTTTTATCTCATCCCAGGGTCAGAGAGTCTCACATGTGTCTGACCGGGTACAGGCGGACAGGGTGTTCGCATCCCCACCGGACAAAGGCGGACAAGGCGTCCGCACCCCCCACCGGACGGACCGGACGGGCCCGGGAGCCTGTCCGGAGGGGGAGCGGACAGGCACGGCGAGAAGTATCAACGGAAGCTATCCTCTCCTGTCCACAACCCCAGCGGACACAGAAAAGAGGGGGACGGACAGGAGAAAAGGGGCTAGGAGAGAGGGTTTATTCTCTCTCGTTTTGGCCTTGTCCGGGTAGGACCGGCGGCCAAATGCGCCAACTGTTCCACTTTCCCCCCATCCGTCCCTGCCCCGGACACCCCTGTCCGGACACCCTCCTTCCCCTGGCCTGGCCCTGGCTCCCCAGGACCCTCCGCCTCCGGGTACCAGGGGGGCAGGCCTATAGGCCCTCTCCCCGAGAGAGAGGAGGGCCTAAAGGCCCATGGAGAGGGTGAGGGCGGAAGGGAAGACGCCCTCGAGGCGGGCGACCACGGAAGGGCTGGCCCTTGGCCCTTACAACGGGTCCACCCCCGCTGCGGGCTCCAGGGCCGCGTGAGGGATGCCCCCTGGGGTCCTTCGGAGGAAAGGGCCATCTAAACCCCCTGGCAGGGCCGGGTCTGCTCCTTCTCAACCTTTGGGTAAGGGTAGCATGGAGAGGATGCCGGGGAAGCTCCCAAGGAAGCAGGAGGGGGGATGGCCCGGGTAGCCTCCCGTCGGGTACGGGCCAGGGTCGCCCTCAGGGGCCTGGAGGTGTGGGTACGGATCCCCCGCCCCTACGAGCTCTCGGAGCCCTTCCGCGAGGCGGGCGGGGTGTGGGACCGGGAAGTCTGGGCCTGGCGTTTCCCCTTGAGCCGGTTCGCCGGGGTGGTGCGGCACCTGGAGGGGGACGAGGGGGAGCTGGTCAAGGTCCTCCAGGGAAACGCCTTCTTCGCCTATGCCCTGGCCCAGGAGGCCGAGCGGGAAAGCCCCCTCCTCCACCCCGAGCAACAGGAGGAGGCCTGGCAGGTCCTGGGGAGCCTCTCGGGGGCCTTCCTTCCTGGGGGGCGGTGGGGCTTCGTCCTGGCCAGCGGCACGGGGACGGGGAAGACCTACGTCTACGCCCGGGTCCTCCAGGCCGTCCTGGGGGTGGGGCTTCCCGCCCTCCTGGTGGTACCCAACGAGGACCTGATCCGCCAGACCCGGGAGGTCCTCTCCCGCTTCGGGGTAGCGGAAGGGGAGGCCTTCCGGATCACCACCTACGCCCGCCTCCGCCCCGAGGAGGCCTGGTGCCGGGTGTTGGTCCTGGACGAGGCTCACCTGGCCAAGCGGGCCTATGGCTCGGAGGGTTCGGCCCGGGGGATGCGGGCCCTGGAGGCCGCCTGGCGGGCCCTCTTCACCCTTTACGCCACCGCCACCCCCTTTGACCGGCCCTGGGAGGCCCGTTACCTCCTGGAGCCCACGGGCTTCGTCCCTTACCGCCTCTTCACCTGCTTCATGCGCCAGTTCGCCGTCTACACCCGGGAGCGGTACCGGGGAGGGAGGGAGTTCTACTTCGCGGGGGGGATTGAGGACCTAGCCCGCTTCCACGGGTACCTCCGGGACCGCAACCTCCTCACCAAGCGCCTCTTCCGCCCCCCGGAGGGCCTGGTGGCCTACGAGGTCCCCCTCCTGGAGGTCCCCGAGGAGGCGAAGGCCCTCCTGGCGGAGGTGCGGAGGCGGCTCAAGGCGGCGGCCTACCGGGCCCCCCAGGAGGAGCGGGGGATCGTCATGGCCCAGCGCACCCTCCTCTCCCGGGCCATCCTGGAGAGGATCAAGCTGAGGGCGGCCCTTCCCCTGGTGGCCGGCCTCCTGGAGGAGGGGTGGCACGTCCTGCTCTTCGTCCAGTACCGCTCGGACAAGACCCTGGACCTCACGAGCCCCGAGGCGGTGGAGGCCTTCCTCCAGGACGCCGAGGAGAGGGGGCTCAAGGGGGCCCTCCACCGCCACCTGGCCCCGGCCCTGAAGGGCCTCGGGCTCACTCTCCCCTCCCCCGTGGCGATGGTGCGGGAGGCCTTCGGAGGGCTGGGAGAGGCCCTCGCCTTCTACACCGGGGCGGAGACGGGAAGCGCCCTCAGGAGGACCAAGGCGGCCTGGGACGAGGGGAGGGTGCGCCTCCTCCTGGCCACCGCGGGCAAGGGGGGTGTGGGCCTCTCCTTCCACGACACCACGGGGAAGAGACCTACGGCCCAGATCGTCCTCACCCTGCCCTGGACGGCCACGGGGCTGGACCAGGTCCTGGGCCGGGTGGTGCGCCTTGGAATGAAGAGCCCCGTGCGGATCCTCTTCCCTGCGGCCCCGGTGCCCTTTGAGCAGCAGCTTACGGCCACGGTGGCCCAGAGCCTGAGGACCCTGGGGTACGCGGTGCGAGGGGGCGAGGGGATGGTGCCGGAGCGGGTGGTGGAGGCCTTCCTCTACGACCTGGCGGCGGTGGACCTGATGGGCTTCCTCAGGCTTTTAGAGGCGGAGGAAAGCCTGTCCAAGGCCCCCCGGGAGGAGGAGGAGGCCTCTTCCCTGGAGGTGCCGCTTCCGCCCTCGGGGTGAAGGGGAGCCTAAAACCGTAGGGTGAAGGGGGTCCCGGAGGCCTCCAGGGAGTAGACCCCTTCCCTTCGGGGGTGCCCTTTCCAGCTCTTTTGGTGGGGGGCCCGGGCTCAAGCTACCCGGCCCAGAGCCGTGGGCACCAGGTCCCTCCCACCACCACAAACTGAGGGGATACGCCCAAACCCCCACGCCAAAGCGGCTCAGGAATCCTCCCGCCGTTTTCCCGAGACTCCGTTCCCCCTCCGCCCATCTGCGCCCTTCCAAGGTAGTGTTACCCCCCACCCCCATGGGTAGGGCCGGTCCACCCGGGCCTCAGGGGAGGGTCAGCCTTGCGGGAAACAAGCTTAGCGATAAGACCAAGCCCTCTTCGCACCGGCTAGGAGGCTTTCCCCATGGCCTCTACCTCCTCCAGGCGCCTGGGATGGAGCGGGCCAAGGGCGAAGAGGTAGAAGGCCAGGAAGGAGGCCAGGGCCACCCGCAAGGGCAGGGTCACGCCGATCCCCCCCAGGACCCCCGAGAGGGTTCCCCCTAAGGCGCCCGCCACGTAGGTCGGCCCGTAGGGGGCAAAGTTTCTCCTCCAGGCGTAGAGGGGGGGCAAAGCGTACCGCACCCAGGCCAGAAGAAGCATGGCAGCGGTGTTGACCAGAAAATACGCCGCCCCCGCCAAAAAAGCGCCGACTATCCCAGGGTTCGCCGCGTGCACCCAGGAAGCCGCTAAGGTGGCGAGCCCCACCTGGGACCGGTTGAAAAGCTCCCTTTCCAGGAGGATTGGCCGCCCCGCCAGAGGAAGGGCGAGCGAAGCGGCCAGAGCCGCCGCCGGCGGGGAGCAGGAAAAGACCAGGGTCAAAGCTCCGAGAAAGTGCAGGCTCACGTTGCCGAGAAGGGAGAGCGGCACGGAGGGCTGGGCGAGGAGAGCGGTCACCGCCGTCCAAAAGAGGAGCGCCTGCCAGTCCTCGACCTTCCAGGGAAGGGCGAGCAGAAGGGCCAGAAAAAGAGCCGTCAGCGCCGCCACGAAGAGCCGAAGGTTCACGGCCACCATTCTATCGCCGCGCTCTCGAGGAAGGAAAAACCCCGCGGGTTTTCCCACGGGGGCAGGGAGTCCTGAAAACCGAGCCTACCAGGTGAAGGAGCCGCCTCCCGCCACGGCCATGGCGAGAACCGCCAGCGCCCAGGTGAGGGACAGGAACAGGACCCGAGCCTTCCGCACGCTTCACCTCCTTTTGTAGCGTTATTATACGCGGCCAGGAGGGAAAGAGGCACATTTTGAAGAACCCCCGGTCGTGTCAAGATTTATGTGTAAGCGTCTGTGTACGGGGGGCATACCGCTCTTCAAGCATCCTTTCCAAAGTCTCCCGCGCCTCGGCAAACCCTTTGAGCTTTCGCTCCCCCCACCTCCCCTCCTGACGCTCCCCCTCCAAGTACAGAAGCTTGAATACCGCCTCAGGCCGAGGAAACTTGTAGTCCCTCACCTTCGTCCCCCTCCTCACTTCCCGAATAAACCGCTCCATCAGATTGGTGCTGCGAAGATACGGCCACAAGACCTCGGGATACTCGTAAAACCGCAGCAAGGCCCCCGAGTCCCCCCACCAGGCCGCCACCAGGGAAGGGTACCTCGCCCCCCACACCTCCCTGGACCGCTCCAGGGCTTGGAGGGCCTCCTCCCGGCTCCCCGCCCCGTACACCCCCCGCAACTCCTGGGCCAAAAGGGCCCGGTCCCGCGACCGCACCTGGGAAAGGCCGGAACGCACCATGTGCACCACGCACCGCTGCCACTGGGCCTGGGGGTAGACCCGGCGGATGGCCTCCTCTATCCCGGGCAGGCCATCGGCGACGAAAAGCAGCACCCGCCAGAGACCCCGCCCCCGCAGCTCCCTCAGAACCCCCTCCCAGGCGAGGGCGTTTTCCGAGGGCAAGAGCCAGAAGCCCAGGACCTGCCGCTCTCCGGAAGGGGTGATGCCCAGGGCCACGTAGACCGACGCCCGCTCCACCCCTTCCCCCTCCCACAGGACCTTCAGGAAGAAGCCGTCCAGGTAGACGAAGGCCATCTCCTCGGGAAGGGGCCTTTGGCGGAAGGCCTCCACCTTCTCCAGCACCCCGTCGGTGATGGCGCTCACGGTCTCGTGGGTGTAGCGGTGGCCCAGAAGCAGGCTCAACACCTCAGCGGCTTTCCTTTGAGAAACGCCGGCGGCGTACAGAGCCACCGCTACTTCACCCACATCCACCTGGCGGCGGGCGTAGGGATGGAGAAAGCTGGGGTAGTACCGCCCTTCCCGATCCCGGGGGATGGCCAGTTCCACCTGGCCAGTCACGGGCTTAGCCCGTATCTTGAAGGGGGTCTCCAGCTTACGGGGGTAGTGGCCGTTCTTGCGGCCCCCGTGTTCCCGCAAGAAGGCGGCTCGGTCAGCTTCCAGCAGGAACTGCAAGACCTCGGTCACCGTCTCCCTCACCGCTTCCCTCAAAAGCGTCCGCAGGCTATCCTGGTCCATGGGGTACCTCCTTTCCAGATTCGGTACCCCCTCTTTTTACACGGACCCATACACATAAATCCTGACACGACCATGGGAAAGGGTTTTACGACAGCCTCTAATTCGCGAAGTTCGCAGTTTGATCTGCACTCTTTAAAATTCTTAAACACCTAATATCGCCTTTATGCTTTGCGGATGAAGCGGGCCCAAAGTAAGGTATAACTCGTGAGCCTTGGCATCTGACAGGGCATAGGCACTCTTGATAGAGGAAAGGGTTGTCTTCGTCTCATAGAGGCCCCACGTGTAGGGCAGCATTTGATGAAAAACGCCGCTCATCCGCTTAGCGATCCCTAGAAGCTCATCGCGGATATGTACAGGTAAGTTCGATAAAATCCTATTGAGCACTGGCTCCGCCCTCCCGTTGGTTAAGCCCAGTAGGACGGTCGTTAAACGGCGAATACGTTGCAACTTAAAGGCACGTTGTACCCTGTTATCCTGTTCGGTGAGCTCCAACACAGCTGATTCTGCATGTGACGCCCAACCCTCAAAGCCAAGCGGTGAGCGAGTTATACTAAAGAGTTTAGAAAAGGGAAGTTGCATCCAGCGCCTATGCTGTTCGCGATGCCCTGGTACAATTTCATGGGCCATGATCAAAGCCAGGCCGGCTAGGCTCATAGTATTAGGATTGAGATAGATCGGGTTTACCAATAGGGCTCCAGATGGATCCTCTATGCTGCCCTCTCCATGTAGGGGTAGATATAAGGCGTCCAAAACGAAAGGGCTTATCAATTCCGGAGCCACCAAGCAGAGCGGCCTTTTTGCACTAGTAGTATCCAAGAAAACACCTTTGGTCTTTTCGGAGAGGAGAATGAATACTTGATCGAACACCTGGTCATGTGAGCCCAAGGAAGTGGGTCTTTGAATTTTTTGTAAACTTTCTGATCTTCTTAACTCTTCGGGCAGGCCTAAAAGCTCCTCCTCCATCATGGAGAAAAGGGCTTGAACAATCTGCAGAGGCCCAGCTGTTATACCCAGGATATCTCGTAAGTAGCTATCCGTATCGGTTGCTTCTAACGGTGTTTCCTTCCCCTCAGTTTGTGCCAGCTTTCGCAGCCTACTCAAAAGGGCATTGGCCAGGTCTTCAGGCAAGGCACTCCATTTCTGGATAGACGTTGCAATCATGGAGGCCAATTGACGGTCTTTCTTTGTGTGGCTGGTTATGCCTTGATCCACCCTCTTCATCATTAGATCGAGGATATCGATGCAACGATATAGCTTGAACCTGAGCTCATTAAGTATCTCAGGGGATTGATCGTGGATGTTGATTTGGCTGCGAAGGTAATAGGGTAGAAGCGCAAAACATATCAACTGGTACGAAGATGCCGCTTTGGTGATGAATATGCGTTGCCGATAAGCTAGTAGCTGACGGAATAGGAAGCGCTGGATCTCAGCCACTACTGCACGATCGATAGGCGTAAGGAACTGAAGTTGCCCGGCCAGGCGCGCGATTTCCACGGAATATGATTCAAGCTTTTCAGCCCAACTCTTAAGACTAGCGTCGGACAAATCTTCAACGCCCTCACTAATTGTGCCTGTAGCCAGCATGACAAGTGTTGGAAACTGCGCGCTATAGCCATCAAAAATCCGATCTAGGAGCGCCTTAACTGACAGCGAGATATCTGTTTCAACTCGGGGGGGTTCAGCCTTAAAGTCTCGTTTCATTGGCTCACCGTATCAGCTTGGGATATACGGCGGAGGCCCCGGTTTAGCAAGACGTGGGTGACCAGCCACCGTACCCCGAAGTAGGCGACGAAGCCAGCAAATACCCCCTCGAGGCCGAGGCCAAGCTTCACTCCCAGAAGCCAGGCCACGGGCATCTGCACGAACCAGATCACCGCCAAATTGCTGTACATGTTCCACTGGGTGTACCCGAGGGCCCTCAGCCCACCCACCTCCACCATGGTGGCGGCCATCAAGGGCAAGGAGAGGGCCACAGGGATCAACGCCTGGACCGCCTCAGCCACAACTTCCGGCGAGGAGGTGAAGACTAGGGCCAAGGGTTCACGGGCGAGGTAGGTGAGAAAGCCGAGGAGCAGAAAGGTGGGTACGCCCAGCCAGTGCCCGGCGTGGAGATCCTTCCTGAAGTCCTCCGTCCTGCCAGCGCCGAGATGGTGCCCCACCAGGATCTGGACGGCAAACCCTAGGCCAAAGGCGAGGGCAAAGAAGAAGAGGAGCAGGGTGAAACCGATCCGGCCCCCCGCCAAGGCGTAGGTGCCGAGCTGCCCCATGAAGAGGAACAGGACTGCGGTGCCCACATAGTCCAAAAACGCGTTCGCCATCTCGGGCCCGGAAAGCCGGAGTTGCTCCCGTACCCCATGGGCATGGGCGGCGCGCGGGAGGAACGCCGCTAGCTTCAGCCTAAGATGAACCCAGTACAGATACATGTACCCCAGAAGCGTCGCTATGGTGCTGGCCAGGGCCGCACCTGCCGTACCCATGGCTGGGAGGCCAAGCTTGCCGAAGATCAAAAGGTAGTCCAGGACGATGTTGGCGGACACGGAGAGCACGCTGGCCCTAAACACCCAGTGAGCCTGCTTGGCGGTGTAGAGGGTGCTGCGGAGGGCCAGGCCCAGGGCGAAGAAGAGAAGGGAGGGGCTTCTTATCCGCAGGAAAAGGAGCGCTTCCTGCGCCACCTCCTCCGTGGAAGCGATGAGGCGAAGCAAGGGCAGGGAGAAAAAGAGGAGCAAGACCCCTAAGGCGGCCACCGCCGCAACGAGGACCACCGCGTTGGAGTACAGGGCATCTACCCGAGCCCGGTCCGAGGCCCCAAAGGCCCGGGCGGCCAGGATCTGATACCCTATCGCGGAGGTAGCCACCACTTGGACTACAACGCTATAGAGCGCCGAGGCGGTGGCGACGGCTGCCAGGGCGCCTGCACCCAGCCTTCCCAGAAAGGCGGTGTCCACGAGCCCCAGAATTATTTCCACCAGCGATGCCCCGATAATCGGCAAGGCGAGACCTAGGATGGAGCGCCACCTCTCCGCCATCGCCGTCATGGGGCCTCCGAGCGGCGAGCCTTGCGTATAGGCCCGCAGAGCTTGCACTCTTCAGAACGTTCGATAGGGAGGAGGGCGTGTCGTGTGTAGTTGTGAAGGTCCAGTATGATTAGGTTACGAAGGGACGGTGGCTCATCCAGTTTAGATAAGAAACGGACGGCTTCCCAAACCGCCAAACCAGTAGTTATGGCCATTCTCGGTGCTATAGAAGGGACGGGTCGGTCGATATGGGGAAACGATGCCCGGGCTATGTCGGCAACCTTTTCATTCTTGAAAAGGCACTCAATACAGGGCGTCTCGCCGGGAACGGTGAGCGGGCCGATCCATGAGCCCCCCAGGTGCAAACAGGGCACGTTCGCAACCAGGGCAGCTTGGGAGATGCTTTGAAACACAGAGTTCGCTGGGAAATCTGGGGGAGAGTAACCGAAAGAGTTGAACACCAGATCGGCTCCTTCCAGGTAACTTATAAGGTCCAGTGGGGAGTTTATGCGGGCATTATGACCTTCAAACCTAACGTTAGGATCGATTTGGGCGATTGCCTCTGCGCAGGCTTCCGTTTTGGGGCGACCGACATCTTGCTGGGTGAAAAGAACTTGGCGGTTCAAGTTGCTCAATTCGACATGATCAAAATCGATGCCGATTATGTGGCGGATTCCCATCCGGGCAGCCATCATCGCTAGCCACGTCCCATAACCGCCAAGCCCCACGATCACTACCCGTCGCTTCTGAAGGTTGTCATTCATGGCGAAGGCGGATCGCTCATTGGTTGCGAAAGCCTCAAAGTACCGGATCTGACGGTCGTACTGCGATCCGGAGTCCTGGAGTCCAATGGGTTCGGTCGTATAGAGCAGGGCATCATAGCTATTTAGCTTACCGAGAAGTTGCTGTAACGAATGCGATCCCAGGCCTGATACCTGCGCCAGGTGGCCAATCAGGTTATCCTCAGGCACGCCCGCTGAAAGCTCCCATAGCACTGCCAGTACGGCATTGCTATCCAATCCGCTGAGGAGAAGCCGTTTCCTCTTAAGAGGAGCAACAAGCTCGACCCCGTTGGCATTGCGGCTCAAGTAAAACCGCCACTCACCCTGTAGCTTCACCAGCCGGTTGGTGAGTTGGCTCATGCCTCCTCCCGGACCGACCCTGCCCGCTTCCGATGTAGCCTCCCCGAAGTAACGGTGTACAAAGGAGCCTGTCGAGGCGTCTCAAGCCTAAGGAGCTCTGAAAGGCGTCCATCGCTGACTGCAGGTGTGACCAAGCTGCCCTGAGAGTAGGCTAGAGCTGATAGAATCAGCAGTTGGCCCACCCGGCCGGTTTCGATATAGAGGTTCCTCAGCGCACGGTCATGGCGGTAGAGCCATTGATATTGCCACATATCAGCAACAATCACGATTGTCCAATTTGCCCAACGCGGGGAGGGCATGTCGAACATCACTTTTTCCATTTCCGAGCGCAGATCGCCGAGAAAGACCTCTGTCAGAGAGTGCGCTACTACATCATAAAAGTATACACCTGGTTGGAGCCCTTCCACATTATACACCACCACATAGAAATCCAGAGCTACGCCGTAACTAATCAGGTAATCACGCCCCTTTGACCTCTTTAGGTTTCGTAGCCGGCGCAGACGCTGTAACCCCCACCACAGGGTGCCACTCAGGCGATTGAGGGAAACGCTCCCTTCCGCGTACCGCCGAACGGTCCTGCGCTTTAAAAGTAGCTCACCGAGAAGACTCGCTCTTGGTAGGCGTGGCTGGGGTGTTAGCTTGTGCTGGCGGCCGCTGACGGTGATACGGGCAGGGGGCTCCTGCTCCGATAGGTATTCCGCGATGATGCGGTCACGAATTTGCCCATCTGGGTCGTTTTGATCGGCGTAAGGAATCTGCCGTGACCAAAGGTAGAATTCGAGCGAGGGATGCCACCCCCGTTTCCTCCAGTGGTCCAGAAGGGCCTCTTCGCGAGTTGCACGAGGTTCGCCTAGAATACCGGCATTCCTTAGAACATGCTGCACCTGGGTCGAGCGGGTATTAGCAGGTTTACGCCCAGCCATTACTAGCAAAAAATCCTCCAATGCTTCGATCTGTACTGTGAAGCGTTTGCCATGCCAAGCATCGGAGAGCAGCACCGTATCTTCCCCTTCTATCCAGGGTCGGATAGATAGTGTAGATGACAATTCATTGAGAACAGAAGCCATCAAACCCTCCTTCAACCAACAGCGCAAGCGAGCATATAACCCTCCTCAAGCGGGTTAAGGCCGAGCTTTGCCTCTATAGCTTGATCATTGTTCCCGTACTGGGTAAAACAGCGTATCCCATTCGCTGCACACACGAGCTCGAAGGTCTCAATAAGGTGGCCCGCATCCATATGTACTGTCCGAAAAGTGCGTGGCTCCCTATAACGATACATATTCCTTTCAAAAACGCAGGTCACAATGACGATGGCCGCCACCGGAAACGGCGCACGGCCATAGGTTGCCGGAAACAGCGTGACTAGCTCTGCTGAATCTACTTTTTCTTCCCGCATGAGCTCGAGCACTCGAGCTCCAAAGTCAAGGTGGTACCAACCTTGCGGTAAACCCTCTATATTGCGAACCAGAACATATGTTTCGGACGGATGACGTGCCCCTCCAGACGGGCTCGTTCGGCGAAAAAGTGGTGCGCCTTTCCAGGGAACCGGTATTGTTCCAGTATAGTTGAAGCTAATGGACAGTGCAGCCAAAAATCGATCTTTTGAAAGGGTCCCGACAGGGACAGTTCCAGCAATGACTTCCTCAAAGGTGGACGGCGCATCAGCCGGTTTCGGGGCACCCATGGGGATCCTCTTAACCGCATCTTTTATGCTCTTAGACCGATTAAGATCCGGCTCATCAGCGGCATATCGGTTCATACGGCTGAGCGCTTCTTTCAATCCTGATTCATCTGAACTGACAAATTGGTAGTCATAAGTGGCGACGTGATATTCAGCTGATTCGATCCAACCCCACTTTGGCCACTCAGTTTGGACATGATTTATCCAGGCTTCGCGCGGTGTTTCGGGCAAGGTCGCATCCCGCAACAGCGATGCCTTAAGCAACTGGCCAAGGAGGGAGCGGGCACTAGACAGCGGTATACCGACATCCGCTTCCATGTACCGTAGGAGTTCGCCGAAACGCCGTGGCTTAAAGCAGCGAATCAGCACTACTACTGCTTCAAGTGGTAGCGCGTAGCGACGTCGAGTAGCCCAGTCTTCCGCCACCCATCTTGACCCTGTTTGTGGTGATGGGGAAAGAAGCCTCACCGTTCTTGGGGTGCGAACCACAATGTTGGGATCCATACTCATAATCAAACCTTTTCAAGTTAGGTACTACGACCGGGTCTTCTGTTCCGACACCGGGCGTAGTACCTAAAAGTTAGTTTATTGAGCTATATCGCCGCACCCCTGTACTAGGGCTAGATCGAAGGGTTCGAGCTCTTGAATCACCAACTCATCGCCTTCGACCAAGCTGACCTCAGCCTCAACGATTGCCCCGCGGTTGTTGTCTACTAACCTGACATCCTGCCTTTCCTCAAACATGATTCACCTCCTTGGGCTTTCGATGACAGGATATCACAACCCAAGTTGCTACCCAGCCATCTTCTGGGTCAGGAGACTGATGTTATGGGCCAGGACGAAGGTGAGAACTTTGATGACGAAACCCTCCTGGGTCACGGCGTGGATGCGCCTGGGGAAGAGGTGATG